>Ga0100398_1000652_pt1 | contig 31115 bp, 24 predicted proteins | sample CryGeymeta201522_FD_81568 | JGI IMG/M metagenome (GOLD analysis project Ga0100398, IMG submission 81568) | Groundwater microbial communities from Crystal Geyser aquifers in Utah, USA - Crystal Geyser metaG 2015-22 | ecosystem: Environmental > Aquatic > Deep subsurface > Groundwater | place: USA...
GGGCAAAAAGTTTCGAACCAGGAACTTGCGACTATTCGATTACGGCCAGCTAAAATCATACCAGCGTGGAACTACACCCTTTTGCCAAGAGTCGCCAAAATGTGAAGTTATTTTTGCCCCGTGACTTAAATTTCGCACTAAAACTCTTTCTGGTGGTTCCCATATTTTTGAACTCCTTTTTCAAAAACTGATTTTACCACCTTATTTGCCTGTCCAAAAATTGGGGAGTATTATAGATACCATTAATCGAAACATCCCTGCTACAAGGAAGGAAGATTGAAACCCCCGGCGCCACCCTCGTCGTCGGGCGGCTCCTCGTCCTTTTTTTTCGAGGGAGTGCGCGGGGCAGCGGGAGAGGCTACGGGAGGGGCTGACGGAGCGGGAGGCAGATCATCGAGGGTTCCGGGCATTGTGATGGAGGGAAACTCACCATCCACCCCGCCACCTTCCGGGATTTCGCCAAGGAACGACAGTGATGGGCCTCCAGGCGGCGAAGCAGGGGGCTTGCCTGGTTGCTCGGTCGGAAACAAAGCGGCGTCAAGATCGAACTCACTGATTCCGGGTTTCGGGCCGGGTATTTCTTCTCGAAGCGGGTCCGTGTCCAAGTCGCTTAGGTCGAGGAATGGCTTTTCCTCAGCTCCGAGGTTCCCTATCCCAGGAAGCCCAAGATTGTCGCCCAGCCCGAGAGGCGGAAGCTCGGAGGCGATGGCTGCCGGCTCTGGTTTCGGCTCGGGCTCTTGCTCCGGCTCGGGCTCTGGCGGGACTGTCGGCCGGGGCGAGGATGGTTGCTGTTCGCCTGCCAAGGCCCCTGTGAGGGACTGTCTGATTTTTTCCATCAGGGATTCGGCCATCACTTGCAGACGGTTCCCTTGGGGAACCTCCCGAAGAATGTCACGCAGAAGTGCTTCCGCTTTGGTGAAATCTTGGAGGTGGAAGTAGGACATGGCCAGATGGTAGTCGGACTGAGGGTCAGTGGGATCGAAATGAAAAACCGTTTCGAGGGTCTGCTTTGCTTTCTCGAACTCTCGAACGAAAATGTAAGCGCTTCCCAACTCCTTCATCAGCTTGATGTTCGATTCGTCGCAAACATAATCCAGGCCAAGGAGGCGTTCCAAAATTCCGACCAGGTTGGTCCATTCCCGGAGTTGCTTGAAAATCTTTACCATTACCAGGTTGGCTTTTCTGTTCCCGGGATTGCTTTCGAGAAATCGCAGAAGGTGGTCCCTCGCGGTTTCGAATTCTTTTTCCTCGAAAGCGATCAGGCCGAGATACAGAAAGGCTTTGACTAAGTCTGGATGTTCCTGGAGGGCAGAATTGAACGATTTTTTTGCCTTCGAATATTTCCCTAGGTTGAAGTATTTAACCCCGGAACGAAACTCTGCCGGAGGCTTCGATTTCGGTTTGCGCGGACCTTCGGCAACCTCGATGTCCACTCTGGGCAAAAGCGGTTCATTGAGAACTGGTTCGACGGCCTGCGCCGGTAGTGGAACCGGAGAAAACAACGGGGGTAGGGGAACGGGGGGGGAAGCCATCGGCGCGGGCTCATAGGGAGCCTGAGTTTGAGGCTGTGGCATAGGCATAGTAACAGGAATCGGCTGCGGCATCGGCATCGTCACAGGAATAACTTGGGGCTGTGGCTGAAGTTGAGGCACAGGCTGTGGCTGCGGCTGTGGCTGAAGTTGAGGCACAGGCTGTGGCTGCGGTAGCGGCTGAAGTTGAGGCACAGGCTGAGGCTGATATTGAGGCATCGGCTGAGTCGGAACCTGAGGCTGAGGCTGAGGCTCGAAAACCAAAGGTTGAAAAGCCGGGGGAACAGGCATGGCTACCGGCGGGGGAACCGCGATGGGGGTGACCACCGGGCTCGGCACAGGAACCGCTTCCGCCATCGAAGCCTTTGAAAGTTCCGCAAAAAGGTCTTTCGGCATCTTGTCTCTCATGTTCAGAAGGTCAAGGCACCCTTCGATGGAGTCAAGATACGGGTTATCGAGAACAGAACTCCTGACATGAGCGGCTTTTTCAAGGATCTGACCAAGCATCTCGATACCCCCGAGGCTGAAATGGGTGACCACGAAAGTGCGAAGGATTCTTGGATTTTTATAATCCACTTGGGGAGCAATGGCCTGGAGTCCTTTTACTCCGAACATCGCACCGACAGCGCGGATGACTCCGGAAACGACCTGATCGCGCTTATCTTTAACCCTGTGGCGAATAAGGCGGGCTCCCTCTTCATCAGGATGGAGGCCGAAGAAATCCATGCATGCCACGAGGTTAGGGTAGACGGTTTCAGTCTTGAGCTGTTTGATGATGATTGCCTTGGGGAAATCAGGGAAGTTCGCTGCTTGTTCGATCGAATATTTTCTGATCCATTTGTTTTGGTCGATGCAGGATTTCTCAAGCTGCTTCTGAACGAATTCGCGTGGAAAAGCCCGCAGCGAAAGTACCATCCGTTTTCGGACATCGGGCGCGGAATCCACCACCAGTTTTTCTACAAGAGGCTCATTGCCGGCAGTGCTTATCTGGCCCAGGATGTACGCTGCGCTTCGTCTGAGCTGGACGTCGCTCGACTCAACCATCTGGACGATCTCGGGCCTTATGGTCTCGGGCTCACTCTTGGCCAGCGCCAGAATGGCGTTCGCGCGGATCCGGTTGTTCGGGTCGCGCAGGAACGGTTGGATGCGTTGTTTGATCTCCCGCTGCGGAAGGTCGAGTTCGCCGATGGCCTCGATCGAGTTCGCCTTCAGCCGGGCATCCTTTCCTCTGAGACCTTCATCGAAGATGTTGACCAACGTTATGCTCCGGAACATCGAAAGGAAACTGACCATTTGCGCTTTGCGCCGGATGTCGGGATCTTTGGTGAACTGCTCGGCCAGGAAAGGGATCGATTCGTGTTCTTTCATCCGGCACAGGAGCTTCAAGATCGACATGGAGATCCATTCGTCGGGATCGGAAATGTACCGGCAAAGGGCCAATGCCGAGTCATTTCCACCCAAGGTGAACAAACTATTTGCGGCCTGATATCGGACATGCCGGTCTTCGTCGCCCAGCAGATCATTAAGGCATTCAAAACTGGCCGGTGACTTGAACTTTCCGAGTTGCTCGGCGATAACATCTCGATTCAGCGCCCGTTTCTCATGGATCCGGTTGACCAGAAGCGTGACCGCGAGCTCAGGGGAGAGCTCCGAAATGGCCAGAATCGAGTCTTCGAGGTCGGGGTGATCCGTAAAGAAGGAAACGACCTTCTCCGACGCTTTTTGATAATGAGTCTTGGCCAGGATCTTGACCGTCTGCGCCTGCACGGTCAAGGGAACATTGGGGCCGCCCAGCGCTGCAAGGCGTGCCGCGGCGGCAGCACACAGGGATTCGATCTTGCGTTCAGAAATCTGGCTCATTCGACAATCTCCTGGAGCATTGCTTTCACCAGTTGGGTGTTTGCCGTCTCATCCCGCAGAAGATGAGTCAACGACTCCTTGAGGGTCACAGAACCCTCACGGCGAGACATCAACATCGCGGAGGAGAGCTGGGAGTATTTCTTGTCGCGGATAAGGGTTCTGATCGCAGGATTGGCGATCAGAAGTTCGTATGCAACGGTCGGAGGTTGTTCTGGGGAGAGGCGCGGGAGGAGGAGTTGGGAAAAGATACCGACCAGGTTGAGTGAAATCTGCAATCGAACCTCATCATGTTTTTCGGGCGGGAAGAAGCTGACGATACGCTCGATGGTCGGCGCTGCGCCCAGCGTGGGGAGTGTGGAAACCACGAAATGCCCGGTTTCGGAAGCGACCAACGCCATCTCGACGGTCTTCTGGTCGCGCATCTCCCCGATGAGCATCACGTCCGGGTCTTCACGGAGGGCGTTTGCCAGGGCGTCCTGGTAGGTTGGGATCATCGTGCCGACCTCGATCTGGGTAAAAATTGACTGGATCCTGGTGAAGAGGAATTCGATCGGGTTTTCAAGAGTGATGACGTGACGGGCGAATGTTTTGTTAATGGAGTTTATCATCGCCGCCATCGTGTGGCTTTTTCCGGAACCGCTCGGCCCTGTCACGAGGAAGAGGCCTCGCGGTTTACAGGCCTGCTCGGCGAGGTGTTCGGGAAGGCCCAGATCGGAAATGGATGGAACCTTTGTGGGAACGAACCTGAAACTGCCCGCGTAGCCTTCCCGCTGCTGAAAAATGTAGAAGCGCACTCGGGCTTTCTCTTTGTACGGATACATTGCATGGGCTTCGAATGTCTTCTGGAGCATCTCTTGCAGCCGTACATCCAGGATGGGCAGGAAGAGGTCTAACATCTCCTGCGGAGCGATTGGTTCCTCTTCCGAAATGATCAGGTGCCGATTCTGCCGGAAGGTCGGCGGCACGCCCGGCTTCAGGGTCAGATCGCTGGCATTCATTGCGATTGCCTGGTCGAAAAAGTTGAAGATTTTCGGTTTCATATCGACTTTCCTTCAGGGGGCGCTGCGCCCTGTTCAACCAGTTTTTTCAAGGAGTTTTGATTTGTGGCTTTCGCGAGGGCCTCAGCCATACTGATTTTTTCGGCGAGAACAAGTTGCGAAAGGGCTTGATCCATGGTCACCATGCCCGATTCACCGCCGGTTTCCTGGTAAGACTGTATTAGATGCAACCGTCTTTCGGCGATTAGCGACCTGATCATCGGAAGCGCCATCAAGATTTCGAAAGCGGCTATCCGGCCTTTCGCCATTTTTTTCGGGATCAGCGTCTGGGTCACAATTCCAAGAAGCGTATTGGAAAGGCGCGACAGAACTTGCGGCTGCAGGGCTTGGGGGAACAAGTTCACGAAACGGTCGATCGCCTGGAGGGCGGTATTGCTGTGCAGGGTCGCAAACACGAGCTTTCCAGTCTCGGCCGCTGCCAGGGTGATGCTGACGGCTTCGGGTTCGCGTAACTCCCCTACCATGATGATATCGCAGTCGGTCTGCATGGCCCCCCGGATGCCTTCCTCGAACGTTCGGCAGTCGACGGCGACCTGCCGCTGGCTGACAAGTCCCACGTCGTCCTCGAAGATATATTCGATCGGGTCTTCGATCGTAACGATGGTCTTGGGCATTGTCTGCAGGATTTGCGAGATGAAACATGAAAGGGTCGTGGATTTTCCTGCCCCTGTCGTTCCGGTGACGAGTATCAGACCGGACGGACGGGTGATCAGCGAACGCGCCGCCTTTGGAAGGCCAATGTCGTCGAAGGTCAACTGCATGAACGGGATGACTCGAAAAACCCCGCTTCCGCCGTGGTAGTCGAAGAAAAGATTCACGCGGAAACGAGCGTTGGCGAAGCTGTAACCAAGATCGAGCTTCTTATGTTCGAGAAACTTGGTCAACTGGTAGTCATCCAGGATCGCCTCGAGCATATTCTCATAGTCCGAGATTTCGATTTCCTTCATTTTCATCGGCATCATCGCGCCGTCAATCCGAAGAATAGGCGGATAGCCGACTTTAAAGTGAAGGTCCGAGGCGCCCTTGTCCAGGCACAATTTCAAAAGTTCAAAAATCATCCGCGATCCTCCAGAGTAGGGACGATGGACAACCGGGACAACCGGTATAGAACCAGCCTACCTTGTCATGATACAACTATCCCCGGTGTTTTCCAACTTTTGTTTTGCCTGGATAAAGTCAGATTTTTCAAGGTTGTCCAAGGTTGTCCAAGGTTGTTTCATTGTATCTCCTCGAAAAGAAGGGAATCAGCTGATTCTCAACGTAAAGCGAGATTCCTCACATTCGTTCGGAATGACAAATGGTGCTGTCATTTCGACCGAATGGAAAAATCTTTTGCGCCAGGAATCATTGAGTTTCCCCGAATTATTGAGTAGATACGTTTCATTTTCCAAACGATGCTGGTATAATCCAACCCGTCTCGATGATCAACCTTCAGAAAGTCACAAAGATCTACCCTAACGGTGTGCGGGCATTGAACGATGTCACCCTGTCAATTCCTGCGGGAGATTTCGTGTTTCTCGTAGGTCCGAGCGGCGCCGGAAAAAGCACATTCCTCCGGATCCTCTTCCGCGAGGAGATCCCCACCGAAGGGAAAGTGGTCGTCGATGGTAAAGACATTGTCTCGATGCCCGATTCTCGCGTGCCCTATTTGCGTCGCAATCTCGGCATCGTCCTCCAGGACTTTCAGCTGCTGAAAATGCGCACGGTCGCTGAAAACGTCGGATTCGGGCTACGCGTCCTCGGGGCATCTGAAACGGTCATTAATGCAAGGGTTCAGGAAACCCTGGAGCAGGTCGGTCTTTCGCACAAGCGCAGAATGTTTCCTGATGAGTTATCCGGGGGAGAGCAACAGCGTGTATGCATTGCCCGGGCGGTGGTCAACAATCCACTGATTCTCATCACGGACGAACCGACAGGAAATCTTGATCCGATGATTTCGCTCGAGATCATGCAGTTATTCCTTGAAGTCAATGCCCGTGGAACTACCGTAATCATGGCTACCCACAATCACCATATCGTGAACAAGCTCAGAAAACGCGTCATTGCCTTGGTCGAGGGCCGCATTGTCAAAGACGACCCTGGCGGAACCTATGCTTACGAATGAGAAAGGTATAATCGGGAATGTCCGTCGATAACCTGACGTTTTTCATTTCCGAGGCGGTAACAAATCTGAGGCGGGCGGGTCTGATGACGTTCGTCACGGTTTCCACGATTTCGGTCGCTCTGCTGCTGATGGGAACATTTCTCCTCGCCACCATGAACATGGAATTTCTCCTGGACCGCCTCCAGGAAGAAGCGTTGGTTACTGCATTCCTCGTTCCGGGCGCGGCAATCGACAAAGTCAATGCCTTGAAACTGCAGATTACCGGATTCGATGAGGTAACCCGGGTCGATGTGGTCACACCCGAAGCTGCCGGACGTGAATTGTTCAGCAATTCCGACGATCGGAATCTTCTGCAGATCGGCCTGGCTGAAGGTGAAAACCCTCTTCCCTACACTATTCGCATGAAAGTCAGATCGAGCCACGATCTACAACCATTGTTAGCAAGGCTGCGCAGCTTTCCACTCGTGGAAAGCGTCGGTTATGGAGAAGAGGCTTTCAGGCAATTTCAGGGACTTTCGCAACTCCTCTGGATCGGAAGCATTCTGGTGATCGTTCTTCTCGGACTTTCTTCGCTTTTCATCGTCTACAATACCGTCAGGCTCACGCTATTCATGCGCCGGGAAGAGATCCTCATAATGAAATTGGTCGGAGCAACGAATTGGTTCATCCGATCCCCATTTCTAATCGAGGGCTTAATCCAGGGCGTGCTGGGCGCCGCTATTGCCATGATTCTTTTGGTATTCGGCTCGCAATTCATCATGGCCCGACTTGCCGTACTGATCCCCTTTTTCAAGTTCGAACTTGGCGCAGGCCATATGGTAAAGCTGTCCGTGAAGCTCCTCATGATGGGAATCGTGCTCGGAATATCCGGAAGTCTTCTGTCGCTGCGCGATCTCAACGTCTTCGGGCGTGAAAAGTAGGTGGAGGGGGAAATCACGAATGCAACTAGAAGGGCGCAAGGCGCCCGACCGCGGGGAGTGAGACACCCGAATTCGCTTCGCGTATCGCGAGGGCGTCCGTGCCCCCTATCTTTGAGAAGTTACCCCTGGATTGCGCATTCGGCTAAAACCCGCTTGCGCGTCGGGGTCTTTTCCGGCATTATCCTTGGATTGGTCTTTCTTACCCGATTTTGCGGGACGGCAATAGCCGAAAACAAATCCACCACCGAAAGGCTTGGGCGTCTCCAGGAGCAGCTCGATTCGGTGAAAGTCCAACTCGAGTTTTTGAAGCTGAAGGTTAGTGATACGCGTGCCCATGTTCGCAGGCTTGAATCCCAGAGCAACCGGAAACTGGAACGCGTGGCTGTCCTCAGAACCGAGACGGCAGCCCTGGCAAGTGAAACGGCCGAGGCCGCTGAACGTATAGAGCGCCTTTCAAAAGAGATTGCAGAGGGGACGGCAAAGAGCAAGGCGATTCGTTCCCGGTTTAGAAACCGACTTGTACAACTTCACAAAATCCGCCAGGGCACATTGGTGACAAGCATCTTTTCCGCGGGGGATCTCAACTCATTCCTCAACCGGTTTCAGATGGTTCGCCATCTGCTTGAAAGCGACCGGAAGCTTCTGGAAGCCCTTCGATCCAATCATGCAAAACTCGTGGCCGATGGTCAGGCTCTGATCGCCGACCGGAAACATCTGGAGGAACTATCCGCCACGAATGACAAGCGCCAGAAAGAGCTTACGGTCGAGATGTCCTCGCTCGCTGCCATTCTTGAAACGCTTGTACTCGAGAGAAAAGTTTTTGTTTCCCGCCAGGAAAAGCTCAAACAAGGTCAGCAAGCCCTGGAACAGGAGATCGCCAAGATCGAATCTTCTAGGAGCCGCAACCAAACAGGATTCGACGCCGGAATTTCGGAATCCACCCGGCCTGGGCCATTTTCCCCAACCAATGAAAATCCCGCTGAACCGTCGATAGTTGCCCCCGCGTCAGGCTCGGTCGCCGCCAACCCCAGGCGGCTTGTTTTCCAATGGCCAATGAAGAAGGTTCAATTGCTGAGCTTCCAACCAACCGGAGAAGGAACCCCACCGGGCCTCGAGATCGTCGTTTCCGGCGAGACTGAGATCGTGGCAGCCGCCCTCGGCAAGATCCTGTTCAAGGGCCCCCTCGGACAATTCGGAAACGTCATCATTATCGGCCATAAGAAAGGCTTTTCCTCGGTTTACGGTAACCTTGACGATACATGGGTCGGGGTTGGGCAGATCGTCGAACAGGGCGAGGTCATCGGAAGGATGCTTGGCGCACGCAACACCCGACTGCATTTCGAGATTCGTTTTGCAGGCCGCAACGAGGACCCCCTTAGTTTCCTTCCAAAACCGCGTTAATTTCCCCCTGAAATTTGATAGCGCCTGGGATAAGTGTGTGATAAAATGACCTCGTGTATACGAATTCCCCCATGGCATCGTCCTAAGGAGCATCGCATGAAGCGGTTCATCGGCCGTCGTGTTATCCCCGCCCTTCTTCTCATTGTCGGTCTTCTACTCGCTGTTGGGGAGCCCCTGTGGGCGACTTCCACCAACATCACGTATTTCAAATCGCTTGACCTGATCAGGAAAGTCATGGAGATCATCAAGTCCGATTACGTCGATGAAGCCGTAGACGAGCAGAAACTTGTCTACGGCGCGATCGAAGGAATGCTGAAAACCCTTGATGACCCCTACACTCGCTTCATGGAACCCAAATCTTTCAAGGAGATGCAAGTCGAGACCCAGGGCGAGTTCGGTGGGCTTGGTATCGTCATTACCACCAAAGGCCGCATGCTCACGGTTATTTCCCCAATCGAAGATACCCCGGCGTTCAGAGCCGGAATCAAAGCCGGTGACGCGATCATCAAGATCGATGACAAGGAAGTAATCGACATCGCCTTGCACGATGCCGTGAAGCTTCTCCGCGGCCCGGAAGGGTCAAAGGTACGGATCACGATTCTTCGCGAGGGCGAGAGAGAGCCCAAAGAATACACGCTGGTCCGCGAAGTCATCAAAATTCCGAGCGTGAAATACTGGGTGGTTAAACCGAATATCGGCTACATTCGCTTGACCCAGTTCATCCAGACATCGGCCGAAGACCTCGAGAAGGCGATGCTGGCCCTTGAAAAAGCGAAATGCACATCCATTATACTCGACCTGCGCAACAACCCGGGCGGCCTTCTCACCGCGGCGGTCGAGGTCGGCCGGAAGTTCATTCCCAAGGGTGATATCGTTTCCATCAAGGGGCGTGATGGTGAGAAGAACACCTACAGTTCCTTTTTTCAGTCACACCCGCTTCTACCACTCATCGTGCTGATCAACGAGGGTTCCGCTTCCGCCTCGGAGATCGTGGCAGGCGCGATCAAGGACAACAAGCGCGGCATTCTTCTCGGCAGAAAGAGCTTCGGGAAGGGTTCCGTCCAGACGGTCATTTCGCTGAACGATGGCTCCGCGCTTGCTTTGACAACGGCTCTTTATTACACCCCATCCGGTATAAACATTCACAAAAAGGGCATCGAGCCTGATATTGACGTTGATCTTCCAAAGATAACTGAGGAAGAACGCAAAGAAATTCAGAAAACGATCGAAGACGAAGAAAAACGTTCAAAGCAGGCTGAAGCCTCCAAAACCTCATCCATTGCTTCAGGCACTTCTGAGACCGCAAGCGGAACCAACCCGGTCGCTACCGATACCTACAAACCCAGCGGCTTGATTGAGGTTCCCGACAGTTTCACCAAAGGAAGCCTGCAAGACTATGTGGTGAACAAATACGACACCCAACTGCAACGGGCGGTTGACATCCTCAAGTCATCCGACCTGTTCATGCCCCTTCTGAAAAAAGATTGATCTCCCGGATGCCTATTGAAAAATCAAGGGACCAAGGATTAGTGGGCAGGGAGACTAGGGGTCACGGAGAACAGGATGGCGGTAGCGTGTCTGCTCAAAAAAAAGGTGCATTAGCTGATTCTCAACATAAAGCGAGATTCCTCACATTCGGTCGGAATGACAAACGATGCTGTCATTCCGACCGAAGGGAGAAGTCTCTTGCGCCAGGAATCATTGAGTTTCCCCGAATTATTGAGTGGAAACGTGGTAGCTTTTAACGGATGAAGACCTGTCGTTGCGAACGAAGTGAAGCAATCTTCCGGCATTCGGATTGCTTTGCCGCGCTTCGCTCGCAACCGCTTGCGCTCCGCGCAATGACAAATTGCCTTCAGTTCATGCGGTACTACTACCCAAGTTTGAGGCGCATCGTGTAGGGGAATCGAGGTGAAAAAGATGTTTACCTTTCAATCACCAACTTACGGAAAAGCTTTCTTTGGATGTCCAGGTTCGCGATTGGGCGTGACCATCATTGAGCTGTTGGTGGTGACGACGATTTTAGGGCTTCTCGCGGCCCTTGTTTTCCCTGCGTTCAAGCTGATGCAGCAGCGTGACAAGGAAGTCCGGCTACATGGGATCCTGGTCGATTTGGACTACGCTCGCAACGCATACACGGCGTATGTGACCCGACAGCTCATCGGTAAGGTCGAGGCCGCTCACCCTACCAGCATTCCCGGTTGGGAAAAATTACGGTCGAAGGCCATCGAGAAGGCCATTAAATCAGGAAAAGATGGGGGGTTGCTATTCCCCCAGAATCCGAGCAAATTTGTCGACTCATCCGGGGTTTCGTTCGACCTCGCCACTGGTCCGACTGTTGTTACCCCGACTGCGGGAGTAGTGACGGTGGTCATCAACCAGAGGTTCATCCGGAGAATCCCTCCGCACCCCTTTGTTGGCTGGTATCCAACCGCCCACTTCGAGTTTGAAGGGGCATCTCCCTCGAAGGCATTCCCCCTCATGCCCCTGGTTTGGCAAGACAAGCAGGTTGCCTCCGCCGAGTGGGTGTCCGGTGGAGAAACGGCCACCGGAGTGAGTAACGTCTGGTCGGTTGGCGCCGGCATAGCCATTGATGGTAGCATCACTGATAAATGGAACCAATGAAACTTTTGCAAAAATCGGGTTTCACCATCATCGAACTTTTAGTCGTCCTTACCATCCTTGGAATTGTCTCCATGTCGCTTGTCCCGACAGCGGAAATAGTCACAGTCCGATTGTTGGAGTCCGATCTGCAAAACAACCTTTCTACCATGCGCCATGCCATCAAAGAATGGAGAAATGACTGCGAGAGAGCGATCGAACGAGGGATCCAGGCATTTCCGGGAATGAAGAACTCGGCGGCGGCTCTCGCAACTATTCCCTACGGCCTTTTCTACCCACCAAGCATTGGCTCGATGTCTCAGAACATTCCTTATACGGTGAAATGGCCTGCTCCCTCCGCTGATGAGGATTGGGGCGTGGGGGGGGAGGCCGTTTTCCATCCTCGTGTCTATCTTCGGGAAATTCCTAAAAATCCGTTTGCGCAGGGTGTCAGCTGGACCCAATTTTACGCCTCAGCCACCGTGGGGAACGACACCAGCACCTATACCCAGGGTTTGATCGACCCTCCCGGTATTTGGGCTGACGCCAGCGGGGTTTTTGACGTCTCGACTCCGCCTGCCACTGAGACCATGAAGGGCTTTGTGCAGGCCCTCGACGGAACGTTCTACAAAGATTGGTAAAGGAGAACGCCAATGCCTTCAGACCCAAAAAATTGCAAGCGCCGTTCAACCGTGAAATTGCTTCGTTACGTTCGCAACGACGAGGTGGGCAGGTTGTCATTGCAGGGTTTTACACTGATAGAAATCATCATCGTCGTGGCGATCATTTCCATCCTTGCCGGAATCGCAACACCCTATTACATGGATTATATTGCCGATTCGAGGAAGTCGGTTCTTAGACAGAATGTTGCCAACATGCGCAAGGTTCTCGATGATTTCCTGGGCGATCAGAAACATGGCCCCTTCCGTGTCACGGTTACCAGCGGGGCGGCGATCACTCTTATGTCCTCTCCGAAAACCGATGATCCGACCCTCGGATCGGAACTCGTTTCCGGAGCCATCCAATACCACAAAGGCCAGGACGAAAAGGTCGACGGGGCATTGCGGCGATGGGGTCTGAAATATCTTCCAAAGCTTCCGGTTTTTGAAGATCCAGAAACCGGCGCCCCGATCAACTGGGATTACGGGACATGCTCCGCCTACTATGTGGACAGTGATGCGCCCGATGATAAATTTGACATCATGAACGAGTTCTGGTTCCTGGATGAAGACCATAGCGGAAGATACGCATCGAATACGGACACTCGCCCTTCCTGGAGATCGAGCGGTTTTGCTGGTGGGTATTCCGATGCAGACTACGACGGCATAATCTACACAGGCGGAGTGGTCCCTACCACCGGCGGAGTGGTGAAAGTATTGGATTACACAGATATTTCGGTAACGGACAGCGCCGGCGTTTCATATTAATGGTAAGGGAATAGGGATTAGAGAATAGGGATCAGGAAAAAGGCTTATTAGACATACGACGCGCTGAATTTCGATCATAGGAGGTTGGGGAAGTGGTCGCAGGGGCGCTTTGCAAGAACACAAAAGGACGAAATTCAATGTGCGTTCGTATACAAGTGGAAATTGAATCGTTAAAGCCACAAAATACAATGCGCTCCCGTATTAGTTAAAAAAGGCAACCTCTCTGCCGATGACACTCAGGAAGGACCGGTTTCAGACATGGCGCAAGAATTCCTAAAACGCAAAAGAATAGGCGAAATTCTCATCGAGATGAAGGCCATCACGCAGGCCCAGCTCGATGTCGCCTTAAAAAAGCAGGCTTCGGTTCGGAAAAAAGTTGGCGAGTTGCTCATTGATGCCAAGGCGCTCACCGAGGAAACACTTTTTCGCGCCCTTTCTCAGCAGCATGGAATCGAGTTCCTCAACCTCGAAACCCTTGAGCTGAACCGCGAACTGATTCGCCAGATTCCCGAAAATCTCATCAAGACATACCATTTTATCCCCATCAAGAAAGAACCCAAGTCCCTGACGATTGCAGTCTTCGACCCGACGAACACGAAGATGTTCGACAGCATCAAGCTTGCGACGGGTTACATGTTCATCAAATGGGTTCTGGCAATGAAAAGCCAGATAATGCACGTCATCAACGATGTGCTCTACAGACCACAGAACGTCCTGGAGAACGTTCCGATGGACGATCTCCTCCGCGATGTCAAAATCGAGTTTGGGAAGGACGAGAGCAGCAACGGCGTTTTCGGCAGTTCTTCCTCCACAACATCCGATGTCAACCTCGAAGAACTGAAACGCGAATCCGACCAAACCGCGATCGTCACCCTGGTCAACAAGGTTATCCTCGATGCGGTCAGGATGCGTGCTTCAGACATCCATATCGAGGCGTTCGAAACGCACATCCAGGTACGGTACAGAATCGACGGGATTCTGTACGACATCATGCCCATCGAGAAGGCGGCTCACATGGCGCTTATTTCCCGTATCAAGATCATGTCCAATCTTGATATCACCGAGCGCTACATGCCCCAGGACGGCAGTTTCAAACTAAAGGTCAAGAATCAGAGGGTCGAGTTCCGCGTTGCCATACTGCCTTCTATTTACGGTCAAAACTGCACTATCCGGGTTCTTGACTCCGGACGCGTGAACCTCGAATTGAAAACTTTGGGGTTCCATGAAAACGAGCTGAAGGTTTTTGAATACAACATCGGACGACCGTGGGGTCTTTGCCTGATCGCTGGCCCCACCGGATCGGGCAAAACGACCACGCTTTACTCCGCGATTTCACTCATCAACAACCGTCAGATCAAGATCATCACCATCGAGGATCCTGTCGAATTCAAGATCCCCGGGGTTCATCAGATGCAGGTTTTTGAAAACAAGGTCGATCCCAACCGCTCCCTTACCTTCGCGAAGGGTTTGCGTTCAATCCTGCGTCTCGACCCCGATGTCATTCTTGTGGGCGAAATCCGCGATTATGAAACGGCCGAAATTACAGTAAAGGCGGCCCTCACGGGTCACATGGTCTTCTCGACCATCCACGCGAACAGCGCCATCGAAACGGTCAGCCGACTCGAGAACATCGGCGTCGACCCCTACCTGTTCGCTTCCGCCTTGAGTGTTCTGGTCGGCCAACGCCTGGTGAGGAAGATCTGCCCCAACTGCCGAACCCAAATCGAGACCACCCCTTACATCATTGCCACCCTCGGCCTCGAGTTCGAAAAATACAAGGATCATCCTTTCTACAAGGGCCTCGGCTGCAAAAGCTGCAACAACAGCGGCTTCCGCGATCGCACAGGGCTCTTCGAAGTCATTGAGGTCAACCAGCAAATCAAGGAGCTCATCAGCCAGCGACAGTCGGCAGTCGCCCTTATCAAGACATTGAAGGTGATGAAGGTTTCGACTATCCAGGAAGCCTGCCTGACCAAGGTATTGGAAGGCGAGGTTCCGATCGAGGAATTCATGATGGTCAACATGGGCTGAGAGAATGGCGAAATTCCGAAAACCCCCTATCGACTTGGTTCTGGATCTCGGAACCTTCGAGATGCGCTTGTTGCGCCTCGATTCGGCGAGTCCGGGAGAAGTTCGGCTGAAAAGCTCCCTTACTGTGGGATCCCCCAAGGAATTCCTCGCATCGACATTTATAGAGTTTCCGATCATGGATGCGCAGCCGGTCTATAAGGCAGTCCACTCATTGGTTGCGGATGGGAAGGTCAGTTTTGATAACTCTATTATTCTTATTCCGGATCACGGAGCTCTGACGAATCTGATGATTTCCCCGCCGCGATACTCGAAGAAAGAAACCGAGGAGGCAATTCGCGAGGATTTTTCCCCGATCATGCCGCTTCCGATCGAAAACTGGTATGTTGACCATCTCGCTGTTGGCCGCTGGGAGGACGAAGAGATCACCGTCGCCGTCGCCGTCCTGAAGAACAACGTCATCGAATTGGGTGGTATCCTTCAGAAAGCCGGCGTGAACCCTCAATGCATAGATACCAACTTTTTCAATGTAGTCAATCTGATCGAGCATTATCTTGTTTCCGAGGAGTGCAAGGGTAAAAATGTCGTTTTGGTTCATCTGGGCAACGAGACCACAACCGTGGGCGTTTTCCGGGATGGCCAGATCAGAACATACCTGAACCGCCCGATCGGGGGATACGATTTTACGAAGCAGATCAGCAAGCACTTTCAGGTTCCGGCGGCCGAAGCCGACCAGTTCAAACAAAATGAGATTTTTTTCCTGCCCGAGGCATCGCCCGAACAGGAGGGGCTCTACAATTTCACGGTAATCAAGGGTGTCTTCTCGGTGCTGACCAGGGAAATTTTCGGCGCCATAGAAAACTATCTTACCCGTTTTCGGGAGTTCAATATTCACGAGATCGTAATCTCGGGTGGAGGAGCGAACTTTCAGAACATCGGAGTTATTTTGGCTTCAAACTTCAACGCAAAGATCAAGCCGATATCTGAACTGTATAAGCTGACCGTCAACGGCCGCACCGCCGAGGACCATGAACGCAACACGCTTGCCCCCGCATGCGGGGCATTCCTGAGGGATTAAGAGATGAGATTCAAGAGATGAGATCATGAAATTCAGATTCGATTTGCTTCCCCAGGAATTCAAGAGCCTTCCCCGTGACGTGCTCGGAATTTTCCTGGCCGCTTTGGCGACCGTTCTTTGCATCTCCTGGACCGGATCGATGAGCATGCGAAATGCCTTTCAGTTGAAGACGGCGCAAGAAGAAATCGAAAAAGCCGAGAACGAGCTTCGCGATCTAAACAGGCGGATCGGAGAGCTCCAACCACAGGCGAAGATCATTTCTTCGATCAAAAATCGGATCGATTTCCTGAACGCCAATCTCGACACCCCCGCATCCTCCTGGGTTGACTTTTTGTATACCCTCGAAACTACCGTTCCAGAGCGTGTTTTCATCAGAGATTTCAACCCCAAGGATTTTTCAGCCAAGGGGGGGCAGTTCACGCTTGAAGGTGATGCCGCATCGGTGAACGACGTTCTCACTTTCATTGGCAGGCTTCAGGCTTCCGGTCGATTTTCCCAGGTCTTTCCGCTTCAAAGCGCGGGAAAAAATGTCGATGGAAGAGTTCTGACCGGCTTCACGCTTTCGTTGATCTATCAGGGACGTCCCTGACCGAGCGGAGTAGAAAAACCGAATGAAGACAAGGTTGAGATCCATACTCGAAAGGGCTGTCAGCTACGGTCTCGTCGTGATTGCCTTTTTCGGTTTTCTTTATTTCCAGGAATACGTTGGCAAGAGTCAGAAAGCTTCTCTCGGCAAAAAGGCTGATGATCTGATGAAGTTGAAACTTCAGATAGATGGTGCCAAAAAAAGTTTTGCAGCCAGGCAAACTCAGATCGATGGAATCAACAAACAGGTTGAGTCTCGCATGCTTGAGCTCGAGCGGTTCGAGAAATTGCTCGGCCGGACAGCGAGCTACACGTTATTCATCGATCAGGTTCAGCGCAAGGCTCAATCGGTCGGAATAAACATCCTGAACTCAAAATACGAGCGGCCAACGCCCGCCCCCGGAACTCCGGGAAATTACCTCGAATTTCGGTTTGCCATGGGGGTCACCGGTCCCTACGAGAAGATGAAACATTTCCTCTGGGAACTCGAAAATTCCATGGGACGTTTGACCAAAATCAGCAATCTTGTCGTCAAGCCGCCAATCTGCGACAAAGACGGAAACATGAACCTTACTCTGACCGTGAAAACCTACTTCATTCAATAGCCGGGGGAGTTTGTGACCAAGGAAGAATTTCAGGTTTATTATAAAAAGAACAAGGTTCTGGTGATCGGTGTGCCCATCATCCTGGGCATTCTCCTTCTGGATATGCTGGTTCTGAGACCAGCTCGCCAAAGAGCTAAGCAACCGGGCCAGCCCGCCGCTTCTCCGGTGAACGTGGTTGATGCCGCTAATGCTGCTGGAGCGAGCTCGATTCCGGCTGTTGATCCCTTGGCCCCGCCTCCTCCGCTATCTGTCCCCGGGATTCCACCCCTGAGCTCCGCCGTGGAAAAAAGGTTCCTGGCAGCGGAATCCTATCCCTATCCGCCGACAAAGAATATTTTCCTGCCTGAAATCAAGGCGGAAGCCCCAGTCGCGATCGTCCCCGAGGTAGCTCAGGAGATGGTCTACGAGCGGCCGAATCTTACATTCAATGGCTTCTTTGTCATGGGCCCAGATCGGGTGGCGATCGTCAAAATGAACGACAGACTGATGCTCGCGCGTGCCGGACAGCGATTGCAAAATACCCCATTTATGCTGAAGGCAATACATCCTGACCGGATCGAGATCGTTGATACCCAGGATCAAGGCCGGGAATTCGAGGTCGCGATTTCCGAGAATTCTTCCGTAGCCATTACAGCAAAGGCAAATTGATGGACTTGCAGACCCTGAAAAAGCTTTTTAAGGACCGTGACAAGATGGTCCGGTTGTTCTGCCTGAAAACGGCATTGCGTGACCATTTGTCCGGGATCGAGGAATTCCTCCGCGAGGGTCTTCGAGATGAGCGCCCCGATGTGGTTGTGGCAGCACTCAAAGGTGCGGCTTCGGTTGAAGATCCTGAAATCACAGGAATGACGCTCACATACCTTGAATCCCCAAATCTTCTTTTGAGAACCGAAGCTTTGTCCTCCCTTGAAGGCAAGCGGTCAGCTCAGGTGAAGAGCGCCCTTTGCGAGTTTCTGAAAAGAGAGGAAGATACTAATCTTCTGGCCTCTGCTATCAAAATTATCGGAAAGTACAAGTCGATCGAGTTCCTCCCTCTTCTGAAAGCATTTCTCACTTTTGAAGACGAGCGGGTCCGCGCTAACGCTGTTGAATCATTGGGGGACATCGACGATCCCGAGGTTCCAGAGATCCTCAAAGCCCTTGTTTCGGACCGCAACAATCGCGTTCGTGCCAACGCGATAAAAGGTCTCTGGGAAAAGGGAATCCGTTTCGGGCTCAACACCCTTCCCGATGAGCTCAGGTCGCCGAATCCCAGAAAACGGGCATCGGTTGCCTACATTCTCGGGATCATCAAGGAAGAGCGCTCTCTTGACCTTCTTCTCGGGCTGCTGGGCGACATTTCCCCGACCGTCAGAAATCGCGCCATTCTCAGTCTCGGGAAAATCGGATCGTCACGGGCCATCAGCCACCTTCTTTCCGCTTACGCCAAGGAGGAGGAGACAGGGGTTCGTGACAATATCGTTGCATCCTGCATCAGCATCAACGTAGATCTCTCCGTTTCCCGGCTTACCGAAAAGTTCGCCGGCGAAGAGGACGCCCGGATTCGGGCAAATCTTGTGAAGAGCGTTGGCGATATCAAGCAACCCAAGACGGTGGTTTTGCTTTCCCGGGCGCTTCACGACGCTGACAGCCGCGTTCGCGCCAATGCCATCGAGGCGATTGCCGCACAGGGGGAGTCGACCCTGTCCGAGCTTCTATTTCCCCTGCTGAATGATTCCCACAACCGGGTTCGCAGCAACGCTGCCGCCGCACTCTGGAAACTTGGAGGGATGGGGGCGATTATCACCCTCAAGCAGATGCTTCGTTCCTCCCATAAGCAGATGAGGGCATCTGCCGCCTGGGCGTTGGGCGAAATCGGAGCTCTCCAGTTTTCCGACCTCCTCCAGGATCTGAGCGCCGATACCGATCCGGACGTTCGCAAATGCGCGCTGAAAGCTCTGGCCAAAGTTGCTAAAATAGCTTAGACTGTAGGCCGTCAGGTCGTCGGAGGATTGATGATGAACCGCTTGTTCAAGGCGTTATGTTCGACGTTAGCGCTGCTTTTTGCGTTCTCTCTTGTTCCTCTGATTGCATCCGCCCAAGATGATGCCAAGGAACTCAATCGCAAGGCCGAAATGGCTGTCCGTAGCGGAAACCTCAATGATGCCAAAGAGCTTCTCAGCAAGGCGATGAAGCTCGAGCCGGGCTACGCTGCCCCCTATTTCACGGCGGCACAGCTTCTTCGCGCTGCCAATAAACGCGAAGACATGAAGCGTGCTCTGAAAAAGGCCTACGAACTCGAGCCGGCGAACTCCAACTATCGCGACGAGTACCTTAAGACCCTGAAAGAAGAACTGCGACTCGCTGAAGAAAAAAAAGACGAGACCCGTGTCAAAAGCCTTCGGCTGACAATCGTCAAGGTCGACCCCAGGGAACTCGAGATCGGGGTACCGATATTGAAAGAACAATTTGAGGCCAGACGATTCGATGAAGCGAAACGTTTTGGGCTCGAGCTGATCGCCAAGAACCAGAAAGAACTTCCCAGCTACCGCTCAGCCGGCATCGGAGAAATCTTCTATAGACTCGCGAAGATCGAGTTTCAGGGGAACAATCTTGCCAAAGCCCGGGAATACGCTGATAAAGCCACCCGATATCCGCTTGACGAGCCTGAAATTGCCAAGGAACTGGCGGCCGACGTGAAGAAGGCTCAGCGAGACGGTGCGATTGGACATCTTAAACTTGGAAAGGCTTTTCTCGAAAAAGCCCAGATTGAAGAAGCCATCCAGGAGTTCACTGCGGGGCTCGCGCTCGATCCTGAGAACGAAGAGATTGTGGCGGCCATGGAATCGATCGAGGTTTCGAAGCAGTCGAAAGCCCTCTTTGCGATGGCGATGAAACAAGTTTCCTCGGAAAAGTGGCTCGAAGCCCGGGATCTTCTCGAACAGGTCGTGGCTGCTGAACCAGGAAACTCCGAGGCGAAGAAACATCTTGCCAAGGCCAGCAGCATCGAGCAAGATTTAATGAAAAAGCTCGGACGTTCCGAACGGCTCCCGAGATCCAGCTCTGAGCGTGCTTCTCTGACCGAGGGGTTGTTCAACATGGGAAAGCGATTTCACGAGGCGGGCAATCTGAAAGATGCCAAAACCGCGTTCGAGCAAGCCTTGGCGATAATTGCCCTTGACTCCAATCTCGAGAAGTTCAAGCCCGACATTGATGCCGAGATGGGCAAAATTTCAACGGTGGATACGAACCGCGATCTCTGGGACAAAGGCCGCGAACAGTACAAGAGCGGCGAGTGGGAAGAGAGCCTCAAATCTCTCGAACAGCTTCCGGTCGGTTATGCGGATGACCAACTGAGTTACCTCGCATTCTGCTACTGGAAAACCGGGAACAACGAAAAGGCGAAAGAGTTTGCCCACAGGCAACTGGCGAAACAGCCGGAAAACAACCGCTCGAAGTTCATTCTCGGAAATTTGTATTTTGAAGCCGGCGACAATTCGGCCGCCTTCAAGCTTCTGAAAGAGATCAAGGACGCTGACCCTGATTATCCGGGCATTGACGATGTTCTGTACAAGTCGGGAACATACAAATGGGGGCCGGTGGTCATTCCCGCGGTGATCGTTCTTCTTCTGCTCTGGATCGCTTACGTGATTTACAACAACCTTCCCGAATATAACAAGAATGCGGCGATCAAGCGGGCTCGCAACTATCTTAACAAGGGCCTGGTCAAAGAATGTATCAATGAGTTAAACTCCGTGAGGCGTCTTCCGATCCTGACCCCCTGGGACGGGGCGGTCATCTCCAGAATCCTGGCTCAGGCGTTCTTGAAGACCGCAAGATACGATCGTGCGATCGGCGAGTGCAAGCACCTTCTGTCGATCAACCCTCAGGATGAGGAAGCCCACAAATGGCTTGCTTTTTCCTATCTCGGCAGGCGGATTCTCAGCCCCGAGAGCCTTCCCGAGCTGTTGAACCTTTACAAAAACGAGCAGAAGAACCTCGCACTTCTACAACTCCTGGGCGCTCACTATACCGCCCAGAAAGTTCTTGCTCCTGAAGGCGCCGGAATTCTCGAAAAATGGCTCGAACTGGAGCCCAACAACCCCGATGCCCTCAAACCCCTCGGAAAGTTCTACCTTCAGAAAGGCAGGTCGGATGATTTTGCCATGAATGTTTTTCAGGCAATGCTTTCCACGACGAAGGCTGAACCCGAGTTCTACCTCGGAGTCGCAAAGCTTCACTTGAAACAAAAAAAATACGAGGAAGCCCTGAAGCTCTGCGAGCAGGTTCTATCGATGGATGTGAACAACGAGCTCGTTCATACCATTCTTCGTGATGCATATCAGAAGATGGACAAATTGCCGGAACTTGTTGAGGTGTACCGGGCATTCCTGGCCGAGAACCCTTACAATGTGGCTTTTCAGAAGGGTCTTACTGAAGCGAACAAGCTGATGCAGAAGCTTGGCAAGACCTCCGCGCCCGGCGGCTCGGCGCCGCCTGCCGATCCTGGTTCGGAGGCGGCCGGGGCTTCCTCCACGGACGGGATGGTCGCATGTCCGCATTGCCAGCAGCCCAATCAACCAGGTGACTATTACTGCCAAAGCTGTGGCAAAAGCATTGCCTGAGGCGGGTCAGGTGAATGGTTGTCACGATGGTTTGAGGCCGCATTTTTGGTTAAGTGGATATCTCCTTCTCATACTTGTTGTCACCCTCGCTTCATCAGGAAGAGCTGATGGTGCTGCCGCGCCTGTAGATTACTCCTCGCTCAAAAAGTTCCTTGCCGGTCGGATGTATTGTGAGGCCTACCTCGAGGTGCTGAACCTTGAATTGGCCCGCAAGGAGGAAGACCCCAAGCTCACGAAGTTGAAGAAGGAATTGCTGCGGAACGCTCGCCAGGAAACAGAGAAGCGTGCCAAGATCAACCCTGACGATACCACCGTCTTTACGATCCTGGGAGACATCGATTTCCAAGAAGGCAAACAAGACGAGGCTGCGAAGCACATTTCGACCGCCCGGCAAGGGAATCCGACGGCGCTGACCCACTATGTTTTTGCCAAGATTCTTTTCCAGAAAGGGAATGTCAACCAGGCTTTCGATGAGATGGAAAAAGCCCTTCAGGCTGATCCGGCATCGGAAGTCATCTTCGAGGATTTCCAGTTTTTGTACAACTGCAAGAATTACGGCGTTTTCTCCGCGAAACGCCTCGCGGGCAACGCCGGCTTCCCCAGGCGATCCACCCCTATCGCAGCCGACTCCTTGGCAGCGAAGCCTCCTGACAATCCCTTTGAGAACGACCCGACAGAACCTCCTGACGTGGTTCTCCCGCCGGAGCCAGTTCCACCCGGGAAGTACCCGCTCCTGACCGCTAACCCTCCCGTGAAGCCCCTGAAAACCGGGCCGGGCCCTAACCCCGATAATCCGGAGCCCGAACCCGGGCCTGAGGAACCAAACCCTGGTGAAAATCCTTTCCCCGATAATGTTCCCCCGAACGAGCCAGTCGTTCAGCCCGCAACCAAGACAGTCCTGGCTCCCCCCGTCGAAACCACGGAAGATCCCGAGAAAAAGAAACTCAAGGATGCCGACTACTGGTTCGAACAGGCGAAAAAGAAGTTCGAGTTCGGGGATTATCCCTCCGCCGAGGAGACCCTTGCCAAGGCCGAGGGCATTTTTCCCGGCCTTCCAGGGCGCGATGAGCTCAAAAAGAAAATCTTTGAAAAGCAGAAAATTGACAAGGAATACAAGTATGCCAAGACCTTGTACGAGAGCGAAAAATACGATCTGGCACGGGAAAGCATTCAGAAAGCCTATGACGAGAATCCAAAGAAGTATGCCGAGGCTACCTTCTACCTTGGAAAGATCTACATCCTTGGCTCTGAAAAAAACCTGAAAAAAGCCAAGGAGTATTTCCAGAAGTTTCTCGGGAATCCCGACATGAACCCCGAACTCAAGCGTGACGTCGAGTGGGTCATGATCGGGATTCTAACCGACGACCAGAATTATGATGAGGCTTACGTGCGGTTCAACGAGTTCGTCGATCGTGAGAACGAGTATGCCAAGAATCAGCGCACCTACTGGCGGTTGAAATACACCCTTTGGTATCACCAGTACAAGACCGGAATCCACATCGGAATCGGTATCTTTTTAGGGGCCTTCGTGTTGGTCTTTATCCTGATGATTGTTCCTTCCCTTGGAATTCTCGTTTTCGATCCATTGAAGAGAACACAGGCGGCGTTCGAAGCCCAGAAGTTCGACAAGGCCGCCGGAATTGCCGAGGATGCCTTGCGACGCGGGAAACAGCCGATCCAGATTCAGAGGCAGCTTCTTGAAATCTGTGTTCAGAGCCATTTTTCACTGCGCAACTTCGTCAAATGCCAGGACCATGCCAAGCAGTTGTTGACCCTTTTTCCCGATAATCAGATCGCCTGGAAATATCTGGCGAAGGCCTTCCTCGAAACCAGCGACAACAGCCAGGAAGCGATCTCGATGTATGAGACTCTCTACAAGCAGAACCCCGAAAACAAGGAGTATCTGCCTGCCCTTGCTCGCTATTACGCAACCAACAAAGTCTACACCGTAGAAACCGTGGAGATCATGCTGGCGTATTTCCTGACCGATCCGAACGACCAGTGCAACGTGATCGCACTCGCCGAAGCCTTTGTACAAAACAAGAAAATGGGGGACGAAGTCATCGGGGTAATGGAGGCTGCGCTCAAGCAAAAGCCCGACCAGACCGATTTCAGAGAATTGCTGGCGCGTAACTACTCGAAGAAGGGCATGTATGCTGAAGCTTCGCGGGAGTGCATGAAGATTCTCGAGGTCAACATCAACAACATGGGAATTCACGTCGTCTAAACATCGAGCATGAAAAAGATGAACATGCTTGACGAGGCGGTGCTCCAATATGAGGAGTTTCTCCAGAAGCATCCGGGGAATGCCCAACTTGCGGAAATCATAACCGGTCTTCGTAAGGCACTCGAGCAATCCCCCAGCGGGAATGGCGCCCTGGCGCCCCCCGACTAATTGTCGTCTTTCTCCGATGACATGATGGTCGATGGTATCGGGGAGATTGGCGCCGGGTCTCTCCCGACAGGGTCGTCCGATGAAGATGTGGAAGGGTTCGTCGAGCCTCCGCCCGAAGGGTTTGAATCGCCTGACAAACCAATTCCAACCCCGAACTTCATGAAGGCCGAAACCCATAACCCTGCCGAAACCGCTTCGGAGTCAAGTGGTAAGCCTGACGAAATCGATCCCCTTTTGTCGATTCCCACCCTCGATCCTTTTGCCGACAATCAGAATGCCCTGATGGAACCCGAAACACCGACTACCGCGACTACACCAACTACACCAACTACACCGACTAAACTGGCCACTTCGGACACTTCCGCCACCCCGTCCAAGCCGGCTTCGTTCGCTTCATCCCCTACATTTGGCACATCTTCCGCGGCTTCTGCAGCCTCTGCATCCTCTGCGGCTTCTGCAGCCTCTGCATCCTCTGCGGCTTCTGCAGCCTCTGCGGCCTCTGCATCCCCTAAATCCGCATCCCCCGCGTCTGGTACCTCAGTCGCGCCTGGCAAAACCACCCAACTTCCTAAGTCCACACATGCATCAACACATTCGCCGAAATCACCGTTTATGTCTGCCGAGCCGCCGGAACCCTCGGAATCAGCGAACCCTGATGAGGCCGGGGAAGCTCTCGCGAGCTTAGGGGAATCCTTGCCTTTCCCCAAACCTTCACCCTGGCCTGCGGAGGCTCTTGAGCAGGTTACCTCAACCAAACCTTCACCGAAGCTCACGGCGAAGCTTGCAGCGAAGCCTACGGCGGATGTTTCCCCCGCCTCGGGCCTCGGCTCCGGAGGTCTGGAGCTTGCGAAAGCCCGCGAGTTGGCCAAAAAAAACAAATGGGAAGAAATCGTACAGCTTCTGACCCCAAAGTTTTCATCTCGCCGCGATCGCGGAATGGGGATGCTTTTGGCTGATGCCTATCTCAAGCAGAAAAAACCCCAACTGGCAAAGGAAATCGTTGACACCCTGGAGTTTGATAAGGAAATCATGGCCGACGATCTGAAAGACCTTCTTTACAGGGTCGGTGTGGCGCTCGAGGATGCGGGTAAATCTCAGGAGGCCCTTGCGCTCTACGACCTCATTTGTAACGTAGATATCAATTTCCGTGACACGTTCGATCGGTCCGATAACCTGTACAACAAATGCAAGTGAATGGGCGATGTTTTGGGTGCGACCCTTGCGTAATGTGGCGGCCCAAAGTGGCAGCGGCTTCCAGCCGCTGCAGCGGAGGCTTTCAGCCTCCGCCACTTTCCGGGCATCCAAACACAGCCTGAGTTGTTAACAACCTTTGATCTGGTATATTTTTTCGATGTACAAATGGGGAACCGTGAGCCTCGCGTTCCTTTCCTTTGTCGTGATGCTTCATGACTTTCGAGGATTTTTCCCCTGATTCAAAATTTCTCTCAGAAGAGGCCTAGCAGAAGATTTACTTCGAGGAAGATTCCTTCGATTCGGAGACCGTTTGCGCCAGCGAAGGTGTAGCCGACCCCGGCCTCGGCGATGATATGGCGGGTCAAGGGATGGACTCCGACCAGCATCGGTTCGAGGAACGTGAAGGATCCCTTTTTCACCGTGTTCCCGCTGACTCGGGATTGCATGTGGTAAGTGCCCCCCCCGAAATTAACGCGCCACTTGAAACGCGGGTCGGGGTTGAAGCCACGCTCGACAGTGAGGCCGAACTGGCGCAGATTCAATTTCAATGCATGTCCGTTGAGAGTTCCCTGGGCGGCCATGAGTCCAAGCTTGGGCTCGGAAAGGTTGCCGCCAAAGCCCCGAAGTCCCCAGACCATCATATCGCCGCCGAACCCCAAAGGCCCTGAAGCACGCTTGTACCGGACGGTCAGTCCGCCACTTCCGACCGGCCTCTTCGACCGTGGATCTGAATCTATTAGCAGCCTCGGATTCCTCGCACCCTCCAATGAATTTCCCCATGCCGAAAAAACCAGCAAGAGTGCAACTAACGCTCGAATTGGGAAAATATGTATCTGCTTAAAAAGAAGGGGCATTAGCTGATCCTCAACATTAAGCGAGATTCGTCACATTCGTTCGGAATGACAAACGATGCTGTCATTTCGACCGAAGAGAGAAATCTCTTGAGCCAGGAATCATTAAGTTACCCGGAATTATTGAGTAGATACGAAAATATTTTGAGGCCGTGCGAGACTTCTCACTATGGGTTTCCGCCCATGATATCGGCAGAAAGCTTGGATTTCTCGTGCCATGCCGGGGGAATTTATGGTTTAGGGTTGCCTTTGACCAAGGATTCCCGGTATCATATCACCTCAGTGAAAAAACTATTTTTCTGGCGAAGATGTTACCCATATCGGGATGAAACCACCCCAGGAGGTATTTCCGCATGAACCAGGATTTAGGCCCAACTCCATTGGGAAAAGCGGTAATGTTCCTTTTCATCGTTGGATGCTTGGTGGCTGCGGCGGTGAACTTTTCCCCATCCTTGAAAAACGCCATCTTCTCGTCCTCCTCTCCCGGTACCCCCACAGGAAGCTCCTCCACCGGTTCAACCGGCCCCGGTAACCAGAATGCGGGTTCCTCGGGCGGGCCTTCCGGTCCCAAGGTCGAAGCCCCGGACACCAAGGGAATAACGACGGTTCAGGAGTATTCCTACGTTCCCCAGGAGAAGCTTCCGCCCGTAAAGGGCGTTTCGGGCTACGACTGGGATCCTGAAAAAAAGACGGTGGAGTTTCCCATCAACGTCTGGATCGGCTGGCTTCCGATCGTTGCTGCCAACAACGGGTTTGCTCCGAACGACGAGAGCATTTTCTTTAAGAAATACGGGTTTCGCGTTAACCTCAAGCTGATCGACGATCCGGTTGCGGCTCGCGATGTTTTTGCTTCCGGAAAATCGCACGTTCTTTGGGGAACTCTCGACATGATGGTTTTGTTCGCGGGCGAGCTGATGAGAGACAGCCGTACCGCGCCCCGGATTTTCCAGCAGATCGACTGGTCGGATGGCGGCGATGGCATCGTCGTTCGCGGAAACATCCGCTCCGTCAAGGAACTCGCCGGAAAAACCGTGGTCTACGCGCAGAATAGCCCGTCCCAATATTTCATCAACAATTTGCTTGTGAATGCGGGCCTTGGCCCGCAAAAGATCACCCACAAATACACCGCTACCGCTTTCGAGGCGGCCGCGGCTTTTGTTTCCGATAAGAACATTGATGCTTGCGTAAGTTGGGCTCCTGACATCTACACCATCCCTGAAAAAGTCGCCGGAACGAAAGTGCTTACCACAACGGCTGATGCGAACAAACTGATCGCCGACGTGTGGGCCGTTCGCGCCGATTTTGCCAAGGATCATCCCGATATCGTCAAAGGTCTCGTATCTGGAATCTTCGACGGAATGGCCATTCTGAAGAACCCCCCAATCAAGGCAAAAGCCTTCCAGTGGATGGCTGACGGTTACGGGATGAAGGTCGAGGACATCAAGGGCATGGAAAATGATGCCCATCTCACGATCTTTGGCGAGAATAAAGACTTCTTCAACAACAAAAACAACCCCACCAACTTCGAACGGACATGGAACAATATCACCGCAGTATACCGTGAACTTGGGTTGGTCGGCACTCCTGTAAGGTTCGACGAGGTAATGGATTTTTCAATTGTCCAGGCTCTTGACAAAGAAGGATCCTATAAGGATCAGCAGGAAGTCTACGTTTCGAGATTCGTTCCGACCACCTACAAAAAAGTTTCCGCCGAAGCTCCGGTGTTGACGCAGACTGTCCGGATCAATTTTTTTCCCAACTCATCCAATATCTACGAACCCGAGCATGACGAGTTCGGCGCCGCAGTTCCCAATTCCCTCTATGACCCCTTGGTCGATGCAACCCTCGAGAAGATCGCACGCATGGTCGGACAGTATGAACGCGCTCTGATCGGAATCGTCGGCCACACCGACAGTTCCATGAAAGGGAAAGTTCCCGAAAAGGCCGTAAAAGATCTCTCAGAGGATCGCGCCAAGGCGGTCCGGGAAACCCTGGTTCACAAGTACAAATTTCCCTCGAACAAGCTGATCGCGGTTGGAAAAGGCTGGGGAGACCCCGCCGATCAAGCCGATCCTCTCAACCAGGCGCTCAATCGCCGAGTCGAAATCCAGGTATTCACTCCTGAGAAATAAGAAATTTCATCGCCATAGGAGGCAGGGAAAATGTTCAGCAGACTCATGAATCTCATTCGTGGCTTTTTCGGTTTGTTTATCAAGGGTCTGGAATCCCAGAGCCCGCACGCTCTCATCGAAGCGGAAAAAGAGAATCTGCGTTCGCAGATTGCCCGTTTCAACGAGGCTTTGGCCAATCATGCGGCCTTCGTTGAAAGGCTGATGCGCCAAGTCAAGAACCTTACCACAAAAGAAAGGGAACTCTCCGCCAAAATCGCCGCCAATTTGAAAGCCGGCAATCGCCAGGTGGCCGGACAACTTGCCCTCCAGTTGCAGACCGTGAAACAGCAGCTCGATGAAAATCGGCAGCAGCTTCAGATGTCGGACAAGACCTTCAAGGATCTCGAAAAATCCCGCGACATCTCCGTACGTGAAGCGCAGGCAAAGATCGAGAAGCTGCAGTCGATGGTCAGCGAAACCGAGATGCTCGAGGCCCAGGCCGAGCTCCAGGAAATGGCCAAAGGCATGATCTCCGGGATCGGCACCCCAGGCGACACAATCGCTCGCGCCCAGGAAGCAATTCTTGAACGCCATGACAAAGCTGCCGGCAAAGCCCGGGTCGCTTCTTCCGGAGTCGACATGAGCGGAATTCAGATGCAGGAGTCCGAACAAGCAGCACTCGGGGAGCAGGCTTTGGCTGAGTTCGCGAGCATGTACGGGCTGGACAATAAGACCGGTGAATCCGCCCCCGCAAGCGCCGAAACTGAGTCCCCATCGGCTCCGCCCCCGCCGACGGAAAAAGAACTTGGTCCCATGAAATAGTGGTAACTTCCGTATTTATCAGATCTCTCACATTCGCGACTAACAATGTCCGCTGAAATTCTCGGTTTGGCCCCAAATAGTGGATGCGGCATCTTGCCACGTCGAAGCGGCTGGAAGCCGCTGCCCCTTTTTCGCTGGATTCCGACAGAACATTTCAAAGCAGGCATTGAAACATGAATTTAGTGAAGTTTGGCAGTCACGCTCAGATTCGTCCGAACGATCCTGGTTCCCAACGATTTCGCCGCTTCCGCAACAAACTTGCCGACATTGTTTCGTTCACTCGCAAGATTCCGGAGATACTCAATTATTCGTTGAACGATTTCCTGTATCTGCTCAAAATGAAGGGGCATTAGATGATTCTTAACATAAAGCGAGATTCCTCACATTCGTTCGGAATGACAAACGATGCTGTCATTTCGACCGAAGAGAGAAGTGTCTTGCGCCAGGAAGCTTTGAGTTTCCCCGAATTATTGAGTAGTAGATACGATTCCCTTTGTTTCAGGTCGAAAGCGCCTGGGCTTGTATGCCAAGCGTAATTTAATTGTGGAGAATAAAATGAATCGAAGTTTTTCTCTGATACCGATGACTGCTCTGCTGTTGGTCATTTGTTTTTCCGGAACTGCTCTCTTTGCCCAGGAAAGCCCCGTTTCCGGGGCTTCCGCCCCCGCTGTAACTGCCGTCACTACCGACGCTTCCGGCGCTCCGGGAGATAAACCGTTGGTAGAGGCTCCTGACACGAAGGGAATTACCACGGTCGCGGAGTACAAGTACGTTCCGCAAGAGAAGCTTCCCCCTGTAAAAGGAACATCTGGCTACAAGTGGGATGACAAGAACAAGGTCGTCGTATTCCCCATAAATGTCTGGATCGGATGGCTTCCTATCGTGGCTGCCAATCACGGCTTCGCTCCCAATGAGGAGAGTGTTTTCTTCAAGAAATATGGCTTCAAGGTCGATCTTAAACTCATCGACGACCCGGTAGCAGCCCGCGACTCATTCGCGGCCGGTAACAGCCAAGTCCTTTGGGGAACCCTTGATATGATCGGGTTATTCGCGGGCGAACTGATGAAAGACAGTCGCACCGCACCCCGGATCTACCAGCAGATCGACTGGTCCAACGGCGGCGATGGGATCGTGGTTCGCTCCGCGATCAGGTCGGTTTCCGACCTGAAAGGCAAGACTATCGTCTATGCCCAGAACAGCCCCTCGCAGTATTTCATCAGCAACCTTTTGATCAACGCCGGAATCCCGCTCTCCGACGTCAAGCACAAATACACCTCGACAGCATTCGAGGCCGCCGCAGCTTTCGTTTCCGACAAGACCATTGATGCCTGCGTAAGCTGGGCGCCCGATATCTACACCATTCCTGAAAAGGTGGCCGGAACGAAGATCCTGACCACCACTTCCGAAGCCAACAAGCTAATCGCCGACGTCTGGGCTGTTCGCGCCGATTTTGCCCGAGACAAACCCGAGATCGTCAAGGGCCTCGTCGCCGGAATCTTCGAGGGCATGGATCTTCTGAAGAACCCGACCTTCAAGGCCCAGGCCTTCCAGTGGATGGCCGACGGTTTTGGCATGAAGGTCGAAGACATCAAGGGCATGCAGAATGATGCTCACTCCACCAACTTCGCCGAAAACAAGGAATTTTTCCTCAATTCCAACAATCCGACCAACTTCGAACGTACCTGGAAGAACATAGCCTCAATCTACAAGACCGTAGGCCTGCTCAGCAACGAGGTTCCGTTCGACCAGGTCGTGGACTTCAGCTCCCTCAAGGCGATCGATGCAGATGGCACCTTCAAACACCACCAGGACGAATACATCAGCAAGTTCGTCCCGACCAGCTACAAGAAGGTCTCCGCGGAAGCTCCGATCATCACCCAGACCGTCCGGATCAACTTCTACCCGAACTCTTCAAACATCTACGAGCCGCAACACGATGATA
>Ga0100398_1000659_pt1 | contig 31040 bp, 32 predicted proteins | sample CryGeymeta201522_FD_81568 | JGI IMG/M metagenome (GOLD analysis project Ga0100398, IMG submission 81568) | Groundwater microbial communities from Crystal Geyser aquifers in Utah, USA - Crystal Geyser metaG 2015-22 | ecosystem: Environmental > Aquatic > Deep subsurface > Groundwater | place: USA...
CCGATGCCGATCTGGACCGCGCGATCCCCGGCGCGTTCTGGGCCGCCTTCGGCAACAACGGCCAAAGCTGCACCGCCGGATCGCGCCTTTACGTGCATCGCAGTATCCATGGCCAGGTGTTGTACGGCCTTGCCCGCATCGCCGCGACCGTGTCGGTCGGGCCGGGGATGGACGATCCGGGCCACGACCTTGGCCCCGTCATCAACGCGCGCCAGCTTGCCAAGCTGACCGCCCATATCGACGCCAGCCGCGCCGCCGGTGCCGAGGTGGCCACGGGCGGCGCCCGGTTGGAGCGTCCCGGCTGGTTCCTGCCGCCCACCGTCCTGTCGGGCGTGACGGATGCCATGGCCATCGCCCGGGACGAGGCCTTCGGACCGCTTCTGGCGGTGTTGTCGTTCGAGGACGAGGATGAAGTCGTGGCGCGGGCCAATGCCACCGAATACGGCCTTGCGGCGGGCTTCTGGACCCGGGACGCGGGCCGCGCCCGGCGCATGGCCGCGCGGCTCCATGCCGGGACGGTCTGGTGCAATTGCTGGGGCGAAACCGACGCCGCCGCCCCCTTCGGCGGCATGAAGGCGTCGGGCTACGGGCGGGAAATGGGGGCCGAAGCCATCGCCCTGTATTCGCAGACCAAGACGGTCTGGATGGCGTGAGGAGGGAAGGAATGACGGCGAAATCCACACGCGCGAAATCCACGGGCGCGAAATCCACGGGCGCGAAAGCGACAGGCGCGAAATCCCCGAAATACGAACATGCCTACCGAACGATCCTCGAACGGCTGAAGGTCGGCACCTATCCCGTCGGCGGCCGCATCCCCACCGAAAGCGAACTGGCCGAGCAATTCGGCGTCAGCCGGGTCACGATCCGCCGGGCGCTGGAGCTTCTGGTGCTCGACGGCTATGTCGAAAGCCGACAAGGCTCGGGCTACCGCGTCCTGACGCTGTCGCCCGCCTCGGACACCTGCCTGACCTCCTTCACCGATGCGATGCTGCGCGCCGGGCGCAGCCCGGTCTCGCGGCTTTTGTCGATCGACCGGCTCGACCCCGGGATGCCGGGGACCGAAAGCCTGCCCGAAGACCTCGCCTCCGCACCGACCGTCCGGGTGCGCCGCCTGCGGCTGGTCGATGGCGAGCCCCGGATGCTGGTCAACACCTTCGCGGGCCTCGCCGTGCTGGGCGACGCGCGGCCCGAGGATTTCCCCGAAACCGGGCCGAACCAGTCCATCCTGCGCATCCTCTCGGACCGTTTCGGCCTGCAATGGAGCGCCGCCTGCGAGGATGTCGCCCCGGTTCTGGCCGGGCCGGAAAACGCCGAACTGTTCGGGATCGACGCCAACGTGCCGCTGCTGCTGCAATCCTGTTCGGCCTTCGACGAGACCGGCGCCACCGTCTTCCACGAGGATGTCTTCCGCACCGGGCGCGTCAGTTTCACCCTGGGCCGGACGGGTCGCAGCGCCAACTTCTAATGAACCGAAAGGCAATCCGATGCCACAATTCCCCATTCTCGACACCGACCTCATGCAGCACCGCCTTGCCCCGCCCCCGATGGACCGGCCGGTGCGCCTGCTGATCGACACCGATTGCGCGAACGAGATCGACGATCAATACGCGCTGGCCTGGGCCCTGTTCTCGCCCGATCGCATGCATGTCGAGGCCACGGTGGCCGAGCCGTTCTCGTTCCGCCACCACCTGCCGAACCTGCGCGCCGCCGAGGCGGCCATGCGCGACGGCACCCGGCATGCCGAACACCTGGTCGGCGGGTTTCAGGGCTGGATCGGCCGTCTGCATGCCCAGGGCCGCAGGATCGACGATCTGGACCGCGACCTGGTCAGCCCGGCGCGCGGGATGGAATTGAGCTACGAGGAAATCCGCACCGTCTACGAAAAATGCGGTGTCGATCCCGACGGCGTGACCTTTCGCGGCGCCGACCGCTACATGGCGGCCCCCGGGGATATCGTCTGGTCCGAGGGTGCGGAGGCCATTGTCGATCTGGCGAAAACGAACCCCGGCGACCCACTCTACATTGCGGCCATGGGCTGTGTCACCAATATCGCGGCGGCCTTGCTGCGCGCGCCCGAGATCCTCCGCGATGTCGTGGTGATCTGGACCTCGGCCTATCCGAGCCATGCACCCCATTGTGTCCGGCCATCGCTGAACCTGGTGCAGGATGTCCATGCCTCGCGCCTGCTGTTCGATTGCGGGGTGCCGCTGATCTACCTGCCCGGCTACCATGTCGGCGCGCAGCTCAAGATCTCGCGCCCGGAGATGGAGGCCTTCGTGAAAGGCCGGGGCGCCATCGGTGACTACCTGTGGCAGCTATACACCCACAACCCGCTGCACCGCATGTTCGCGCTGGACGACACGGCGCGGCGGACATGGGTGATCTGGGACATGATCGACATCGCCTGGCTGATCGACCCGGCCATGGTGCCGACCTTCACCACCTCCACCCCGTGGCTGACCGAGGAGCTTTACTGGCGCAAGGACGACGCGCGCCACCCGATGCTTGAAGCCCATGACGTGCAGCGCGACGAGATCTTCCGGCATTTCTACGACCGGCTGGCCGCCAACGCCAACGCCTGAAGCTCAGGTGAAATCCCGCGCATCGAGGTGGTCGCGCGCGGCAATGCGCGGCAGCGGCGCAAGGCCGGTCCAGCTGCCGAATTCGGCAAGGCTGGCGGCATGGTCGCCCGGGATCAGGATGAAGTGATGTTCCAGCCCGTGGCCCATGACGCTGGCCACCACGTCGTTCAGCGTCGCGGCCTCGCCACCGATCGCGAAATCCTGCACCCAGCCGCGCGTGCCGTCGAAGCCGGACGGATCGCGTGCCACGACGCGGCCGGTCATGGCGAACAGCGCCGCACCCGCGCGTCCGATGCGCAGGAGTGTCACGGGGCCGGGGGCGAAGGTGTAATCGGCTATGGCGCCGAAGATCGGCCCGGCCTCGGTCCCGCGCCCGATCATCGGATGCGCGATCCACGCCGCACCCGCTGGCCCGGCAAGATGCAGGGGCCCGCCGCCGCCGTGCCAGACCAGCAATTGCCCGGCCTCGAAATCCGGCTCCGTCATGTCGAGCAGCGCGCCGGTCCGCCCCAGCACCGACTTCGCGGCGATCTGGGTGACCGCGCCCAGGATATCGCCTTCGGAGGCGATGGGCAGGTCGTCGGTTTCCTCCAGCCACGAGAAGGCCGCCCCCGGATGCATCCCCGGATCGGCCTGCAAGGCGGGCCAGTCGCTGACGGCCAGCGCGGTGAAGCTGCCGTCGCGCGCCATTGCCCGCAGCGCCAGCGCGGCGCGCGCCGTCAGCGCCTGCTGGGTGTCGCTGACGCCGCGCCACGGGGCCGCCGCCGTCATCCGCGCCAGTTCCACCGCGACGGCACCGTCTTCAAGCGCGGCCATCCGGCCCGTCAGTTCGTGGATGTCGTGATGCGCGACCTCGACCCCCAACCGCGCGCGCAGGGCATTGGTCGACACTTCCATGTTGTAGAAGGTCATCGCCAGCCCACCGATGACACCGATCCGCGCCGACGCCACGGCCTTCGCGGCCGCGATGGCGCGCAGTGTCGTCTCCAGCCGGGCGATGAGCGTCCCGTCCTCGGGCGCGCCGTGATACCAGCCGACCGGGTTGCGCGACAGGTCGCGCACGCCGCGCGCGATCGACATCGACATGTTGAGCGATACGAAATTGTTGAGCTGCACGTCACCCGTCCGCACCGGTTCGGACACCGACCAGAAGCCGATGCGATGCGAGCTGGCGGCCAATGTGCGGGCCACGTCGCCCATGGTGAAGCCGCCATGCAGGCAGAGGATGAAATCGGCGCCCTCCGCCTCGGCCACGCCGATGGCGCGGACGGTCGCGGCGCCGTCCATCGGGATGTCGGGCACCACGACCAGCCGCGCGCCAAGCCTGTCGGTCAGGGCGCCCAGCGCCGCCTCGACCCGGTCCCAGACGCCATGGCGTTCGGGGAAATAGGACGGCAGGGAAGCGCGGATCAGCGCGATCGTCAGCATGGGTCAGATCCTCAGGTAGCCGCCATCGACGACATGGGTGATGCCGGTGACATAGCTGGCCATGTCCGAGGCAAGATAGATGCAGGCATCCGCGACCTCCGACGGCTCGCCCCAGCGCCGCGCGGGGATCATCGGCAGGTAGCCTTCGCCCTGATCGGTGCCGATGACGGGGTCATCCTCCACGTTCATCAAGGTCCGCATGATGCCGGGGGCCACGTTGTTGACCCGGATGCCGTGGGGGCCCAGTTCATCGGCCAGCGCGTAGCCGATCAGCCGCACGGCGCCCTTGGTCATGTTGTAATGCACGAAACCGCCCGTGCCGCGCATGCCCGCGATGGAACACATGTTCAGGATCACGCCCGATCCCTGCGGCACCATCGCCCGCGCGGCGGCCTGACAGCCGAACAGCACCGACTTCACGTTCACGTCGATCATCGCCTGGAATGTCGCCTCGGTGGCGTCGAGGATCGGCTCCTTGCGCAGGATGCCCGCGTTGTTGACCATCACGTCCAACGTCCCGGTCCAGTCCAGCGCCGCCGCGACGAGCCGCGCCAGGTCATCGACCTTCGAGACATCGCAGGCCATGAACCGCGCATGGCCGGGATGGGTCTGTTCGATCCGCTCGACGGTCGGCAGGCCGCCCTCCCGCGGCGCTTCGGTCAGGTCGGCCACGACGACGCGCGCGCCCTGCGCCGCGAAGCCCTGCGCGATGGCGCGTCCATTGCCGCTGGACCCGCCTGTCACGATCGCCGTCTTGCCCGCCAGAAGCATCCCCGCATCCCCCGTCATGGCGCGACCGCCTTGAGCGCGCGCAGCCGCGCAAGTCCGACATCGTGCAACCAGCCCTGCATGGCCTCCGGTCCACCGCTGCCGAAGATCCCGACGGCATCCGACCAGATCGCACGCCCGCACATGAACCCGGCATGGCCGGACCCGGCCTCTTCCGCCATCACGAGCGACGCCTTGAACCAGTCGAACGGCACGCCGGCGCTGAGGAACACGAAAGGCACCTCGCCCGCCGCCTGTGCCACCTGCCGGAAACTGTCCAGCGCCTGCCTCCGGCTGCGCGCCGGGGTGCCGAAGCCCTCCACGAAGCCGAGGTCCACGGGCACCTCGATCTTGAGCACGGCGGCATTGAACCGCGGATCGGCGAAGGTCGCCACCGTGCGGCACACGAGGTCGGGCTTGATCGCGGCGAATTCGGGCGTGCCGGGGGCGATGCCGCGGGCATAGACCAGCGGCTCGAACAGGAAATCGACACCGGCCCGCGCGCAATCCCTGCCAACGGCCTCCACGATCTCCAGCTTGCGGCGGTTCAGGGGGGCCGGGTCATCGGGCGCGAAATACATGAAGAACTTCAGCAGCCGCACGCCAAGGCCCGGGAAGTCCGCCGCGCTCAGATCGTCGGGCAGGCGGGTGATCCGGTCCGCGTCCGAGATGTGGTAGACATCCGCCTCGAGCGCGATCATCGGGGCGCATCCGTCGGGGTAGCTGTTGAGAAGCTGCGGGCCGTATTCGGCGTCGAGCAGGACGGTCGTGGCCTCGCGGCCAAGAACCTGAAGCACGATCTCCTTGAACCGCCGGTGATCGTCGGGGTGGGCCTGCGCGCCACGCGCCTCCGCGATGGCCGCGGCAAGACCGCTTCCCGCATCGACCGCCACACCGTGCATGCGCGAACTCATGCCACACCCCCCGCCCCGATCGCCGGGAAATGCGGACTGGCCTGCGGCGCGCGCCAGAACCGCAGCATCCGGTCATCGGGCGTCAGCAGCGAGATCGAGAAAGCCGCCGTTTCCTGCGTGGTCGAGAAATTGCCGATCATCGGGCTGGTCAGCGGAATGCCGCGCGCGGCCATCACCCGGCCCAATTCGCGGTAGACGGTCAGAAGCTCCATCATCGTGGTGCCGCCCGAGCCGTTGACCAGCGCAACGGTCGGGGTTCCGGGCGCGATGGCGCGGTCTTCGAGGATCGCCGCGACCATGAAATCCACCAGGTCGGCCACCGGTTCCACCTTGCGGCGCGCCACGCCCGGTTCGCCATGGACGCCCATGCCGATGAAGACCTCGTCGTCGGGCAGGGTGAACATCGGCTTGCCGGTCAGCGGCGAGATCCCCGCCGACATCGCGGCGCCCAGCGTGCGGGTCGCGCCGCGCACGGCCTCGCCCAGTGCGACAAGCGCGTCCAGCGCCATCCCCTCCTCGGCGGCGGCACCGAGGATCTTGTAGATGAACATGGTCCCGGCAGCCCCGCGCCGTTCCTCCTCCTCGCCCTTCGGGGCCGAGGAGATGTCGTCATACATCCAGAGCGGCGCCACGTTCAGACCGGCATCGGCGGCCAGCATCGCGGCCTCCATCCCGTTGATGACGTCGCCTTCGTGGCGCGAGATCAGCAGCACGGAACCGGCGGGGCCCGTGACCTCTTGCAGCCCTTCGAGGATCCTGTCGGCGGAGGGCGCGGCGAAGACATCGCCCACGACATTGGCATCGAGCAGCCCGGTGCCGACGAAGCCCATGGCGATCGGCTCGTGCCCCGAGCCGTTGCCGATGACCAGCGCCACCCTGTCGCCGTCCTTGGGCCGCGCCCGGCGCACGATGCGGGGATGACCGCCGCGCGCGACCGCGTCCGGATAGGCGGCAAGAAAGCCGTCGATCATGTCGTCGGCCATGCGTTCGCGCGTATTGAACAGCTTCTTCATGGTATGGCCTCCGTGCCCAGCGCCTCGAGAAGCGAGAGGATTTCCGCGACCGACCGTGCCCCGGCATCGACATGGCCCAGCCCCGCGCCCTCGACATAGCGTGCCCGTCCGCGCCGCGCGGACATTCCGGCGGTGGCCGCCGCGCCCCCGCGCGCCGCCTCGGCGGCGGCGCCCAGGTCTGCGGCCTGCGCCGCGGGCAACAGCGCATCCAGCATCGTGCGGTCCCCGGCCCTGGCCTGCCCCAGCATGGCGATCCGCCGGGCCGCATCGGCCAGCGCGGGTCCCGGCTCCGCCCCTGTGGCGATGGCTTGCGCCGCCACCAGCACCTGCGCGAAAAGCGACCCCGAGGCCCCGCCCGCCGCGCGGCGGAAGGCGGCGACAGGATCGCGCTCTGGCTCTGCCGCAGCCTCTGCCGCAGCCTCTGCCGCAGCCTCTGCCGCACCCTCTGCCTCCGCCGCCGCCGCAGCCCGCAGCCCGCGCAGGATCGTGGTGCCGTGATCGCCGTCGCCCGCCTGCGCGTCCAGCGTGTTGAGGCTGTCCTCGAGCCCCGCGAAATGCGCGGCGAGACGGTCGAACATCCGGTCCATCACGCCCAACCTCGCAGGAAGTCTAGCGCCCCGCGGGCGGCCCCCGTGGCGTCGGGTTCGATGGCGCGCCAGATATACAGATCCCCGCCCGCGGGGGTGCCCGTGGTCACGAACATCTCGGCCACGACCCAGCCGTCATAGCCCGCATCCTTCAGCCCTGCCCGCACCTCGGACCATGGCACATGGCCCGAGCCGGGCACGCCGCGGTCGTTGTCCGAGACGTGGAAATGCTTCAACCGGGGTCCGGTCGCGGCGATCGCCGTGCGGATGTCCTTCTCCTCCATGTTCATGTGGAAGGTGTCGAGCAGCACGCCGATCCGGTCGGAGCCGGTCGCCTCGGCCAGCGCCACCGCCTCCGCGGCGGTGTTCACCAGGTCGGTCTCGAAGCGGTTCAGCGCCTCGATGCCAAGGTCGATGCCGTATTCGTCCAGATCGGGCGCCAATTGGCCCAGCACCTCGGCCGATCGCGCCGTGCGCGCCGGCTTGTCGGCGATATCGAAGGCCCCCCAGGGCGCGAAGACAACGCCCGCGATGCCGCGCGACCCGATGGCATCGGCGAAGCGGACGGCGCGGCGCAGATGCGCCAGCCCCGCCGCCCGCACCGCCGGATCCGCCGAGGTCACATCCGCGCTCGTCGGCAGGCCATCCGAACAGGTCACCTGCAGGCCCCGCGCCCGGACAGCGGCCCCCAGCGCCTTCGCCCGGTCCATGTCCATGCCCAGAAGCGACACCTCCACCCCGTCGAAGCCCAACGCCGCCACCGTGTCGAGGATCGGCTCCAGCGGGTCGGTCCAGCGCGCCATCCACAATCCTGCATGCACCGCGAATTTCATGTCGTTGGCTCCAATACCCACAAGCTCTGACGTGGCAGGTTGATGTCGATCTCGTCCCCCGGCCCGATTCCCTCGACCATGTCGGGCGACAGCACCGCGTCGAGCGTGACATCCCCCTGGCTCAGCTTCAGGCGGGTCTGCGTGCCAAGAAAGATCCGGTCGCTGACCCGGACGCGCAGGGTGTTTTCCGGGGCCGGCCCGATGCGGATCGATTCCGGCCGCACCGTCAGCGTTCCCGGTCCCGACGGCGCGCCCTCGGGCAGCAGCAACGAGCCCAAAGGCGACTCGAATGTTGCCCCGGTCGAGCTGCCGGGGACGAAATTGTGCCCGCCGAAGAACCGCGCCACCGCCTCGGAGGCCGGGCGTTGGTAGAATTTCTGCGCCGCGTCGTATTGCCGAAGCTTGCCGTCGAGGATCAGCGCCACCCGGTCGGCCAGCACCACAGCCTCTTCCTGGTCATGGGTCACGAAAATGGTGGTGATCCCCATCTCCTGCTGCAGCGACCGGATCAGGTCGCGCATCTCGAAGCGCAGATGCGCGTCGAGGTTCGACAGCGGCTCGTCCAGCAACAGGACATTGGGCTGCACGATCAGCGCCCGCGCCAGGGCGATGCGCTGCTGCTGCCCGCCCGACAACTCGGACGGCTTGCGGGCGCCGAGGTCGGGCAGTTTCACGAGGTCGAGCATGTCGCGGACCCGCCGCGCGATCTCGTCCTTCGGGCGCTTGCGCATCCGCAGCCCGAACCCGACATTGTCCGCGACCGACATGTAGGGAAACAGCAGGTAGTTCTGGAACACCATGACCACGCCCCGGTTCTCGGGCTTGTCGCGCAGGATGGAGCGTCCGTCGAAGGTGATCTCGCCCCCTGTCGGTTCCAGCAATCCGGCGATCATCTTCATCGTGGTGGTCTTGCCGCAGCCCGAGGGCCCCAGCAGCGCCGTCAACTCGCCCGAGGGGATTTCCAGCGACAGGTGGTCCAGCGCGGGCTCGGCGGTGCCGGGATAGATCTTGGTCAGGTTGCGGATCGAAACATGGGTCATACGCGGCCAAAGCCTCCGACTGCGCCGGACTGGCCGGACAATTGCCGCGCCGTCAGGATCAGGATCACGATGCCCGGCAGGATGTAGATCATGGCGATGGCGCCGGTGATGTCGTTGCGCCCCGATGTGGCGAAGTTGAACAGCAGAAGCGGCAGCGTGACCACGCGTCCGCCGCCGATGATCAACGTCAGGATATACTGGCTCCACGACACCAGAAACGCGAAGAGCGCGCCCACGATCACGCCCGGCAGGATCGCGGGCAGCGTCACCAGCCAGAACGTCTTGAGCGGCGAGGCGCCAAGGCTGCGCGCCTGCAGTTCATAGGCGGGATCGTAATTGGCGAAGATGCCGGCCATCACCAGCGTCATGTAGGGCAGCGTCGGGATCAGGTGCACAAGGATCACCCCCCAGACGCTGTTGGTCAGGCCCAGCGTGATGAAGATCGTGTGGATGCCCAGCACCACGGCGATGCCCGGCACGATGACCGGCGCAAGGATCAGAAGCTCCACGATTTCCTTGCCGCGGAACTTGTAGAGGCCCAGCGCGCGGCCCGCGGGCACGCCGACAAGGATCGACAGCGCGGTGGCCGCCAGCGCGACCCAGATCGTCAGCCACAGGCTTTGCAACACGCCAGATACGTCGGAAAACGCGTAGGCCCACGCCTGCAACGTCCATTCCTGCGGCAACAGGTCCGGAAAGCGCCAGCCGCGCGCGAACGACCAGATGCCCAGCGGCACCAGCGGCACCACGAGCCAGAAGATCAGCAGCGCGCCCGACAGGAAGCGGATGGAGCGGATGGTGGCGGTATCCCTGTCCATGGCGTCAGCTCCGGATGCGACGGCGGGTCAGCCGGGTGTAGGCCCAGATCATCACACCCGCGAGAATGGCGATGACGATGGCCATGGCCATGGCTTCGGGACGGGCGGCCAGATCGACATCGGTGTATTGGCGATAGGCCAGCACCGGCAGCGCGGCGGGATAATTCTGCCCCAGCAGCGCCGGGATCTCGTAGGCGCCGAAGGTGAAGGCGAAGACGATCACGCTGGCCGACAGGACACCGGGAAAGATCAGCGGCAACAGGACATGGCGGAAGGACTGCCACTTGGATGCCCCGAGACTGCGCGCCACGCTTTCGTAATCCTGCCCCAGCGCCTGCATCTGGGCCAGCACGATGACCCCGATGAAGGGGATCTCCTTCCAGACATATTGCAAGATGATGCCGATGGCATAGGGGTCGAAGACCAACGCCGGAAACTCGGACGGGCGCGAGATCATGCCGAATTCATGGGCCAGCCGCGCGAAACTGCCCGATTGGGAGAACAGGTAGAGAATGCCGATGGCACCGACCAGATGCGGCACCGTCAGGTTCAACTGGAACAGGAAGTTGATGACCCCGCGCCCCGCGAAGCTGCGCCGCAAAAGCAGCGCCGCCGCCACCGCGATCACCGCCGAGATGACCGTCGAGGTGAAGGCGATATGGAAGGTCAGCGCGAAGGACAGGTAGAATTCGCGGCTGCTGAAGAGCGAGACATAGGCATTGAAATTCGGCTCGGTCAGCCCGATCACCGGCATGTAGTTGAACGACCGCATCAACCCGATCGCCAGCCCGCCGAGGAACAGCACGGTGATGATGCCAAGCGCCGGGGCCAGCAAGAGAAAGATCTTCATCCGGTCGGACATCGCTGCCGCACCTCCCCTGTCTGCATCGGGACACGTGCCCGGCGGCGCCGAAGCCGCCGGGCGAAGTCGGTTCGATTACTGGCCGACGTTCTCGATCCAGCCGCGCTCGATGGCGGAAATCCATTCCGCCTGAAGTTCGGGCAGCGCGTTCTCGGCCAGTTCCGACGCGGCCACCACCGAGGGGTGGCGCTCGATCGCCGCGAAGGCCTCCTGGATCTCGGGTGCGGTGCGGTCCATCTCGATCCCGGGCGAGGTGCCCCAGACGGAGGGCAGCGCCTTCTCCAACTGCGCCTCGCCCGACAGCAGGACGTTTTGCAACACCAGCGCGGCGGCAAGATTGGGCGAGTTGAACGGGATCAGCGTGTAGTTGGTGTTGCCGATGGTCCCATCGGTCAGGCCGTAGGACTGCACCGTCTCGGGGTAGAGGCCGGATGCGACCGCGAGGCCGAACTGGGACGGCTCGTAGTTGAAGGTCAGGTCCACCTCCGAATTGGCGAACAACTCGTTGAGTTGCGCGATCGACGTGGGATAGGTCTGCCCGCCGCGCCACAGGTTCGGCTCCATCGCGTTCAGGATCTCCCAGGCGCGCGGGGCGACCTCGTCGAACAAGGCCTGGTCGAACGGCCCGAGCAGGTTATCCACCCCGCCCGCGGCGTGGTAGAAGACGTGCCGCACGAAGACCGAACCGCTGAAATCGGGCGGTGCGGGATAGGTGAACAGGCCCGGATTGGCCTCGACCCAGTCGATCAGTTCCGGGATCGAGCGGGGCGGGTTCTCGGTGCGGGCCGTGTCATGGGCGAAGGCGAATTGCGCCCGGCTCCACGGCACCTCGCAGCCATTGACCGGCACCCCGAAATCGTTGGCGATGGCCGGATTGTCCCAGTTGATCAGCGCGTTGTTCGGCAGAAGGTCGGTATAGCCGCAGAACACCAGATCGCCCTGCACCATGGTGCGGAAATTCTCGCCGTTGATCCAGATCATGTCCACCGCGCCATTGTCCATGACGCCGGCTTCCCGTTCGCCCAGCACGATGTTGACGGCCTCGACCGTGTCGGTCATGCCGATCCGGTTCAGCGTGATGCCGTATTCGTCGCGCAGGATGCCGCCGACAAATTCCGAAACATAGCGGTTGATGTTGTCGGACCCGCCCCAGAGGAACCAGTTCACCTCACCGCCGCGCGCCTGTTCGACGATGGCGTCCCAGTCCTGCTCCAGCAGGGCGGCGCCGTGGCCATCGGCAAGGGCATGGCCCGCGACGAATGTGGACAGCACGGCCGCAAGGGCCGTCGTATTGCGATAGTTCATTGTATCCTCCCTTTATCGCGCCCGTCTCCGGGACACGTTCCCATGCTTGCTCGGTTCTGCCTCCGGCCGGCTACCTCCGTCGCCAGCCGCAGGCCCGTTTCGTATGTCGCGACATTGGCCCGGCGCAGGGCATCCGCCGCCTCTTCGGACAGCGGGTCGAGGAATGTGCGCCCCTCGTCCAGCTGATCCCATGTCGCCAGCAGCGTGATGCAGGCCGCGCCGAAACGCGCGGCCACCGCTGCCACCGCCGCCGCTTCCATGTCGACGGTCTGCAGGCCCTCTGCCGCCCATCCGGCGCACATGGCGTCGGACTGCGCGAACAGGCTGGGCCAGGTCAGGTGCCGGGTCTCGTGGACCTGTGCGCCGCCGTCCCGCAGGATCTCCGCCGCCCGCGCACGCCATCCCGCGTCGAAGCTTACCTCGGGACCGGCGCCGTAGTGATGTGAAACACCGTCGCGTGCGACGGCGGCAAGCGGCACCGCGACATCGCCCGGCGCGATCCCCGGAACAAGGACGCCGCAGGTCCCGATCTGGATCACCAGCGGCGTGCCGCATTGCGTGAAGACATGGGCAGGCTCCACCGCGCGCGCCGCGCCGTAGGCGCAGCAATAGGCCACGACCGCGTCGCCGTGGCGGCCCACATGCATGTCGGGAAAGGGCAGTTCGGTGACCTCGCGCAGCCGGGACAGCCGCGATCTTGTCGCGTCGGCGCGCCACCATGTTCCTTCAAGGATCAGGACATCGGGCACATCGGGCAAGGCGGCATCAAGCGCCGCGTCCCACACCTTCCTGTCGACATCCAAGACCGCCATATAGCCATGTCCATAATTTGTTCTTACAAATTGTTTATAATCAATTCGGGCGCAAGACAAGGGCTTTTGGCCGCATCGCCGCCGCGCGCCATGGACCCGACAAGAAGGCGGCTTACCCGCTGGCAAGCCGCCTTCTTGACGATCGGATTGTGGATCAATCCCGTGCGCACTTGCGCACGGCTTTCTCACGGTGCGCGTCCGCGCATGGCTTTCTCACGGTGCGCGTCCGCGCACGGCTTTCTCACGGTGCGCGTCCGCGCATGGCGCGGGCCACCATGGCCACGACGAAGAGCACGATGAACACGAAAAACAGGATCTGCGCGATCCCGGCCGACGCCGTCGCGATGCCGCCGAAGCCGAACAGCGCTGCGACAAGGGCGATGATGAGGAACGTGATGGCCCATCCAAGCATGATTTCAACTCCTTATGGATACTGGTCAGGTTACGGGTGGCCAACCACATCTGGTTCGAAAAGTTCCGAACGAACCCGCCCACATCCACCCTGCAGCCCGGTGGGCGCGCGCGCCGTTCAGACCGAGTCGGCGATCGGGATACCGGCACGGGCCAGCACATCAAGGACATCATCGGACCGGAACGGCTGCGGCAGCAGCACGATCCCCGATGCCTCGCCTGCCGTGCCACCGGACGGGCCCGCGTCAGTGAGACCCGAACTCAGCGCCACCACCATGCGGGAGGCCCCAAGCACCCAGGACCATTCTTCGGCGGTGACCAGGATATCGGGGGCGACGTCCAGCAGGGCCACGTCGTAGCATCCCCGCGGCACCCCGGTGCTCGAGGCGACCACCTCGACCACGCAGGGGCCGGTGGCCTCCAGCGTCTCGCGCAGGTCCTCGGCCACCAGGGGATTGGAATGGTAGACAAGATAGCGCCTGCGCCGTGTCATGGAGTCTGTGGTCACGCGTCTGGCCTCTCTGCTGCCCCGGAACCAAACGGCTCCGGCGCGCATCATGGAACCGTTCGGGCCAGACCGCATTAAACTGGGACATACCCGACAGGAGAAACCATGTTAACCGACTGCGCGGCCTGCCCCTTGCGCCAAAAACAATGTTTCGACCCGCTGGAAAAGGACGAACTGGCCTTCATGCGGAAATTCAAGGTGGGCGAACTGAAGGTGGACGCCGGCACCACGCTGCTGATGGAGGGATCGAACAGCCCGCAACTGTTCACCGCGCTGCGCGGCATGGGCCTGCGCTACAAGCTGCTCCCCGATGGCAGCCGCCAGGTCGTCAATTTCGTGCTGCCCGGCGATTTCATCGGCCTGCAAGCAGGCGTCATGGGCGAGATGCAGCATTCGGTCGAGGCCACCAGCCCGATGACACTATGCGTGTTCGACCGGACTGACCTGTGGACCATGTTCAGACACCAGCCCACCCTTGCCTACGACCTGACATGGGTCGCCGCGATGGAGGAGTATTTTCTGGGCGAGGCGCTGGCCTCCATCGGGCAGATGTCGGCGATGGGCCGGATGTGTTGGGGCCTGCTGCGGTTCTTCACGCGCTGCCAGCATCTGGACCTGGTGCAGAACGACACCTGTGCTTTCCCGTTCCGCCAACAAGACCTTGCCGACGCGCTTGGGCTATCGCTGGTCCATACCAACAAGACGCTGATGAAACTGCGCAACCTGCAGATGCTGTCGCTTCAGAACGGGGAATTGCGCATCCTCGATGCGGAGAAAATCGCCGAGATCACCGGGATGCACCTCGATATCGTGAAAAAGCGCCCCCTGATCTGAGGGCGCTTCGGCAAATATGCGGCGGGGGCATTTGGCGGGGGCATTCGGCGGGGGCATTCGGCGGGGGCATTCGGCGCCGAGGTCAATCCTGCACGGACGGGTTCACGACAGACGGCGCAGCTTGTTCGGACGACGGGATACCGTTCCAGACGAGCGCGATGCCAAGGGCGGCAGCGGCAAGGGCCACGCTCACGACAATCCCGAAAATCGCGGGTTTGTGGCGGCGTTTCTGGGTCTCGACATTGGTTTCCGGTGCGGACATGGGGTCCTCCTTTTCGCTTGTTCACGGGGGATAACGCGCGCCCGGCCATGCGGTTCCGAAGATTTTCTCGCGCCGGACAGGCGTCACCCGGCGCAATCATGGCCCGGCGCGGACTTGGCATGGAACCCGACGCGCCTGCCACCGTTGTCTCCCCGATCAAGGCAAAAAAAAGGAGATGACAATGTCTGACGCTCTCAAAGTCGTGCCCTCGTCCGAGACGGTGAAAACCGGCGTGACGGACGTGAAGGCGATCGCGGCGGGCTTGTGCGACGTGCTTGCCGACACCTACCGCCTGACCTTCAAGACCCATGCCTACCACTGGAACGTGACCGGTCCGCTGTTCTACTCGGTCCACAACCTGACCGAAGACCAATACGAGGACATGTTCGCCGCAGCCGACGACCTGGCCGAGCGTGTGCGCGCCCTGGGCGAGCTTGCGCCGATGCGAATGGCCGACATCATGGAACGTTCGCGGATCGAGGACGCCAAGGATGCGCTGTCCACCGGCGCGATGGTCGACGACCTGTCGCGCGACCATGAACGCCTCGCCCACCGCCTGCATGGCCTGATCGAGATCGCGGGCGAGCATAACGATCCTGTCACCGAAGATCTCGCCACGGCGCGCGCCGCGTTCCATGAGAAGGCGGTCTGGATGCTGCGGGCGATCACTGCCGACTGACCGGGCGGCAGGGCTGCGCCGCCGACGGACAAGCCGGACAGAAAAAAGGGCCCCGTGCCTCCATGGCATGGGGCCCTTTCGTTGCGCGCAACGGCCTCAGCTTGCCGCGAGCAGGCTTTCGGTGGACGAGAAGAACATCGCCTGGCTGACAGCCGCGCGCACCTGTTCTTCCGTGTAGGGCTTGGTGATCAGGAAGGCCGGCTCCGGGCGCTCGCCGGTCAGCAGACGCTCCGGGAAGGCGGTGATGAAGATGACCGGACGCTCCCCCAACTGGGCCAGCAGCGTGTTGACCGCGTCGATCCCCGAGGATTTGTCGGCCAGCTGGATATCGGCAAGGATCAGGTCCGGTTCCGTCGCCTTGCCAAGACGGATGGCGGCGTCGCGCGTCCGGGCGATGTCCGTCACGGTGTGGCCCATGGAGGAGACGATGGAATGCAGATCCATCGCGATGATCGCCTCATCCTCGATGATCAGGATGTCGCCGGTGACCATGGACGCCATATCGGCCATCGCCACTTCGAACAGGTGTTCGGCGTCGCCACGCTCGATCCCCATGATGGTGGCGACCTCGTCCACCGAAAACTCCTCGACCGAACGCAGCAGCAACGCCTCGCGCGTGTTCGGCGTCAGCGTGCGCAGCTTGTCCTGGGCGCGTCTCTCCAGCGTTCCTTCCGTGTCGTCGGTGCCGTCGACCATGGCGCCCGAACTGGTCCAGATGCCATGGAACACCTGGAAAAGACCGGCCTTCGCCCGCGCCGCGCCGGTCAGCAGGTCCGGGTCCGCCACGATCGCCTCAAGCGTCGCCATCGCGTAGCGATCACCGCTTTGTTGCGATCCGGTCAGGGCCCGCGCGTAGCGGCGCAGGTAGGGAAGTTCGGCCGCGATCACCGTGCTGAGGTCGTTTGTCGGGGTCTGGGCAGTCATTTTCACACTCCATGCATTTTTTTGGGAACCTTTCAGGAGCGATCGGGTTCCCGGTAGAGATGAAATTTTTGTAGTGGCCACGAGAATCATGCCCGACAGAGCCGACAAGTCCAAGGTGACACAGCAGATCGACGAGAACCTGAAGCGCGTCTACGATAACGCCCTGTCTGAAGAGGTGCCGGAAAAGTTCCTGGCCCTGATCGCGCAACTCAAGGCGAAGGAGAACGAGGCCGATGCCAAGTGACCCCCGCCCGGACGATCCCCGCCAGGATGGTCCCCAGCCGACAGATCCCCGCCCGGATGGTCCCCATCCGACAGATCCCCGCGACGAGATCGTCGAACACCTGCCGTCGCTGCGGGCGTTCGCCGTCTCCCTGACCCGCAACAGCGCCACCGCCGACGACATCGTGCAGGACACGATCGTGAAGGCATGGTCGAATATCGACAAGTTCCAGCCCGGCACCAACATGCGGGCATGGCTTTTCACGATCCTGCGCAACACCTTCTATTCCCTGCGCCGCAAGCGCAGCCGGGAGGTGGCGGACGTCGATGGCGTCTACGCGGCGCAATTGTCCGAGAAGCCCGCACATGACGGTCGCCTCGCGATGCGGGATTTCGAACGCGCCTTCGTGCAACTGCCCTTCGATCAGCGCGAAGCCCTGCTTCTCGTGGGGGCGTCCGGTTTCTCCTACGAGGAAGCGGCCGAGATGTGCGGTTGTGCCGTCGGCACGGTCAAGAGCCGTGCGAACCGGGGCCGCAAGCGACTGGCGGACCTGCTGCACCTCGACGAGGGAGAGACGACCGACATGACGGACGCCGCAACCCTGGCGATGATGCCCACCAAGCCCGCTGCATGACAACCGGTGTCGGAATGCGGTGGCTCGGCTCCCTGCGCACGCGGTTGATCGCGATGTTGTCGGTGGCCTTGCTGCCGCTCGGGCTGGTTGCGGTCTACCAGACGGCAACGATCGTGCGCGACGCGGGAACCCTGACGGCGCGCGATATCCTGTCGCGCACCGAAGCGGCCACCGCCACCCAGTACCGGGTCCTGCTGCGCGCCTTCGGTGCGGCCGGAGCATTGGGCGCGGCCGCCGCAGCCCTCGACGATGCAGATAACGCCGCCTGCGACGCCATCATGGACCGCTTCCTGCAACTGAACCCGGAATACGTGTTCGCGGGCTTCGTCGACCGCGACGGCAGGCTGCGCTGTTCGGATGTCGGGCAGGATGTCGATCTGTCGCAATCGGACGTCTGGCGGCGTTTCTCGACCGCGACAACGGAAGCCGTCGCCGTCAGCCGCAGCGGCGCGGTATCGGGGCAGCCGGTCCTGATCGTCAGCGTGCCGATCCGTGACGCGGCCAGCGGTGCCCTTCTGGGACGCCAGAACCTGTCGCTGCCGCAATCGCTGTCCGCATTGCTGTTGTCCGAACGGATCGAGGCTCTCGACCTCGCGCTGATCGACGCCAGCGGCGCGGTTCTTGCCGCCAGCACCGGCCTTGAGGATACCAGCCGCTTCGACCGCATCGGGATCGTTCCGGCCGATCTGTCGGTCCCGGCGGATGGCCTTCTGACCACGCGCGAAACCGTCGCGAACGGCACGCAGCCCGTCGCCATCATGTCGTTGGTGCCCGGTCAGGTCTACGCGGTCGGCATCTGGGCCGAGGGCACGCAAACCGGCGCGTCGGCCTGGGATATCTCGGCCACGGCCTTCCCGATCCTGATGTGGCTGGCCAGCATGGCCGTGGCCTACCTGACCATCGACCGGCTGGTGCTGCGCCACCTGACAGCCCTGCGTCGGCGCATGGCCGACTTCTCCTTCAACGACCCGGGGCGCGGCGTCGCCCGTCTCGACCACGCCCCCGACGAGATCGAGGCCATCGCCCAGAGCCACAACGACATGATCACGGGCATCCTGTCGGATCGCGAGAACCTGCGCGACACGGTCCGCGAAAAGGAACTGCTGCTGAAAGAGGTCCACCACCGGGTCAAGAACAACCTGCAACTGATCTCCTCGATCCTGAACATGAATATCCGCACCGCGAAGGGGCAGGACGCCAAGGATACCCTCAAGCGGGTGCAGGACCGCGTGTTGAGCCTCGCGACGATCCACAAGGCGCTCTATGCCGATACGCGCGTGGATCAGGTGCGGGCGGATCGGATCGTGGCCGAGATCGTCGGCAGCATGTTCAGCATGGGCCTGCCGACGACATCGAAGGTGCGAACCTCGCTGGAGGTGGCCCCCGTGCGTCTCGATCCCGACCAGGCCGTTCCGCTGTGCCTGCTGGCGACCGAAGCCGTCACCAATGCCCTGAAATATGTCGGGAAACCGCCCGACGGGCCGCCCGCGATTTCCGCGTCGCTGGGTGAAACGCCCGACGGCTCGTGCGAATTGACCATCAGCAACACGCGCGGTGCGCCGGTCCCCGATCTGCATCCGTCCACCGGATCGGGGCTTGGATCGCGCCTGATCCTCGCATTCGGATCGCAATTGGGCGGAAAGGTCGACGTGACCGAAACCGACACCGAATACAGGCTTGTCGCACGTTTCGTGAAACTGGGCTCGTCCCCGGACGAGGGCGAGGCCGATGCCGCGGCCTGATCCGGTCACCTCGCTCGAGGTCTACATCACCGCGGCCGAGGCCTATCCCGCCTTCGAGGACATGTTCCTTGCCGCCCGGTCCGAGATCTGGGCCAGCTTCCGCGTCTTCGATCTCTCCACCGGCTTGCGCAGCCCGCGGGCCCGCGCCGTGGGCAGGGACTGGTTCGATCTCTTCTTCCATACGCTGCGCCGGGGCGTCGACATCACCCTGACACTGGCCGACTTCGACCCCATCGTCGCCACCCGGATGCACCGCGAAAGCTGGGCCGCCGCCCGGAAACTCGCGGGCGTGGCGGACCTGGCATCCGACGCCCCCGGCAAGCTGACCTTCCGCGTCGCCCGGCATCCCGCCCGCGTCGGTGCTCTGCCGCGCATGGCCTTCGCCGGCAAGGTCAAGGAAAAGCTCGGCGAACGCGATCCGGACGAATTGACGCCCGGCCTGCAGGACCTGTCCAGCATCCCCGACCTGTCACCCGCCACCCATCACCAGAAGATCGCCGTGTTCGACCGCGAGATCCTTTTCATCGGCGGGCTTGACCTGAACGAGCGCCGCTTCGACACCCCACGCCATGACCAGGCCTCCGCACAGACATGGCATGATGTGCACCTGCGCGTCACCGGGCCCGTGGTCGCCGCCGCCCAACGCCATGTCGAGACCTTCGAGGCCGTGACCGAGGGGCGCGTGCGGCCGCAGCCCCCGGCCGAGGGTTTCGTGCGCACCCTGTCGGCCCGCCGCGCGGTGGAGGTGCTGCACATCGCGCCCCGGACGCTGTGCTCCGAGATCTTCGCGGCCCATGTCGCCGCCATCCGCGGGGCCGACCGGCTGATCTACCTTGAAACACAGTTTTTCCGCGACCGTGCCCTTGCCTCGGCGCTGGCAAGGCGCGGTGCCGAGGTGCCGGACCTCAAGGTCATCCTCGTGTTGCCCGCCGCCCCCGAGGATGTCGCGTTCGAGGGCAATGACGGCCCCGATGCCCGGTTCGGAGAGCATCTTCAGGTGGACTGCATCGACACCCTGCGCAAGGCCTTCGCCGACCGGCTGCTTGTCTGCAGCCCGGTGCGCGCCGCGCGCGCCCACGCGGCGCCCGCCGCCCGCCTGCACGGCGCGCCCATCGTCTACGTGCATTCCAAGGTATCGGTCTTCGACACGGGCGCGGCGATCGTGTCCTCCGCCAACCTCAACGGGCGCTCGATGAACTGGGACACCGAGGCCGGGATCCTGCTGCGCCGCCCCGAACATGTGGAACAGGTGCGCGGCAAGGTGATGGGCCACTGGATGCCCGAACCGCTGGACGAAGCGCCCGCCGCCCGGTTCGACCGCTGGTCGCGGGCGGTGCGGGCCAATTTCATCACACCGCCCGACGGCGTGTCGCATTACCTGCTGCCCTACGACCTCAAGCGCGCCGAACGCGTCGCGGAAGATATCGTCGGGCTGCCGGACAGCATGGTCTGACCCAACTGCGCGGGGACGTGCCGCGCGGGGACGTGCCGCGCGGCCCGGAACCATTTCGCCGAACCGCCGTTGGTCCCCGGAAATGGAGGACGCCATGACACCCCGGACCACGACCGACCAGATCGACGCCTTGAGGGACATCACCACCGACATCGTCGACATCCTCAAAGGCTATGCCGAGATGCAGGAGCGCGCGGAGACCGACCTGCTGCCGGTGATCCAGCGCCTGCATGCGCTGCACGAAACCCATGCCGCGGAGCTGATGGACATGCTGGACCGGATCGGCGGCGCCCCCGAGGATGCGGGGTCCGCGATGGGGCTCGTGCACAAGGCGGTCGCGACCGCGCGGGACTGGGCGGGCGCGCTTGACGCCACGGCAATCCCGCAGATCGTGGATGGCGAAAAGCAGGTGTTGTCCTCCTATGACCGGGCGGTCGAAGCGATCGTCGCGCCGCCCGAACTTGTCACCCTGCTGGACCGGCAAAGGACGGTCCTTGCCGAACATGTCCATGCCATCGAACACGGGTGACGCCGCACCGGACACGCGGCGCGGGCCGGGTGACGATGCCCCGGCACACGAACAGGGCGGCGGCCCGACCCGTGCCCGACCCGTGCCCGACCCGTGCCCGACCCCGTGCCCGACCCCGTGCGCCCCTGCTCCGGATCGCTGGACCAGGCCCTCAGGCGACCCCGCCGAATGCCACCCCGGACAGCGCCGCCATGTCCTTCTTCCACGTCGTCAGATCGTCCCGGCTGAACTTCGACACGTGGTCATGCCCGCAGGCCCGCGCCATCACCTGCATCAACTCCACCGAGGCCCCGAAGAAATTCGCCAACTGCCGCGCCGATTTCTCCACCACGATGCGGCTGACCAGATGCGGCTTCTGCGACGCGATGCCCACCGGGCAATTGTTCGTGTGGCAGGCCCGCATGGCGATACAGCCGATCGCCTGCAGGGCCGCGTTCGACACCGCGATGGCATCCGCCCCCAGCGCCAGCGCCTTGATGAAATCGGCGGGCGTGCGCAGGCCGCCGGTAATCACCAGCGTCACGTCGGGGCGCGTCGCGTCCAGATGCCGCCGCGCACGCGCCAGCGCCGGGATCGTCGGCACGGAGATGTTGTCGCGAAACAACAGCGGAGCCGCCCCCGTGCCGCCACCGCGCCCGTCGAGGATGATGTAATCCACCCCCACCTCCAGCGCCGCGTCGATATCCTTCTCGATATGCTGCGCGCTCAGCTTGTAGCCGATGGGAATGCCGCCCGTCCGGTCCCGCACCTCGTCGGCGAAATGGCGGATCTGCGCGGGTTCGGTCCAGTCCGGGAAGCGCGGCGGCGAAATCGCGTCCTGCCCTTCGTCCAGCCCCCGCACCTCGGCGATCTTGGCATTGACCTTGTGGCCCGGCAAATGCCCGCCGGTGCCGGTCTTGGCCCCCTGCCCGCCCTTGAAATGGAACGCCTGCACCCGCGCCAGCTTCTCCCACGAGAAGCCGAACCGGGCCGAGGCCATCTCGTAGAAATACCGCGTATTCGCCGCCTGCTCCTCGGGCAGCATGCCGCCCTCGCCGGAACAGATCCCCGTGCCCGCCAGGTCCGCGCCGCGCGCCAGCGCAACCTTGGCCGGCTCGGACAGAGCGCCATAGGACATGTCCGACACGAACAGCGGGATCTCCAGCCGCAGGGGCTTCTGCGCATTCGGGCCGATCAGCACGTCGGTGCCCACCGCTTCATCCTCCAGCATCGGCGGGCGGTGCAACTGCGCCGTCAGGATCTGAAGATCGTCCCAAACCGGCAACTCCCCCCTCGGCACCCCCATCGCGGCGACCTGCCCGTGATGCCCGGTCCGCTTCAGCCCGGCCTTGGCATAGCCCTGGATCAGTCCCGTATGCGGCTCCTCCTCCGTCCCGTGGGACGTGTCGGCATAAAGCCCCAGATAGGCGCTGCGGTTGAACGGCTGCGGGTTGTCATGGCCCCAGGCGGCGATCTCGTCTTCATCTACAAGAACATCAGTGCCCTCGACCCAGACCTCGAACTTGGGCAGCACCTCGGCGTTGGCATATTCCGACACCCCCGACTCTAGCCGGTAATCCCAGTCATGCACCCCGCAGATCAGGTTGCGCCCGCGCACGAAGCCGTCCGCCATCAGCGCGCCGCGATGCAGGCAGCGGCCGTAGAACACGCTTACTTCGTCATCCCAGCGCACCACCACCAGATCGACCTCGGCGACCAGCGCATAGGCGGGCTCCCGGTCCTTGAGGGTATTGAGGTCGGCGACTTTGACTTTGGTCATCGTATGGTCTCCATTCGGATCGGTCCTGCCCATACTGACCCAGTTCGGCCCAAGGTCCAGTCCCGTTTCCCGATCACCCCGCGAAGGCCCGCGCGATGCGGGGCAGATCCACCCGCGCACCCAGCCGCGTGGCCAGCAGGTACAGCCCGCCGATCTTGCGTTGCAGGAACAACGTGTCGGCGGGCGGGATGTGCCACAACTCGCGCTCCTGCCCGATCACCTGGCCGCGCTGGCGCAGGTCGTCGGCCAATCGGCTGGTGGCGAAATCGAACGTCGGCGGCCCGCGCAGGGCGGAAAAGCCCATCTCCGCCATGTCCACGATGGCCTCGCGGTGCGGGGCGGAGATGTCGGGCTTGAGAAACCCGATCGCCTGCAACTCCGCGAGGATGTCACTGCGCGCGCCCTCCAGCCCCGCGCGCAGCAGGCGGCGGTGACCCTCGGCCAGCGCCTCCGGGATCTCGCGCGTGGCGCCGAAATCCAGCAGCACGATCTGCCCGGTTTCGGCATCCCACTGGTAATTCGCGAAATTCGGGTCCGTCTGCATCAGGCGAAACTCGAACAACTCGCGCAGGCACAACGCGATCAGGGCCTCCGCCGCCGCGTCGCGGGTGGCGGGCGCGGCCTCGGCCAGCGCCTCGATGGGCAGGGACGGCTCGAATGACATCGCCAGCGCGTCGCGGGTGGACAGATCCGCGCGGTGTTCGGGCACGCGAAAGCGCGGATCGTCGGCCAGAAGCGCGCCGAAGCGCGACAGGTAGCGCCCCTCGCGGGCGTAGTCCGCCTCCTCGTGCAACTGCCGCCGTGCCTCCGCCATCAGCGGAGCGATGTCCAGGTCGCGCGGCCAGAGGCCCGACCAGCGGATCAGCGCGGCGACATTGTCGAGGTCGCTGTCGATGGAGGCGCGCACCCCCGGATATTGCAGCTTCAACGCCAGCCGCATGCCGTCCGCCGCCGTGGCGCGGTGCACCTGCCCGATGGACGCGGCGGCCAGCGGGCGGGTATCGAAGCTGCGAAACAGGCGGCGAAACCCGTCGCCATAGGCCGCCGCCAGAACCGCCTTGAGTTGCGCGGGCGGCATCGCGTCGGCATCGGCGCGCAGCCGGGCGAGGATATCGGCCAGTTCCGGCGGCAGCACATCGCCGGTTTCCATCGACAGAAGCTGGCCCAGCTTCATCGCCGCGCCGCGCATTTCAGACAACCGGTCGGTGATCCGGGTGACGTTGCGCGGCGTCAGCAGCAGCGCGGCCATATCCGGCGCACGGCCCGTCAACGCGGCTTGCGCGCGCCCCGCGACCGCCTGTCCGGCAAGCCCCGTCGCCAGCCCGCCAAGGCGCGTGAACCGCGCGAAGCGCCCGGTCGGCACAGCGCGCAGGCGCTCGGTCGGCACAGCGCGCAGGCGCTCGGTCGGCACAGCGCGCAGGCGCTCGGCGTCCGACGGAGCGGCGCCAGGTGGTGGCTCGTCCGGGGCTTTGGTCATGGGCATGGCTCCCGCAGCGACGCTGTCCGCCCGCTACGTAGCCCGCCGCGCGACGAGGCAAGGTCGCACCGGTCCAACTGCCCGCCCTGACGCCCGCCCAGACGCCCAGGCCGGTGCCCACGCCGGTGCCCAGGCCGGTGCCCACGCCGGTGCCCAAGGCCGGTGCCCACACCAGTGCCCAGGCCGGTGCCCAAGCCCATGCCCATGCCGATGCCCACACCGGTGCCCACGCCCAAGCCCATGCCGGTGCCCAGGCCGGTGCCCACGCCGGTGCCCACGCCGGTGCCCAAGCCCACGCCCAAGCCCACCCGCCTTGGGATGGCCAACGGCACCACGCGACAGGCCAGGCCCTTCGCGCGCCATGCTCGCCACCAAGGTCATCCGCCCGCACCGCCCGCCTCCAGCGCCGGTCGCCCGCAACGCCAGACAGAACAACCGACTGCGCGCCATGCCGCACAGCAAGAACCGCCCGGATCGCCTGCCAACAAGGCGGTCCGCTCGCCCTGCTTGCCGACAAGCTCAGCGCGACAGACAGCAACAGCGCTGCCGCCCGCACCGCACTCGAGTCCTGCAAACCGGCCTGCACGCCGCTCTGACGCACCGCTTACCTCTTTGTCTTCCCCAGCATCTTCCCCTTCGCGAACAGCGCGAAGCGTCCGCGCCCGTCCTTCTTGGCCTCGTAAAGCGCGGCATCCACATCGGCCATCATCCGTTCCACCGTGGGACGTTCGGCATATTGCAATGTCGATACGATCCCGATGCTCGCCGAGACTTGGCACAGCACATTCTCGAACCGGATCGGCTTCTCGATCCGCTCGATCAGGCGGCTGGCGATCCGTGCCGCCACGCCCGGGGCCGGCGCCGGGCGCAGGATCACGAGAAATTCGTCCCCGCCCACCCGCGCGGGGAAATCGTTGCGCCGCAATTCGCGGTCCAGCACGCGGCTCACCTCGATCAACACCGCGTCGCCCGCGGCATGGCCATGGGTGTCGTTCACCACCTTGAACAGGTCCAGGTCCAGATGCATCAGCGAGAAATCCTGATGCCGGGTCGCCAGCAACTGATCCAATTCGTCATCGATGGCGCGGCGGTTGGACAGGCCGGTCAGCGCATCGGTGCGGGCCTGGAAATGGGCCGAGGCATGGGCCGCCTGCAGGCGTTGCGACAGATGGCGCGACAGGCGTGCGGTGGAACTGTTGGCCTCGTGCAGATACAGAAGCTCGACGGTCTGGTCGCAGGGCGAGAAATCCCGCAGCGTCAGCGAGAAATCCGCCACCGCGCGCGCGAAGGACAGCCCCAGCGACACGTCCAGGATCGCGCCCGAACTGTCGGGCAGCGGCATGATGACCCCGCGCAACGGCAGATGCGGGGCCGTGCGCAACGCCAGCGACAGCCGCGACCCCGCCTGCCCCATCAGGCCGGTAAACTCCGCGATCCCCGCCGGGCGCCGCACCTCCACCAGGTCGAGCAGCCGCACCCCGACCGACGCCGCCGGGCCAAGCATCTTGCGGATCGTCGGCCCGGCATGGCGCAACCGTCCCTGGCCATCGACCGCCACATGCATCGGCATCAGACAGTCCAGCACCTCGAACGGCAGCCGCAGATCGGGGATGACGCTCGCGTGCATCGTCATGGCGCCGTCTCCGCCAGCACGAAGCTGCGCCCCGCCGCATGGTGCGCGTCATGCACCACGATCCGCAGGCATTCCCCGCCGTCGTCCATGCCGTCCAGATGCACCAGCGCCAATGCGCCGTAGTCATCCGCCATCGCCCGCAGCGCGCCCAGCAGGATCGGCCCGATCCCCGGCATCTTCCACATCGCACGCAAGGCATAGGTTTCCGCGTCGATCTGCGTGACGGTGATCTCCGGCATCTCGATATCGGGCATCGCCATGCGGCCGCGATCCGCCAGTTCGTCCAGCGACAGGACGAATTCCGCGAAGCTGCCGCCGCTGAAGCGCAGCAACCGACGCAGGGGATCGAGCGGTGGATGGGTGATCAGGAAGGTGCCCAGATCCTCCAGAAGCGCATTGGGGTTCTGGTGCAGAAGATCGACCGCGGCCTGAAAGACAGCCAGCGTCTGGGTGTCATCGTAATGCAGCATCGCTTCGAAATCCACGAACCCCAGATCCGCCTGCGAGCGGATCTCGGCCCAGATATCGGCCCCGTAGGTTTCGACCAGAAACCCCTGAAGCGCGCGATTGATCATGCCATGCATTGCTGGGGTGGCCCCGTTCTCGCCCATGCGTTCTGAGGTGACGCTAGGGCAAAAGGGTAAAGAATCCCTTGCGGGCCGGGGGCGCCGGGTGCCGGGCGCGCGGCTCAGAAATCGGTCGGCGCGCCGCCTTCGGCCTTTCGCCGCGCCACGAAATCGGCCAGCTCGTCGCGGATCGCACGATCCATCGGCGGCGCCTCGAACTCGTTCAGGATTTCCTTGTAGATCCGGTGCGCGCGCTCCACCGTCCAGACCGCGCCATCCAGCCGCCACGACTCGAAGTTGCGCCAATCCGACAGGAACGGGGCATAGAACGCCTTCTCGTAGCGATCCTGGGTATGCTGGACGCCGAAGAAATGCCCGCCCGCGCCGACCGTCGAGATCGCATCGAAGGCAAGCTCGTCCTCCCCGGTGCCAAGGATCTCGGGCTCGAAATAGCGCTGGATCTGCTGGATCAGCTCGCAATCCATCACGAATTTTTCGGGGCTCGCGATCAGCCCTCCCTCCAGCCAGCCGGCGGCGTGGTAGATCATGTTCGCGCCCGCCTGCACGCCCGACCACAGCGAATTGGACGTTTCCCACATCGCCTGCCCGTCGGGCACATTGGCCGCGCAGACCCCGCTGGCGCGCATCGGCAACTTGTAGAACCGCGCCATCTGCCCGGTCATCTGCGTCGCGCGCATGTATTCCGGCGTCCCGAAGGCGGGCGCGCCCGATTTCATGTCCACATTCGACGTGAAGGTGCCGATCGCCACCGGGCATCCCGGCGCGATCCATTGCAGCAACGCGATCGCGGCCAGCCCCTCGGCCAGCGACAGCGCCACCGCGCCCGCCAGCGTCACCGGCGCCATCGCACCGGCCAGCGTGAACGGCGTCACCACCACCGGCTGACCGCGCCGCGCCAGCCGCATGGCGCCGTCCAGCATGGGAAAATCGTGCTTCAGCGGCGAGACCGAGTTGATGTTGGTATACATCCGCGGCGTGGCGTCGAATTCCGCGTGGGTCAGCCCGCCCGCGATGCGCACCATCTCCATCACGTCCTCGACCCGTTCGCGGCCCAGCGAATAGGCATGCGTCACCTTGTCGGTCAGCGTCAGCTTCTCGAACAGACAGTCCAGATGGCGCACGCTGGCATGCACGTCGATCGGCTCCACCGGGTAGCCGCCGGCGAAATGGATGCAGTTGAAATACTGGGTCAGCTTGATGAACTCGACATAGGTGGCCATGTCGCCGGGCCGCTTGCCCCGCTCCAGATCCCACGAATTCGGCGGGCTGGAGACATTGCCGAACAGCATGTGGTTCTCGCCCATGATCAGTCTGCGATCCGGGTTGCGCGGCGTCAGCGTGAAGCTCGACGGGGCGCGCGCGACCATTTCCTCCACGAAAGCCTGCTCGAAGAACACGGTCTGGCCCTGCGTCTTGCAGCCCGCCTCCGCCAGATGGCGCACCGCCTCGTCGTTGAGCATCTCGATCCCGATGTCCGACAGGATGCGCATGGCGCCCCTGTGCAGGGCCTGCACGCCGTCCTCGTTCAGCGGCTCGGTGGGGCGGTCGTTGTTGATCGGCAACCGCCACGGCGTCTGCTCGATGACATGGGCCGACGACCGCGCCACACCCGCGGCACGGCCTCCATGGCGGCGGCGGCGGGGGGGAGTGGCATCGGTCATGGCTTTGGCCTTCGGCTGGGCGGTGGGGCGACACCCAACCCTCGCCCATCGCGGCCCCGTCTGGTTTTGCGGATAGCGACGAAGCGCGTCGTATTTGAGACATCCCCGTCCCGCATGCCCCGTCAGCGCCCGTCCCGCATGCCCCGTCAGCGCCCGTCAGCGCCCGTCGAGCCACGCGCCAAGGGCCGCGATATCGGGCAGGACCGCGTCGGCATGGGGCGCCAGATCGACCGCGTCGGCCACCCCGGTCAGCACCGCGACGCAGGTGAAGCCCGCCGCGCGGCCCGCCGCCATGTCATGGGTGCTGTCGCCGACCATCACCAGGGCCTCCGGCGGCAGGTCCTGCGCCTGCGCGAAGGCAAGGCACATGCCGGGCGCGGGCTTGGCGCCGTGGCCGCTGTCCGATCCCGCGACGAAGGCGAACAGGTCCAGCACCCCCGACGCGCCCAGATGCGCCCGGGCCGAGCCCTCGGTGTCATTGGTGGCCAGCCCCAGCGGCAGGCCGCGCGCGCGCAGGGCCGACAGGGTGGCGTGCAACGGCACCGCCTCGACCAGCGCTGTCGCGGCCGCCTCGCGCGTCAGGATGGCATGGATCTCGTCCAGCCCGCGCCCCGGCAGTTCCGCCGCGATGGCCTCGGACACCGCGCGCGCGGTGCCCGCGATCACGAAACTGCCCGGCCGGAACCGGCGGCTCGGCAGGTCGAATGCCAGGGTCTCGGCCAGCCGCGCGGCGCAGGCGGGATCGCCCGCGCTCAGCGCCAGGATCATGCGATGCGCCCAGCCGCCCCAGGTGCGCTGGAAATCGAACAACACGCCGTCCTTGTCGAACAGCAGGCCCCGGACCCGCGCGCCCATCCTCAGGTCCAATGCATCATCGCGCCACCGGGCAGGGCGGCGCGGATGGCGGCGAAATCCTCTGCCCTGATCCCGGTGCCCGCCGCCGCCTCCAGCACCCAGGCGTCGTCCATCAGCAGGAAATCAAGCACCGAGGCGAGGAAATCGGGATCGCCTGCACGCTGCCGCAGATCCGCCTCGCCGACCCCTGTGTTAACCATGAACGAGGGCAACAATTCCTCCTGTCCCGCCAACCAGGCAAGGAGGGACAGGGCGCGGGACTCGGCGAAATCTTGCTGCATGGTTTTCCATCCCTTGGGTCTTAAAGGGTTTGTTAACTATTCGGGTCCAAATTCCGCTCAGAGTTATCGGGTTTTGTATATATTGCCCAGTGTAGTGAAGATGTGAGGACACCATGACGGGGCGGATTCTTGTCGTTGACGATGTGGCCACGAACCGCATCGTCATGAAAGTAAAGCTCGCTGCCGCCTGCTACACGGTCGAACAGGCCGAGAATGGGGCGACAGCGCTCGCCGCCGTGCGCAAGAACAAGCCCGACCTGATTCTGCTCGACGTGATGATGCCCGACATGAGCGGGCTCGATGTGTGCCGCGCGCTCAAGGCCGATCCCGCCACCGCCGACATCCCCGTGGTGCTCATCACCGCGCTGTCCGACCGCAACGCCAAGATGGAAGGGCTGGAGGCCGGCGCCGACGATTTCCTGACCAAACCGGTGGAGGAAATGACCCTGCTGGCCCGCGTCCGTTCGTTGCTGCGCGCGCGCGATCATGTGCGCGAACTGCACGGACACGCACAGGGCGAAACCGTTTCCGCCTATGGCTTCGCCGAAGCCGCCGCCGGCTTCGAAGGCCAGACCGAGCGTCCGGGCAAGATCGCGCTGGTCGCGCCCGGCCCCAAGGGCGCGGTGCTGTGGAAATCCGCGATCGACGACCGTTTCAACGGCCATGTGCGGATCATCCCGCGCGAAACCGCCCTGTCCGAAGCCATGACCGACGATCGGGACGCCCCTGACATTTTCGTGATCTCCGTCGATCTGGGCCAGCGCAACGAAGGCCTGCGCCTGCTGTCGGACCTGCGCTCGCGCCCCGGCACCCGCCACGCCGCGACGATCATGATCCTGCCCGCGGGCGATAGCGAACGCGCCGCCATCGCGCTCGATCTCGGCGCGAACGACGTGCTGCAAGATCCCTTCGATGCCAAGGAACTGGCGATCCGCATCTCGGCGCAACTGGACCGCAAGCGCCGGGCGGACCGGATGCGCGCGGGTGTGCGCGCGGGGCTTGAGGCGGCGATCACCGATCCGCTGACCGGGCTTTACAATCGCCGCTATGCCCTGCACCGGATGGAACAGATCGTGACCGGCACCGTGCAGGGACCGACGGCCGGGACCGCGGTGATGATGATCGACCTCGATTTCTTCAAGACCGTCAACGACACCCACGGCCATGCCGCGGGCGATGCGGTGCTGCGGCAGGTCGCCAAGCGGCTCGGCGCGCAACTGCGCGCGCGCGATCTGCTGGCGCGCATCGGGGGCGAGGAATTTCTCGTCGTGCTGACCGATACCGACATCGACCGCGCCGCCGATTGCGCCGAGCGGTTGCGCCGCGCCATCGGGGACGACGGCTTCGATATCGGCAAGGGCAGCCTGCCGGTTCGGGTGACGGCCAGTGTCGGCCTCGCCCTGCCGGGCGCGCTGACTGGCGCCGCAACGCCCGAGATGCTGATCCACCGTGCCGACATGGCGCTTTACGGGGCCAAGTCCCATGGCCGCGACCAGGTCAGCCAGGTGTCGATGGACGCGGCCTGAGCTGCACCTGCGCCACCTGCCCGCACCACAGCCCGCAAGCCCCACGGCGCGCAAGCCCCACGGCGCGCAAGCCCCACGGCGCGCAAGCCCCACGGCGCGC
>Ga0100398_1000675_pt1 | contig 30574 bp, 40 predicted proteins | sample CryGeymeta201522_FD_81568 | JGI IMG/M metagenome (GOLD analysis project Ga0100398, IMG submission 81568) | Groundwater microbial communities from Crystal Geyser aquifers in Utah, USA - Crystal Geyser metaG 2015-22 | ecosystem: Environmental > Aquatic > Deep subsurface > Groundwater | place: USA...
GACATGGAGGCCACGGCGCGGGGATGAACATTGCCGGTGACGTTGGCCGTTCCCCGGCCTCCCAGGCCCAGCGTTGGAATGACCAGGCCGTAGGCCGGGGAATCGCAGCAGAGGAGGGGAAGCCGGCCTTCGGTTCCGTCGTAGACCGCAGCCAGTTGGCCCACGCTGGGCATCGCCTCCTTGTCGGCCACCAAGTTGGGCACCTCTTGAAACAGGCGGACGATCGTCGCCGGATCCACGTTGGCGATGACCCGGGCCGGGTTGTTGTACAGGCCCACGGAGATGTCCACAGCCAAACAAACATCCTTGAGGTAGGTGAACACCGCATCCTGAGGCGGGGCGAGGTAAGGCGGGACGACGATCACGATGCCGTCGGCGTCCTGTTCCTGGGCGTAGCGGGCCAGATCGATGGTCATGGCTGTGGAGCCCAGGGTCACCCCGAAAAAGGCGTGAATCTTGCCTTTGCAGTAGGCGGTCATCTCCTTGATGATCCGCTTGCGCTCCTCAATGGTCAGCGTGGTAGGTTCCCCCGTGGAGCCCATGATTAGCAAGGTGCTGGTGTTGTTGGCGGCATGGAAATCCACCAGGTCGCGCATGACGCCCAGGTCCATTTCCAGGTTTGTGTCGAACGGGGTGACAATGGCCACCCATGAGCCTTGGGGATAAATGAGCTTTTTCATAATTCTTCTCCTTGTTTATGATGTGGTACTAAATTCCGGGACTTTTCTTGAACCGGCACCAGGCGGTGATTGCCAGAAAAAACGCCAAGCCGACGAGGTCGGTGAGGAGGCCGGGGGTGATCAGGAGGATGGCAGAGGCAAAGAGCGACAGCCGGAAGGTCCAGCCGATGGCCCGGAAGTACCAGCCCTCCAGGGCTCCGGCCAAGGCCACGATGCCGATCATGGCGGTGACGAAAGCCACCAGGATATTGGGCGCGCTGCCGACCATGAGCAGCGCCGGCTCGTAGATGAAGATGAAAGGGACGATGAAGGCCACCAAACACAGGCGGGTGGCGATGAACCCGACGCGCATCATGTCCGCACCGGCGATCTCTGCCCCGGCATAGGCGGCCACGGCCACCGGCGGGGTGACCATCGAGAGAACCCCGAAGTAGAAGACGAAGAAGTGCGAGGGCAGGGCCGCGAAGCCCAGGTTTTCCAGGGCCGGTACGCCCAAGGTGGCGACGATGATGTAGGCAACCGTGGTCGGAGTACCCATGCCCATGATGATGGAGGCCACCATGATCAGCAGCAGGGCTACGATCGTGCTGCCGCCCGAGGCGGAGATGACCAGCGAGGAGACGTTCAACCCGATGCCGGTCAGTGTGACCACGCCGACGATCAGCCCCGCGCCGGCACATGCCGTGGCAATGAGCACGGTGCGCCTGCCGCTGACCTCCAGGGCATTGAGGATGCGCCGCGGCCCCATGCGGTGTTCAGGCGAGAACCAGGAGACCGCCAGCGCGGATAGCGTGGCAATGAACGCGGCCATGAACGGGGTGTAGTCCAGAAGCATGGTCACAACGAGCACCGGGATCGGCAGCAGCAGGAAGGAGCGTCGCAGGGTCTTGCGGACGTCGGGTAGATCCACGCGCGGCAGCCCCTTGATCCCCAGTTTGGCGGCCTCGAAATCAACCATCATCAGGATGGAGAAAAAATAGAGTATCGAGGGAATAAGCGCGGCGGCGCACACCTTGAGATAGGGGAGGCCGAGGATGTCGGCCATCAGAAACGCGGCCGCGCCCATGACAGGGGGCATGATCTGGCCGCCGGTGGAGGCCGCGGCCTCCACCGCGCCGGCAAAAGCCGGGGAGTAACCGGTTCGTTTCATGAGCGGAATGGTGAAGGTTCCGGTGGCGTAGACGTTGGCCGCGGCCGATCCGGAGATGGTCCCGAAGAAGGCGCTGGTGATCACGGCGATCTTGGCAGGTCCGCCACGGAACCGGCCGGTCAGGGCTCGGCCCAGGTCCATCATCACCCCGCCCGCCCCGCACATCTCCAGGAAGGTGCCGAAGACGATGAACACCACGATGTAGGTGGAGGAGACCCCGATGGCCACGGAGTAGATGCCCTCCAGGCCGAAGGCCTGGTAATCCACGATTTGCTTCCAGGTAAAGCCTTTGTGGGCCAGGATGTGGGGCATGTACGGTCCGAGGAATGCGTAGGCCAGGAACGCGATGACCACTACGGCCAGTACCCAACCCACCACGCGCCGGACGAGTTCCAGCAACAAGAGGATGCCGGCCGCGCCCACGAAGAGCTCCCAGGCCGTGAGCGGGTCAACCATGGGCAGGCGCTCGGCGACCTTGTCGGCGATGAGCGCCACGGTCCCGAAACTGGCCAGGGCCAGAAGGCTGAGCAGGACGTCCACCAAGGGCGGCCCCCCGGTGCGCTTCTGGCCCTTGAACGAGTACATCAGAAAGCCCAACGTCACTGCAAACACCAAATGGACCGGCCGGTGCAGGTAGGCCGCCGGCATGCCGAATATGGTGGTCCACACGTGGTATCCGGCGAAGAGGATGAATCCCCATGTCATGAGCTGGTCCGAGAAGGACCGCTTCTGTGTGTCGGGCTGGGCGCTCATTTCAGAAAGCCCATTTCCTTGTAGCACTTCTGAGCGCCGGGATGGAGCGGGCCGCCCACTTCTTGCCATGCAGTGGCCGGGTCGAACCCGGCATAGGTTTGGTGGATGGCGCGCAGCCGGTCCGGTTTCGCCAGCACAGCCTTGGTCATGGCGTAAACCGTGTTCTCAGGAAGGTCCTTGCGGACGATGAGGATAACGGCTTCGGCCATGTGCGGGGTGTTGGTCTTGACAAAGTAGTACTTGTTCTTCGTGAGGGTCATCCTAACGTAGTGGTCCTCGTCCCGCAGTCTGTCCAAGGCCGCAGGGGCGATTGGCAGCATCTTCATCTTCACCGTGGTGGTCAACTCAACGATGCCCGAAACCATGGGCCCGATCCAGGCGTCGGCGTGGCCATCTTTGATGAGGTTGGCCGCCTCGGCGTAAGACACGTAGCTCACCGAGCCTCCCCAGTTCTTGATGTCCTCGAAAGTGATCCCGTACTTGCCGAGCATCAGTTGCGCGGCCAAGGCCGGGGACGAGCCCTTCTTGGAGGTCAGGATGCGCACCTTTTTCTTCTGGGCCTTAAGCTCCTCGATGGACGCCAGCGGGTTGCCCTCCTTGACCAGGAAGAAGCTCATGGGGATGTTGGCCAGGAAGGCCAGGGCCCGCACGTTCTCCTGCTTGCCCCGATTGGCAAAGGACTCCGTGCCGGTCAATGCCTCGTGGTAGAGCTTGGCCATGGTCAGGCCCAAGTCGGCCTGGCCGGCATTGATCTTGGGTAGGTTCTCCACCGCGCCACCGGTAGTGACGGTCACCACCGTGCCCGGCAGGACCTCCTTGGCCATTACGCCCAAGGCTCCGCCCAGGGAGTACCAGTCACCGCCCATGGGACCGGAGGAGATGGTCAGGGTTTTGTCCGCGGCAAGGCCCGTCCCGAGAAAGCACAGGGTCATGATTACCGCCAGTCCGATAACGCAACGCATTTTGAGTTTCATAGCCGCCTCCTTAAATAATGAACCAGTTTAAGAGTCTGTTTGCCCTATAGTCAGATCGTTTTCTTGGGTAGCGTTCAGTCATCGATCAACCCAAAAAGGTTTCTTGCTTTAACACTTTCTCGACCTCTTGCACCATCCTATTCTAACGATCATATCCTACATTTGTCATCTGGTTTTGCATTCATGCTTTTCGTGTAAAATATTCATAGGCCAATTCTTTTGGTTACACATTGCGATCCATGATCTCGATGATGGCCGTATCCATAGAAGACATTCCGTCTTGAATGATCTTTTGGAGATTTTTGAGCGTATCCAGCACTTCGTTGCCCATAATCCCATCGCCGGAAGGGATACGGACATTCTCCATACTCAGATAGGAGTCATCCAAGGCCAGCCCGACCGCCATCAGGGCCTTAAACGCACAGCCCGATTTCGCCCCGTCACAGATAATTCCTGCCATGGCACCGACCATGTTGTTGATCTGCGCCTCGATCTGAGAGACCCCTCCGCCATGAAGAAAGACGATGCCGCAACCCGCCCCGACCGCGGCGGCGACTCCGCATCCGCAAATCGGAGAGAGGATGCCGGTGAATGTCTTGATGTAGATCGTGGTCAGATAGGACAAGGCGAGGGCCCTCAGGAGGCGTTCCTCGGAGGCTTTGATATTCTTCGCAATCTCCGCCACGGGGATGGTGGCTACCAGCCCCTGATTGCCGGACCCCGCACAGGTCATCACCGGAAGGTCAAGCCCCTTCATCCTCGCTTCCACAGCAAGCGCCGTTACAAACTGGGCCTTTACGGATAAATTCTCCTGGAACGCTTCCTGACTTGCACACTTTTCAACCACTTGCCCGATCTTCTGCGAAGAGGCCCCTTTTTTAGCCTCTTCGCAAAAATGGACGTTCATCCGGAGAGCTTGGTGGATAATGGGAAGCTCCTCAAGATCAACTGTGCTGGCATATTCCACCAGATCTCCATAGCGCAGGCTTTTTATATCTTCCAAAAGCTTCCAGGGATCTTTGTCCGAAATGGGCGCCCCGGGGTAGGGTTTTCCATTCTTTTGGACGCCTACAAGATGGTCATGACTGCCTTGAATCACGGCTGAGGCTTCTTCGTTTCCGCTCCGGGCCCTGGCTCGGATCAGAATGCCCTTGGCCTCCGGCGCCCTCACAATCCGAACCCGGTTTTCGACGAGAAGTCTCCGCGCCTTTTCCACAGTCATCGGGCCGGGATTTTCCAGAATCTGCAGCCCGTAAAGGTCTCCCGTTGAGGCGAGTGCACCCATGGCCGCAGCAACCCCCAAACCCGTTTCACCGGTTCCGGGAATTCCCACGCCTATGGCGTTTTTGTACGTGTTGTTATCCACTTCAATCTCGATCGATTCGACGCCATCCATCTGGACATCCAGTGCGCGGACAGCCCATCTAGCGGCAAGGGCCACCGCACCCACTTCGGTACATCCGGTTGCCGGGATAAGCTCTTGCATCAGGATGGCCTTGAGGAAGGATGCTTCTTTCATCATTGATTTCCCTACATAAAAAACGTTTTCAATTGTCGTATGAAATGAATCGACCTCGCTTTAATCCTCATCATGACGTCAGAAAACTTTACGCTGCCGACTGCTTTCTTGTCGAGCAGCGCATAGCAATCGCCTCTACTTCCACCTGGGCTCCCTTCGGCAGGGCCGATACAGCCACGCAGGACCGGGCAGGATTGGCATCATGGAAGAGTTCGGCGTATACTTTGTTTATCTTAGGAAAATCCTCCATCTGCACGATAAAAAGAGTGGTCTTCACCGTCGTTTCCAGACTCGCCCCCGCTGCCTCAAGAACAACCTTGAGATTTCCGATGGCCTGGCGGATCTGTTCCTCAATTCCTCCATGGACGAGTTCGCCGGTCTTTGGATTTAAGGGAATCTGGCCGGAGGTAAACACAAGCTCCCCAACTTTTACGGCCTGCGAGTAAGGACCTATCGCAGCCGGCATTTCTTTACTCTTCACAATTTCTCGTTTCATTGTCTGCCCGCCTTCATCTTTAGCTGATTCCTCCTCTAAATCTCTTCCAGATATTTATAAATCGTCGGCAAGGAAACTCCCCATTCTCCAGATAACCTCTTGACGGAACCCTTGATCAGGAAAAAACCGCTTTTCTTGAGATCCCGCATCATTTGCAATTTGTCTTCCTTTGACATCAAAATGACCGGTTTATTGGCATGGTTCATCGCCTTTTCAATGAGCTGCCCCATTAAAGAGTCCACGTCTGATACAAATTCTTCCGGAGATCCGTTTTCCGCTTCGGCATTGTCAGGGCTGCTGGGTTGGCATATCTGATCGATATGATTTCTTGTGGCGAGATAAGGCGTCAAATCGATGTTTATGCACAAACAACCCACCGCATTACCCTTTATATCTCTGATAAAGATGGTGGTTGACTTTAATTCACGCCCTTCTTTCGTTTTTGTCCGGTAGCCGATCACAGCCGTGCTTTTTTTGTTTTTTTTGTCTTCTTCAAATAGGCGCAGCCCCATATCCGTTATCGGCGCGCCAACCTGGCGACCAGTGATGTGGCCATTCGCTATCTTGACGACCGCTCTGTCGAGATTGCGAAGGTCATGCAGCACGACCTCGCAATTACTTCCAAAAGTTTCCGCAATGACATCCACCCACGGAATAAATTGCTTTATGGTTTTGTTTTCTGTATCGCCCATAAAGATTACGAAGACGACGAGATGTGGACAAAGGGGTGGTAGAACAACAAGGGGCGGGGTGATTGTCCCCGCCCTTTTCTTTTCGGGGCTTTCGGGGGACCCGAGATCGGGAGCTGTCCCCCCTTTTTATGCGAGCTGACCGGCGAGCCGATCCTTGACCTGTTCCGCCTCGGCGACGATGCGCGCGACGACCTCGGCCACCGTGGGCTCGTCGTGGATGAGACCGGTCGCCTGTCCCACGGGGAGGACGCCCCGCTCGATGTCGCCCTCCTCGGTGGCGACACGGATCGCCTTGAAGCCGTTCGCCAGGTAGGCCAACTGGCGGGCGTTCTTCCAGCCGGAGGCGAGGACGCCGATGAAGAGCTTCAGGAAGGGTATATGCAGTTGCGCAGTGATCTCCCGTGCGTTGAAGAAGGCCGCCGGGAGATCCAGCCCACGCCGGATGGCCCGCTCTGCCGCGTCCGTCTTCATCACGCGGCAGCCGAGCCCGTCAAAGCGGGTGGAGTAGAGGGTGTCCGTCACCCCTTTTTCGATGGAAAGTTTCTTGAAATGGGCGTGGAGGGGGCTCTCCTTCGTCGTCATGAAACGGGTTCCCATCGCCACACCTTCCGCGCCGAGGGCCAGGGCCGCCGCCAACCCCCTCCCGTCGGCGACTCCGCCGGCGGCGATCACCGGGATCTCCAGCACATCGACCAGACTGGGGATGAGGACAAAGGAGGTCACCGCCTCCCCATGGGCGGCCGCCTCGTGCCCGGTCGCGATCACCCCGTCGGCGCCGTAATCCTGTGCGCGTTTCGCATGGCGGGCGTTGACCACGGTGGCGATCACCTTCCCCCCGTATTCGTGGGCCGCCTTCACGATCCAGTCCCCCTTGCCGAGCGCGAAGTTGATCACCGGCACCTTCTCCTCCAGAAGAACCTTCGCATTCTCGGCGGCCCCCGGAAACAGCAGGGAGGCATTGGCCCCGAAGGGCTTTTGGGTCAGGCGCCGAATCTCTCGGATCGCCTGCCGCGTCCGGTCCGCGTCGAGCGGCCCCGTCGCCAGGATGCCGAGGCCGCCCACGTTGGAGACGGCCGCCACCATCTTGGGAACGCTGATCCAGCTCATGCCGGAGAGGATGATGGGATGTTCGATGCCGAACAGCTCGGTGATTCGTGTCTTCATAAACGGCCTCCTTTTTCTTGATTTCCGGCTTTTACCGCGTCTGGAGATACCGGCCGATCGTCATGATCTCCGCTTCCTTTGTTCCCTCGTAGAGTTCGAGGATCTTGGCGTCGCGGTACCACTTCTGGACGGGGTACTCCTCGATGTAGCCGTAGCCCCCATGGAGCTCGACGGCGTAGTTGGCGCAGAAGACGGCGGTCTGGCCGCCGAAGAACTTCGCCATCGCCGCCAGCGTATAATCGGGACGCCCCTCATCGATCAGCCAGGCCGCCTTATAGACGAGGCCCCGGAGCGCCTCGATCCGGATCGCCATCTCGGTGAGCTTCATCTGGGTAAGCTGGTAGGCGCCGAGCGGCTGCCCAAAGGCAGTCCGCTCCTTGACGTACTTGACGCTCGTCTCCAGACAGGCCTCGGAGAGGCCGAGGGCCTGACCGGCGACCATCACGCGGGTCGTATCGAAGAAGTGCATCAGCTCGCGGAAACCGTGGCCCTCCTTTCCGACGAGATTCGCCTGAGGCACCCGGACGTCCTCAAGGGCGATCTCCGCCGTGTCGCTCGCGCGGATACCTAACTTCCCGTGGATCTTGTTCCGGGTGACCCCCTTCGCATCCGAAGGCACGATGATCAGGCTGAAGCTGTTGTGCTTCTTCTCCTCGGGGTTCGTGATGCACTGGGTCACCATGAAATCACAAACGCTGCCGTTGGTGATGAACATCTTGCTGCCGTTGATCACGTAGTCGTCCCCGTCCTTGACGGCCCGGGTCTTGTAGCCGGCCACGTCGGTCCCGGCGTTGGGCTCCGTAAACGCCCCCGCGCTGACCTGTTCCCCGGCGCAGACGGGTGGGAGCCAGCTCTTCTTCTGCTCCTCGGAGCCGTACTGGAGGATCGCTTCACAGCCGAACGCCGCCGCCGTGATATTGAGGCCGATCCCCATGTCCACCCGGGAGAGCTCCTCGCTGATGATGGCGTTCCCCAGGGAGCCCGCTCCGGCGCCGCCGTACTCCTCCGGGACCCAGGCCCCGACGAGGCCGTTTTCCGCCGCCTTCTTCCGGATCTCCGGCGTGTACCTCTCCTGCTCGTCGCACTCCTGCGACACGGGGGTGAAATTGGCCTTCGCAAACCGGTAGGCCATATCCTTCAACATCTTCTGTTCCTCGGTGAATTCAAAATCCATCTTCTTTTCCCTCCATTCGCACTCAAACCGTTTAAGCAGAGAACGTCAACCCTGTTTTTCCCTTTTGGTTGTTAAATTGAAACCCGGTCTGGTATAGTGCTGCCGAAAAAGAGTTCGGCCGGAGGGTTTATAGCACATTCGCCCCTCAATGACAATACTTGACGGCCTCGTAAAAAAGTCGTCATCCCCGCGCTGGCGGGAATCCAGTGAGCGAGGAAAGCATCGGGGAATGGACCCGAAGAAATTCAGGTCTTACTCCCTGCATCGGGCAGGATGGTTATTCAACAACCGCAAAACGGGGTTCCATGCACATCATCGTGGACGGCTACAACCTGATCCGGCAGTCCGACACCTTCCGGCAATCCGAGAGGAAAAGCCTGGAAGAGGGAAGAAACGCCCTCATCCGCAGCCTTGCCGGCTACCGGAAACTTCGGGGCCACCGGATCACCGTCGTCTTCGACGGCTGGGTAGGGGGCTCGCCGCTCGAGGAACGGGACCGCGCCTTGGGGGTGGAGATCATCTATTCCCGGCTGGGTGAGAAGGCCGACGAGGTGATCAAGCGGCTGCTTGCGAAGGGTGATGAGGAGATCCTGGTCGTCACCTCCGACCGTGAGATCGCCACGTTCGCCGTCCGCCGCGGGAAGACCGCCATCGCCTCCCCCGCGTTTGATGAACGACTCGAACAGGTTGCCGCCGGATCGCTCCCTGCGGAGTCCAACGGCAAGGATGACACGGACGAGGATGACGACCGGCCCGGCATGAAAAGAAAAGGCCCCTCCCGGCGGCTCTCCAAACAGCAACGGGCCGCCTTGGCCCGCATCAGGAAGCTCTGACATTCACTTTGCAGACGGCGAGCAGGAAGCGCTCCAGCAGGAGGCGGGGCTCCTGTCCCGTGGACTTGAGCGCAAGATCGATCCGGACCAGCATCTCCAGATAACCGGCCAGCTCGGAGCGGGTGAACCGGCTCGCGTTCTTCAAGGCCTGATAGACGACGAACGGGTGCTGCGAGACGAGGTCAACCTGCTCTTCCCGTTCGCCGGCCCCCTGCTTGAGGGAGGGATAGACCGACTTTTGAAAACGGCCGTAGTCCATGGTCGCGCTGAAGGCCTTCATCCGCCCCGAGGCGAGCAGGAGTTTCGCCTGGAGGAGGAAACGAATCTCCCGGGTGATCATCGAGAATATCTTCAGGGGTGGATCCCCCTGGTCGAGAAGCTCGCGCAGGGATCTGAGAGCGGCCGCCAGGTTGCGTCCGGTCAGTGCCCCCGTCAGATCGAAAACGGTATCCTCTTTCGTCCGGCCGATGACGGCCTCCACATCCGCCGCCTCGATGACCGCCTTCTCCGCTGAATAGGTTATCAGTTTTTCGACCGCACCCAGGGACTCCCGGAGACTGAAGCCGGTCTTCTGTCCCAGGGCGGCCCAGGCGCCGGAGGAGAGTCGCTTCCCCCGCTCCCCTAGGAGTCCGGCGGCCATCTCCATCACGGCCTGCTGCTGCCTTGCCTCGCCCTTGATCTTTGCGAAGGTCAGGATGCGCCCCACGGCCGAAACCGCCTTGAAGAGACTTTTCCGCCGGTCCACCTTCTCGGCCATCAGGATGAGGTGATTCCCTTCGGGCATCCCCCCGGCCAGGACCCGCTCCAGGCGTTCGGTCTCATCCACCTTTTCCTTGACCGGCACAAGACCGCGGCTCACGCAGAGATCCACGGCCCTGGGAAGCCAGGTCTCCCTGCCCTCGCCGCCTTCATCGGGAACGATTTTCTGCCAGAAGTCGTCATCGATTTTCCGCCAGCCGCCCTCCCGGAGGTCGTCGAGTTGCAGTTCCGTCAGCGCCAGGAATTGCATGAAATTCGCTGCCGCCCGGTCGGGATCCGGTTCGAGCCGCTCCCGGATTTTCGCGATGAGGGACGCGAGGATGTTTTTCGACTGGAAAAGACGGGTCTCCCGGACAACCAGCACCTTGCGTCCGGGAAGAAGGGGCGGCGTAATGAGGGATTCGCAGAGGGCGCCGACATCCTCGTGTTCGCCGTCCGTCACGAAGAGGTTCAGTTCACGGTCCCGGGCATCGGGAATCAGGGAGTTCGTGATCTTCAAGGCGGCGTCCCGGAGGCGGAACTCCTCATCCCCATAGAGGAGATAGCAGGGAACGGCCTTCCCCCGCTTCAGCTCGGCAAGGACCGCCGCAAGCGTTGCGCCCCGCCCGGTATCGTCGTCGTGAAGAGCCATGTTGAAATTCCGATAAATAGGGACAGCGCCCTATTATTTTCCAGGAAAATAATAGGGCGCTGTCCCTATTTAGACGATGACGTACTTCTGGATGTGCTTCACGGCCTCGTCGGGATCGTCAATGATCTGTAAGAGATCAAGATCCTCGATAGAGATCTTGTTGTCGCGGAGCATCGTTTTCCGGAGCCAGTCGAAAAGCCCCTTCCAGTATTCGCTGCCCATCAGGATGACGGGGAAGCACTTGATCCGTTTTGTCTGGATCAGGGTCAGCGCCTCGAAGAGCTCGTCCATCGTCCCGAAGCCGCCGGGCAGGATCACATAGGCCACGGCATACTTGACGAACATCACCTTCCGGATGAAGAAATATTTGTAGTCAATGCTGATGTTGGCGTAGGGGTTTGGCTTCTGTTCAAACGGCAGACGGATGTTCATTCCCACCGACTGCCCGCCCGCCTCCGCGGCCCCCTTGTTCGCCGCCGCCATGACGCCCGGTCCGCCGCCCGTGATGACGCCGAACCCCTTTTCAACGAGGCGCCGGGCGAGGAGTTCCGCCTTCTGGTAATAGGGGTCGTCCGGCTTCGTTCTCGCCGAGCCGAAGATGCTCACGGCATGTTTCACCTGGGAGAGGGTTTCGATGGCCTCGACAAATTCGGCCATGATCCGGAAGATACGCCAGGATTCATCGATGGACAGCGCATCCACGACATACTGCTTTTCGTCCATGTGACACACCTCCACGCCGGGGAAGACCATCACCGCGGCATCCCCTCTTTCCCTACTCCCCGAACGCCGCTGCCCGTTGGCCACAGGCATGGGGAGCGCCCCTTATGCGTGGTCCAACCCTGCGATCCGGCAGCTTCCCGATCCGTGACGTTTTTCTAATTGACCCGGCGGCGCTGGACCTTGGCCAGCCGCCGGCGCGCCTCAATGGCCTTTCTCTTCTTCTTCACGGAGGGTTTCTCATAGGCCCGGCGCAACTTCAGTTCCTTGAACAGGCCGCTCTTGGAGAGCTTGTTCTTGAGAATCTTCAATGCCTTTTCCACATCGTTGTCGAATACCTTGACTTCCAAATTCCTTCTCCCTTTCTTTTCCCTTCGTTTGAATGTCGTTGCTTCATCAGCCGAGACCCATCTCCGCTCAAAAAACCGGCGCAAAAAAAGGGCAGTACGGCGCCACACGTTATGGTCTGTGCCGTAAACCACCCTTGATGTTTCCTATAATGGGGACCACGCTCCTTACTATGATAGGATGGCCTGCAATGCCTCTATAAATCTGTTGTTTTCTTCACGGGTGCCCACCGTGACGCGCATGAAGTTTTTCATCGTCCCGGGGGTGTTGAAGTTCTTGATCAGGATGCCCCGCTCCATGAGCTCGCTGTATACGCGATCCGCATCGAAATCGCAACTAAAAAAAATAAAATTTGCATCCGTCGGCCGCGGGTGGATCCCCGGGATCGCCTCCATGGCGGGAAAAAGCCCGCCGCGCAGGCTTCGGATCTCCTCCGCCTGTTTCAGGAAGGCATCCTCGTGATCGAGATAGAAGCCGGCGGCCGCCTGCGACAGCGCGTTCACGTTGTAGGGAAGCCGCACCTTGTTGAGTTCATGGACCAGCTCCGGAGGTCCGATGAGAAGGCCGATCCTCATGGCCGCGAGCCCAACCTTGGAGAGCGTCCGGAGGATGACCAGATTCGGATACCGGCCCAGGAGAGGCATAAGGCTCTTCCCTGAAAAGTGGAAATAGGCCTCATCCACGACGACAATGCCGGGAAACTTATCGAGGATCGTCTCGATCCGTTCGCGGCGGAAGCAGTTGCCGGTCGGATTGTTGGGCGAGGCGAGGTAGGTCAGGGCGGGAGGGTTCGTAGCGACGCGCGCCAGCATGGCCGCGAGATCGAGATCAAACTCCCCATCGAGCGGAACCATCGCGACCCGGCAGCCGGCATTAAGGGCGGAGATCCGGTACATCGCGAAGGTGGGAAACGGGATCATCACCTCCGCCCCGGGACGCGCGACGGCGGTGCAGAGGATCTGAATCAGTTCGTCCGACCCGTTGCCGAGGATGACCTGCTCTTCCCCGACGCCGAAGGCCTTCGCAAAACGTACGACCAGCGTCGGGGCGCCGGCCTCGGGATACCGGTTCAGCGGGATGGAGGCGAGCATCGCCGCGAACCGTTCCCGAAGCGGTTCGGGAATCGCCAGCGGATTCTCGTTGGCATCCAACTTGATCGGACAGGCGGCATGTTCCACCGCATAAGCCTTCTGGGCGAGGACTTCATCCCTGATCAGAACCCGGATATCCATTCGCCTTTTTATCCTTTTCAATCGACCTCCGCTTCCTGAATCACGAAATCCTGATAGCCGCTCACATCCAGGAGGTCATCCAACTCTTCGAGGTCTTCCATCTCCACGACGATCATCCATCCGGTGTCATGCGGATCGCTGTTGATGATCCCGATATCATCCGTAATGTCCTCATTGACGCTGATCACCACCCCGCTGACCGGCGAGATGAGTTCGACGACCCCTTTCGCCGATTCGATGCTGCCGAACGGCTCGTTCCACTCTACATAGGATTCGGCTTCGGGAAGATCCAGAGAAAGGATCTCTCCCAGCTTCTCCTGGGCATAGTCCGTGATTCCGATGGTGGCGATATCCCCCTCCACCCGGACCCAGACATGCTCCCGACTGTACAGAAGATCATCCGGAATTACTTTCATAATAGTGCACCTTTGTTCTTAATATTTTTTCGCCTGCCGCCTTGAAGTCAGTGTTCCATGACGGCAAGCTCCTTGGAGGTCCGCGTCAGGATTTCAGACCCCTCCTTCTTCACCAGGACCGTATCCTCGATCCGGATCCCCCAGACGCCTGGGAGGTAGATCCCCGGCTCCACCGTGACCACCATGCCGGCCTGGAGGATCTCCTCTCGTCCGGAGGCCAGGCGCGGCGCCTCATGGACATCCAAACCCACGCCGTGACCGGTCCCGTGGGAGAAGTAACCGGCCATCCCGGCCTCGGCGAGACACGCCCGCGCGATGCGGTCGATCTCCCCGCAGGAGACGCCCGCCCGGACCGCCCGGATCGCCCGGTCGTGGGCCGAAAGCACGAGCCGATAAACCTCCCGTTGCCGATCGGATGCGTGACCAACGACAACCGTGCAGGTCTCATCCGAGTGGTACCCGTCGCAGACCGCGCCGTAGTCGATCATCACAAAATCCCCATCTGCGATCTCACGGCGACCCGGCGTCGCATGGGGAAGGGCCGCATCGGGCCCCGCCGCGACAATCGTCTCAAAGGAGACCTGTTCCGCCCCGCTGCGCCGCATCCGGTACTCCAGTTCGAGGGCAACCTCCTCCTCCCGGACGCCCGGCCGGATCATCTCCCGGACCGCAGCGAGGGCCTCTCCGGAAATCCGCGCCGCCTCCCGGATCCGGTCGATCTCTCCGTCATCCTTGACGGCCCGGAGGAGTTCGAAGCCCTTGGGAAGCGGCAGAAGCTTCACCTCCGGAAGCGCCTCTTTCAGCCGCAGATACTCCTCCACGGAGAGAAGCGGCGATTCGAAACCGACCGACCCGACCCCACGCCGCCGGACCACCGCCGCGACCCCCTCCACCCGGTTGCGGAATTCAAAGAGCTCCACGCCCGGAACTTCGGCCCGCGCCTGGGTTACATACCGCCCGTCCACGAGGAGGATCAGCCAGTCCGGACCAGCCATCAGGGCGCCGTCGCCGCCAGTGAAGCCGGTCAGATAACGGATATTCTTTGCACCCAGAATGAGCAGCGCGTCCGTCTCCGGAAACCCCGCCCGCAGGCGGTTTATCCTCGCCGCATAGGCCGCTGAATCATGCCGCATGGGCGCGCAACCTGCCGATATTGTTCAGCCAGAGGGAAAGCTCGGCAATGACCCCCGCATATTGCTGTACGGACGCCCCTTTGAGGCGCCGCTCACGGACCTCCTGAAGCAGCCCGGCCGCCTTCTCATTTTTCGGATCCTGCCCGATGATCTTTTCGAGGAGCTCTTCCGCCGGCAGGAGATGGCCCTGCCCAATATAAAGTTCGGCGAGGGTCACCGTCTGGAAATCGGTGGGGATTTCGGCGTCGCCCTCCGTCTCCGCCTCCGCATCCGTCGCGTGCAGTTCCCCGATGCCGTTCAACCTCTCTGTAACATCCATGGACAGCGGAACTCCGGGATTGAGGAACATGAACTTCCGGTAGAAGCCCTCCGCCGAATCCTCCATCCCCTTCTTCATGCAGATATCGCCCATGCAGACATAGATCTGGGAGAGGCTCGCGAGGATATCCTCCATTTCATTCAGCATCTCCCTGGCCTCGTCCAGCCTCCCCTGCAGGAGCCAGGCACGGCAGATCGCGATCCGGGCGTCCAGATCCCCCGGGGTCCGTTTCAGCCTCGCCTCGGCCAGATTCAGGACCGCCGGCAGTTCGTTCCGTTCGATGTACGCCTCTGCCTGTGCCAGGAAAGACTTTCGCTCCTGGAGGTCCATTTCATCCATATATCATCTTCTTTTCAATATTTTCGCAGTGTTGACAACAATGGGGCACCTACTGGACTAAACGCTAACACACGCCGCAAGAGCGTGTCAAGAACGAAAACCCGATGGTTACGACGTTTTTGGAGAAGAGAGAAGAAATGAGTGGCTGTCCCCCATTTATTGTGGATAGAGCACACGGCCAACGGCCGCCTTCATGGAACCACCAAAACCATGCCCCTCGATCTGTTCCGGGAAAAAGAACAATCCCTTCTGATCCCCTTGCCGAAAGACGAACTTCTGTTTGGCGCCGTCTTTCCCACCGTCCACCGAAGGCCACCAGTGAATGGGAATCTCCTTCGCCTGGGCAACCTTCAGGATATGGGCGTTCAACTGGTCGGTCAGGATGCGCATGACGCCGTTGGAAAGCTTTCTGAATCCCATCGCCCTGAGGAACTTGACCACGCCGCCTGGAAAGAACAGCCACAGGATGTACCCCCGCAGGATGACACGATCAAAGCAACTGTATTTGAACTTGATATTCTGGGAGAATTGTTGCACAAAGGAATTCTTCACGGGCAGTGTCCTTTCCAGGGCTTTTCTCTATAGGGTTTTTCTTGGCAGAACATCCCATATAGGACTGCCCGTGAAAAATCAATCATCTGTAGGCGGCGCGGGACAAGAGGATAGAGGTGCACCATGATGGCAAATGAAAGGCATGACCTTTCTAAATTATATCCGGGGATTGCCTCGGACAAACCTAACCATCGCACCTCTATCCCCTTGTCCTGCGCCCTAAATTGAAGGGATTCCTTTTTCCGGAGGATGAATCATCGGAAAAGTTGTTTCGCGCCATTCCTCTGAATTATCAGTATGCTTAGAAATCTCACGAGCCAGGATGTGGCGTGGATACTGAATCAAATTGGTATTGTACTCAAAAGGCGAGGCAAGGAGGATGTTTTTAAAGGTTCTTATGCGGGGCGTAAGCGGGTCGTGTAAAGCGAAGTATCCCGCAGGGAACTTTAAGCTCGATTTGGAGACAGGCAGGGATCAACAGAGACATTGCAGAAAATCTGCGGGCAAAAAGATGAGTTAACCGAGTGAATGATTTGCATCTCCCCGCAAAACGCTAAATTGCAAGACCGGACCCCCATTTTTTCTGGGGCTGTGCAAATATTTCTTGACTTTCGATGGCAATTTGATTAGCTTTCACGCAATGTTCGCGGAATGAACGCAATGGGGCAAGGGATGTCCGTTCAAACATTTGATTAACTCGAAAAAGAAGAGACGCTCCACATCTTCCGGGAGATCGACAAATCACCCGAGCTGACCCAGCGGGGACTCTCCTCCCGGCTGGGGATCAGCCTCGGCAAGGTGAATTTCCTCATCAACACCCTGATCCGGAAAGGTTTTATCAAGGTAGAGGATTTCAAGAAATCCAACAATAAAATTGCTTATTTATACTGCCTGACCCCTGGGGGCATCGAGGAAAAGAGCCGGATGACCTACCATTTTCTCAAGAGGAAGATGTGGGAGTACGAACAGTTGGAACTGGAGATCCGGCAGTTGCGGGAAGAGGTGCGAGTGAGTGGCGCCCCTTCCGAAGAACAGGTCGAAAGCAGTAACATATAATCCGGAATGGGGACAGATTTGAAATCTGTCCCCGCTGGGGGCTCTGTCCCTAATTTCCCCGGATGTAATCCAGAGGGCGGAGCTGTGATAAAGGGGACGCTACCCTTATATGGGTTACACAATTCCACACCAGGGGTGAAATCTTCCGCATCGATATCAATGGATCCGTGACAGAAATTTTATACACCCATCATGCTCTTGAAAGAATCAAACAATGGGGAATCTTACCGGAGACCGTCGCAGAAACCTTGCTGTTTGCGGAAGAAGTTGTTGTGGGACATCGAGGCCGATTCATCGCCCACAAGCGGGATGGGGATCATTTAATCAAGGCCGTTTATGAATACGATGCAACTTTACCTGTTTTGATAACTGTTTATTTTCCAAGATCCGAGCGTTACTTTGAAGGAGGTGAAAAGTATGCGGATAAAATATTCCAAGGAAGTTGACATTCTTCTGATCAGTTTGCGGGAAGGAAAGCCGGCAGATTCGATTGATCTGAAAGAAGGCGTCATTCTCCATCTTGACGACAAGGGGCTTCCACTCGAAATTGAAATCCTTGATGCCGCAAAATTGTCCATGATCGATGAGATCAGTGTCTCACCTGCGTTCGGACGCAAACAGGAAGAGCTGACGGCGGCGATGTAGACCCCACATAAAGCATTCAGTACTCAGCACTTAGCACTTGATAATCATAGAGTGCGGAAGGCAAAACTTTTCACCCATCGTTAACTTCTAAATAATATCATATAGCTGCGAATGCCGGTTGACCGGTATACCCCCAAAAAACGGAGCCGCCCATGACCTCTAACTCAGCACTCAGCACTCAGTGCTCCACCGCCCCCAACGGCGAACAATTCCCCTTGCCATCTCCGCAGGATGAAGCCGCTGAAATCCTGCGCCTACAGGCCCTCGTCGCCGATCATCGCGCCCAGGGCCATGAGATCGTCGTCGTCCTGGGTGTCGGCTTCGTCGGGGCTGTCATGGCCGGGATCGTCGCTGATTCCGTTCGTAAGGGGGGTGCAATAGGGGGACATGATGCGGCATCGTGTCCCCCTATTGCACCTTTTCCCTCCGGCGCCCCCACCAAATTCGTCATTGGCGTCCAGCGGCCATCTCCCCGCTCCTACTGGAAAATCCCGCTGCTCAACCGCGGCATTGCCCCCGTGGAGGCGGAGGATCCGGAGGTCGCCCCGATGATCACCCGCTGCGTCCTGGAGAAGAAGACCCTCACCGCCACCTACACCTACGACGCCCTCTGCCTCGCCGACGTGATCGTCGTGGACATCCAGTGCGACTACTTCAAGGAGACCCTCGGCAACTGCTGCCAGGGCCATGCCGAGATCGCCGCGCTGGAGGAGAGCCTCAAGGTCCTGGGCGAGAAGATCCAGCCCCACTGCCTCGTCTTGATCGAAACCACCGTCCCCCCAGGCACCACCGAATACGTAGCCTACCCGATCCTGAAGAAGGCCTTCGAAGGGCGCGGGATTGCGACGGAGCCCCTCCTAGCCCACTCCTACGAGCGCGTCATGCCCGGCCGGGAGTATGTCGCCTCCATCCGCGACTTCTGGCGGGTTTGCAGCGGGATCAACGAGCCGGCGAAGGAAAAGGTCGTGAAGTTCCTCTCCGAGATCCTGAACGTCGAGAAGTTCCCCCTGACCGTCCTCGACCGCCCCATCGAGAGCGAAACGAGCAAGATCGTCGAGAACTCCTACCGCGCCACGACCCTCGCCTTCCTCAACGAATGGAGCCTCTTCGCGGAGCGCAACGGCGTGGACCTCATCAAGGTGATCAAAGCGATCAAGGTCCGCCCCACCCACTCCAACATGATCTTCCCCGGACCGGGGATCGGCGGCTACTGCCTTCCCAAGGACGGCGGCTTGGGCGTCTGGTCCTACCAGACCCTGATGGGCTTCGAGGACGACATCTTCAAGATCACGCCGCTTGCGATCGACATCAACGACACCCGCTCCCTCCACGTGGCGGAGCTCGTCCGGGACGCCCTCCGGAACATGGGGAAGATCGTCGCCGCCTCCAAGATCGCCCTCCTCGGCGCCTCCTACCGGGAGGACGTGGGGGACACCCGCTACAGCGGCTCGGAGATCGTGGTGAGAAAGCTCACGGAAATGGGTGCGGAAATCGCCATCCACGACCCCTACGTGAAACACTGGTGGGAACTGGAGAAGCAGGAATCCTACCCTGCCCCCGGCCATTCCTGGTCCCGCTTCTTCAGGAACCAGGAGAAGCTCAAGGACAGCCGGGTGGAAAATGATCTGAGCGCCACTCTCAAGGGCGTCGATGCCGTCGTCCTCGCCGTCCGCCACGAGGCCTACATGACCCTCGACCCCGCTGAGGTCATCCAAATGACCGGCCGCCCCGTCGCCGTCAACGAGGCTCCGGGAGGGAATAACGCATATTCATGGAGATATCCGCGATCTCGACCAGATTATGGAAACTTTCCAGAAATATCAACCCGAATTTGTCTTTCACCTCGGTGCCCAGCCCCTTGTCCGCCTCTCCTACGAAGAGCCGAAATTGACCTTTGACACGAACGTTGGCGGCACGGTCAACGTGTTTGAGGCCGTCCGCAAAACCTCCAGCGTGAAGGTCCTGGTCAACATCACCAGCGACAAATGCTATGAAAACAGGGAATGGGTCTGGGGTTACCGGGAAAACGATCCGATGGGCGGCCATGATCCCTACAGCGCGTCCAAGGGGTGCGCAGAACTCGTTTTCAGCGCTTATCTGAAATCGTTTTTCTCTCAGAACGTCGCGCAGAGCAGGCCGATCGGCGCCGCCTCCGCTAGGGCGGGCAACGTCATCGGCGGCGGCGACTGGGGTGCGGACCGCCTCGTTCCCGATTGCATCCGCGCCCTGAGCGGACATCAGCCCATCGGCATCCGCAGCCCCCGCGCGGTTAGGCCCTGGCAGCACGTCCTGGAACCCCTCGGCGGTTACCTACTGCTCGGCGCCTCCCTATGGCAAGATCCACAAAAATATTCCGGCGCCTGGAACTTCGGCCCCGAAAACGGCATCCACCTGACCGTCGCCGCAATGGCCGACCGCTTTATAAAATACTGGGGCGATGGTTCCTGGGAAGACCTCTCCGACCCGCAGGCCCTTCACGAGGCGAAGCTTCTCAAACTGAACTGCGACAAAGCCCATGCCGAACTCTCCTGGCACAGCGTCCTCACGATAAACGAATGCTTGCAGATGACGGCCCAGTGGTATAAAATCTTCTACGCGGCGCCACCCCGCGATTCGATGTACGAAATCTGTACGCAGCAAGTTGCGGAATATGGCGAGCGGGCAAGAAATAGAAACCTGATTTGGACCAAATAGGGATGCGGCCTTGATAGACGATATAGTATGGTTGGACAGCATTGTAGATAAACTCGCGTGGAAACACAATGTAATGACGAGTGAAGTCGAGGATGTATTGACCGGTAGATGCAGGATATTCAAGAAAGAAAAGGGGAAAGTCGAAGGCGAACATTTGTACAACGCTCTGGGGCAAACGAAGCAAGGGCGTTATTTGTCGATATTTTTCATCAAGAAATTGACTAATAAAGCGTTGATCATTACCGCACGAGACATGAACAATAAAGAAAGGCAAAGATATGAGAAAAAGTAAAATAATTCAGGATATGTCCATTTATGAAGCATCTGCATTTTGGGATGATCATGACTTTGCGGAGTTTGATGATGTTCAGGAAACCAAGGAGATCAAATTTCATCTCATAAAGAAAAAATATGTTGGTTTAGATCTGAACATATATGCAAAGATCCGGAAACAGGCGCGAAAATTAAAAACAACCGAGGATGTGCTAATCAATGAATGGCTACGCGAGAACATAAATAAAGGGGACGCTACCCTTTTATAGGTTATTCTTCAGCCATGCCAAGGTTACATAGGACAGTATTTGCCGGCCTTCCACATCACGTGACCCAGCGTGGTAATCGGCGCGAAGACATTTTTTTTACAGATGAGGATCGTGAAGTTTATCTGTCGTGGCTCAGGGAGTACAGCGATAAACGTCAGGTTGAAGTCCTTGCTTATTGCATTATGACCAATCACATTCACCTGATTGCCGTCCCTGCAACCGACGATGGTTTGCAGCAGATGCTAAAGCCCCTGCACATGCGCTACGCCCAGCGGATCAACCGGAAGCATGGCTGGAAGGGGCATCTTTGGCAAGGAAGGTTTTTTTCGTCACCCTTGGATGAAGCTTATTTATGGGCGGCGGTGCGGTACGTGGAACGTAATCCAGTGCGAGCAGGGATGGAACGCCGGGCCGAGGATTATTGTTGGTCAAGCGCTGCAGCGCATTGCGGCAAAAGGTCAGATGGTTTGTTGAATCTCGAATCCAGTTGGAGTAAGCAATTTGCAGCGATTGAAGACTGGTCCGATTGGCTGGCCGAAGGGGATGAGCCGCAGGGCATCCAGATATTGAGGCAAAATGCAGATAAAGGATTGCCCTGCGGTAATGCGGAGTTTGTTCAGCGGTTGGGGATGATGGTGGGACGTCAGTTGGAGTGCTGCCCACAAGGGCGGCCGAGAAAGACTGAAGAGGAAATAAAAGGGTAGCGTCCCCTAATGATTGGAGCTGTCCCCCCTTTTTGACCCCCGATGAACAGAGGGTCATTTGATCGAGGTGTACGCATGCCAATACTTACAGAAGAACAGGTTCTTTCTTTTATTAAGACCCATAAAGATGATTTTCATGAAAGATACGGCGTCCACAGAATTGGTCTGTTCGGAAGCTTCGCCAGAAAAGAACAAACGGAAGCAAGCGATGTAGATATTGCCATAGAAATGGAACCTGAAAAAAAGAACATCCACAACTTCCTCGCATTCAAGCGGCACTTGGAAAAAGAACTCGGCAGGAAGGTTGACCTGGGCATAGAGGGCGCGCTGAAGTTAGAGGCCAGGAAATTCATTGAAAAGGAAATCGTATATGTCTAAGCGTTCCGATTCTCTCTACGTTCGGGACATAAAAGAGGCGATTGATGCCATATTTTCTTATACACGGGGCATCACCCTTGATGATTTCAAGCTTGACCGTATGCGCTACTCGGCCGTCATCCGCGAGTTTGAACTCATCGGTGAGGCGGTTGGCAACTTGGCGGACAATGTAAAAGAGAATTATCCGCATATTGCCTGGCAGGATATCAAGGATTTTCGCAACCTTTTGACACATGAATATTTCGGGGTTGACTTGGAGATTGTCTGGAATATCATCCGGAGTGATTTGCCATCGCTCTATGAGACCATCAAAATGATCGACAAAGAAACAATGTGTGATCACTAACGATTGGGGTTTATCGACAGGAAAAAGATGCAGCAGGTAATTGAAGATGCCCCCAGATCGAGTTATCGAGAATATCTGGAGAGAATATTCCATGAGGAACATAAACTCGTCGCCGTGGCCGCAGAGACAAGCGGCAACACCATTGCGATCCAGGGTTTGAACCATAAAGTCGATGACTTAACTGCGGAGACGAGAGGCAATACTGTTGCGATTCGAGATCTGTCTGCCAAGCTCGATGGCGTGGCTGCCGATCTTGCCGCCCACCGCCGGGATACGGAGGCCCATCCTCCGGTCTACCGGGTAAAGGAATTTAAAGACCCCCAAAAGGGCCTCGGTAGAAATTATTGCGGTTACAAAGCATTATCGAAAGTAATCTTCAGAACCGCAAAGCTTCTTCCCCCTGCAAAAACGCTAAATTTAAAGACCCCCAACCTTGATCATGCCTGAAAAAGCCGTCGAATATGTTATCAGAATTGGGCCTGGAGATCGGTATTGTCACCTTCATATTCAAAAGAAGGGAAGGATTGTTTTCTTTAGGGTTCAATACGAAACCAGGATTGGCAACCAATGGCATCCTGTCGTAAGATATGACACGGTGCATGGATTTGCCCATCGTGATTTACTGGACATCAAGGGCCGTGTCAAAAAAACGCCGTTATTTAACCAGGATTACAGCAGGATTACAATGATGCGCTGTCATTTGCGGAAAGTGATTTGAAATCGAATTGGCTTTTCTACAAGCGTGCATTTGTGGAGGATTCGGAAGATGAATGAGAATCGGAACCTTGTGGAGCTCAATATTGAACTGAGCGCGGAATTCAGTCGTTATCTCTTTGATCATCCGGAATTTTCGGACCGGATACCGCCTGATTCGGAAATTATTTTAGTGCCTGAATTTGATGCTGAATTGAGGGATTACAATTTATCATTGGGGAAAGAAATCGAGGCGGAAGGCGAAAAGGTCGCCTACATCAGTATCAAGAGTATTTATCCCAAGACTCATTCACGCTTGGCTCAAGTAGAACTGAGGCAGGTTGCCTGTTGAAAAACGATGTGCCCCCCCCCACAAAACGCTAAAGGGGGACAGATTTCAAATCTGTCCCCCAACCTGACCCCCAAAAATACTATGGAGGCATCTATGCGACAAACAACATTGAATATCGAAATGCCGGTATCAATACTGACGACTCTGCCGGTCAACAGAAAGCAGTTGCCCGGCTACATCCTTAAAACATTGGCGGTAGAGTTGTTTCGCGAGGGGAAGCTTTCACTGGGCAAGGCGCGCGAACTGGCAGGCCTTTCAGATAAATGGGAGATGATCAGGCTGCTCGGTGAACGGGAGGTTTCTGTCAATTATACTGCAGATGATGCGGAAATTGATGTCGAAACTCTGGACAGGCTCCTTACATGAATCCGGTTGTCGTGTCAAATTCGACTCCGCTGATAGCATTGGCAAGCATCGGACGGTTTTCGACATTGCAGGAGCTTTTTACACAGATCCATATCCCCGAAGCCGTCCTGTCTGAGGTTGCCGGTGACAAAAGGAGGCGTGCCGGCAGCCGGGAAATACTTACAGCTTCCTGGATAAATACGGTTCATGTTGAAAACATTCCATCCGTTGATTTTCTGAGGACACTCGTTGATCAAGGGGAAGCTGAGGCGATAGTCCTATCCAGGGAACTTAACGCCGATCTCCTATTGATTGATGACGGGGGTGGTAGAAAAATCGCCGAATCGGCAGCGATAACCGGCGTCGGTACGGTAGGATTATTATTACGCTACTATCGCGTTGATGCCAGCTCATTCCGGGCTGCTCTTGACGAGCTGGTGTCAAAAGGTTTCAGGCTGGCCCCGAAGGAATATAGGAAAATTGTTCAATTAGCACTACAGCGAAGCGGCAAGGACGGAGTGACCCCATGCCCCCCCGCAAAAACGCTAAAATGCAAGACCTGACCCCCATATTTTCCCCCCTATTCCGGAGAAGAAAGAAGATCGCGGCCGTTTATATGTTTGGGTCAACGGCAACGGGAAGGGATCGGCGGGGGAGCGATATCGATCTGGCGATCATCGCGAAAAAGGCGATCGACCACCGCGAAAAACTCCGGCTGGAGGCGGATCTGTCCACCCGGCTCGGGCGGGATGTTGATCTGGTCGTTTTCGGGCAAGCGGCGCCGCTTCTTCAGCATCAGATCCTGAAATACGGCCGTCTCGTCAGCGAAAACGACCCTGCCGAACGAGTCCGGCAGGAGGTTCTGGCGCGGGCCGAGTACTTGGATACGCGGCGCTTTTTCCGGGAAATTGGGGGACATGACGAGACCTTTGAATAACTGCCAATATTGTCATTTCGACCGAAGGGAGAAAATCGTAAAGATTTCTCGTCGCGTATGCTCCTCGAAATGACAAAATTCAAAGCTCTCATGACCCGATTCTCCGGAATTAGGGATCGTGTACCCCCATTCCCGCAGCCGAATCGTGTCCCTCAATTTCGGATAATCATATGGTAGACAAGGAACTCCTTTCACGCAAGCTGTCCCAATTGCGGGGATATCTGACTGCGCTGCGCAATGCGGAGGATATCACCTGGAAGAAATATGAGGAAGACCTCCGGGCGCGTGCCTTTGTCGAACGCTATCTCCACTTGTGCATCGAAAAGGTCATTGACATGGGTAATCATTTCGTATCGTTTCACCGTTGGCGGGAGCCGGAGGGGTATCGGGATCTTTTCCAGATCCTCCACGAGAACGGTGTCATCCCGAAAGAGCATCTGACGACATTCCAGAATATGGCTTCCTTCAGGAACATGCTCGTCCATCGTTATGAAAAGACCGACGATGAGGTCGTATTCGGCATCTACCGAAAGCGCCTGGGCGATTTTGATCTTTTTATCAACCTGATAACGAACTGGATCAAAACGCAGGAACTGATTCCGCCCCCGCAAAAACGCTAAAAATAAAGACTCCCGAAATATGAAGACTTGGAGCTACGGCATAAACAGTTTGTACAGGACCGCGGTTATTGATTTGCGGACCGGCCCCTGGTGGGCATTTGCGCTGGAGAGGGCGAGCGAGTGGTGCTGCGATTTGACGCCGGTCCCGCCATTGCCGAACATAAAGCTTAAACTTAGAGATTCCGATGATATAGAACTGAATGGCGGTCTTCCCTGGACAACCTGGAGGCAGTGGTATGGCGATTTGAGCCAGCTTTTTCATATCTTTGTTCATATGCCGGTGTTCAATTTCTGCCAGAGCCGGATACGATGTAAAATGGTGGAGTCGGACTACGACAAACTCAAAGAGATGTTCTATGAGGAAGACAAAAAATTCTGGGACGAAGAGATGGATATAATCACGGATCGACGCGATCCGATATCCGAAAGGACCGAATAAGATGGAAGACAAAAAGAAGACGCTGCATTTAGCAGTATGGCTCCGCGTCTCCATCTTCCCAGCCCCCGCAAAAACGCTAAAGTGCAAGACCTGACCCCCAAAACTTTTTAACGGAAAGGAGGATAACCCTATGCCAACAAGTGCAGGCATTACGATGATGAAAATGATTGAATCTCTTCCGGAACCCGTTCAGGAGCGCGCCCTGGAGCATATGCAGCAATATATTGAGGATATCAGAGACGAACTCAAGTGGAATGAATCATTTGGGAATTCCCGGAATGCACTCATTGCCGCCGCCCGGCAGGCGCGGGAAGAAATTGCGAGAGGCAAAGCAGCGCCCATGAATGTTGAAGACCTATGAAATCAAATGCGCTGCCCTCGTTCTGGGAGACTTACCGAAAGCTCGACCCGGATACGCGGAAGCGTGCAAGAAAGGCCTACCGGCTCTGGGCTGCAGACTCATTTCATCCTTCTCTGCGGTTCAAATGTATTAACCACGAGGAAGGAATCTGGTCAGTCAGAATAACGTTAGGTGTCCGATCTTTGGGCGTACTCGATGGAGATACGGTTACGTGGTTTTGGGTAGGCGATCACGATGACTACAAGCGGTTTTTCGGGTAGAGGCAAAAACGCTAAAATGCAAGACCCCCGACCCATGAGACAATTTACTCTTGTACCGAGGCATAACGCTCGAATAAAGATGCCGTACGTTTCCTGTACATGGCCAAAGGCTCACTGGCGGAACTGGAAACACAGATTGATATAGCGCACAGGATTGGATATCTGGATACCACCGAGTATGTGTGGTCTACCCGATCCTCAAGAAAGCCTTCGAGCAGCGCGGTATCGCCACCGAGCCCCTTCTCGCCCACTCCTACGAGCGCGTCATGCCCGGCCGGGAGTATGTCGCCTCCATCCGCGACTTCTGGCGGGTCTGCAGCGGGATCAACTTTTTTTCTTTCCCGGCCCGGGAATCGGCGGCTACTGCCTCCCCAGAGACGGCGGCCTGGGCGTCTGGTCCTACCAGACCCTGATGGGCTTCGAGGACGACATCTTCAAGATCACGCCGCTCGCGATCGATATCAACGACACTCGCTCCCTCCACGTGGCGGAGCTCGTCCGGGACGCCCTCCGGAACATGGGGAAGATCGGCGCCTCCTACCGGGAGGACGTGGGGGACACCCGCTACAGCGGCTCGGAGATCGTGGTGAGAAAGCTCACGGAAATGGGCGCGGAAATCGTCATCCACGACCCCTATGTGAAACACTTGTGGGAACTGGAGAAGCAGGAATCCTATCCTGCCCCCGGCCATTCCTGGTCCCGCTTCTTCCGGAATCAGGAGAAGCTGAAGGACAGCAAGGTAGAAAATGATCTGACCGCCACCCTCAAGGGCGTGGATGCCGTCGTCCTCGCCGTTCGTCACGAGGCCTACATGACCCTCGATCCCGATGAAGTCATCCAAATGACCGGCCGCCCCGTGGCCGTCATCGATTGCTTCGGCATCCTCAACGATGAAAAGATCAAGCGGTACTTTGAACTCGGATGCGAGGTGAAGGGATTAGGCCGGGGGCATGTCAAACGCATAAAAGACCAGGTAAAAGTAGAAAAATGAGGGAAGGGGAAGAGGTGAGAATATGAATAGCGAAGATTTCAGTCGCCTTGAGCAGCTTTTCTTTCAGTTCAGTAGTGAAATCAAGGAAGACTCACGAAAATTCAAAGATGAAATCAAGGAAGAATTTCAACAATTCAAAGATGAAATCAAGGAAGAATTTCAACAATTCAAAGATGAAATCAAGGAAGACTTACGAAAATTCAAAGATGAAATCAAGGAAGAATTTCAACATCAACTGACTGTCCAAAGGGAGGATTTTCAGAAACAGTTTGCGTTTGTCGGAGAGGGCTTCCAGATGCTTTCAGAAAAGATAGATCGCGTGGAAACGCGACTGGATAAACGTATGGATTGCCTTGAACACAAGATCGATAGCGTTGCGGCGGATCTTTCCGTCCATCGAAAAGACACGGAGGTCCATCGGACGATCTATAAGGTAAAGGAGCAGGGGGAATAACCAATGGATTTCATCGATCTGAAAACCCAACAGCGAAGAATCAAAGAACAACTGGATGCGAATATTCAGAAAGTTCTGGCGCACGGGAATTACATCATGGGCCCGGAAGTCAAGGAACTGGAAGCGAAACTGGCGGCCTATGGCGGCGCAAAACACGCCGTAGGCTGCGCCTCCGGGACGGACGCTCTCCTCATGGCGCTCATGGCCTACGGAGTCGGCCCGGGCGATGCGATCTTCACCACGCCTTTTACGTTCATCGCCACGGCGGAGGTCATCAGTCTCCTCGGCGCCACGCCGATCTTTGTGGACATCGATCACAAAACCTACAACATCGACCCGGCCAAACTTGCTTTGGCCATCCAGGCTGTGAAAGCCAACAACTCATTCCTTCACCCATTATCCTGTCGAAACGCTAAATTTCAAGACCCCCAAAAAAGAGAGGGGATAACATGCTTGTAGAATATATCGAAAAGGCCATGATCAAGGCGGTTTATGACAAACTTGAAGACGGATCGTTTTCCGGAAGGATTCCCGAATGCCCCGGGGTGATCGCGTTTGGAACTACGCTTTACCAGTGCGAGCAGGAGCTGAAATCCAGCCTTGAGGGCTGGCTCATTGTCAAGATTCGGTACGGGGACAAATTGCCGGTTATGGGCAGGATTAACCTGAATGCGCGTATGCCCGCCTTTCCGGGAGCGAATGCCGCGGCCCATGCATAGCTGGAAACCTTGCAAGCGAAGGGATTTTATCCGAAAGCTGAAGATAATCGGCTTTTCATCTCCGGAGGCGGGCGGCAGCCATTTCTATATGAGGTGTGGAACCTAAATTTAAAGACCTGACCCCCAAAAACAGGAGAAAATCATGCCATTACAAAGTTAGAGTCGATTTAAGAGTGGGGCGCCCACGGCGCTTCTTGGGTTGGCATCGGCATCAGGAGGAAAGGGTTTTGGTGTCGGGATCTGTTTTTGAGGAGGCGGGAAGACCTTCGGTCTGTGCTGACGGATGATTTTCTGGCAGGATCGACTGGCGGGATGATGGATGGCAGGGAAAAGAAAAAAGGATTCCATGATTCCATTGGTTTGGATTGGAACATTCGATCTCAGATCTTTCTTACTTTCGGCTCACTCCCGCTGGATCAGATTGACGATAAAGAAAGGTATATCAGAGGGTTAAGAAAATGAGAAAAGATGAAATCGTTAAAAAGAATATCGGATTGACCTTTGATTTTCTCCGTGCCGCTGTCGCCGATCCTCATCTGCTTGATAAAATCCCGGATGGCGCCGAGATAGAATTTCTTGAGACCGATTTGCCCCGGATCGAAACGGAGGAACGGACGGATATCGAGAAGCCGCCTGTCCTTTTCAAGGTAGAGCGAAGCTTTCAGATGATTTGAGCAAGTTATTGGGGTCAGGTCTTGAAATTCAGCGTTTTTCCCATGGGGGGTTCGCCTGCTGTTCGTTTCGAGAATAAGACGAACCACGCGCCTCTCCTGTACGAATGCGATCCAGCCTCGGAAAACTTCCCTGCTTCGGGGATCATCCTTCTTTACGGGCCTTCCGGTTCGGGCAAGACGCGGCTGATGCAAGCCGTGGCCCATTACTTTTCCGTGCAAAAAGGTTTTGATCTGCTGCATTGTTGCACACTGGATTTTATTCAGCAAATGACGGATGCGATCAAGCAGGGAACCTATTGCGCCTTCCGTGCATCCATGATGCGGCTGGACGCCTTGTTTATCGATAACATCTGGCTTTTGCGAAACAGGCGGCAGACAGCCTTCGAGGTATTTTCCCTCTTTGAAGCGTTTGTCGGCAAGGGGGGATTGATCATGCTTGCCGGTGATCTGCCGCCACCGGTGCTCTCGGCATGGGCGCTCGGAGTGGTTCCCGCAAAAACGCAAGGGGACAAATTTTAAATCTGTCCCCGACCTGACCCCCAAAAATATCTTAATAAAAGAGACAGAAATCAATTGCATTATCTCTAAAAAAGAGATAATATATCAGCTATGAAGAATATGATTTCGCAACTTATTGATGATTTCCATGAACGGAACTTGCCTGAACTGGTCACCCGGAATAAGGAATTTTCTGAGGTAACGGGGAAGGCGGATGTCGTCATTGGTATGAGGCGAGCGGGTAAGACATGGTTTTGTTACCAGAAAATAAAGGAACTGATTGCCTCGGGAATAAAGAAAGAGGAGATACTCTATCTTAACTTTGAAGATGATCGGCTGCTCGAATTTAACGTTCACAATTTTCAGGAAATCCTTGATGTCTATTTCGGGAAATATCCAGAACATCGCAATGCCCGATGTTATTTTTTCTTTGATGAGATACAGCGAATCGATCAATGGGAAATGTTCATAAGGCGCTTGCTCGATACGGAAAATCTTCAAATTTTCATAACCGGCTCATCATCAAAGTTACTTGGGTCGGAAATAGCGACCAGTTTACGGGGGCGATCTCTCACGATAGAAATATTCCCGTTTAGTTTTGAGGAATATTTGAAATTTCATGGGCTTTTTTCCGACAGACCAAAAACGTTTGGCGCGAACACGGCCTCTCTATTGCGCAAGGCTGTAAGAGATTATCTCGAAGTCGGAGGCTTCCCGGAAGTACAGAAAACGGATCGCGATCTTCGTACCGAAATATTGCAGGGTTATATTGATTCGGTGCTGCTAAAAGACATCGTCGAGCGCCATAAGGTCAGCAATGTTCTTGTGCTTAAGCATCTTGTTCGCCACATTATGAATTCTTCCGGCGGACAATTCAGTGTTAACAAATTCTTCAACACCATGAAAAGCATGTCGATCAAATGTACCAAGAACAGCCTGTATGAATATCTTGATCATTTGACGGATGCTTTTTTGTTTTACA
>Ga0100398_1000677_pt1 | contig 30524 bp, 28 predicted proteins | sample CryGeymeta201522_FD_81568 | JGI IMG/M metagenome (GOLD analysis project Ga0100398, IMG submission 81568) | Groundwater microbial communities from Crystal Geyser aquifers in Utah, USA - Crystal Geyser metaG 2015-22 | ecosystem: Environmental > Aquatic > Deep subsurface > Groundwater | place: USA...
CAATCTTGTCGCAAATGCGCTGACCCATGCGCCCGGAGGCGACGTGCGGGTGGATGTGACGGCAAACCCCGATGGCGGGGTGTCCCTGTGTGTCTGCGATGCCGGCGCGGGCTTCGCGGAGGCGATCATGGCGGGGTCAAGCGGCGATGCCCGGACCGGGCGGATCCGGGGCAGCGGACTTGGCCTGAACATCGCGCGTCACCTGAGCGTCGCGCTGGAGGCCCGGCTGCACCTGTTCAACGATCCCGATACCGGAGGCGGCCGGGCCCGGCTGGACATGCCCGCGTCTCGGGTCGACTGGACCGGCGAAGGCCAACGGCAATGCGATCCGCCCGACCTGGCAGGGTTGCGCATCCTCGTGGCCGAGGACAACCTGACGAACCAGACCATCCTGCGCCAGATGCTGGAAAAGATGAACGCCGATGCGGTCTTCGTGGCCGACGGCCTTTCGGCGCTGGATGCGCTGCTGCGCGAGACCTTCGATATCGGACTGATCGACATCGAGATGCCGAAGATGTCGGGCCTGGAAGTGATGGAGCAGGTCCGCGCCACCCCCGGCCCGCTGTCGCGCACGCCCTTGGTTGCCATCACCGCCTATGTCCTGCGCGACAACCGGGAGGCGATCTATGCCGCCGGCGCGGATGGGATCATCGGCAAGCCCATCGCCTCGGGCGAGGCTTTCGGCCGGACCATCCTGCGCCATGTCGGGCGGCCGAGCGATCTTCCGGCGCCCGAGGACATCCTGTCCGGGTCCGGCCTGCTCGAGAAGATGGACATCGCCCGCTTCTACCGGCTGCTTCAGGCGGCGGGCGAGGACGGGCGTGACGAGTTGCTGGACCGGCTGGTCGAGGATCTGGGGTCGGTCCAACGGATTCTCGAACAGGCGATCGCCACCGGCAATGCCGTCGATATCCGGTCCCAGACCCATATCCTGATCGCGATTTCCGGGGCGGTCGGCGCGGATCGCCTGTGCCAGATGGCCGAGGTGCTCAACATCGCGGCCAAGCGGCGTGACACGGCGGAGTTGCCGCCGGTCCATGCGCCGTTGCAGGCGGACCTGTCGGACCTGATTGCCCTGATCGACGGGATACGCGCAGGTCTGGAATAGCCCGCGCCATGCCTTGCGCTTGGCCCGGTGAGTGCGCAGACTGGCGCGCGTGACCTTCCAGCAAGGATGAAGCTTCGATGACCGACCCCGCCTTGATCGAGCTTGCCGCCAAGGTGCGGCTCAACGCCCATGTGCCGTATTCGCGCTTCAAGGTGGGCTGTGCCCTGCGTTCGGTCGAGGGGCATGTGCATCTTGGCTGCAATGTCGAGAATGTCGCCTATCCCGAGGGCACCTGCGCCGAGGCGGGCGCGATCGCGGCGATGATCGCGGCGGGCGATACGCGCATCGCCGCGGTGGCCGTGATCGCCGACAGCCCCGATCCGGTGCCGCCCTGCGGCGGGTGCCGCCAGAAGCTGGCCGAATTCGCCGAAGGCGATGTGGCCGTGACGATGGCCACCACCGATGGCGCGTCCCTGACGATGACAGTCGCCGCACTTCTGCCAGGCCGGTTCACCGCCGCGCACATGGCCAGACAGACCTGATCGCGGTTCCATGAGCGACGCACGCACCATCTTGCTGAAGCTCCGGGACGGAACCCCGCTGACGGAGGCGGAGATCTTCTGGTTCGCGGAGGGGCTGGCCACCGGGGCGGTCAGCGATGCGCAGGCCGGGGCCTTCGCCATGGCCGTGTGCCATCGGGGATTGGGCGAGCAGGGCCGGGTCCATCTGACCAATGCCATGCGGGCGTCGGGGCGCAGCCTGCGATGGGATCTGGACGGACCGGTGGTGGACAAGCATTCCACCGGCGGGGTGGGCGATTGCGTGTCGCTGCTGCTGGCGCCCGCGCTGGCGGCGTGCGGGGCCTTCGTGCCGATGATCTCGGGGCGTGGGCTTGGCCATACCGGCGGCACGTTGGACAAGCTGGAGGCGATCCCCGGCTACAACACGCAGGTCGCCCCGGACGATCTGCAGGAGATCGTGGCCGATATCGGTTGCGCCATCGTCGGAGCGGGGGCCGATCTGGCGCCCGCCGACAGGCGGCTCTACGCGATCCGGGACGTGACGGGAACGGTGGCCTCCATCGACCTGATCACGGCCTCGATCCTGTCCAAGAAGCTGTCGGCGGGGCTGGAGGCGCTGATCCTCGACGTCAAGTTGGGCTCGGGCGCGTTCATGGCGTCCGATGCCGAGACGCTGGCGCTGGCCAATGTGCTGGTCGCCACGGCGCAGGGTGCGGGTTGCATGACCACGGCGCTGGTGACGGACATGAACCAGCCGCTGGCACGCGCGGCGGGCAACGCGCTGGAGGTGATCGAGGTGATGGAGGTGCTGACCGGCGCGGCGCGCGACACGGCGCTGGCGCGGCTGACCATCGCGCTGGGTGGCGAGGTTCTGGCGCTGGGCGGGCTGGCCGCCGATGCCGCCGATGGCGAGGGGCGGATCGCGACCGTGCTGTCGGGCGGAGAGGCCGCCGAGATCTTCGGCGAGATGGTGGCAGAATTGGGCGGCCCGGCCGATTTCGTGGATCGCTGGCCCGACCGCCTGCCCGCCGCCCCGGTGATGATCGACATCCATCCCGGCGAAGCGGGGTTCATCACCGCCATCGACACCCGCGCGCTGGGCGAGGTCGTGGTGGCGCTGGGTGGGGGGCGCATCCGGCAGGAGGATCGCGTGGACCCGGCAGTGGGTCTGTCCGAGATCGCACGGATCGGGATGCGGGTGGATGGTGCGACGCCCTTGGCGCGCATCCATGCCGGAAGCGAGGACCGGGGGCGCGCCGTCGCCGCGCGGCTGCGCCGGGCTTTCTCCATCGCCGGGCGCCCCGTGGATGCGCCGCCCTTGATCCACGAAAGGATCGCCTGACATGCCGCGCGCTTTCCTTGTGGTGATGGATTCCGTGGGCTGCGGCGGCGCGCCCGATGCGGCGGCGTTCTTCAATGGCGATCTGCCCGATACCGGTGCCAATACGCTGGGCCATATCGCGCTGGCCTGCGCGCGCGGGCAGGCCGAAGCGGGGCGCAGCGGCGGTTTGCGGTTGCCGCATCTGGACGCGCTTGGGCTGGGTGCGGCGATCCGCGACGCGTCCGGTGCGCGGGCCGAAGGGCTCGATGCGTTGCCCGAGGGGCTGTGGGGGGCCGCGCAGGAGGTCAGTCGCGGCAAGGACACGCCCTCGGGGCATTGGGAACTGGCAGGCCTGCCGGTGCCATGGGACTGGACCTACTTTTCCGACAAGACCGACAGTTTCCCGCCCGACGTGATCGCGCAGGTCCGCGCCCTTGCGGGCACCGACGGCATTCTCGGCAACGCGCATGCCAGCGGAACGGAGATCATCGCCCGCCTTGGCGAAGAGCATCAGCGGACCGGCTGGCCGATCTGCTACACCTCGGCCGACAGCGTCTTCCAGATCGCGGCCCATGAGGAAAGCTTCGGGCTCGACCGGCTTCTGGCCCTGTGCGCGGCGCTGGCTCCGACGCTTCACGCCATGCGCGTGGGACGGGTGATCGCGCGGCCCTTCACCGGCGCGCCGGGGGCCTACCAGCGCACCGCCAACCGCCACGATTACGCGATGGAGCCGCCGGGGCCGACGGTGCTGGACTGGGCCGCGACGGCCGGGCGCGACACGTGGACCATCGGCAAGATCCGCGACATCTTCGCCGGGCGCGGGGTGCGCCATGTGCTGACGGGCCCGGACCGCGACCTGATGGGCTACCTGTCGCAATGTGTCGAAAGCGCCGCCGACGGCAGCCTGACCTTCGCCAATTTCGTCGAGTTCGACAGCCTCTATGGCCACCGCCGCGACGTCTCGGGCTATGCGCGCCACCTCGAATGGTTCGACGCCGCGATCGGGCCGGTCCTGGCCGCGCTGCGCCCGGATGACCTGATGATCCTGACCGCCGACCACGGCAACGATCCCACATGGCCCGGCACCGATCACACCCGCGAACGGGTGCCGATCCTTGCCAAGGGGCCGTATTCCGGGCATCTGGGCATCCGCGCCTTCGCCGATGTGGGCGCGTCCATTGCCGCCCATCTGGGCTTGGCCGATCGTGGTGCGGGAGAGAGTTTCCTGTGAAGGACATCAAGAAGATCGAGCTGCACCTGCATCTGGAGGGCGCGGCCCCGCCCGCCTTCATCCGGGGATTGGCGCAGGAGAAGAGGGCCGATATCAGCGGTATCTTCACCGAGGATGGCGGCTATGCCTACCGCGATTTCAACCATTTCCTCGACGTCTACGAGGCCGCGACCTCGGTGCTGACCGGCCCGCGCGAATTCGCCCGACTGACCCGCGCCGTGCTGGAACAAAGCGCCGCCGACGGCGTGATCTACACCGAGGCGTTCCTGTCGCCGGATTTCTGCGGCGGGGGCGATGTGTCGGCATGGCGCGACTATCTGCATGCGATGCAGGAGGCAGCGCTCGAAGCCGAACGCGATCTTGGCATCACCATGCGCGGTATCGTCACCTGCATCCGCCATTTCGGCCCCGCCAAGGCGCGCGACACCGCCCGGTGCGCGGCGGAGACGGCGGGCGATTTCATCACCGGCTTCGGCATGGGAGGCGCGGAGGACGTGCTGTCGCCCGCCGATTTCAAATGGGCCTTCGATTGCGCGCGTGAGGCGGGGTTGCAGATTACCACCCATGCGGGCGAATGGGGCGGGGCCGCATCCGTGCGGGACAGCATCGAGGCGCTGGACCCGGTGCGCATCGGCCATGGCGTGCAGGCCATCGACGACCCGGACCTGTGCGACCTGATCGCCGAGCGTGGCATCGTGCTGGAAGTCTGCCCGGGGTCCAACGTGTTCCTCGGTGTCTATCCGACATGGGCGGACCACCCGATCGAGCGGCTTCGCGCGCGCGGCGTGAAAGTCACCGTCTCCACCGATGATCCGCCCTTCTTCCGAACCACCATGACTCGTGAATACGAGGGCCTTGCCAGGACGTTCGGTTATGACGCCGAGATATTCGCCGAGCTGAACGCCACGGCCATTGATGCCGCGTTCTGCGATGCCGACACAAAAGCCCGCCTTGAGGAGCGATTGAGCCAATGACCCAGCATCTCACCATCGTGGATCACCCGCTGGTCCAGCACAAGCTGACGCTGATGCGCGACAAGGGCTGTTCGACCATGTCGTTCCGGCAGCTTCTGCGCGAAATCAGCCACTTGCTGGCCTACGAGGTGACGCGCAACCTGCCGATGACGACGGTGCGCGTGGAAACCCCGCTGGAGCCGATGGATGCCCCCGCGATCGAGGGCAAGAAACTGGCGCTGGTGTCGATCCTGCGCGCGGGCAACGGGTTGCTGGACGGGATCCTGGAGCTGATCCCGAATGCGCGGGTGGGCTTCGTCGGCCTCTACCGCGACCCCGAGACGCTGCAGCCGGTCCAGTATTACTACAAGGTGCCCGACGCGATGGAGGACCGCCTGACCATCGTGGTGGACCCGATGCTGGCCACCGGCAATTCGTCGGCGGCGGCGGTGGACCTGCTGAAGGAGGGCGGCGCGCGCAATATCAGGTTCCTGTGCCTGCTTGCGGCACCGGAAGGTGTGGCGCGAATGAAGGCGGCCCATCCCGACGTGCCGATCGTCACCGCGGCGCTGGACAGCCATCTGAACGCGCATGGCTATATCGTGCCGGGACTGGGAGATGCGGGCGACCGCATGTTCGGCACGAAATAATCGTTTGCTCGCCTTTACTTGGCGCTGCGATTCGCTCAAGTTATGCGCAAGCGATAATCTTGGGGGGTTTCGCATGACGAAGACGCTATGGCTTCGCGCTGCCGTATGGGGCCTGTCCGCAGGGCTGGCAATCGGAAGCGCTTCATCTGCACAAGGTATTCCGGCGGAACTGCCGCCATCCAGCTACTCGGGCGACCAGTATGTCGACAGCCGGGGCTGTGTCTTCGTGCGCGTCGGGTTCGGAACTGCGACGGAGTGGGTGCCTCGGGTCGGGCGCGACCGTCAGGTGATCTGCGGCTTCACGCCGACGGGCGGCGGAGGTCAGGCGGCGCCGGATCTTGCGGCGGCCGCCGGTGTGACCGTGATCGGCGGGCCGGGTCCGGCCGAGGCCCCCGCGCCCGCTGCGGCGGCGGCTCCCGTGGCAGCCGTCGCGCCGCAGGGGCGCGTGCCTGCCGCCCCGGCCCCGGCCCCCCCGGCCCCGGTCGGCGTGGTGGCCCCGGCGCCTGTGATCTCGGGATGTCCGAACCTTCCGGCAGCGCAGCGCCCCTATTTCGTCGGATCGGATGTGCGTTGTGGTCCGCAGGCGATTCACCCCGGCGACCAGCGTCCGATCGGCCCGCAATCCGGCGGCGGCGGCACGGTTCCGGTTACCGGAACGCCGCGCAGCTTCGCGTTGAGCGCGCCGCCCTCCGGATACCGACTGGCCTGGGATGACGGACGCCTGAACCCCTATCGCGGTCTGGGCACGCCGCAGGGCGAACAGCAGATGGCGCAGGTCTGGACCAACACCGTGCCACGCCGGGCCGCACCGATCGTGCTGGGAACCCGGGCCGCGCCGGCGGATCAGCGCTATGCCCTTGGCGATGGAGACGGAAATCCGCAAGTCGGTGGGGCGCCCGGGGCCGTCGGCGCAGGCGACCGGGTTCCCCGCGCCCGGGTTCCGGCAGCCGAGACGCCCGCCGCGCCCGCAAACGAAGTGCGTGTGGGTGCGGGCCATCGCCACGTTCTTGCGGGAACCTTCGCCGGACAGGCGGATGCGGCGGCGGCCTATAACCGGCTGGCCTCGGCCGGGCTTCCGGCCCGGATCGGTCAGGTCCGGCAGCAGGGCGCGACGATGTTCGTGGTGATGGCCGGTCCCTATGGCGACCCGCAGAGCCTTGGCCGTGCGGTCCTGCAGGCGCGCAACGCCGGGTTTGCCGGAGCGACGACCCGGAACTAGAGCATGCCGCGTTCATTCGCAGTCGCGCGACGTGCTCTGACCGTTTGATACCGCACGTCCGGGACGCGCAAGACCGGTTCCCACTTTTGCGCGACGTGCTCTGACCTTTCGATTGCGCACCTCCGGGACGCGCAAGACCGGTGCCCACTTTTGCGCGACGTGCTCTGGCGGCTGACATGGGCGATGGGTCAGCCCGTGCAGATTTCCTGCAGGCTGACCCAATCCGCGTCGTTCAGGACCGGTTCGGCCGCCTGCCCGCGCATCGGATCGGCTTCGATCAGGTGCAGCACCGTTTCGCCCGAGACATCGCGCGCGAAGGCATAGGGCTGGGACGAGATCTGAGCGCGCGCGAACTGTTCGAGCAGAGCCTGGCTTGGCACCGCCAGCGCTTCGCGCGACAGAAGCCGCGCGGCATGGGCGTGGATCGGTTCGGGCGCGACTTCCCCGGTCGTGAGCAGGTGGAAGGTCACGCCGAGTCCGGCCTCGGTGAGGAACACCTCCACCGGGTCATGGGTGTCGCGGCGCACCCGCTCGGCCAGCAGGTAGCCGGCGATGACATCGGGCGTTTCGAAATCCTCGGCCAGCGCGGCAGAGGCGGCAACGATGTTGCCGGGCAGGCTGATCGTATCGGGGATGGTTGCGGGGAAGATGACCAGTTGCGGCGGACCATCGCCCCCGAAGGTCCGCGCCGAGAGCCGCACCAGCGCCGTGCGTCCGCCCGGCCCGTTGCAGGGGCGACCGACGAGTGTGGTCATTCGAAGCAGCAATTGCTCGCCGATCTCGAGGCGTTTGGCCTCGGGCAACAGGGATACCGTCTGGCGGATCAGCGCACCCGGCAGCCAGAAAACGGCCAGAACGCCGATGGCCGCGGCGATTCCACCCGACAGCGCCATGCGCAGCCGACCGGGGCGCGGCCTTGTGCGCGAGATGGCGATGCGGATCCGTTCGATCCCCTCGACCATGTCGGGATCGGAGATCTCCAGCAGCTCCTCGCTGTCGTCGCCGGGGGTGTAGAGGGCAGGGGCCTTGCCGGGATTCACCCGTTCCACCGCCGGTAGCGACCAATGTCCCAGCGCCTGGCCCGCCGCCGACGACAGCACGAGTGTCGCCTTGCCAAGCGACACGATCACTTCGCGCCGCTGATCCTCGGCCCGCTCGCGCCAGAGGCCGATGGCCTCCAGCCGCCGATATTCGGCAAGCGCCGTCATGGGGGGTATCCGTGCCTGTGGACTGCGTTCTTGTGTGTGTCGAAGGTAGCGCAAGGGCGGGGAACGCTCAACTCAAAGCTGAAACCGGGCACGGGCGTCAGGGAATCGCCTGCGCCTGTCCGCGCAATTCGAACTTCTGGATCTTGCCGGTGGACGTCTTGGGCAATTCCCCGAACACCACGCGCTTGGGCGTCTTGAACCCGGCCAGCCGTTCGCGGGCAAAGGCGATGATCTCGGCCGCTTCGACCCTGGCCCCGTCCTTCAGTTCCACGAAGGCGCAGGGCACCTCGCCCCATGTCTCGTCGGGCTTGGCCACCACGGCGCAGAGCAGAACCGCGGGGTGGCGCATCAGCACCCCCTCCACCTCGACCGAGGACACATTCTCGCCGCCCGAGATGATGATGTCCTTGGCTCGGTCCGAGATCTGGATGTAGCCGTCGGGATGCTGGACCGCGATATCGCCGGTGTGGAAATAGCCGCCCGCGAAGGCCTCGGCCGTGGCGTCCGGGTTCTTGTAGTATCCTTTCATGGTGGAATTGCCGCGCATCATGATCTCGCCCGTTGCCGTGCCGTCCATCGGGATCTGGGCCATGGTATCGGGGTCCATCACGGTGATGTGGTCCATGTTGGGGAAAGCGACGCCCTGCCGCGCCTTGATCTCGGCGCGCGCGTCGCCCTCCAGATCGCCCCAGATGTGGTCCTGCCAGGTGCATTCGGTGGCGGGGCCATACACCTCCGTCAGCCCGTAGACCTGCGTGACGTGGAAGCCCATCGTTTCGATCGCCGCCAAGGTCGCTGCGGCGGGCGGCGCGCCTGCGGTGAAGACCTCGACCGTCTGCGGAAACTTCCGCCGGTCGGCCGGTTTCGCGTTTACCAGCATGTTCAGCACGATGGGCGCACCGCCGAAATGCGTCACGCCTTCATCGGCGATGGCGTCGTAGATCGCCTTGGCGGTGATGTCGCGGCAGCACACGGTGGTGCCGCCAAGCGCGGGCATCGTCCAGACATGGCACCAGTTGTTGCAATGGAACAGGGGCACGATGGTCAGGTATCTGGGATAGAGCACCATCCGCCAAGAGATCGGCGTGCCGAGCGTGATCAGGTAGGCGCCCCGGTGGTGATAGACCACGCCCTTTGGCCGCCCGGTGGTGCCGGAGGTGTAGTTGAGCGCGAGGCTTTCCCACTCATCTTCCGGCATGTGCCACGGCGCACCCGGGTCGCCCTCGGCCAGCAGAGCCTCGTAGGTGGTGTGGCGGCCCGTGGCGGGATGGCCCGCCGCCGGGTCCGGCACCTCGATGACCACGGGCGCGGGGCCGTCCATGGCGGCGATGGCGTCTACCACCAGCGGCAGGAACTGCGTGTCGGCCAGCACCAGCTTCGCCTCGCCATGGTCGAGGATGTAGGCGACCGTGGACACGTCCAGCCGCGTGTTGATGGCATTCAGCACCGCGCCGCAGGCGGGCACGCCCCAATGCGCTTCCACATGGGGGTGGGTGTTGGGCAGGACGGTGGCGACCACGTCGCCGGGTGCCACGCCGCGCCCCGCCAGTGCCGAGGCGAGGCGGCTGACGCGCGCCCGCATCTGGGCATAGGTGGCGCGGAACGGGCCATCGACCAGCGCCGCGCGCGTGGGGAAGACGCGGGCCGCACGGGCCAGGTGGCTGAGCGGCGTCAGGGGCACATGGTTGGCGGCGGTCTTGTCCAGCCCGGTCTCGTCCTTCATCCAGCCCATCGCACCCTCCCGCTTGCGCAACATTATGCCCAGAGTGATGCATTACCGCGCAAGAAAAGGGAAGCGTCTGGACGGCCACGCCCCGTCTCTGGAAGTGAGTCAATTTTGCAGCATCGGCGGTTTTCGCCCACAAGATGCAGGTTTCCTTTGAACTCCGACCACAAGATGACTTATCCACAGGGTCAAACAATCAACAAACCGATGAGGCTGATCATGCAGGTATTGCGACTTTTCGTGGCGTTTCTTCTTCTGGGTCAGGCCGCACAGGCCCAGGGCACCGACTGGAGCGGCCTTTACGGCGGCGCGGCGCTGGATTTCACGCGGGTGGAAATGTCTCCCGTGGACGGCGCCAGCGTCTCCAACGAGGGCAACGGCCTGATGATCGGCGCAGAGGGTGGCTATCGCTATGACCTCGGTCAGGTTGTTCTGGGCGCCACCGCGTCGCTGATGTTCGGCAGCGTCGATGTCCCGCCCGTCATCGGCAACGTGCCGCAGGACCCGGTGCTGAACGCGCTGATGACGGTGGGGATCGAGGCGGGCTATGACCTTGGCGAGGTGCTGGTCTATGGCGGGATCGGGCATACCTGGTCCACCATGCGGACCATCGCGGGCAACCGCCGGTTCGAATCCGGCTACCAGTTCGGCATCGGGGCCGACTACATGCTGACCGATACGATCATGGTCGGCGGCGGGATTTCCCGGACCGTGCTCGACGATTTCTCAGGCTCGGATGTGCAGACGACATCCTTCGGGGTGCGCGCGGCCTACCGGTTCTGAACCGCGGGCGAGGATGTGAGGGCGCCCTTCGCGTGAGGGGCGCCCTTTTCGTGCCTGCCGTGGCGGGTTCAGGCGGCCTTGCTGTCCACGCCAGCGCCGAAGCGGCCGTAGAAGCTTTGCCCCTTGTCCGCCATCTCGCGCAGCAGGGGCGGGCAGGCGAAGCGGGGACCGTAGGTTGCCGCCAATTCGTCGCACCGTTCCGCCGCATAGGCGGTCCCGAGGATGTCCAGCCACGAGAACGGTCCGCCCGACCACGGCGCGAAGCCCCAGCCGAGGATCGCGCCGACATCGCCTTCGCGGATGTCCATCAGCACGCCCGCTTCCAGGGCGCGGACGGCCTCCAGCACCTGCGCGAAGAGCAGGCGATGCTGCACCTCGACCAGGTCGGGTTGTGTATCGGCCCGGGGATAACGTGTGGATAAGCCGTCCCACAGGCCAAGGCGCTTGCCCGCGTCGTCATAGGCGTAGAACCCGGCCTTGGACTTGCGACCAAGGCGGCCTTCGCCCTCCATCCAGAAGATCAACTCGTCCGTGGTGGCATCGTAGTCGGGATCGGCGGCCTTGGTCGCCCGCGCGATCTTGGCGCCGAGGTCGATGGAGGTCTCGTCGGTCAGTTGCAGCGGTCCCAGCGGCATGCCGACCAGCTTGGCGGCATTCTCGATCAGGGCAGGGGCCACGCCTTCCTGCACCATCCGCACGCCTTCGTTGACGTAAGGCAGGATGCAGCGATTGGCGTAGAAGAAGCGTTCATCGTTCACCACGATGGGCGTCTTGCGGATCTGGCGCACGAAATCGAGCGCCTTGGCCACGGCGACATCGCCCGTCTGCTTGCCCTTGATGATCTCCACCAGCGCCATCTTGTCGACCGGCGAGAAGAAGTGGATGCCGATGAACTGCTCGGGGCGCGCGGAGGCCTGGGCGAGCATCGTGATCGGCAGGGTGGAGGTGTTGGTGGCGAAGATGCCGGATTGCAGCATCTGTGCCTCGGCCTTGCCGGTGACTTCCGCCTTCACCTTCGGGTCCTCGAAGACCGCTTCGACGATCAGGTCGCAGCCGTCGAGCGCGGCGTAGTCGGTGGTGGCGGTGATGCGCGCCAGAACCTCGGCCTTCTTCTCGGCCGTCACCTTCTTGCGGGCCATGCCCTTGTCAAGGAGCGCTTCGGAATGGGCCTTGCCCTTGTCCGCGCTGTCCTGCGCCGCGTCGATCAGCACCACCTCGATCCCCGCCAGCGCGGAGACATAGGCGATGCCCGCCCCCATCATGCCCGCGCCGAGGATGCCGACCTTCTTCACCGTCTGGTCCGGCACGGCGGGGCGGTTTGCGCCCTTTTCCAGCGCTTCCTTGTTGATGAACAGCGACCGGATCATCGCGCTGGAGGACGGGTCCATCAGCACTTGGGTGAAATACCGCGCCTCGATCCGGAGCGCGGTGTCGAAATCGACCAGCGCGCCTTCGTAGACCGCCGACAGCAGCGCCTTGGCGGCCGGGTAGACGCCCTTGGTCTTGCCGTGGATCATGGCGGAGGCACCCACGAAGGTCATGAAGCCCGCCGGGTGGTAGGGGGCGCCGCCGGGCATCTTGAAGCCCTTCACGTCCCAGGGCTTGACGATATCGGCGGGGGTGGCGTTCAGCACCCAGTCCTTCGCCGCCTGCAGCAGATCCCCGGCCGGGACGACCGCGTCGATCAGGCCTGCGGATTTCGCCTTGGCGGGTTCCAGCATCCGGCCTTCCAGCAGCACCGGCGAGGCAGCCATCGCGCCGACCATGCGGGAATAGCGCGTCGTGCCGCCCGCACCGGGGAAGAGCCCCACGAGGATTTCGGGCAGGCCGATCTTCGCCTTGGGATTATCGGCCATGATCCGGTGATGACAGGCCAGCGCGATTTCGGTGCCGATGCCTGCACAGGTGCCGGGAATGGCGCAGGCCACGGGCTTGCCGCCCTTGTTGGACTTGGGCTCCATGCCGGCGCGCTCGATCTTCCGCAGGATGCGGTGGCCGTTCATGATGAAATCGAACAGGCCCTGCGCCGCGTCGTCGCCCGATTCCGCGCGGATCGTGGCCAGCGTGTTGAGGTCCATGCCCCCCGCGAAGGTGCTTTTGCCCGAGGTGATGACGATGCCCTTCACGTCATCGCGCCCGAGCGCCTCGTCGATCAGGGCCTCGCATTCGGTGAACGCCGCGCGCGAGAGCACGTTCATCGACTTGTCCGGCACGTCCCACGTGACGACCGCGACGCCATCGGCGCCGACCTCCATCGTAAAATCGGTCATTTTCTCATCCTTTCCTGAATTTCTCTCATCGTCGGCAGCGTTGCTGTGACCTTGTAATCCGAGGCCGGGAACACCGTGTTCGACAGGGCATTTGTTACGGACATGCAGCGCCATTGGTCGTCCTCGACGCGCAGCACCATCCGGCTTTGGATCGGGCCGAAAACGACCGTGCCATCGCGTTCTGCGACGGTGCCGTGATAGCCGATGATCCGGTCGCCCGAGATGAACTCGGCGAAGCGCGCGCGTCGCACGACGCGGTCCGCGCCGACGGAGTCCATATGGGCCACGAGGCTGTGGAAGAAACCGGCTTCCTCTTCCGGCGTCTCGACGCGGTGGTCGGAGGTCTCGAAGTGCACGTCATGGGGATAGGTGAAATGGGTCAGCCATCCCTCCAGATCGCGCGCGACCACGGCATCGCTCAGGGCGTTGATGAAGATCTGGTAGATCGGCTCGGCCCGGGCCTGCGTTGCCCGGATATCCGCCTTCGGTTCGGCCCAACGTTCGGCGAAGGCGCCGGGGGCCGAGCGGAGCAGCGCGACGGGAAGCCGGTTGCTGGTCAATTCATGCTCCGCCTCCGTCACCTTCCAGATCCCGCCGATGCACCGCATCACCATGCGGCTGGAATAGGACGGCACGATGTTGAGCGCGTTGCGCAGGACGTGGGTCGTGTGCCAGCCTTCTATCACGTCGGGTTGCAGGTAACGGGCATTCTGGACCAGCCGAATGTAATGGGTCGCGGCATGCGCCTTGAGCGCCCTGGTCACGTTCGCGGCGTCCTGCGATATTTCCTTCACCGTTTCCAGAAGAGTTTCCGCGCCGATCGTGCGCATCATGAACGGCAGGCCGATCATCTGGACGAAGTGTTCGATACGCCCCTCGATCAGGTGGCCGGACGCACTGTCCAGCCAATCCTGGTAGATCGCGGAGGGATCGGGAAATTCCGTCATGTGCTCGAACGGGGTCATTGCAATCAACTCGGCCTTGGAAGGATGTCGGGCCACGCGACGTAGCGCGCATGGTGACGGGTTTCGGTGGAACCCCACACGCCCGCTCTCAGAACAAGCCGGGTCTCGTTGGAAAACCGCGGAACGATCAGCTTGCTTCCGGACATGATGTAGCTTTCGTGGCGGCCGATCAGGGTGCTGGCGTCCACGAACCAGGCCTCGCGGGCGCTGCGGATGTAGGCATCGACGCCCTGCGACGCGAGGGCGTTCGCAAATCCCTCGAATTGGCGCCGGGCATCTGTATCGGTTTCGACAAGAATCTCTTCGGTTTCCGTGACGATCAGATGGGGCCGGAACACGCGCTGCAGAAACCGGTCGGCGTCATGGGCCAGCAGGGCGTCGCTCACCTCGTCGAGGAACTCCTGATAGATCGTGATCGCCGACATGTTCACTGGCTTGTTCGCTTTGTCCGGCCCGCCGTTTCAAACGCGCTCGATGATCGTGGCGGAGCCCATGCCCGCCGCGACACACAAGGTTGCCAGTCCGGTCTCCCTGTCCGACCGCTCCAATTCATCGAGCAGCGTGCCGATGATCATCGCGCCGGTGGCCCCCAGCGGGTGACCCATGGCGATGGCACCGCCGTTCACGTTGACCCGGCCCGGATCCACGTCGAACGCCTGCATGAAGCGCAGGACGACGGCGGCGAAGGCCTCGTTCACCTCGAACAGGTCGATATCGCCGATGGCCATGCCGGCTTCGCGCAGGATCTTCTCGGTCACCGGCACCGGGCCGGTCAGGTTGATCGTCGGATCGGTGCCAATCTTTGCCGTGGCGCGGATGCGGGCGCGGGGTTTGAGGCCCCATTTCTCGCCAAAGTCCTTGTTGCCGACGAGGATGGCGGCGGAGCCGTCCACGATGCCCGAGGAATTGCCCGCATGGTGGATGTGGTTGATCGACTCGAGGTGCGGATATTTCATCAGGGCGACGGCATCGAAACCGGGCATCGTCTCGCCCATGTCCTTGAAGGCGGGCTTGAGCGCGCCAAGCGACTGCATGTCGGTTTGCGGGCGCATGTGTTCGTCGCGGTCAAGAATGGTCAGACCGTTCTGATCCTTGACGGTGATAACCGAGCGGGCGAAGCGGTTGTCGGCCCAGGCGACGGCGGCGCGGCGCTGGCTTTCGACGGCCAGCGCGTCGACCTCGTCGCGGGTGAAGCCGTATTCTGTGGCGATGATGTCCGCCGAGATCCCCTGCGGCACGAAGTAGCTGCCCATCGCCAGTTGCGGATCGGCGGCCATCGCCGCGCCGTCGCTGCCCATCGGGACGCGGCCCATCATCTCGACCCCGCCGGCGATATAACCGTCGCCCGCGCCGCCGCGGATCTGGTTGGCGGCGAGGTTCACGGCCTCCATCGCGCTGGCGCAGAAACGGTTGATCGCGAGGCCGGGGATGCTTTCATCGAGGTCGGAGGCCAGAACGGCGGCGCGGGCAATGCACCCGCCCTGTTCCATCACCGGCGTGACGTTGCCCCAGATCACGTCCTCGACCGCGTGGCCATCGAGATTGTTGCGCTCCTTGAGGGTGTTGAGCGTGAAAGCCGACAGGCGCACCGCCGTCACCTCGTGCAGTGCGCCATCGGGGCGGCCCTTGCCACGGGGGGTGCGGATGGCGTCGTAGATAAAGGCGTCGGTCATGTCGGTTCTCCAGGTCTCGGGGCCTGCGGGATTGGCAGGATGCAAATGTTATATGGGATGAGGCGTTGCGCGCGAACAGCCGGGCGCGGCGTCGTGTCAATGGGCGGAGGTCCGCTGTCGGCGGTCATGGCGTGAAGCCGCGCCGCATGAGTTCGTAGGGATGTTTCCAGCCGGGGGTCGCGCTGACCCGGTCGAGCCAGGCGTCGATCGCGGGATGATCCGCGCGGGTGAAGGTGAAGGGCTCGTCATAGAAGAGATACCCGGCGCAGCTGATATCGGCCATGCTCAGGGTCGGGCCGCAGACATAGTCGCGGGTGGCGAGATGGCCCTCCAGCACCTGCAGGGCGGCCTTCAGGCGCCCGGACAGGAAGCCGATCACATCGGCGCTGCGCTTGTCTTCGGGCAGAAAGTTCATGATGAACCGGAGCGGTCCGGCCATGCCCGAGAGCTTCTGGTTGTCGAAGATCGTCCAGCGCAGAACCTCGCGGCGGTCATCGCCGGTCAGCTTGCCGGTGGTCTCCATCACCCAGTCCTGGGTGACGCCGGATTGGGTAAGGATCAGACCATCGGCATTGAGCACGGGAACCTCGCCCATCGGATTGATCGCGCGGAAGGCAGGGCTGCGCGCCTCGCCGTTGAAGAAGTCGACGAAGCGGGGTTGCCAGGGCAATCCGGCAAGCTCCAGCGCCAGCGCCGCCTTGTAGGCGTTGCCGCTTTCACCGAAGCAGTAAAGCGTGTTGGTCATGGAGCCCTCCCCGGCGCCGTGTGAACCTGTTCGTGTCGTGTAATCGGGGTTAGACCGCCGATCCTGTGCGTGCCGCAAGCGGTTGGGGGTTTCGCACCCCAAACCCGCACCCCCCAAACCCGCCTCCCCCGACCCCCGGTGGAGTATTTCCGGCTAGAGGAAGGGGGCCGTAACCATTCGTTAACCGTACCGAGCCATAGTGACGCTCACGGTACAGGCTGGAGAGCCGATGGCCGTGATAGGTGAAGGCGTCGTATCGTTCTGTGTGGAACCCCGATGGACCCCGGAGTGAACCCGGTTCGATACGACGCCCGACATCCGCGAAGCGGCCCGTTCTTCATCCTCCCGTGCTATCCGATCCGCCAGTCGCGGCGAAGGCTACCTTTTCCTGTCGTCGATCTCGGCGTTGAAGATCCGCAACCGTGCGACGAATTTCTCCTCGTTGATGACGCTGCCCCAATGTTCGAACAGGAACGAGAGGAATTCCCCTTCGTCGAGGCTCGCCTCCGCCGCGAGGGACCGCAACTTGCGGTAGCCGTCCTCGCTCATGGCGATGTTCGGGCGGCGGGTCAGGCGGAGGCGTTTGGGCATAGGGTCTCTCAGAAATTGGCGGCGTCCAGCGCCATGACCGTATCGCCACCGGCATGGATGCGCGCCAGATGCGTCGCGGTCATTGGCAGGGAGCGTTTCATGTAGAAGCGCCCGGTGGCAAGCTTGGTCTGGTGGAACACCGGGTCGTCGGTGCCTTCGGCCAGCGCGTCGAGCGATGCCCGCGCCATCATCCCCCACATCAGGCCCAGGCAGACATGGCCGAACAGGTGCATGAAATCGTAGCTTCCGGACAGGGCGTTGTTGGGGTTCTTCATGCCTTCCTGCATGAAATACATGCCGGCCGCCTGCAGATCCTTGGACGCCGCTTTCAGGGGGGGCACGAAATCGTCCATCCCTTCGATCTCGGCATTGTCCTTGCAGAAGTCTTTCACCAGGTCGAAAAAGGCCATCACGTGCTTGCCGCCGTCCAGCGCCAGCTTGCGGCCCACGAGGTCGAGCGCCTGCACACCGTTCGCCCCTTCGTAGATCATCGCGATGCGGGCATCGCGGGTGAACTGCGACATGCCCCATTCCTCGATATAGCCGTGCCCGCCATAGACCTGCTGGGCCTGCACGGTCATGTCGTAGCCCTTGTCGGTCAGGAAGCCCTTGATCACGGGTGTCAGCAGCGACACGAGGCCATCGGCGGCCGCATCCTCGTTGCGGTGGGCGCGGTCGATCAGGGTCGAGCCCCAGAGCAGGAAGGCGCGGCCGCCTTCGACGAAGCTTTTCTGTTCCATCAGGTTGCGGCGGATATCCGGATGCACGATCAGCGGATCGGCGGGGCCATCGGGGTTCTTGATGCCGGTCACGTCGCGGCCCTGCAGGCGGTCCTTGGCATAGTCGAGCGCGTTCTGGAACGCGACCTCGGCCTGCGCGAGACCCTGCATGCCGACGCCAAGGCGGGCTTCGTTCATCATGGTGAACATGGCGCGCATGCCCTTGTGTTCTTCGCCGAGCAGGTAGCCGGTCGCCTCGTCATAGTTCATCACGCAGGTGGAATTGCCGTGGATGCCCATCTTCTCTTCGATCTTGCCGCAGGATACGCCATTGCGCGCCCCAAGGCTGCCATCCTCGTTCACGAGGAACTTGGGCACGATGAACAGGGACACGCCCTTGATCCCTTCCGGTCCGCCGGTGATCTTGCCCAGAACGAGGTGGATGATGTTGTCGGCCATGTCGTGTTCGCCCGCCGAGATGAAGATCTTCTGGCCGGTGATCTTGTAGCTGCCATCGTCTTGCGGTTCCGCCTTGGTGCGCATCAGGCCCAGATCGGTGCCGCAATGGGGCTCGGTCAGGTTCATCGTGCCGGTCCATTCGCAGGACACCATCTTGGGCAGATAGGTCGCCTTCTGCGCCTCGGTTCCGTGCACGAGGATCGCGGAGGCCGCGCCATGGGTCAGGCCCTGATACATGGTGAAGGCCTGGTTCGCGGCGCTGAACATCTCGCCCACGGAGGTATTCATCACGTAGGGCAGGCCCATGCCGCCGAATTCCTCGGGCATGTCGATGCCGGGCCAGCCGCCTTCCGACATCTGGTCGAAGGCCGCCTTGAAGCCGGTCGGCGTGCGCACCACGCCGTTTTCCAGAACGCAACCTTCGGTGTCGCCGACGGTGTTGAGGGGGGCCAGGACTTCCGAGCTGATCTTGCCCGCTTCCTCCAGGATCGCGGAGGTGAAGTCGCGGTCCAGATCGCCATAGCCGGGGATGTCCTGGGCAGAGATGTTCAGGACATCGTGCAGGATGAATTGCAGGTCCTTCGTGGGGGCTGTGTAGCGTGGCATTGTATGTCCTCCCGGGCGGTCGTGTCTGTCGTTATTCGGCGGCGGAGTGGCGGCTGGCGAGCATGTCGCCGACCAACTGCATCTGGTTGCGCAATTCGTCGATCGCCTCATCCAGTTCGGAACGCTGGCGCTCCATGTCGGTCAGGCGGTCCTGCGCGATTGCAAGGGTGCGGCTCAGTTGCGTTTCCTGGCTGTCGCCCACGTAGTAGAGGTCCAGCAATTGCCGGATCTCTTCCAACGAGAAGCCGAAGCGCTTGCCGCGCAGGATCAGCTTCAGGCGCGCACGGTCGCGCCGCGTGAACAGGCGGCGCTGGCCTTCGCGGATGGGAAACAGCAGTTCCTTGGATTCGTAGAATCGCAAGGTTCGCGGGGTCACCTCGAAGGCGTCGCACATCTCGCGGATGGAAAGGGTCTCACTGGTCATGATGTTTGTCCCGATGCTGTCAAACATGGCGTATTCCCGGTGATGTGCGAGTCGTGGGATCACTATACAACCGGCCATGACGTTTACGTAAACGAGACGTCGCGTCACTTTTTGCCTGACGATAGGTTATGCATGTTTACTTTGGGTCACGCGACATTTTCCTGCTTGCAGGAAGCCTCCAAGCCCTCTCTGCCACGGCGAGGTGTCAACTGTCCGCGGTGGCGTCGCGCAGGGCCTTGAGTTCGGCGATGATCTCGTCGAGCTCCACGCGCCTTGCCCGAAGTTCCTCGAGCTGGCGATCGGCCAAGGCGATCCAGGTGGGGCGCTGCGCCTTCCAGCCTTCGCCCTTGTCGTAGATCTCAAGCCATTGGCGGATTTCCTCCAGCGAGAAACCGAACCTCCGGCCACGCAGGATCAGGGTCATGCGCGCCACTTCGCGCGGGCCGTAGAAGCGTGCCCGGCCGTCGCGGATCGGGGCCAGCAACTCGATATACTCGTAGTGGCGCAATGTGCGCGGTGTCACATCGAACCGCGCACACATCTGTTTGAAATCAAGCCTGCCGTCCGTCATCCTGGCTGCCATGTCCCCTTTTCCCTGCCGGGATTATGCCGTGTGACGCGGGTCTTGTTAAGTCACTTCCCCCTTGCGCCCAAGGTTTTGCGGCGCGACACCATGGGCAACGACAAGGAGCGTGCGATGGCGGATGACCTGAAGAACGATGGTGCAACCGCCGCGGACGCGGCGCATATCGCGCGGCAATTCATCGAGGCGATACCTTTCTCGCGCGCCCTGCAAATGCAACTGGAGGAAATCGGGGACGGCGTGGCCGTGATCTCCATGCCCTATTCCGAAACGCTGGTGGGTGATCCGCGCACCGGTGTGATCCATGGCGGGGCCGTATCGGCGCTGATGGATACCTGCGGCGGGGCTGCTGTAATGTCGCATCCCGAAGCGCTGAGCGCCACGGCGACGATCGACCTGCGCATCGACTACATGCGTCCGGCCACGCCGGGCGATCGGATCACTGCGCGGGCGCATTGCTACCACGTCACCCGGTCGGTCGCCTTCGTCCGGGCGGTGGCCTTCGATGCCGACACGTCGCGGCCCGTTGCAGCGGCGACGGGAGCCTTCACCGTGATGCGAGGCGGGTGACATGGCCTATCCGAAACCCGAACCCGTCCATGTGGTGAAGGAGCGGCGCGATCGCGCGCTGGCGGCGCTGGTCGCGGGCGTGCCCTATATCGGGACCATGGGAATTGCCTTCGACCGCCGCGGCGACGAGTTGACCGCGGTGCTTAACTACGATGACAAGCTGATCGGGAACCCGGTCCTGCCAGCCCTTCACGGGGGCGCCATCGCGTCGTTTCTGGAAGTCGCGGCCATCATGGAACTGGGCTTCCAGATCCTGTGGGACGAGATCGAGACCGGGCGATTGAACGCCGATGACCTGACCGACGAGACGCTGCCGCGCATGCCCAAGACAATTGATTTCACGGTGGATTACCTGCGCTCCGGCCTGCCGCGGGATGCCTATGCGCGGGCCCGGGTCAATCGGTCGGGACGGCGCTATGCCTCGGTCCATGTGGAGGCGTGGCAGGACAACCGCAACCGTCTGTTCGCACAGGCCACGGGCCATTTCCTGATGCCCGAGCGGGGCTGACCGGGCCGATGTCCACCCCCGTCGTCGCCGAGCTTGAGGGTGTTGCGCCAAAGCCGCTGACCTATCGGCGCGTCCTGAGGATCGCGCTGCCCATCGTGGTGTCGAATGCCACCGTGCCCTTGTTGGGCATCGTCGATGTGGGCGTCGTGGGGCAGATGGGCGAGGCGGCCCCCATCGGGGCGGTCGGCATCGGCGCGATCATCCTGACTTCAGTGTTCTGGATCTTCGGTTTCCTGCGCATGGGCACCGTGGGCCTTGTGGGGCAGGCGGAAGGGGCGGGCGACATGGCCGAGGTTTCGGCCATCCTGACCCGCGCGCTGATCATCGCGGGGGTGGGAGGAGCGCTGTTGATCTGCGCCTATCCGCTGATCGTCTTCGCGGCCTTTTCGTGGGAGTCGACGACGCCGGAGGTGGAGGCATTGGCGCGTCAATACCTGTTCATCCGCATCTGGACCGGGCCCTTCGCGATCGCGGTCTATGCGCTGACGGGCTGGCTTGTCGCGCAGGAGCGGACGGGGGCGGTGTTCTGGGTTCAGCTTTCGATGAACATGCTCAACATCGCGTTGAATTTCCTTTTCGTGCTTGGCTTCGGCTGGGGCGTCGCCGGGGTTGCGGCCTCCACCGCGATTGCGGAAGTCGTGGGCGCCGGGATCGGGCTGTGGTTCTGCCGTGCGGCCTTCTCGCGCCCCGCATGGCGCGACTGGCCCCGCGTGTTCGAACGGGCGCGGCTGGTCAAGATGGCGTTGCTGAACGTCGATATCCTGGTCCGCTCGGCCCTGCTCATGGCGATCTTCACCTCGTTCACCTTTCTCGGTGCGCAGTTCGGCGAGGTGACGTTGGCGGCCAACGAGGTCTTGATCCAGTTCATGTATCTGACCGCCTACGCGATGGACGGCTTCGCCTTCGCCGCCGAGACATTGATCGCGCGGTCCTACGGGCGGCGCGATCCGGGGCGCGTGCGGCGATCAGCCGTGCTCACATCGGTCTGGGGCCTGGGAACCTGCGCGCTCTGGGCGCTGGTATTCTGGCTGTTCGGGCCGATCTTCGTCGACATCCTCGCCAAGGATGCAGATGTGCAGGCCGTGGCCCGGATCTATCTGCCCTGGATGATCTTCGCGCCGCTGGTCGGTTGCGCGGCCTGGATGCTGGACGGGATCTTCATCGGTGCGGCGCGGGGGCGGGACATGCGCAACATGATGATCCTGAGTGCGGCGATCTACGTTCTTGCGGCGTTCGTGCTGATCCCATGGTTCGCGAACCACGGCGTCTGGGCGGCGCTTCTGGTGTCCTTCGCGGCGAGGGGGCTGAGCCTTGGCGCCCGTTATCCGGCGTTGGAGCGCGGGGCGGGCTGAAGCATTCTCGAGTTTTCTTGCCAAGATGAATGGGCAACGGCGTGTTTCGCCCATTGACAGCATGCGGGTCAGAGCGGGGCAGGATCGCCCCGGCGAAGCAGCGCGCGCAGGGGCGGGGCAGGGGCGGGGCGCGCTTTCCGAGCAGCGCTGTGAACTGCTCCGCGCCGGGCGGGTCTTGCGGGTAGAGCCGGATGGTTGGCGCGTTGCAGGCCGCCTGAAGCGAGGTGAGGGCGGCGCGGGACTTGGAGCAACGCGGGTTGTGCCGGGGCATCAGGTCCATTCCGCGACCCCGGTGCCGGTGGCCTGCGCAACAGCGTCGAAGCCGTCGCGCACCAGCAGCGCGTCGAGTCCCTTCGCGATCTCGGTCACGAGGCCGAGGCCGCCATAGACGAGGCCGGTGTAGAGTTGCACGGCCGAGGCGCCGGCGCGGATCTTGGCATAGGCATGGTCTGCGCTGGCCATGCCGCCGACGCCGATCAGGGGGATCGCGCCGTCCGTGAGCCTGAAAAGCCGGGCGAGGATGCGTGTGGATTTCTCGAACAGTGGCTGGCCGGAAAGTCCGCCTTTTTCCGCCGCTCCGGGGCTGTGCAATCCACCGCGGTCCAGGGTGGTATTCGTGGCGATGATCGCTTGCAGGCGCCCCGGATGGGCCAACGCGACCTCGGCGATGTCGGCGAGGTCCGCTTCGGTCAGGTCGGGGGCGATCTTGAGGAACAACGCCACCGGGGAGGCCTGGGCGAGACGCACGGCGTCGATCTGTTCGATGATCTGTGTCAGCGCCGCCTTGCCCTGAAGGTCGCGGAGCCTTTCGGTATTGGGGGAAGAGACGTTGATGGTGGCGAAGTCGATATGGCCTGCGCAGGTCTGGAAGACCGAGGCGAAGTCACCCACCCGATCCGCGCTGTCCTTGTTGGCGCCGAGGTTCAGACCGATCGGTATCTCGCGCGGGACCCGGGCGAGGCGGGCGGCGATGACCTCTGCGCCGTCATTGTTGAAACCGAAGCGGTTGATCGCGGCGCGGTCTTCGGCCAGCCGGAAGAGGCGCGGGCGCGGGTTGCCGGGCTGCGGACGGGGCGTCGCGGCGCCGACTTCTATGAAGCCGAAGCCTGCCCGCTGCAGGGGGCCCGCGGCCTCGGCGTTCTTGTCGAAACCGGCAGCGAGACCGATGGGGTTGGGCAGGTCCAGACCGGCGACCCGCGTCGCGAGACGGGGCGTGGTGTAGGGACCCTGCAAGGGGCCGAGGCCCGCCTTCAGAGCCGTCAGGGCAAGGCCGTGGGCGCGTTCCGGGTCGATCCGGCGCAGGAACGGCAGGGCGAGGCTTTCCAGTCTCACGGAATGCTGTCCGTGAAGACATGGACCCCGTCGACAAGCGGCAGGGGCGCATGGGCGATCACATCCGTCAGCCGCAAGGGGCCGTAGAGATGCGGGAACAGCGCCCCACCGCGCGACACTTCCCACGTCAACAGGTCGCCCAACGTGTCGGCGTCCAGCGTGGCGAGGATCAGGCCATCGACCTCGGCGAAGTGTCGGGCCGCAGTTTCCCGCACCTGTTGCGCCGTGGAAAGATGGATGAAGCCATCTGCCACGTCGATGGGGGCACCCGGCGTCTCGCCCGATGCTTGCAGGGCGGCCCATTCTTCGGCACGCAGGATCTTGTAGATGTGCATGGGGTTGTGTCCCCCGGGGCGCGGGCCGCGTCAAGGGCTGCATGTGAGGGCAGTCCCGGAGATGGTCGCCGCGCGGGGCGGCACGTTCCGGCTGACCCTGCGGAAGCTGTCATGGCGCGGTCATCTGGCGGCTTTACTTGAGCGTGGTCCATCGCCAAGCTGGACCACGTCCAACGAGAACAAGGGGAGTCTCCGATGTTTGCACGTATCCTGGGGTCCACGGCCATGCTGGCCGGGTTGACCGCCGCAGCGCCCGTCACGGCTGACACGACGCTGCACCTTTTGCATATCAACGACCTGCACAGCCGCATCCAGCCGATCAACCGTTTCGATTCGACCTGTGGCGCCGAAGATGATGCGGCGGGCGAATGTTTTGGCGGCGTGGCCCGGGTGGCCACCGCGATCAATACCCTGCGGGGCGAATTGGAAGCCGCCGGAGAAAACGTGATCGTTCTGGATGCGGGCGACCAGTTCCAGGGCTCGCTGATGTACACGACCTACAAGGGTGACGTGGAAGCGGAGTTCATGGAGGCCATCGGCTTCGACGTGATGGCCGTGGGCAACCATGAATTCGATGACGGTCCGGAGAACCTTGCGCGGTTCCTTGAAAGGGTCAGCTTCCCGGTGATCTCGGGCAACCTCGACCTGTCGCAAAGCAACGTTCTGAGCGACGAGATGGTGCCCGATCACGTGATCCTCGAGGTGGGTGGCGTCCAGGTCGGCATCATCAGCGCGCTGGCGGTCGATACGGTCGAGACCTCCAGCCCCGGCCCCTCGATCATTTTCCAGAACGAGATCGATGCGCTTCAGGCCGATGTCGATGCGCTGACGGAAATGGGCGTCAACATCATCATCGCGCTCAACCATGTGGGCCTGCCCGCCGATATCCGCATCGCCGAGGCGGTGACGGGGATCGACGTAATCGTGGGCGGGCATTCGCACACCTATCTCAGCGCGTCCGACCCCGACCGTGCAGGGGCCTATCCGACCTATGCTTCCAACCCCGATGGCGTTCTGGTGCCGATCGTGCAGGCCTATGCCTATTCGAAGTATCTGGGCCATCTGGAAGTGACGTTCGACGATGACGGCAATGTCCTTTACGCCGGCGGCGACACGATGCTGCTCGATGCCTCGGTGACGCCCGACCCGGACATTGCGGCCCGCGTGGCCGAACTGGCCGGCCCGATCGAGGAAGCGATGGCAGAGGTCATCGGCGAGTCGACCGGTATCATTGAAGGGTCGCGCGAAGTGTGTCGAGTGATGGAATGCGCCATGGGCACCCTGGTCGCCGATGCGATGCTGGACCGCGTGCGCGGGCAGGGCATTTCCATGGCGATCCAGAACGGCGGCGGCTTGCGCGCCACCATCGATGGCGGAGAGATCACGATGGGCGAAGTGCTGACCGTGCTGCCGTTCCAGAACACGCTGGCTACGTTCGAGCTGACCGGGGCGGGCATCGTTGAAGCGCTCGAAAACGGTGTCAGCCAGGTTGCAGATGGCGCGGGACGCTTCCCGCAAGTGGCGGGCATGCGCTACACGTGGGATGCCGACGCGGAGCCGGGATCACGCATCGTGAGCGTCGAGGTCGAGACGTCGGATGGTTTCGTGCCGATCGACCCGGAAGCGACCTATGGCGTCGTCACGAACAACTACATGCGCGGCGGTGGCGACGGATATGCCAGCTTCACCACTGCGGCCAATGCCTATGATTTCGGACCCGGGCTGGAGCAGGTTCTGGCTGATTACGTCAGCGCCAACAGCCCCTACACGCCCTATACGGATGGGCGGATTACCGAAGTCGAGTGATCGCGCGACCCATGGGCCCCGCGGGGTTCGGAACCGGCGCGGGGCAACTCGCGCCGATTTTTTCATGGCTGCTCGGCGGCGCGTCGAGGCCGCTTTTGCTGCCATGCAGCATTTGCAAGGCGGGTTTCGAAAATCAGGGCGTTGCGGGATTCGTTAGCGCTATCATATTGGGGGCACGACACGAGTTATTCGAGCAATGAAGGACCAGAACCATGACGTCGATCTTCACGCACCTCCGCATCGCCGCCGCAAAACGCGCCGCGTATAACCGCACCGTCGCCGAGATTGCGGCCATGGATACGCGCCTTGCGGTCGAGGATCTGGGCATTTTCCCGGGCGACGCCTCGCGCATCGCGAAACGCGCCGTCTACGGCGCCTGACCGTCCGGGCGCGGTGCCCGACGCAGGGGCACGCCCCTCCGTTTACGGCACCCGTGCGGTTGGGCTAGGGTCGCGTGCATGTGTGGACGCGTTACCATGACCCATCCAAACGACGCAATGGCGCGGTTGTTCGATGCCGCGCCGGCGAACGATCTGCCCGACCCGCCCCGTTTCAACATCTGTCCGACCAACCGGGTCGGCGTGATATCGGCGGGCGAGGGGGGGCGTGGCTTCCGTCCGATGCGCTGGGGTTTCATCCCACATTGGTACAAGTCGCCCAATGACGGCCCCCTGTTGATCAATGCGCGCGCCGAGACGCTGGCCGAAAAGCCCGCGTTTCGCGCCGCCGCCCGCGCCCGCCGCTGCCTGGTCCCGGCGACGGGGTTCTACGAATGGACCAAGGGCCCGGACGATGCGCGGCTGCCGTGGTACTTCTCGGCCCCCGATGGCGGCCCGCTGGTCTTTGCCGCCCTGTGGCAGGCATGGGAGCCGAAGGACGGCGGGGGTGCAGCACCGCTGCCGACGGTGGCCATCGTCACCACAGGCGCGTCGCACTGGATGTCTGAAACCCATCACCGCGAACCCGTCGTGATCGCTCCCGCCGATTGGGCCACATGGTTGGGCGAAGGGGCGGACAAGGCCGCCCCACTGATGCGCGCGGCTCCCGAAGGCACCTACCAGCGCTGGCGGGTGGACCGGGCGGTGAATTCGAACCGTGCCGAGGGTCCGACGCTGATCGAACCGTTGGCGGCATAGCGCTGCGGCGACCGGGACCTGGTGCAGATCGCGCTTGTCGCGCCCTGCGCGCCTCTCCCACGTGCGCTATCCGAAGAGTGTCCGCCAAACTGCCGTGGCGCGAAGACCAGCGGTGTTGCAGAAAAGTAGCCTGCGGATGTGAGCCTGTTGTCCGGTTGGCGTTCTGCCAAGCAGACGGTCCCGGCATTGCCGAGGGTCACGATGCGGTTGATGAAAGCCATGCGGATGGGGATTACCGGGACTGCGCCACGCAAGATGATCGCGCTGCGGTGGCGTTGCCCGTCGGCATCCTTGATGGGATGGACGAGGATGTGAAGTTCACGCTTCTGACCCGCTGCAATGCAGGTTACCGTGTCGATGGCTGCTCAGAGTGGCAGGAAAGCGCGGCCCGAATGTCAGCGCGGATCACTCAATCCGCCATCGGTTCGATTGCCGCGGTCTGGATCCTGGCCAAGGGAGGGGCCTGAGATCATGAAGTATCTTTTCAGCAGGCGCAGCCTGGTCGGATTGGGGCTTGTCGCCCTGCTCTCGGGCCGCGCGCATGGGCAACCGGTCTTTCGCCTCGGGCTGACACCGGTGTTTCTCGACAATGACGCAGCGGTGATCGACGGCCTGCGCCGCGCCCTGTCGCGCGGGATGGGGCGTGACATCGAACTGGTCCAGCGCCGCACCTATCAGGAAATCACCGGGCTCTTGCTGGATCGCAGTGTCGATGCGGCATGGCTGTGCGGCTATCCCTACCTCCAACACGCCGATGTGCTGGATCTTGTCGCCGTGCCGGTCTGGCGCGGCGGCCCGCGATACCAGTCCTACCTAATTGTGGGGCCGGAGGATGGAGCGGAAGCGCTGTCCGACCTGCGCGGCGGCACGCATGCCTTTTCCGATCCGGATTCGAACTCGGGCTACCTTGTCACCGCGACCGATCTGCGCCGGATGGGCGAACAGGTCGAGAGCTTCTTCAGCCGATCCATATTCACGTTTGGTCATCGCAACGTGGTGCGCGCTGTTGCGGACGGCCTCGTGCGGTCCGGCAGCGTCGATGGCTATGTCTGGGAAGCCCTGGCGGTGATCGAGCCGGACCTGACCGCGCGGACGCAGGTTATCGCCCGGTCGGAATGGCTTGGCTTTCCGCCGGTCTGCGCGCGGGGCGACAGTCTGAACTCCGAACCGGTCGAGGCGTTGCAGTCCGCCCTGATGGGCCTGCATGCCACAGAAGAAGGCCGGCAAGCGCTCGCGTCACTTCAACTCGATGGATTTCAGCCCGCGACAGCCGGTCTGTTCGACGGGATCGCGGAGCGCATGTCCGATCTGGACCCCTGAGCCATGAAGTGGTTTGCCCCCATAGCCCTGTCGATCAAGCTGCCGCTGCTTGCGGCGGCGATGATGGTGCTTGTCGGCACGGTGGCCTCCCAGCAGGTCTTGCGGTCGCTGGCGCAGGTTCAGGACGCGCGGATCCGGGAACTGGCGCGCATGCATGTCGAGGGATTGTCGGTCGCCCTCGGGCCGCTGGTGCTGCGCCATGACATATGGGAGGTCTACGATACGCTCGACCGGGCCGCACAAGCGGGCGAGGGGCGCCGGATGGTTCTGACCGCCGTGGCGGACGAGCGCGGACGGGTCCTGGCCGCAACCGACCCCCGGCGGGTTCCCATGGACAGCGACATCGCAGCGCTTGGGGGTGAGGCGGTGACGCTTGATGAGCTGTCGGTGGATGGCGCCGCGCCCATTCTCAGCCTGCTTGCGCCGTTGACATACCAAGGACGCACCGTCGGACAGATCGCGACCGAACTGGACGTGTCCGACCTCCTCGCCGAGCGCCGACAGGCCCTTGTTCTTCTGATCCTCGGCAATGCGATCGCCATCGGCCTGTTGTCGGTGGCGGGCTTTCTGGCGATCCGAAAGATGCTGCACCCCGTCACTACGCTGGCCCGGCAGATGACCGAGTCCGGGGGCGAACCGCGCCCCATCCCGCCATTGGAAATCCCGCAAGGCGATGGCGAACTGGCGCGGCTGGCGCGCACCTACAATGCGATGGTCGGCGCCGTGGCCGCCCGGGCCGAGGCAGAGCGGCGGCTGGCCGACCGGGAACGCTTCGTGGCACTTGGGCGGCTGTCCTCGTCGCTGGCCCATGAGATCAACAACCCGCTTGGCGGGCTGTTGAACGCCACGGACACGATTCGCACCTTCGCCGATCGGCCCGAGGCGGTGCGCCGTTCCGCCGATCTTCTGGACCGGGGCCTGCGCCACCTGCGCGATGTGACCCGCGCGACGCTCGATCAGAACCGCATCGATCCCGAAGACCGCGCGCTTGGCACCGACGATTTCGAGGACCTGAAGCTTCTGATCCAGCCCGAGGTGTCGCGTCTGGCGTTGGACCTGGATTGGCTCGTCCACCTTGACGGGGCGGACCTGAGCAAGATCCCCGCGGGTCCGGTGAGACAGATCTCGCTCAACCTTCTGCTGAACGCCTGTGCCGCGTGCCGTCCCTCAGGACGCGTCGGCCTGCGCGTCTGCGCCGCGGCGCATGCGCTGACGATCGAGATCACCAATACCGGTCCGGGCATGCCGCAGGCGGCGCTCGACCGGCTGCTTGGGGATGGCCCGATGTCGCCCGGCGGGGGCGTCGGTCTTCGACTGGTCCGCGAGTTGGTCAATGGTCTTGGTGGCCGGATCACCCATGCGCATGATCACGGCGCGACCGTCATCACCGTCGCTGTGCCGACCCATCGGGAGGCGGCGCATGCTCAGGAATAGGGTCATCGTCCTTGTCGAGGACGACGAGATCATGGGCGGGTCATTGTTGCAGCGGCTGGAACTCGAAGGTGCGCAGGTTCTTTGGCTCAAGCAGATGCAGCGGGCGCTTGGCGCGATCCGAACCCCGAGAAGGCCGATCGACGCGGTGATCTGCGATATCGGCTTGCCCGACGGTTCTGGCGAAGAGCTGTTTTCAACATTGGTTCGCACCGGCACCCCGCCGCCCTTCCTGTTCATCACCGGGCAGGGCGGCATCGGGCAGGCGGTGCGGCTGATCAAGTCCGGAGCAGCGGATTACGTCACCAAGCCCTTCGACATGTCGGTCTTCCTTGAACGCCTGAGCCTGCTGGTCGGAAGCCGTGCGACATCCCCCCACGATGACGATTTCCCGACCGTGATGGGCGTCTCGGCGGCGGCGCGGCGGATCGAATCTCTGATCGTCAAGGCGGCTGCGGAAAGCCATCCCGCGCTTGTTCTGGGTGGGGCCGGGACCGGCAAGGATCTTGTTGCGCGGCGCATCCATGACCTGTCCGACCGATCGGCCGCCCCCTTCGTTGCGGTCAACCTTGCCCGCGAAGCCGATGCGGAGACCGCGTTGTTCGGCCCTCAAGGTGGATTCGCGACCGTGGGCGAGGGAACCCTTTTCATCAACGCCGTGGGCAAGATGGGCCCGGACGTTCAATCGCGACTGCTGGCACGGCTGGACCGGTCCTTCGATGGACGGCTTGTCGCGGCCAGCGGCAACGATCTTCAGAGCCTGATCGCGCAGGACCGCTTCAACGCGGAAGTCTACTACCGGCTGGCGCGGAGGGAAATCCCGATCCCGCCCTTGCACACGCGGCCGGAGGATGCGGTCTGGCTGATGCAACAGCTGTTCCGCAAACTGGCTCCCCGGCACGCGCCGACGCTCGCCGAGATCAGCGCGCTCTGCGAAGAGGCCGTGCGCGGCCACGACTGGCCCGGCGGCGGGCGAGAGGTTCGCGCGAGGTTGCTGCGCGGTATGGCCATGGCGACCGGGCCGCTGTTGCAGCCGTCG
>Ga0100398_1000687_pt1 | contig 30329 bp, 25 predicted proteins | sample CryGeymeta201522_FD_81568 | JGI IMG/M metagenome (GOLD analysis project Ga0100398, IMG submission 81568) | Groundwater microbial communities from Crystal Geyser aquifers in Utah, USA - Crystal Geyser metaG 2015-22 | ecosystem: Environmental > Aquatic > Deep subsurface > Groundwater | place: USA...
AAGGATAAGGCCAATGGTGGGATTGTCGTCTGTGGCGGTATATTGAGCGTCAAACATGCGGACATAGCCATCCATTTGTCCCACATCCTTGTGCGATATCTCTCCTATTTTGAGGTCGATCAGCAGGTAGCATTTGAGGATGCAGTTATAAAACACCAGATCAACATAGAGATCGGTATCCTCGAAGCGCATGCGTTTCTGACGAGCAACAAAAGCAAAGCCCTTGCCAAGCTCCAGTAGGAAGTTTTGCAAGTGGGTGATAATTGCGGATTCAAGCTGCTTCTCATGCAATGAAGACACTTCCGGAAGTCCCAAAAACTCCAGGACATACGGGTTTTTCAATGACTCAAGACCTTCCTTGTGTGGTGCAACTTCCCGCCTTGCAGATTCAATCATCTGCTGCGGGTTCTGGCTCGCCAGCATCCGTTCGTAATACTGCGAATGAATCTGCCGCTCCAGTGACCGTTTGTCCCATCCGCATTCGATGGCTTCTCGTTCATAGAAATCACGGGCAGCGGGCTTGACAACCCTCATCAGCGCGCGATAGTGAGACCAGGAAAGATGCGGTGAGAAACTCTGAATGGATTCGCTATCCGTTGGATGTTTTTTCCCTGAAATAGTCAATTCAGCACCCATTGGGCGTGAAATCTCTATGGAACTATTCACAATGGAAGATTCTGCGCCCACCGGGCGTGCAATTGGGGATCGTGCGGTATATGCCTGATAAAACTTTCTAAAATACTGCAAATTGGTAACAGAGTAACCGCTGCCATACCGCTGGGCAAGCTGTTTGGAAAGCTTTTCAATCACCTGCTTCCCATACTCCGCCCGTTCATCACCGCCTTGGAGTTCCAGCACAATTTCTCGTCCGATCAGCCAATAGGCCGTCACCATATTGCTGTTGACCGCCCTGACCACATTGGCGCGAGCCTGCTCTAAAATCAGGACGACACGATCAAGCAGAGAAAGTTCATCCGCCTTTTGCGTGTGTTTCGTGGTTAAATCGACCTGGTTCATACGGCCCCCTTAAATTGACTTTACTTCCGTTCTGGGAGACAGCCCTTCTATGCTGATGTCCTCGTCTATATCTGCCCAATGAATTCCTTGCCCCCTGCCAATCAGCCTACATTTTTTTCTTTCTTTCGGGGTAGCATGCAGCAGACGGGGATACCAAGCCGTGGGAACTAAAATTGTTCTGCCATCACTCAGATTAATGGGATTTTGATGAATGAAATATGACCAATTATTCACAGACTTTTCTTCGTAATTTCTCCAACATTGTATCTGGTAATATTTGATTTATCTTGTGATCTACTAAAGAGTCTGTAAAAACAAATAAACTCTTACCCTCATCATTATAATCCACATACATAGTATTCTGATATGTATTCTTCAAACAATCAATTTCATAAAGTGTTGTCCTATCGTGTAATTTATTATAATCACTTTGTGGTATCAGTTTTTGTATGTTTTGAATCCATTCTTTATTTTTTTCTTTCCAACCCTTAGAATATATTACATTACTCCAAATTCTTGTTATATTTGGACTTACCTTCACCATAGAACTATTATCATAATACCACTCACCGTCTGATGTTTCTCCATACAATACCCATCCTTCTTGTTTCGTTTCCTTATACGTCTCATAAGTTTTGAATAACAATACTTCTCCAGTATCTACCTTCAAGACTTTCGTTACCTTACTATTATCATATATCAATCTGAGAACAATTATATCTATATTGAGTAACTTACCCAACTTGACCGTATCACTATCTGTAAGACCAGTCATTGAAAGTTTTTGTTCCTCCAAGACCGTATTCAAATGTCTTCTATCAACTAATTTGTATTTGTCCTTATTCCTTTCTATCATACCGAAAAACTGATTTTCCTCTTCATTCTCCAATATTTCTCTTTTAGATACCTCCAAATCTGGAATTTTGGTCTCAATTACCAGACCAATATTGATTTTTTCAGTTTTCTTTGTCAGAATATCGTCAATGTCATAATTCCACCCTTGTTTTGGTGGAACGAAGAATCCACTACATAGGTGTTGATTAAAATACTTATTTATCACTTCCTGGTCTAAGGTAATTTTTACTTTATCACATATTTTCCTTCCCTTTTCAGTATGACTAACAACCACCACTTTCTCCAAGTAGTTACCAATAACATAACTAATACATTCGTCCGTGAATTGACCATGATTACCAAGACCATTATCTATTGATTTTGTCCTTATAGTCGTTCTGAAATCTTCAAATTCTTTTTTATTATTCATATCCCCGAGATATACATCACAGTATTCCCCATCAACAGTTTTCAATTCAGAGAAACAGATGGAAGGAAACGAAATTATAATAATAGTCAATAATATCAAAGGTGAATAAAATTTATTTTTCATAAATCCTCTTGATTGAATATAAAAAGTTTTTTTCATCTTTTCTATATTTTGGATACGAGGGACAGCCACTGATTAGTTCACCGTAAACGAGTGGCTGTCCCTAATAATTGTGAGATTCTGAAACTCATCTGGCGCTTTTCTTCGCTTTTTTCAATTTTACTTTTGCAGTTTTTCTTACCTTTTCTAGCTGCATGACAAGTAAATCGACGGTTTCATCAATTTCCTTGTCGGTCATTAGTTGGGGACTCAGAAGTATGCGGCCTTCGGAATCACTGAAGTGCTCAGACAGGTGGATATGAAGATAAGGAGGAAAAGGCATTTCTCCCTTCTTCGGTGCCACTTCAAAAACGTTTATCTTTGCCATTTTTTAACTCTCCTTTTTTCGGATAACAGGGGTGGTTGAGTGGGCGGCAAAGGAGCGGATTTGCCGATCCACCTTCAACCGCTTGTTATGACAGTTTTGAGAAGGTGTTCATCTTCTGTTCCCAAAATATAATCCCCTGTTTCCGTGACAATGACTCGAATAGCGGCCTCCTTCAGAATATACTTTTCCGTTTGCATCTTAGTATCCTGGTTCATTAAATTAAGTATGCTGTTGACTATTCCGTCCACAATATTCTTGGCCTCAATAACATCATTAACAGTCATCTTGATCTTTAGGGGCGGGAAGAAGTGATCTTTATCTTCATCCAGAGCATAGGTGTATATGAAACCGTCTTCAACAAAAACTATACTTTGCAGGGATTCTTCGACTTTGGAGTGGAAAAGGCTATTCCGATATTTCCTCAAAGTTTTGAATTCTTGAAGAATTGTTGAGGGCAAAACGCTGGTTTCCTTAAACCCGTTGCATAGAAAAGTCATAAAACGAAGTTTTTGCTCAAGATCAAATCGTACTTCAATCTTGAAGTCATTGTCTCTGAAGCTGTTTTTTAGGAAAGCGTGAAATAAGAGATTTACAAAACCCTCCAGTGCCATATAGAAGTATGTGATGGCGGAGCAATAATAGGTGCCACATTTGAGTAACGATTGGTTAATATATTCTCTCTTCTTTTCATCGGCATAATCGGTTCTTGCATCGTACTTCAGTGACTCTTTCCATAGGGAGGCTTCTTGGGACTCAGCTATACTAAGTATGGTTTCGCCACTTAGATAATTCGATAGGTAGACGTTGAAGAGCAAATACGATTTTGGGACTTCGCTTTTTTTAAACTCATTCAACGGATTAAACAGTTGGCCACCTAACCTCAACCTATTGGCCTCGTCCAGCAAAATGTCAATAAATTTCGTTTCTTCCTCGTTATCCTCTTTTTCGCTTACTTCAGGTCGCACAACCTTACTAATGTAGAAAACCGTATTTCTGTCCCTTGTGCCGAGCTCCGCAATCCCGCCGGATGGTAGTTTAATGAGGTATTTCCAATTAACTGGAGATGGTCTAATTTCACCTGCCTCGATTCCAGCCGCGAGTGACTCATCCAGTCCAACCACTGTCCATTTGTTCGTCTCCGGTGTTTTTCGAAAAGGAAAAGTTTCACCATAATATTGGAATTCACATTTAATTTCCGAAGGTCCTTGGTAAATGCGTTTCAACAGACGATGCCAGAATATTACATGGTATTTTTTAATGTCATCCCGGCGGTAATCTACCTGAATTACATCGCAATTGATTGGTATGTCTCTTTCTTCCATCTGAGGGTATCGGGCAATGATCCTGTCCCTAAATTTTGTTCCTAAATCGGTGAGTGTCTTCATTTCCATCTCTTTCTATTTCTACCGACATAACACACTTATCACCTGCGGGTGTGGAGCACCGCGTAATACCAGTCAGATGCAGAAAAATGTTATGATTTCTTGCTGCATTATGGAAACTCAATTATATTGATAAAATTGTCATTCTTGTCATGAACGGGAATGAGCCGGTCCATCGCCTCCGCCTCCTCGACGGCCGTCAGATCGGATCGCAGGATGTTTTCCACCAGGGAGATTTCGTCGTAGTTGGCGTTGGTTGTATAGAGGGCGGCTATTTCCGCGAGCCCCGCCATCCGCGCCGCCGTGCAGCGCCGTTCGCCCGTCACGATGTATTTCAGGCCGCCTTCGTCTATCCGGAACGTAGGTGGCTGGATGATGCCGTGCTCTTTGACGGAGTCCACCATCTCCGTCAGGGCCGCCGGGTCCATGTACTTGCGCGGCTGATCCGGATCGGGCAGGAGTTCGTTGAGGTTGATCAGGTAGAGTTGACCGGAAATGTACGTTTCATTTGTCGCCATCGGCGCCTCCCCCTTCAACACGAAAAAACCCCGTGATCCGGGGGGACCGACGGGGGTATGGGGTTGACTGTCCTGTTCATGGCTTCCCTCTTACCTTGGGTCTTCAGTTTACGGGAACATTCAAGGATTCAAATTTTTACCTTTACGTCCGATATGGCATGAAACTTCTATTATGTCAATGCATTTTACACTTTGATGCCGGATGAAGCGCTCCCGGGAAAAGGGGGGACAGCTCCCGATTTTTCCTGCAAGGCGTAGAGCTTCTTGCCTTGTCCGGGGTGTCGAACCGGAAGATCATCACGGCGTTCTGGTTTCCCCTATGGTGGGGTTGCATTCAGGCGGTTTGCCGGGGGCGGCGAGCCGACGCGACACGGTCCGTCCCGCCGTAGTCCCTCCGGCAATCGATATCCCGATAGCCGCCCTCCTTCCGGAAGAGAGCGGCTACCTGATCCCTCTGCCCCTCGCCGATCTCCAGGAAGATCCGGCCTCCCGCTTTCAGGCGATGCACCCCTTCCCGGATGATCCGCCGGTGAAAGTCCATGCCGTCCGGGCCGGCGATGAGCGCCCCGCGGGGTTCGAAATCCCGGATCCCCGCCGGCAGGAGACCGTACGGGACATCCGGAATATAAGGCGGATTGGAACAGATGATATCAAAATTTCCGGAAACCGCCGTTAGAAGATCCCCTTGAAAGAAATCCACGCGATCGGATACGCCATGGGCCAGCGCGTTCCGGCGGGCGACCGTGAGCGCCCCCGCCGAGATGTCCGTAGCAACCACCCGGGCCGCGGGCAGCTCACGGGCCAGGACAACGGCGATCGCGCCGCTCCCCGTCCCGATATCGAGAATCCGCAGACCCTCCCCGCGAGGACGGTAAAACCGCAGCACCTCCTCGACGAGGCACTCCGTCTCCGGCCGCGGGATCAGGACCTCGCGGCCGACCTCGAAGCAGAGCGACCAGAACTCCTTCTCCCCGATGATGTAGGCGACCGGTTCGCCCAGGCTGCGCCTCGCAACCCGCTCGACAAACGCGGCAACTTCCTCGTCCGTAAGCTCCCGTTCGGGATGCGTGCAGAGCTGCAAGCGGTCGATCTTCAAACCATACATCAGCAGGAGTTCGGCATCGAGCCGGGCGGAGGGGCTGCCCGAGATATTCAGGTCGCGGGCTGCCCGCTGAAGGATGGTCCGGATATTCGTCATCGAATGGAAGCTCCATCGCCGCCTCCGAAAGCGCCCGAAACCCGGCCCCGGGGCAATATCACCGCGCCGACTGCTTGAGCGCATCCGCCTGGAAATGGGTCGTCAGCGCGTCGATCATGAACCGGATATCGCCGTTCAGGAAATTCTCCAAACTGTAAGAGGTGAGCCCGATCCGGTGGTCCGTCACCCTCCCCTGGGGGAAATTGTAGGTCCGGATCCGTTCGCTCCGGTCCCCGCTTCCCACCTGGTTCTTTCTCGTCTCGGAGATTGCGTCGTTGTGTTTCTTCACCGCCGCATCGAGGAGCCGCGCCCGGAGGACCTTCATCGCCTTGTGCTTGTTCTTGAGCTGGGATTTTTCATCCTGGCAGGTGACGATTAGACCGGTCGGCAGATGGACGATCCGGACGGCGGAATCGGTCGTATTGACGCTCTGTCCGCCGTGGCCGCTCGAATGGAAGACATCGATCCGAAGGTCGTTGGGATCGATCTGGAGATCCACATCCTCCGCCTCCGGGAGGATCGCCACCGTCACCGCCGAGGTGTGGATCCGCCCCTGCGCCTCCGTGATCGGCACCCGCTGGACCCGGTGGACGCCGCTTTCGTATTTCAGCCGGCTGTAGGCGCCCTTCCCCGCAACCAGCGCGATGATCTCCTTGAACCCGCCCATCCCGCCGGCCGGGGTGCTGTTCATCACCTCGACCTTCCAGCCGGAGGTCTCCGCGAAGCGGGCGTACATCCGGAAGAGGTCCTCCGCAAAGAGCCCCGCCTCGTCCCCCCCTGTGCCGGCCCGGATCTCGAGGAAGACGTTCTTTTCGTCGTTCGGGTCCTTGGGCAGCAGAAGGATTCTCAGCCTCTCCGTTAGCGATTCCAGGGATTCCTTCAACTGGGACAGCTCCTCCCGGGCGATCTCCTTCAGCTCTTCGTCGCTCTCCCGGAGGAGCGCCTGATCCTCCTCGATGCGAAGGCTGATCTTTTCGTATTCGCGGAAGGTCTCGACGAGCGGGTTGAGATCGGAATGTTCCTTGGCATACTTCTGATAGACCCCCTGCTTGCCGACAACGGCCGGATCGCTGAGGAGCTGTTCCAGATCCCGATATCGGGATTCGATATCCTTCAGTCTTGAAAACATCGTAACCTGCTCAAAAAATCCGCCGCGCTCGCCGCCGGGGAAAAAACGTCCGGACCATCCGGACACGGCCGGCAGCCCTGGCCGGTTCTTGTTCCAGTCTGCAGAAATGGGAAACTTTCCGGAAAGACGGCGCCGGCAGCCCCGGCGCCGTCAAGGAAACTTCAGGGGCAGGAGAACCCGCGCCCGGCGCCGCCGCGGCGGGAACCCCCCGTTTGGAAAAATCGACAAGCGTTTAGAGAACTTCTACGCCTTTTTTCCCAGGCCGGCGTACTTCCTTTTAAACCGCTCCACACGTCCCGCGGTGTCCATGATCTTCTGCTTTCCCGTTATGAACGGGTGACACTGGGAGCAGATTTCGGTTTTGATGTCCTGCTTGGTGGACCTCGTCTTGATCACATTCCCGCAAACGCAGGTAATGGTGGTTTCCTTGTATTCCGGATGGATTCCCTCTTTCATAATGAACCGTTCTCCTTCTCTATTTTTGTCGCTTACCGCCTCGCCGATCGATTGGGGCGTTTCCCGTCGGCGCGAAGGGGTGGATTATAACCATTTGCGCCGCAAATTCAAGCAATATTTGTAATTTTCTATCTCCAGGCGCCGGTGAAACAAGCCTACGAGTTCATGGAGTCCAGGAAGAGCTTATTGTTCTCCGTCTTCCGAACCTTGTCCATAATGAATTCCATCGCATCGACGGGGTTCATTTCCTGGAGGAGCCTCCTCAGAATCCAGATCCGGTTGAGATTGGCCTTCGGGACCAGGAGTTCTTCCTTCCGCGTTCCGGAACGGATCAGATCGAAGGCCGGGAAGACCCGCCGGTCGGCGATGCGCCGGTCGAGGTGGAGCTCCATGTTGCCGGTCCCCTTGAACTCCTCGAAGATGACCTCATCCATCCGGCTTCCGGTATCGATCAGGGCGGTGGAGATGATCGTCAGGCTGCCGCCGTTCTCGATATTCCGGGCGGCCCCGAAGAACCGCTTCGGCTTGTGGAGGGCGTTGGAATCGACGCCGCCGGAGAGGACCTTGCCGGAGGGCGGCACGACCGTGTTGTAGGCGCGGGCAAGACGGGTAATGCTGTCCAGCAGGATAACGACATCCCTTTTGTGCTCCACCAAGCGCTTGGCCTTCTCGATTACCATCTCGGCCACTTGGACGTGGCGCGTCGCCGGTTCGTCGAACGTGGAGGAGATCACCTCTCCGGCCACGCTCCGCTGCATGTCCGTCACCTCTTCCGGCCGCTCGTCAATCAGCAGGACCATCAGGATGACCTCCTTGTGGTTGGCCGTGATGCTGTGGGCGATGTCCTGCAGCAGGACGGTCTTGCCGGCCCGCGGCGGGGAGACGATCAGACCGCGCTGACCCTTTCCGATCGGGGTGAACATGTCCATGATGCGCGTGGAGAGGTTCTCCGGATTGAACTCCAGGTTCAGTTTCTCCTCCGGGTAGAGGGGGGTCAGGTTGTCGAAAAGGATCTTGTCGCGGGCCGCCTCCGGGCTCTCGAAGTTGACCTCGTCCACCTTGAGGAGGGCGAAATACTTCTCCCCTTCTTTTGGGGGACGGACCTCGCCGGAAACGGTGTCCCCCGTCCGCAGGCTGAATCTCCGGATCTGCGACGGGGAGATGTAGATGTCGTCCGGACTGGGGAGGTAGTTGTAATCCACTGCGCGGAGGAATCCGAAGCCGTCCGGCAGGATCTCCAGGACGCCGGACCCGGAGATCACGCCGTTTTTCTCGGCCTGGGTCTGCAGGATCGCAAAAATCAGATCCTGCCTGCGCATGCCGCTGGCGCCCGGGACGTCGAGGTCTTTGGCCAGCTTTGCCAACTCACTGATCGGCTGTCGCTTGATGTCTTCGATGTGCATTTTCGTTTCCTATCCTAAAAAATGTGCGTTGATTCATGTCCGCAGATGCAACGCATCCGCCACGTATGAGAAACCGCTATCGCTCTTAGCTTGTTTTATCCATCCAAAATAACTTCAGATTTTGTGATGTATCGACTTATAAAAGAGGTGCACGGATTTTTTTTGGGTCGCTAATTTGATCTATGGATTCATTCCAAGAGGAAGGACTTAGCATACGCCTTTCTGAATTTTGGTTTCCTTCTATACCCAACCGTTCCCGGATGTCAAGCGTTTTTTAATGCATCCCCCCTTCGCTGAGCATGATGAGGCTGATCTGTCTGCCGGCGCGTCCGCCGGCGGCGCGATGCGAAAAGAAGAGATTCGGACGGCACGCCGTACAAAGATCAGAGGCGTAAATGTTTTCCGACGCCACCCCCGCCTCCCGGATCTGGAGGCGGTTGGCGAGGGCGAGATCAACCATCCAGCGCCCCTTTTCCCGGCAGGGGCGGAGAAATCGCCCCGCACCAGGAATGGCGGAAAAGGCCTCAAAGACCGGGGCGTCAACCTGATAGCAGCAGGGGCCGATCGCCGGCCCGATGACGGTCAGGATATCCTCCGGGCGGGAGGAAAACCGCTCCGCGAGGGCCGCGACCATCCGGGCCGCAATTCCGAGGGCGGTTCCCCGCCAGCCCGCATGGGCCGCCCCGATGACCCGGCGGGTCCGGTCCACGAAGAAGAGCGGGACGCAGTCCGCAGTCCGGATTCCGAGAGCCACTCCCGGACGATCAGTGATCAGGCCGTCGCATTCGGGCAGCCCCTCGGGGAGCGGACCGTCTTCGTCGATCATATGGATCCGGTCGCCGTGGACCTGCCGCATCAGGATCAGCCCTCCGTCCGGAATCGCGAAGGCCTCTTTGACCCGATTCAGATTTTGGAGGAGATTCCCTTCCCGATCCCCCACGAGGTCGCCCACGTTGAGGCCATCGTACGGCGCCCGGCTCACGCCGCCACGCCGCGTACAGAAGGCGTGGGTCAGGAAACCCAGCGCCGAGAGCTCCCCGGATTCAAGATATTTTATGGTCCCCCTCCGCGCGAAACGGAACATCGCCTACCCCACCCCTCCCCGCTCGCGGAGGAACGCGCAGAGGCCGGCCATATCCTCCGGCGGCGGCGATACAAACCGCAGCGCCTCTCCCGTCACGGGATGGGTAAAGGCGAGACGCCATGCGTGCAGGGCCTGCCGGCCCTGCGCCTTCATCCGGGCGCGAGACGCCGGATCGCCGACGGTCCGGATTCTCCCGGCGCCGCCGTAAACCCGGTCCCCCACGACGGGATGGCCGAGTTCTGTCAGATGGACGCGGATCTGGTGGGTCCGGCCCGTTTCGATAGTCACCTCCAACAGGGCGGCAACCCCGTAGCGTTCGCGGACGCGCCAGACGGTCACGGCAGACCGGCCCCGGCGACTCTGTGTGGACATCCTTTTCCGGTCCGTCGGGTGGCGTCCCACGGCGGAGTCGATTCTTCCCCCGTCCGTCTTCGGATCCCCGTAAACGAGGGCCTGGTAGGTCTTCTTCACCTCGTGGCGCTTGAACTGCCCGGCCAGCCCACGGTGGGCATGGTCGGATTTGGCGACCACCATGAGTCCGGAGGTCTCTTTGTCGAGACGGTGGACGATCCCGGGGCGCAGCACGCCGCCGATCCCCGAGAGATCGCGGCAGTGGTGCAAGAGGGCGTTGACAAGGGTCCCGCCCGAATGGCCGGCGGCCGGATGGACGACCATCCCCGCCGGTTTGTCGACGACCAGCAACGATGCGTCCTCATAGAGGATTTTCAGCGGGATCGCCTCGGGGATGACCCCGGAGGGTTTTGCCGCCGGGAGATCGATGGCCACGACGTCCCCCGTCTTCAGCTTCCGGCCGGCCCGGCCCGGTCGGCCGTTCACCTGGACCTGACCCTCATCGACGGCCCGCCCGATCTGGGTGCGGGAAAGACCGATTTCCCGAGCGGTCAGAAAGAGATCCAGGCGGAGACCGCTCTGCTCCGATGCGACCGTGAAGCAAACCCGCCTCCCGACCGACTTGCCGTTGTCCATCCAATGGCCGGCAGGCGCATCCTCCCGCTCCCGCGTATCATCCCCCGCCGGGCAATGACCGCCCTCTTCCTGCGCAACCATGAAACGGCCCCGCCGCCCATCGCCCCCGGCGTCTCCATCGTTCCGGTCGGGGGTCCCATTCCCCCGCTCCCGCATATCACCCTCTGCCATCATCACTCCCCGGCTTTGCCTTCCGTCGGGACGGCAGCCGTCCTGTCCCGTGCCGTCCTCCCGATCTTTCCGCGCAGCGCCCCGTCCCCGCTCCCTCGTCGGAGCCGGGAAACGGAATCAGGCCTCCCGCCATCATCTTTTCCCGGCCTTTCCTTCCGCCAGAATGGCCTTCAGGGCGTCTCGGATCTCGGCAAACTCATCCGGATCCAGCGTTCGGACGTCCAGCAGGAGCTGATCGTCGGCCACCCGGACGATGACCGGCAGCTCCCGCCGCCGGAGGCGTTCCTCCAGAGCGGCAGCCGAGAGGAACGCGGCCCGCAGGCCGACAAGGAGCGTCGGGATCTCTTGGGTGGGGAGCGACCCGCCGCCGGCCATCGAGACGCCGGCGATGAATTTGATAGCAATTTTCTCCGGCAGGGCGCGCCGGAGGATCGCCGCCAGCCGCTTCGCCCGCTTCTTCACGTCGGCGACGGGCTCCGTCAGCGCCCGCAGGACCCGGATGTCGGCGAGCGCCTCCGCGGGCCGGAGGTACTTCACCATCGTCGCCTCCAGGGCCGCCAAGGTCAGCTTGTCAATCCGCAGCGCCCGGTTCAGCGGATTTTTCCGGATCCTTTCCAGGAATGCACGCTTGCCCAGAATAAGACCCGCCTGCGGACCTCCGAGGAGTTTGTCGCCGCTGAAGGTGACCACGTCCGCCCCCGCGGCGAGGCAGTCGCGGACGGTGGGCTCCCGCTCCAGGCCGTAACGGTCCAGTTCGATCAGGCAGCCGCTCCCCAGATCGTCCACGACGGGGATATGGTGTTTCTTCCCGAGGGCGACAAGGGAGGTCAGATCCGCCTCCTCAGTGAACCCCATGATTCGGAAGTTGCTCGTGTGGACCTTGAGGATGATCCCCGTCTCCGGGCCGATCGCCCGTTCGTAGTCGGAAAGCCGCGTCCGGTTCGTCGTCCCCACCTCTTTCAGGCGGGCGCCGCTTTTCTCCATCACGTCGGGGATCCGGAACTCCCCGCCGATTTCAATCAACTCGCCCCGCGAGACGATCGCCTCCTTCCCCTCGGAAAGCGCGTTCAGCACCAGCAGGACCGCGGCGGCGTTGTTGTTGACGACGAGGGCGTCCTCCGCCCCGGTCAGCGCGCAGAGGAGCCCCCGGACGTGGTCGTAGCGGAGCCCCCGCTCCCCCTTCTCCAGGTCATATTCCAGGTTGGAATAGCCCCGGGCGACCTCGACGACCCGTTCGATCGCCTCCCGGCAGAGGGGCGCCCGGCCGAGGTTCGTGTGGAGGATGACGCCCGTCGCGTTGATCACCCGGCGGAGCCGGTAGGAACAATAGCCTTCGACGATCTCCGCGGCCCGGTCGGCCGCCTGCTCCGGCGTCGGCAGGCAGAGCGTTGCACTCTTCTCCCGGAGAATTCCTTCCCGGAGCCCCTCCACGACCAACCGGCACGCCTCCTTTACGATCTCCCGCGGAAACCCGGCAAGGGTTTCCCTCTTCTCGATCCGGAGGATCATCTCGTCGATCTTCGGCAGATTCTTCAGCAGTTCCTTTTTATGATCATCCATAGTTTTTGCACCCATCTTTACGTTTTAAGTCTTCGGAAAAACACGTTTCTTCTCTTCTATCCGGCCGCTCAATACAAGGGGCAGCAGGGCATCATAAATCAGGTTCATCCGGTTGATGCGTACTTTCGTGAAAAAGGATGAGATCAAAGCCCGATAGCCAGCAACCTCACTTTCACGAAGCGTGATGCTTCGATTTCCGAAGCATCATTGAATTCGGATTGAAAGGGTGTAACAACATATTTATCGAGTCTTGGGTGTCCAATTCACCGGCATGGTGAACTTTCGAATACAGGATTAGGTATAAACCATTTGGGTATATTTTCTATTGTCCTGCTTTTAAAATCGCCTAAGACCGCATCACACCTTCTTCGCTAAAACGGCAAAAATGTACAGATAGCTTCAGTATAAAAAGATAAAAACCGGGAAGGCTAAGTGTAAATAGTTTGGTTCGATCCTTCTGTTCGAAGAATACTTTGAGAGGAAGTGAATGAATATCATCGAGCAAGGCGATATATTCATCTTCTAGACCTGCACCTTTGGGGAGATAGAAGAGAGTTGTCACCCGTTGCTGGCGGATGGAATTGAACTTGCCCTCGATTTTATCTTTTGAAATATCAGCATCTTCAAGTAGACTTGCATAAGCCCTTAGCTTAATAATGGGAGCAAACAAAAGTTTGGCCGGTATGTCACTTTTATTTTTTGGATCAATATCACAGCTGTTGGAAAGCACTATTCCACGGACTTGCCTGCGCTCTCCTGTTTCGTATCTAATCAAGCCCAACGCAGACCAACCGTCCCCTTGCAAAGCAACGCCAGGATATAGATTTATGTAATAAGTGATAGAATTAAATTTCTTTAACTCTTTAACTAAGGCTTCTTTGTCTCTTTCTGCCAGGTAATAGGGGATTTGTTTTTTTATGGCATCGACACTGAGATCCATAAGACACCCAATTAGCCTTCATAAAGATTCCATAAATTCTCATGCAGAACCTTCTCAAACGCGGGGCCAAGCGATTCTTGACTGGCAAGTAACTTGGCATAAAATTGGGCAATACTAACCTCAAATCGATCACTCTCCTGCTGGTACTCTCCCATTACGATGGTCCTACAGTGATCAAAAGTAGCAGAAGTCGCAGAAGTCGCAAACCGGTGGTAGTCATCTCGTATGGATCGAAGTCTATATTGATCCTTATCCTGCTTAACGTTCATCTGAGCGGCTAAATATCGTGCAGCGAGAATACCATTAATGGTAACAGAACCAACGGTGCCAGATTCTTGATTATTAAAATAGTTATCCATAGATAGGCTCCAAGATCTCGAGTGTAGCGGGGGTAAGACATTTGAAAAACATTGCTTTGTTTTTTTGATGGATATTTTCCAATCTTTCTTGAAGTTCAGAAAGAAAAGTCTTGATATCGAGATTATCGACTTTACGGATAGTGTCAATATCGATAATTAAGCCTTCTTTTGTGGTTTTTTCCCTTGTTGTTACTACCCCAGAAGAAACGATTTGCACGGCGTTGATAAATTCACCATCTGCAATTTCAATCCGAAACTGGAACACCTCTTTTTCCAATTTATGATCGCCTAAGCTGATTTTGAGATTAGCGGATGCAATCTGGTCACTCATGTTCTTAATCGGGATTAAGTCTATGTACTTCATAGAGTACCGCTGAATGCTTTCAAGAATCCCAACTTCATCGAGAATCCTGACCATCGGAATGATGGCATTTTTAAATTTTTCCCATCCAGCATAAGGCATTTTGCAGGCCATCGCAACGCTTCGATCGCTAATTAAAATAATGAATTCTTCCCAGTGGATTCGCATAACTGGGGCATACTGTAAGTTAGGTTCAGCATCCCGCATTTGCTTGGGTAGTTCAGCGGCAGGCAATCGCTCAATTGTTTTTTTGCCTTCGAGCTTGCTGTAAAAAATCCCCGGTAAAATGCTAGACGCAGGAGTAGTCATGGAACAACGCACTTCAAAAATTGCATCTAACAGCGGCTCTTTATTTAGCTTTATCGGTAGTTTATCGGCCATGATAATTATTCCTAATTATTCAGTTAATTATAAATTGAGGCAAATGATATCATGTTTTATGTTTAAAGTGTTATTTATATTTTGGGTTAGGCGTATTGACCTACGGCAAGTGGGAACGAATGAGATTGGCATACTGATGCAACCCCCTTTCCTCCAGCTTTTCAATGAAGACGGGACAAGGGGGAATGTTGTTGCGATAGGGCGTTGGACCTGAGGACATTCCACCTCCCGGCCCAGTTGATAAGCCACCACCGGGTCCCGTAGAAAGCCCGCCACCAGGCCCTGGCGAGAGACCGCCGCCGGGACCAGTGGACAGACCTCCACCTGGACCTGTTGATAGCCCTCCGCCAGGACCAGTAGACAAGCCACCACCTGTCCCGGTAGAAAGCCCGCCTCCTGGGCCGGTCGACGCTCCACCGCCAGACCCTGTAGACATGCCGCCTCCTGGGCCGGTATATAGACCACCTTCCGGTCCGGTGTATTGGTTCCTTGGCCAAGTGTTTTGAGTCATCGTTACGCCCCTCCTCAATGAGTGCGTGTTGGTGCGCCTAACGACAGTTTGTCTTGCATGAGAATTATGTGATAAAATTTACATTTTTAAATTAGCTACGTCAATTGCTGACTTCAATCTGATGTAATCTTGCATACTTTTCAAAATCCGTCAATTACCGCTTCACGAAGTACGCAAGAACCGGATGAGCTTAAAAGGGCACATCGTCCTTCCTGTAGAAGGAGGAATCCGGTTTTTCATAGGTTTTGCTTCTTCTCTTCTCTCCGGCCGCTCAATACGAGGGGCAGCAGGGCATCATAAATCACCCGCTGCAGGTCTTCATCCGCCGACCGCTCTTCGATCAGACGCCGAAGGAGATTCTCTCGCTTGCCGATGAAGCCCTCGTATGCCCCAAGCACCCGGCGGCACTCGTTCTCTTCGTGGGGAACCCGGACCAGGCCGCGGAGGCCGGAACGGCAGATGAGGACGATCAGATCGTCCTGAACCGGGCTTTGCGTCCGGAGGAGGGCCGTCTGCGTCTTTTTCCCCTTGATGAAGCGGACGCTGTGAGGAACAAACATATCCCGATAGGGGACGGGAACGCCTTCTGCCGGGATCTCGTAAGTGTCAAACGGCCTCGTCTTGTCGAGGAAATCCGGATCGTACCGCCGGAGGAATTCTCCGTGGCTCTCCGCCAATTCCTGGTAAATCTGGGCTGCAAGCTCGGCCGGATCGGTCTTCCCCCGCCTCCGCGCCTTGTTCTTGTTGAGGATCGCCTTCTCCTCCTTCTGCCGGGTTCTCTCGAAGAACTCCCGGAGATAACCATAGAGGGCGTCGATCATCTCTCCGCGGCGCTTTGCCGGGGCGACCCCGAGCATCGCGAGGACGGCGTCGTCCAGCTCCCTGCGGTCGGTCATGTCGAGCTCGCAGAGATCGGAGAGCTTCTCCAACTCCGCCTCCTTTCCCGACTGGCGCCAGGCCATCTCCCGCATCCGGCGCGCAGATAGGAACTGGAGGGCCTTGCGGCCCTTCAATTTCCGGAAGGCGCCTTGCACGCGCTCCAACGCTTTGTCGTCCGCGCGGCGCGGGTCGGGGACCCGCATCATGTTGATGTCGACGACCATCGTACTCCAATTCCCTTCATTGCCGACCGGCCGACCATATTGCAACGAAGACAGGAGCACCCACGATGAATTCAACATGGTATTCGCCGCCGGCCGCCTCTTCTTCCTGATCTTCGTCGATCTCCCCGGATTTCCCCATGACCGCGCCGAGACGGACCCCCTCCCGCCAGAGCTCTTCCTGCCGGATGAGGCGGGCGCGATAGCGATCGTTGACGCTGTTTTCCGCAAGCGACAGGATCTCGTCGCGGAAGTCGTCGGCGGCGCGGATCGCATCAAACGTCGTGCCGTCGTGGGCGAGGATCTCGCCGATGGGGCGGCGGAGCTGGACGAAGCGGACGGTGTTCGCCATTCGCTTCGCTCTCTCCGGTTGCCTCCGGAGAATTGTCACGGTCGTGGCGACGCGGGCACCGACGAACCAGGGCTCGTCGATGCTCTCGAAGACGGCCAGGATCTCGAATTGGTCAAGGATCCACGCCTGGAGACGGAAACCGTACTCGACGTCGAGCCACTGGCTGGAGGTAAGCAGGCAGAGCCGGCCGTCATCCTTCAGGAAACTCGCCGCATGGGGCCAGAAGTAGCAGTGGATGTCGCTCCGGCCGGAAAGGAGAACCCCGCCCTCCTCCTGGACGAGTTTGAGATAATACTCCTTCGTTCCCCTTTTGTATTTTCCCTTTTCTTTCTTCGCGTCCCGGGGGATCTCCTCCTGGCGGATGTAGGGGGGATTGCCGACCACGGCGTCGAGGGGCGGGATCTCCACGCTGCGGTGCTGGATTTTCCCAAGGCCCTTCGCCGTCACCCGCTTCGGAAGTCTGAGAAAGGCCGATCCCGCCCGGACATCGAAGAAGTCGCTCCGGGCGATCTGGGGATAGTTCTCTTCATCGATGAGGTTGCGGGTCGCCAGGTTGATCGTCGTCAGGTGCGTGGCGAAGTGGGAGACGTCGATCCCGAAGAGATCGGCGAGGAGCGCGCCATGGGACCGGGCCGGGTCCAACTCCCTTTTTCTCGCGTAGGCGCGGACGAGGAAGGTCCCGCCGCCGCAGGCCGGATCCATGACCGTTTCCCGGCCGGTCGCGATGCAGAAGCTGTTGATGAGATCGACGATCTCGACCCGGGTGTAGAACTGGCCGTACTTGTGCCGCTCGTCCGGGGAGATCAGCCGCTCGAAGATGGCGCCGATGACCTCGTAGTCGAGCCTGGAGAAATCGACCTCGTGGATCTGTTCGATCAGCGCCCGCCAGTGGACGACGGCGGCGTCGGAATAAAACGGGATGCGGTTGCCGAGGGCGGCGTGATCCTCGCCGAAGACCGTCTCGTAATCCTGGGTGACCGTTTTGGCCTCGGCGAAATACTTCTCCATGTGGAGGCGGAGGGGCTCCCCCGCGTCGATATGCTCCGGAACGGAGAGCTTCTCCATCCGGTCGCCGTAGCGCTTCAGCAGCGCCTCGTGGAAAACCAGCTTGTTGACCAGGTTGTAGCAGGCGAACTTGGCGGCCCGTTCGAGGTTGTCGCGGACGCCCTCCGGGTCGTCGTAGATGACCCAGCCCTGTTCCTCCCGCATCCAGCGATCGATCTCGGAGCGGGAACGGGGTTTCTGATAGCGCTCCGTAATGGCCTCCAGGGTCAGTTGGATCGGCAGGCGAAGCGACGATTCGAGGGCTTCGATGAACTTTTCATCAGGGGATTTGTGACCGATCACCGCATCGCCATGGACGATCCGGGCGAATTCGTGCAGAAAATCATCCAGCCAGGTCCGGACGGCATGGATGGTCGGGGAAAGGTCCAGATGGCCTTCCCGGTGAACCTGCGTCACCTCCCAGGAGCGGTACTTCTGCCCCTGCCAGGAGGCGTCGGCCGGTTCGGTCTCCCAGAGGACGAATTCATTGATGTTCCAGGTGAAGAAAAAACGGGACCCGGCGCGGCGCGCCTTGGCGCGGGCGTCGCGGACAACGGCGGCGTTGTGGGGGCTCCCCCCATCCTTGTTGTAGGGAAGCTTGACCTCGCCCGTCAGGACGATGGAGCTATTGCGATCCAACAAGATCAAGTCGTTGCGCTTGCGGGTCTCACCGCTTTGCCGTTCGCATCGGGCAGTCAGAAAGGGCAACTGATTATCCTTTCCGATCAGCTCATTGATCCAGCCCGCCACTGCCGCCGTGAATTCCCATTCGTTCATGCTCACCCCGGTCACGATCCTTTTGCCAAAGTTTTCCGCCCTCGATCTGTCATCCGGTATTTTTGCAGACGGCTGAGCGGCTTCTCTGAAAGGGTGAATTCAATGCATTCCTTTTCCCGTAAATTCGCCAATATCCGCTTTATATACCCCGGCTTGCCTGCAAGACCCAATCTTCCGCTGATCTCCTTTGCCGATAAGGGCGCTTGGGAACACAAAACGAGCACCTGCTTTTCGATGGAGGTTAATTCGACTGGGCCCTTGACTGGGCCCTCGACTTGCTCACCGGTGGAGACATCTTCCTGCTTGTTTGTTGGAAATAACGGATGACTTCTCAGAATCGTCAGAAAACAGGTCCGGTCTTTGTCCGTCTCGAAAATCGGCAATGATGAGCCGTCCGGGTTCCAACCGGCTTTGAATTCGATCCTCTCCCATTCGACCGTCCGGCCGCTGATCAGGTCCTGGATGTTTACGGGAAGGGCCATTCAACCTATCCTTTGATCAATCTTGCGTTTGGGAAACCTTACGCTCCTGTTCGTCCCCGGCAGTAGTCGCGGAAGTTGTTGACCGCCGTGAAGAACTCCCGCATCAGGATGACCCAGGCATACCGGCCCCGCTTCGTCAGGACGATCTCCGGCGGCTGCCACGCCAGCGCCCCGGTCAGCGAAAAGGCGATGAGGTCCGGCAGGAGGCGGAGGAAGGCGCCCCCGTACTTCTTCCGGAGATCCGTCACATTCAGGCGGGTTCCGAAGAGTTTCATCAGAAAATCATAGCGGATCCGGTCCCGGACGGAAAAGATGCGGGAGGCCGCGAGCGGAAGTTCTCCCCGGTCGATCTGGGCGATGTAGGTCCGGATGTCGAAGGTGTTCGCGTAACAGACGCCGTTCAGGTAGCCGATCGAACCGCTGCCGAGACCCGCATATTCGTCGTAATCGACGATGTACTCGTCGATCATCGCCCTCCCCCGCGAGAAGCACCAGGCCGACGAAAAGCGGTATGCGGGAACCAGACGCCCAACGATCTGGTGATAAAACCGCTCCTCCTGACGGAAGTCCACGCTCCCCAGCGTCTCCATCACCTTCTTCCGCGTCGAATCGGAAACCATCAGCGGATACCAGGTCACCTGATCCACGCCGACTTTAAGCAGCGTGTCCAGATCGCGGTCAAGCATCGCCTCGGTCTGCGTCGGAAAATTGAAGATCATGTCGGCATTCAACGTCCCGAAACGCCCGAGGGTGTTTCGGATTCTCTCCGCGATCTCCGCCCCGCTTCCGTATTTGTCATACCGGTCCATCTTTCGGAGCAGACCGTCGTCGAAGCTCTGGACGCCGACGGAGAGCCGGTTGACGCCCGCACGCTGGAGGGCCGTCAGGCGATCCTCCGTCAGGTGGTTCGGGTTCGTTTCGACCGACAGCTCCCGGATGTGGAAGGAGGCCCGCGCCAGCGCGATCGTCTCCGTGAGCTCGTCGATCAGGACCGTCGGCGTCCCGCCGCCCACGTAGATCCCCCCGAAATCATAACCGAGGTCGCGGTAGAGGAGCAGCTCCTTTCGGAGCGCCCGGAAATAGTCGCGGCAGAGATTTTCCTCAAAAACGAAGCGGTTGAAGGAGCAGTAGGGACAGAGCCGTTCGCAGAATGGGATGTGGAGGTAGAGGAGGCGGGGCCGCGGATCGTCGGGGGGAGAGAGATGGGGAACGCCCCCCCCCTCGAAACGCATGGCCCGGGAGAATTCCTGCCGCGCCTTTGCCGCAATGATGGAATGGATCACTTTGTTCACCCCGACAGCCAACAAGTCGGTTAAAAACTAACAGACATTCCCGGATTCTGCAAGGACCGAATTGGAGAATGCCTTGAAATACCGATCCGGTGGTGTTATACGATAGCGCCGAAACCGTCGCGAATGCCATCGGTCAAGACCGTTATTGTTCTTCAGCGGAAGGAAGGATAGGGATGCCCCGCCACAAAGTATTAACCCTCTGGAACGAGGAGCAGCTCAACGAGGAGGAGACCCGCATCCTGCGGACGCCATGCAAAGATGCGCCGGTCCCCTTTGACGCGGCAACGACAAAGGCGATCCGCACGCTTCGGGACTCCTTTCTGGAGCGGGAAGACGCGGTGGGGCTCGCCGCCCCGCAGATCGGCATCAGCCGGAGGATCATCGCCTTCCGCAGCCGGAACTTCGACGACAAGGACCCCGCCGCGAGGAAAGAGGATTACGAAATCCTCCTCAACCCCCGCATCACCCAAAAGCGGGGGGAGCCGGTCGTCGCGGAGGAGGGGTGCCTCTCGTGCCCGGAGATCCGGGTGGAGATCAGCCGGTATCCGGAGATCAAGGTCCGGGCCTACGATCTGGAGGGACGGAAGGTGAGCAAGCGATATCTCGACTTCGCCGCCCGCGTCGTTCAGCACGAGACGGACCATCTCGACGGGAAGCTGATTGTGGACTACGACGGCTCGGTTTTCATCCCGAAAAAACGGCAGAATTTCTTCGAAAAGTTCTTCCAGGACAAATAGCGGGGTCGCCCCGGGAGGATTTTCATTCAACAGTAACCGGGCGGCCAGCCCTTTTCCTCCCAAGCCCAGCCCCATCTCCAGTGCCAGATCGGACAACTTCTTGATGGAAAAGGATTGTTCGTCGACATTCGCCTTCAAAATGCGATTGAAAAAATAGTTTGACAACCCCCCAAAAAACATCCTATGCTTATACCATCTTTATTACCGATGAACGGCCTCTGTTGGGTTTTTGGTATTTTATCCCTTCACAACACCAAGAAAGGAGAGTGTGGAGTATGCTAAAGAAAAGGACAGTCGTATTGCTTGTTGCCGTCATTACCGCATCCCTGGTTTTTGCGGCGCCATCCTTTGCGGCAAAGAAATTTTTTGCCATCGCCACGGGCGGCACGGGCGGCGTGTATTATCCCCTGGGAGGCGCCCTCGCACAGGCGCTTTCATCCAAGATTCCCGATCTGATCGTCACGGCACAGTCGGCAAACGCCTCCGCGGCCAACCTCAATCTGATCGCCAAACATGACATCGAATCCGCCTTCGTTCAGAACAATACGGCCTATCAGGCCTACATGGGAACCGATCAGTTCGCCGGCAAGCCGATCAAGAACGTCCGGGGCATCGCCACCCTCTATCCCGAAGTGATTCAGATCGTTATATTGAAGAGCGCGGGCATCAAGAGCGCGGCCAATCTGAAGGGCAAGCGTGTCGTTCCCGGCGACCGGGGCAGCGGAACCGCCGTGGATGCCGAGAACATCTGCAAGTCCGCAGGTTTGACCTTCAACGACTTCGGCGCCCTCGACTGGCTGAGCTTCTCCGGCATCTCCCAGCGGATGAAGGACAACCAGGCCGACGCCGGGTTCATCACCGCGGGCATTCCCACCGCAGCCGTCATGGAACTGGCCTCAACCGCGGACATCGACATCCTCAACCTGGATGACGCCCTGATCAAAAAAATCACCACCACGTGGCCTTTCTACGCGAAAGTCACGATCCCGGCCGGCACCTACCGCGGCCAGAACAAAGCGGTAAACACGGTGGCCGTCATGGCCCAATGGGTGACAGACGCCCAGATCCCCGATGACACCATTTACCAGGTAACCAAGGCGCTTTGGGAAGAGGGCACCCACGTCCTCCGCGGCGACAAGGCGCCAAGCGCTGCGACGATCATGGGCCTGGTTCATGCCAAAGGCAAGGACGTCCAACTGAATACGGCGCTCGACGGCATGGCCATTCCGCTCCATCCGGGTGCAGCGAAATATTATAAAGAAAAAGGCATGATCAAATAACGGCTGCGGGCCCGTCCTGCTCTGACTTCAGGAAAGGAGACGGGGCGCCGCATTCAACGGCGCCCCGTTTTTTTGATATGCATAAAAGGGCACTGGCGGCGCTTTTTATCCTGCTTGTCGCCGTTACGGCTCTCGCGCCTTTGCATGTATTTTCCATTGAGGCCCCTCCGAATGGGAGGCTGCTCTATCTGCGGATGGTCAGCCCGGGCGATCAATTCGCCCTCAGTTTCATCCACTCCGTAGAAGGGTGTCCCGTCCGCGATCATATCCGAATCGACAGCGGGTACCGGATGATCACTTATGCCACGGAATTCTGGTCCAGCCGCACCGGTCTTCCTTACGCCCCCTTCGGCGACGAAACCTTCACCACCGAAGGAGATCACTTTCGCATTGGAAACATGAACAGGGTCATCCCCGAAATCTATCAATGGGTCGACAAGAAATACGCCAACCGTCTCATTTTCGGCGATGGGAAAGAGATCGCGCTCCCCGATCTGGCTGGAGATACGTTGCTGAAGATGTCCGTCACCCAGGTTCGCCTCGCGCAATATGCGGGGATGAAACTGAAATTGTCCATACGATAAAGGAGGCACTGTGGCTGAAGGGCAACGAACCGTTTCGGCGGGAGACACGCTGAATGAAATCGATGTGATATCGAAATATGACCCCGAATTGCGCTTTCGAAAGCTTACCGGAATCACGCTGAAGATCACCATCATCATGACGCAGATACTCTCGATCTTCCACATCTACACGGCGGGTTTCGGCGTGCTGCAGGAGTGGCGACATCGTGCCTTTCATCTCGCCTTTGTTCTCCCGCTGGTCTATTTTTACTATTCCATCCGAAAGCCGAAACCGGAAAAAACCATCTCCCTCGTCTATGACCTGATCTACGGGCTGCTCGGCAGTTCCCTCATCACGGCTATTTTCCGGGAGATCCTGAAACTGACGATGATCCAAAGCGCGCTTCTTGCGCTCATCTCGTTCGTCCTGCTGCTCTACTTCAAACGCCGCGAGTTCTGGCAGGGAAGGCCCGTTGTTTACGTCGATTTTGTCATTTTCAGCGCGATGCTGGCAGGATTTTCCTTCGCACTATTCAAGGCCTATCATTCCATCGCGTTTCTCCAGGTCTTTCGCCAGCCCAACATGACGCTTCTGTTCTGGAGCATCCTTCTCTTTGCCACACTTCTCGTTCTGACCCTGCTGTTCATCTTCAAGTGGCTCCAGGCCGTTGCTTCGATGATCGCCGCCGGCGCCTTCAACTACCAGAACGACGACATTCCCTATTTCGATGTCTTCATGGCCCTGTTCGCCTCCGCCTTCTCGGTCTTCATCTTTCTCGAATACAATAGTCTCGTCACCAGGGCGGGCCTTCCCCTGGAGATGGATCTTGTGATCGGCGGCCTGGCCTTCGTCCTCATCCTGGAGGGGGCCCGAAGGTCCATCGGTCCGGCGCTGCCGCTGATCGCCTTCCTGGTGCTCGTCAACAGCTATCTCGGGCCCTATTTTCTCGATGTTCCGGGGCTCTCTTTCTTCGCCCACCGCGGCTACTCCATCGAGCGCATCATCGAACACATGTTCCTCGGCACGGAGGGGATCTACGGCATTCCGCTGGGCGTCGTGGCCACCTTTGTCTTTCACTTCGTCCTCTTCGGCATCTTCATTTCCAAGACGGGACTGGGGCAACTTTTTATTGACCTTGCCATGGCCCTGGCGGGATGGTCGGCAGGGGGACCGGCCAAGGTCGCCGTCATCAGCAGCGGTTTCATGGGCTCCATCAGCGGCAGTTCCATCGCCAACACGGTCACCACGGGGGCTTTTACCATCCCCTTGATGAAAAAGGTCGGATACCGCCCCCAGTTCGCCGGCGCCGTCGAGGCCGCCGCCTCGACGGGAGGCCAGATCATGCCGCCCATCATGGGCGCCGCTGCCTTCATCATGGCCGAATTTCTCGGAATACCGTACATCAAGATTGCAACAGCGGCCGTCATGCCGGCCCTCTTTCATTTCTTTGCCGTTGGCACGATGGTCCACCTTGAAGCAAGAAAGATAGGACTCGTCGGACTTCCGCGGGAGATGCTCCCCAAGGTCACAAAGGTTCTGAAGGAAAAATGGCTGCTCGTGGGCCCCCTTGTGATTATCGTTTGGCTGCTCGTGACGGGATCCAGTCCCTTCCTGGCCGCCTTCTGGGGAATTTTATTCTCCGTGGCAATCGGCCAGATCCATGATCGGACCTTGCCTTTCCTCGTTACCATCCTCCTCTCAGCGCCGGCGGTGCTCCTCCGGTTCAATCCCCTTGGGGGGATATCCATCTGGTCGGTTCTCTGGCTCGTCCTCCTCATCGCGGGTCTCACCTATTCCTACCGAAAGACCGATCTCCTCTCCTGGCTTCTCGGCCTGATCCCCGCAGGGTTGCTTCTCTTCCTCCCTCTATGGGGGGTGGATCCGTCGCTCTCGGCCTTCTGGGCTCAGATCGCCATTATCGCCTTCGGCGCCTGTTATCAGGAAAGCAAGATGAGGATCCCAGACATCATGAAGACCCTCGAACTCGGCACGAAAAACGCATTGGCCATAGGCGCCGCCTGTGCATGCATCGGATTCATCGTGGGGGCGACCACATTGACCGGCCTGGGCCTGAAATTCGCCGCCGCCATCATCGAGCTTGCCCAAGGCACGGCATCCGTGGTAGCCACGCTCGACATCTTCCATTTCCTCAGCATAAACGGAACAGCCGTTTTCTTTACGCTAATTTTCACGGCGGTCGCGTGCTTCATCCTGGGGATGGGCATACCCACCACCGCCCAGTATATTATCGCCTCGATGATCGCGGCGCCGGCCCTTCTCCAATTGGGCATCCATCCGCTGATATCGCACATGTTTGTCTTCTTCTATGCCATTCTCGCCGATGTGACGCCGCCGGTGGCTTTGGCGGCCTACGCCGCCTCGGGAATCTCGGGGGCCGATCCCTTCAAGACAGGGCTTACGGCCTTCGGCCTCGCCTCGGCCGGGTTTATCGTTCCCTTCGTCTTCGTGGAGGCGCCCATCCTTCTCTGGCTTCCCACCCTTCTCGACCCCTCGGCCTCCTTCGATTTCCTGCTCTTCACGCGCGTAGCGGCGACCTGCGTGCTCGGAATCATTGCGCTGGGGGCAACGGTCATCGGGTACTTCGCAGACAGATCGACCGTCCCGGAACGCATCGTCTCCGGCATCAGCGCGGCGCTTCTGATCTATCCGGAAAAGTACAGCGATATCGTCGGAGCGGTCCTGTTTGTCTTGCTTTTCCTGTATCAGAAGAAGAGAAGAAAAGGATCGCTGACCCACGAAGGAGCAAAGACATGAAACGTCGGGCGGCCCCAAATCTGTCCATTCACGAGAACGTACTGTTCGATCTTCCCGACGACCGGATCCTCCCCTTCTCCAAGGAGCACGTTTTCTGGACGTGGTCGGCACAGAGCCGGGTCAATCCCATTCCGGTGAAGACGGCCCGAAACGTTTATTTCTGGGATATATGGGGCAAGCGCTACCTCGACTTCAACTCGATGACCATGTGCGTCAATATCGGCCACGGCGATCCGCGCGTGATCGAGGCGATGACGAGGCAGGCGCGGGAATTGCCTTACGCCGCACCGGGAATGACCACCAGAGTGCGGGCGCTGGCGGCCAGACTGCTGGCGGAGATCTCCCCCGGCGGCGCTCTGACAAAAGTCCTGTTTACCCTGGGGGGAGCGGACGCCAACGAGAACGCCGTCCGACTGGCGAGGGGTTGCACGGGCCGATTCAAGATCCTGAGCCGCTACCGCTCCTATCACGGCGCGACTGCCGGAGCGATGGCGCTCACCGGCGACCCGCGCCGCACGGCCTGGGAGCCGGGACTGATGCCGGGCGTCGTCCACTTCCTCGACCCTTATCGTTACCGTTCCACCTTCCACCGCACCAACCCGGAGATTTCAGAGGAGGAGTTCTGCCGGGATTACCTCAACCACCTTGAAGAGATCATCCTGTACGAGGGAGCGGAGACGATTGCGGCAATCCTGATGGAATCGGTGACCGGCACGAACGGCCTGATTATCCCGCCGGAGGGATATATGCAGGGCGTGAGGGCGCTGTGCGACAAATACGGGATCGTGATGATTGCCGACGAGGTGATGAGCGGCTTCGGACGTACGGGCAAATGGTTTGCGGTGGACCACTGGGGGGTCATCCCCGACATCGTGACGATGGCGAAAGGGCTCACTTCGGCCTACGCCCCGCTGGGTGCGGTGGCGATGAAACCCCGGATCGCCGCGGCGTTCGACGAGCGCGCCTTCCGGTCGGGCCTGACCTACACCTCACATCCGGTCTCCCTTGCAGCGGCGGTGGCCAATATCAACGTCATCCGGCAGGACAGGCTCGTCGAACACGCGGCCGCCATGGACCCGGTGCTGAACCGCCTGTTGAACGACCTGCGCGACAGGCATCCTTCGGTTGGCGACGTCCGCTCCATCGGGCTCTTCGGGGTGATCGAACTGGTTAAAAATCGCCGGACAAAGGAACCGATGGCCCCGTTTGATAAAACCTCCGCCGAAATGAACGCATTTCTCGCTCATTGCCTCGACCGCGGCCTGTTCCTGTACACGCACTGGCACACGGTGCTGATCATCCCGCCACTGGTCATCAGCGAGGAGCAACTACAGGAGGGGTTCGCCGTCCTGGATGAGGCGCTCGAGATCACCGACAGGGCCGTCAGCAGGTAAAAAGCCATCAGAACCGTCGTCTTGCGAAACGTGACCATACCTTGAAATACCGATCCGGTGATGTTATACGATAATGCCGAAACCGTGCGGATGTGGATCTATCACGCATTTTGAGGAGATAATCAACTGGGGGGTATCCCCCCCCCAGCGGGCGAGGAAGAAAAGGATTACGGGAGGCGTCAAAGACGTTTCCAAGGTCAAATGGGAGGTGTCCAATGGAAAAACGTAAGATTCGAGTGATCCAATATGGCCTCGGACCGATCGGCCTGGCCACGGCAAAGCTGGTCCTCACGAAACCGGACATGGAGATCGTCGGGGCGGTCGATATCGCCAAGGAGATGGTGGGCAAGGACCTCGGGGAGATCCTGGGGGTGCAGGCCCTCGGCGTCCACGTCACCGACAATGCCGAACGCCTGTTCGCTAAGGTGCAGGCCGATGTGGTCGTCCATACGGCCGGTTCGCGGCTAAAGCGGGTCGCCGGGCAGATAGAAGAGATCCTCCGGGGAGGCAAAAATATCGTCTCCTCGGCGGAGGAGCTCCTCTTCGCCACACCGGAAAATGTGGAAGCGGCCGCAAAAATCGACAAGTTGGCCCGGGAAAAGGGCGTGACGGTCCTGGGAACGGGCGTCAATCCCGGATTCGTCATGGACGCGCTGCCGCTGGCCCTGACCGGCGTCTGCCAGGAGGTTCGGGAGGTCCACGTAGAGCGGGTCGTCGATGCCGGCACGCGCCGTTACCCCCTCCAGCGGAAGATCGGGGCGGGGATGACGCCGGAGCTCTTCCGGGAAAAGGTCGCCGAAAAGGCGATGGGCCACGTCGGCCTCCGGGAATCGCTTTATCTCATCGCCGACCGTTTGCACTTCATTCTCGATGACGTCCGCGAGACCGTCGAGCCGGTGATCGCCGAAAAGCCGCTGAAAACGGATTATTTCGAGCTGAAGCCCGGCGACGTGGCGGGCATCCGGAACATCGGGGAGGGTTTCCGAAAAGGGAAAAAGATCGTCACGCTCGACCTGCGGATGTACATCGGGGCGGAGAACCCCCACGATTCCATCCGGATCGTCGGGACGCCCGACCTCCGCCTGCGGATCGAAGGGGGTGTGGCCGGCGATCAGGCCACGGCCGCGATCCTCGTGAATTCCATCCCGTCCGTGATCGCCGCGGCCCCGGGACTGGTCACGGTCAAGGATCTTCCGGCCCCCTGGTGTCACCAGGCATGAAGAGTCGTTTCTGATACAAACGGCAAGAGAAAGGCAATAAGTAAGAAAATCAGGTTGGGTATTCAACATGCGTGTATTCTACCGACTTATTGGAGGAGGCATTACTTTGCCATGATTTTTTCGGCGCTGATCAATAATATCACCCTCATCATTTCGTTGAGCATTCTCTATCGTTTCATCGTTCGTAGATGGAAATATGGGTCGCGCACCGGCCAGGCGATCTCCGGTTTTCTTTTTGGCGCGGTTGCCGTTGTCGGCATGATGAATCCACTCATCATTTCACCGGGCCTGATCTTTGACGGCCGCTCCATTATCATCAGCATAGCGGGTTTCATCGGTGGCTGGATCACCGCCCTGATTGCTGCCCTGATGGGCATAATCTATCGAACCTGGCTTGGTGGACCGGGGGGAATCATGGGGGTTTCTGTCATTGCTTCGTCTGCCGCCATCGGCATTGCCTACCATTATATCCGTCGCCGCAGCCCTCATGTGATCGCTCCCTTGCACCTGATCGGATTTGGAATCATCGTCCACACCTGCATGTTGGCCCTGACCATGACCCTGCCGTCCGATATGAAGTACAAAGTTTTATCAAACATAGCCATACCGGTCATCCTCATATACCCGCTGGGGACGCTCCTTGTCGGCATTGTTCTCCTCGAACTGGAGTCACGCATACGCACCGAAGATGCCTTGCGGGAGAGCGAGGAGAAATATAGAATGATCATTGAAAATATTGAAGACGGTTATCATGAAGTGGACATCAAGGGAAACTTTACCTTTGTCAACGAATCCATATGTAAGATGATAGGCTATGAAAGAGAAGAGCTGTTGGGGATGAATAACCGTCCGTATGCAGACAAGGAAAATGCCCGCAAGGTCTATCAAACATACAAACAGGTCTACCTAACTGGCAAACCGGTCAAGAACTTTGAATGGCAGATTATCCGAAAAGACGGCGTCCGCAGAGATGTCGAAGTTTCCATATCGCTCATCCGGGACAGTGAGGGGCAGCCAACCGGATTTCGGGGTATCGCGAGAGACATCACGGACCGCAGGCGGGCGGAGGAGGAGAAGCGAATTCTGGAAGAGCGGCTGCAACATGCGGACAAGATGGAGGCCATCGGGACACTGGCCGGCGGCATCGCCCATGACTTCAACAATCTGCTCATGGGGATTCAGGGGTATGCTTCCCTGACGTTGCTGGATCTGGATCCCTCCGATCCCCATTATGAGCGTCTCAAGCGGATTGAGGAGCAGGTGCAGAGCGGGGCGGATTTAACCAAACAGTTGTTGGGTTTTGCCCGTGGGGGAAGATATGAGGTGAAGCCCGCCGATATGAACGACATCCTTGAAAAGAGCTCCGCGATGTTCGGCAGAACCAAAAAGGAGATCTCCATCCATCGGAAATACGGGAAAGACCTCTGTACCGTGGAGGTGGACCGGGGGCAGATGGAGCAGGCGTTCATGAATCTGTATGTGAATGCCTGGCAGGCCATGCCGGGGGGCGGGGAGATCTATCTGGAGACGGAGAATGTTCTGTTTGATAATGTACAAGCGATTTCCTACTCCGTCACGCCGGGGAAATATGTGAAGATATCCATCACCGACACCGGTACCGGGATGGACGAGAAGACCAGGGAACGGATCTTCGATCCCTTCTTCACGACGAAGAAAATGGGAAGAGGAACGGGATTGGGGCTGGCGACGGTCTATGGGATCATCAAAGGCCACAAGGGCATGATCACCGTGTACAGCGAACCCGGTCATGGGACGACATTCAATATCTATCTCCCCGCTTCGGAGAAGGAGGTGGTGAAGGAAAAGACGGCAACCGGGACCATCGCCAGGGGCACGGAGACGATCCTGCTGGTAGATGATGAAAAGATGGTTCTGGAGGTGAGCAGAAAATTGCTGGAATTCCTGGGTTACCGGGTTTATACGGCCGGGAGCGGTCAGGAGGCGATCGCCGTTTACATGGAAAAAAGGTAACTATTCAGCCCCCCTCAATTCACTTGTATGGGGTATCTCCTTGACTCAAGCGCCCCCAAGATGTAGTGTCTTGGGGCATGGAAGACTATCCTCGAACGGTGGCCGAACTTGA
>Ga0100398_1000691_pt1 | contig 30265 bp, 32 predicted proteins | sample CryGeymeta201522_FD_81568 | JGI IMG/M metagenome (GOLD analysis project Ga0100398, IMG submission 81568) | Groundwater microbial communities from Crystal Geyser aquifers in Utah, USA - Crystal Geyser metaG 2015-22 | ecosystem: Environmental > Aquatic > Deep subsurface > Groundwater | place: USA...
GATGGGTACCCGAACCAGAAGATTGCGGTTCAGGACGGGCAGTTTGAGTCGCATATCTCTATTATACGGCGCTCTTACAGAGCTTGTCACGTCCTCGCGCCGCTCGCGCGTGCAAGTTCTTGAACCTTGTAAAATTCTCCGAATTTAAACTTAAAACTTCAGGTAGCGGTTGACGGCGAGGTAGCTTCCCAGGGAGCCAAGAATGGTCCCAAAGATAATCTCCACTCCAATCAACCCAAGCTGAAAAAGCGGAGAAGGGTCAGGCAGAGGAACATTGGCAAAGAAGCTTCTAAAGTAAGGGAGAACGATCGGAATCGCCAAAGTCAACAATCCTCCAGTAAGAAGGGCCGCCAAAACCCCGTAAACTGCTCCTTGGATAATAAACGGCAAGCGAATATAAGTTGGGGAAGCTCCAAGAAGCGCCATAATTTCAATCTCCTCCTCCATCGAGTAGATGATCAAACCAACGGTTGCCAAAACGATCAAGATTGAGATCAGGGCAAAAACAGTTGTCAAAGCCAAAAGACTGTAACGGGCGGCGGTGACCAGGCTCTTGAACCGCGCCACCACATCCTGATAGAAAGCAACCTCCTCAACCAGCTCATTTCCCTGAAAGAATTCGGCAATCTTTGGCAGGTCGTCCAAACTCTCCGTCCTCACATCCAAACTGGCAGGAAGGATATTGGTAGGGATCGACTCCAAAAGCTCCGGCTGATCTTTAAACTGCTCACTGTAGATGGAAAACGCCTGCTCTTTGGAAGTATAGGTCACCTCAACCACTCCCGGACGAGCAAGAAGCTCATTTCTAAGTGTCAAAATCTGCACCTCGGTTGCTTCATCTTTAAAGAAAGCGGTGACAAGAGCGCGGGATTCGTAGTAGTTGATGATCTTTTCTGTAGTAAAAGCAAAAAGGGCAAACCCTGAGGTTGTTCCAAAGGTTAAGCCCACCACCAAGATAGTCGCAAGCGATAATCCGCGATGGCGAAGGATCCCCAAAAAGGCGTTTCGAAATGCTCTTTTAAGAAGAACCATACTTTCCTCCCCTTTGATCCCGAACAACCCGGCCGCGCTCCAACTCAACCACCCTTTCGTTAAGCTTGTTGACGATATGGGCGGCATGGGTTGCCACCAAAATGGTTGTCCCCATCTTGTTGATCTTCTCCAAAAGTTTGATAATCCCCCAAGCGGTTTCAGGGTCAATGTTTCCCGTTGGCTCATCGGCAATAAACGCTTTTGGTTCATGAACCAAGGCGCGTGCAATCGCCAAGCGCTGCTGTTCCCCACCGGAGAGCTGATGGGGAAAGTGTTCCCCCCGCTCCTCAAGCCCAACAAGGCTTAAAGCATGAGGAACGATCTCCTTGATTTCCTGATCAGACCTCCCTAAAACCTCAAGGGCGAGGGCGACATTCTCAAAAGCCGTCTTTTTCGAAAGGAGGCGATAATCCTGATAAACAACTCCCAGGTCCCGACGATGCTGGATTATCTCCCCGGGACGCAAGGAAGCGATATCCCTTTCGCCAAAGCGGATCTCCCCCTCTGTTGGTAGCTCTTCTCGAGTTAAAAGCTTAACCAGGGTGGTCTTGCCTGCCCCTGAAGGACCAACGACAAAAACAAACTCCCCGGGGGAAACGGAAAAGGTAATTTTGTCCAAAGCGATGGTGCTGTTGGGGTAATGTTTTGTAACTTGCTTAAACTCAATCATGGTTCGACTTCGCTCACCACGAGTGTGGGCAGGTTAACTCAGCGTTTAATCCAAATCTTTTCGATCTGAAGAATATCTTTTTTGCCGTCTGCACTTTTTATCACCGTTCCCTCAACCGTTACGGATAAACCTTCAAAACTTGTAAGAAGGGAAGGATCAATCCGATCAGTTGCCTGCAGAAGAACTTGAGTCTTATCCGGCTTCTCAAGATAAAATTCAATCCCGTTTTGGGAAGTTTGGAATCTCCGCAATACCCCTGTTTGGGAAACTGTTTCGGGCGGTGGAGTAGTTGGAGGAGTGGTAAGATCTACCGCAGGCGTTGGTGTTGCACGAGAGGGGGTTAAGAAAAATCCAAAAACGACACCAGCAAGAAGAGAAGAGACTCCAACTGTCACCACCAAAATGATCAGCTTCCACTTTGTAAGAGAGTTAAGCCGCTTCTCAAGCTTGAGGAGGCGTTTTTGCACTTCTTTTCCTACCTCCAGGATTGGCTTTGGGATTTCAGGCAGTTGTAGTTTCTTCGCCATCCGACCTTAAGGATAACAAACTTTTCAGTTCCTAAACAAACTCCGCTTTAAGTTCTGCTTCGATAAACCCATCAAGCTCCCCATCAAGCACCGCCTCGGGATCATTTGATTCAAACCCGGTGCGAAGATCCTTTACCTGCTTATAGGGATGAAGAACATAAGAGCGGATCTGATTCCCCCATCCTGGAGTGATGTATTCCCCTTTAAGCCGAAGCTCCCGCTTCTTTCTTTCCTCCTCAATCTTCGCAAACAGCTTTGCCTTAAGGAGTTTTAAAGCAATCTCCTTGTTTCTCGCTTGAGAGCGCTCTTCTTGGGAAGCGGCAACAATCCCTGTTGGTTTATGCTTAATCCGCACTGCCGTCTCGACCTTTTGTACATTCTGCCCCCCCGGCCCCGAAGCCCGAAAAGTTTGAATCTCAAGATCCTCCTCTTTTATCTCAATCTCCGGGATCTCCTCAAGAACAGGCGCAACCTCAACCAAAGCAAAGGAAGTTTGCCGCAGCGCTTGAGCGTTAAATGGTGATTGCCGAACCAACCGATGAACCCCTCCTTCCCGCTTTAAATACCCAAAAGCATACGGACCTTTTATCTCAAAAGAAATGGTTTTGAATCCCGCCTCCTCCCCGGGGTGCTTCTCCAAAATCTGTACCTTCCAACCGCGCTTTTCGGCAAACCGCTGATACATTCTCGCCAACATCCCCACCCAATCCTGAGCTTCAATCCCCCCCTGCCCCGCATGGATCGAAAGGATGGTATCGTTTCGATCATATGGTGAAGAAAGATAAGTCTTCAACTCCAATTTTGAAAGCAGTTCCTGCGCTCCTTTCTCTTCATCTCCTTCGACCATCTGCCCAACCTTCTCAACCTCAGCAATCTCCTCCTTTAAGCTGGTGATTTCCCGCATCACTTTTTGAGCATTGGTTGGGTCTTTCCAAAAATCCGGGTAAGACGCTTCTGCTTCAAGATCACGAAGGATCTTTCTTTTTTCCTCAAAATCGATTGCCTCTTTAAAGGTTTGCAAGCGTGATTTAAGATCAGGCATCATTTAAGATTCAAGGAACTTAAGATCAAGGGTAACCGTCTGTCCCTCTTTTATCTCCCCGGTAAGCATCTTTTTCGCCAGAACCGCCTGGACTCTATCTTGGATTACTCGAGTTAAAGGGCGTGCACCCCACTCAGGGGCATAACCAAGCTGGGCAACCCGATCGATAAACTCTGCCGTTGCGGAAAGCTTAATCTCCTTATCTTTTAGATCTTTCTCCACCCCCTTAATCTTTAACTCCACAATCTTGCGGATATGCTCGGGGCTCAAAGGTTTAAAAACCATCACTCCATCAAACCGGTTGAGAAGCTCAGGGGGGAAGATCTCTCTCAACTCCTCGAGAAACTCGATCTGGAACTCCTCGATCGTCCTGCCGGACATCAATTGATCCTGGATAAACTTCGTTCCCGCGTTTGAAGTGGCGATAATAATCGTATTGGTAAAATTGACCGTTTCCCCCCGCCCATCGGTTAGACGTCCATCATCAAAAACCTGAAGGAAAAGATTAGAGATCTGGGGATGGGCTTTTTCAAACTCGTCAAGGAGAACCAAGGAGAACGGCCTCTGCCGGATCGCCTCCGTCAGCTGCCCGGGCTCTTCGGTTTCTGAACCAGGCGGAGACCCAATAAGGCGGTAAATGTTTTTAAGATCGGTAAACTCTGACATATCTACCCGAACCATCAAATCCTGATTACCAAAATAAACCTCAGCAAGAATTTTAGAAAGTTCCGTCTTTCCTACCCCAGTTGGGCCAACAAAAAGAAAGCTCGCAATTGGTTTCTCCTCCTCTCGAAGTCCTGCACGCGCCCGCCGCAGGGCATCAGAGACAGCCTTCACCGCTTCCTCCTGATTGATCAATCCTCTATGAATTCTCTCCTCAAGGGTCAAAAGCTCCTTCGCCTCCTTCTGAGTAATTTTTGTTACCGGAAGATGAGTCTTGGCAGCAATAATCTTTGCGATATCCTCCGCTCCTACTACTCCCCCACCAGCGTTCTGCTTCTCCAAAACCGCCTCCTCAAGAACATTTAATGCCTTATCTGGCAAAACGCGCTCATAAATCAAACGGTCCGCCATCTCAACCGCGGCTCTTATTGCTGGAAAAGAGATCTTCGCTTTTTTGTTGATCCGCTCCAACTCAAGACTCTGGTACTCAAGGATTTCAACGCTCTCCTCCTTAGTTGCGGCAGGAACCTCAACGATCTCAAACACTTGGGCAAATGCCTCATTAGGAGTGATATATTTTCGATAGTTCTCCCAAGAGGTTGCTCCCACCATCTGGAATTTCCCGGTCGAAAGGTGCGGGCGAAGGGAATTGAAGATAAAAGCGGTTTCCACATCGCCCCCCGCAACAACTAGATTGTGGATCTCATCAATGAAAAGAATTATTCCTCGAGAGGATTCAATCTCCCGAATAATCTGTTGCAACCTCTCTCCAAGCTCTCCTTGGCTTTTTGCTCCTGCAATAAGCGCCCCACAATCCAGTTCGATCACTCGCCTTCCTCGAAACGACTCCTCCTCTGCTCCTTTGATCACCGCTTGGGCAATCCCTTCAACAAGAGAGTTTTTCCCCGACCCAGGGGGACCAACCAAAAGAGCATTGCTCTTTCTCGCCCGCGCAAGGACCCGTGCTGCCTCCGCAAAGGGGCGTTTTTTCCCAATCATCAGCTTTAGGCGACCTTTCGCCGCTTCCAGAGTAAGATCGGTTGAAAAAGCATCAAGAGTTGGAGTAACTCTCCCTGTCCAACCACGGTTTACTCCTCCAATGGGACCCACTTCATACTCCGGATCCCAAATAAAGGGGCGGCGACTCCACCCCTGACACCGTCTCTCCCACAAGAGAACCTGGTAAGCGTCCTCGAAACGGGTACCCGCGAGTTTAAGAAGAGCGGTGAAAAGATGGGAGAGACAAACCGAATTGGAACCCAACTCACACGCAAGTTCGTAAGTGGTTTTATAGACCTCTTGCAGCTTGAGATGGGAAAACTTTTCTGGCGCAATATCATCAGGACCCAAACGCACAAGAAAATCAGCCAACGCTCTGTTTCCTAGTAAACGCTGGAGAAGGTCAACAGAATCTTTGGCAGTTTTGATAACACCCCGCGCCGCCTCATCACAGTAATCCGAAATATAAGAAGTCTCTTTGTACGGTTCGGTGATTAGCCGATAAGGTTTACCAAGCCTCCAGGCAAAGGCGAAAACCCATGCTACTGCAATCCCTAAGATTCCAAGCTCAGGATATCTCCAGAGGAAAGCAAAGGGAGAGATAAGCCACAGCACAAAAAGAGTCAAAAGCGATAACTCAGCGATAACAACTGCCACCGCCCCGATAATGATCCTCCCCAAACGGAAAGGAAACGCCAAAAAACGCCCCAAAAGAGTGTAATCTCCAAAAAGAGGAACAAAGAAAAACCACACCATAAGAGTCACCGCGAAAGCTTGATCAAGATAGATTAAAAGACGGTATAAGGTACGGATAAAGGTTGTCGAGCCCTCAACATACCAGAGGTATGGGAGATAAAAGAAGCACTTGACCCAAAAAGCCGTCTCTTGGGCGGCGTGTTTAACCTGTTGGAGGGCCATCAGGATTATAATATCAAGATTCGGCGGCTAATGCCTTAAGAACCTCAAGATTCTTCCGATCCACCCCTCGATTTTCAAAGCCAGGGGTCTCGATGATAAATGGCAAATGATTAAACACAGGGTGATTAACAATCACCCTAAAACCATCTTCCCCGATATAACCCTGTCCGATATTTTCATGACGGTCAAGCCCTGAGGCAAAGGGGGTTTTACTATCATTGGCGTGGATCGCCGCCAACCGCTCTAACCCAATCTCTACATCGAATTTTTCCAACGCTTTCTCCAACCCTTTCTTTTTGTGGATTGCATAACCTGATTCAAAAGCGTGAGCGGTATCAAGACAAACCTTAAGCCGAGGGTTTTTAACCGCCTTAATGATTTCCCCCAGCTCCGAAAATTTATCCCCGATTATCCCCCCCGCTCCCGCGCTGTTTTCTAAAATAAGATCCCCACCTTTCGTTCGCTTCAAAATTTCGGAGATGGCACCAACGACCTGTTCCCTAACCGCCTTCCAACCAGCTCCTTTGTGAGAACCAATATGGAAGATCATTCCTTCGGCCCCTATTTCCTGGGAAAACTTAAGATATTGAGTGATTGAAGTTATGGAGTTGGTAAGAATATAAGGGTTCTCCGAAGCAAGGTTAATCAGGTAGATTGAGTGGACAAAGATTGGGGAGATCTCATGCTTCCTCGCTTTTTGCTTAAACAGGCTGATCTGGTCTTGGGGAAAAAGAAGAAACTGCCACTGTTGCGGCGCTGACCCAAAGATCTGAATACATTGCGCCCCGATCTCAACCGCCCGGTCAATCGCCAAATCCAAAGAACCAGCGATAGAGACATGAGCTCCAACTCGCATCAGCCTCATCTTAGCAAGTTTGTTTTAGCTTAGAGTTACAGGTAAAATAGAAAATTATAAACCCGTCCCTTAACAAGCAGAAGGAGAGTAAAGATGCACCCTAACAGATTAAAGCCTTTGATTCTTTGGCTTCTTAAGAGGATCTACAGGATTGAATGCTGCGGAAGAGAAAACCTTGAATCCCTCAAAGCCCATCTTGAGGAAGGATCAGCTATTCTTTGCTTCAACCACCTTTCCTTTGACGATACGATTGTTTTGTTAGCCGCCCTTCTCCCGGGCGTCGAAGGAAAGATCGCGAAGATGATTATCCCTTTTTCAAGAAGACATTGGGGGAAACCTTGGGGATGGTTCGTACGTCTCACCGCCCCTCTTTTAGGCCTTAAGGTCCTCCCAGTTGTTCAGCATTATGAAAGAGAGAAAGGGATCTATCCCCCCGAACACATCTTCTCTTTGGACCGGCGATTTGCTAAAGCAGCCCACGAGGTTCTGAAAACAACCGGAGGGGTAATTCTCCTTGCTCCCGAGGGCCATCGAACCGAAACCCGAAAACTTCAACCCCCTCAGAAAGGAATAGAATCCCTGCTGAAGTGGGTTGAAAAAAGAGGTTTTGCAACCAAAGTAATACCGATAGGAATTACGCCTCCTAAAGGATACAGCCGGTTGATCAACCCTGGGAAATGTTTCACCATCCACTTTGGTCCCCTCTTTTCTTCAGAGGAGATAAGAGAACAGGCCCAAACCTTTTCCCTCTCCCCTGGGGAGGCGATCATGAGAGAGATCTCCCAATTAATCGCTACTTAAAAGCGGAGTTTTTCAAGCTCCGCTTTCTTTATTTTTTCTTCAGCTTCCGATGCCACCAGATCACCTCCACTTTCCTTCCGCCACCAAAGGTCCAATGATGATATTTGGGTACATGCGCTGAGGCGCTGTTGCTGATTGCCTTGCCCCTCCCCATGTAAAACCCGATATGGCCGAACCATTTACCTCCCATCTTTTTCCTTTCCCAGACAAGCACCGCCCCCACCCGCGGTTTTTTAATCTTGTACCAACCCGACTCCTCCATATCCTCTACAGTCCGACCAAGGGTTAGATGCACCTCCTCAATGAGATCAAAGATCGTTAGAATCGTCGAAACGAAGAAGGCACAGGAGCGAACCCCACCGATCGTGACATCTGTCTTCCTCCCGTTAACCTTGGCATAAAAGTTACGGAACGTATCAGCGCCAACGCTGTTTTTGATCGCGGCGAGATAAGAATCAAAAAGAAGCGGTTTAACTTTTATTTCCTTTTTGGAGCGTTTCTTGGCCACCATAACTTCTCCTGCAGTACTATATTACAACGTGTATTAATAAAACTGTGGCCGTTTAGCAAACAAGCCAACTAACACAATTTTGCAATCACCCGGAGAAGAAAATCATCAGCCCGATGAAGAATGTTGCTCAACTTGTTGATTGTTGTCGGGGTAAGATTAAGTTTCCTGCTAATCTCGTTGTAAGACTTTCTCCGATACAGGAGTTTAAACGCCCCCAATCTCTTAGAAAACATCTTTATCTCCGTAGGGGTGAAGAGGGCTTGCAAAAACCGCAACCTCTCCCGGCGATCCAAAGACTCCAAATCCTCCCAGAACTCTTTAATTAACTGCCTTTCCTCGGCCGGGTTCGTCTGCCGCCGCGATACCTTAGTCATACCACTACTATATTACAACGTTGTATTCTGGGAGTCAAGGACAGGTTTGCTCCCTCTAGCTTTTAATTGGGTTCTGCCTTAGATATTTAAGAAGTTCGATAGACTCCTTAGGCCTCCCCCTTCCTACGGGAAAGAAGGTGGGGAATACTTTGTATGTAACCCTGCCAATTGGGATAGTTTTGAAAACATTTATGTTGCCTACTCTTGCACTTTTTAAGTGGGCAGAAAGTTTGATTGACCGCCCCACCAGCGCCTGGAAAGGAAGTAAACCAAAGGTGATAATCAACTTAGGATCAGTGATCCAAATCTCCTCTTTCAAAATCTGAGTATGGGATTTAATTGCGGCAACACTTGGAGGTGCAGCATCTTTGCTACAACACTTAACCAAATTCGTGAGATACAACCCGGCTTCCTTTAAAGCGTTTGCGACAGTCAAGATATCATTCTGATCCCATATCCCCTTCTCCGTTGTGCTATAGATCTTCTTTGGAAGAAAACCTGACTCTACCAAAACCCGCCAAAAATTTGAAACCCCCATAAAAGGGATTCGAAGACCTCGATGATTAGGATCGGAGGTGATGTTTCGATAAGTGGGATTGATAAGAACAAAGAAGTAATCAGGATTATCAATCGCTCCCCCACCTAAGATGTGTTGGAGCTTATTTCCCTTTGCTTTGCAAAACGGGCAATTATCTATCTTCCGATTAAGATCTCGCAAAAACCACACTCTTTCCTTTGGATGTTTAGTATTGATGCTTACCAAAGTACTCATTACTGCAATTTCTCAAGCATTTTCTTGGGGTCCCCCGCAATATGGACCCAACGGGTCCTTTCCCACCCGATCCGGTTATACCATTCCAAAGGGAAGCGGGATTTGACATCGGCGAAACCCTCAAGCGTAGTAATTTGGTATTTTCGGATTGCTTTTTTGAGGATTGCCAACAGCAGGAGTCTGGCGATTCCTCGCCTCTGGAATTTTGGATGGACAAAAATCTCTGTATCAGAAAGGTGAGGCCCATCCCACCACGGAACAATGTCACCTACGATACCTCCCACCACCTTCCCCTTATAAACTGCCACAAAGAAAAGGTCCCTCTGCCTCCTTAAGAAGTACTCAAAAAACTTCTCTGCTGTGGCGCCTGTCCATTCCTCCCCGACGTTTGCCTTTCTCCAAGCCAAAGCATACACAGCGGCTGCTTTAGGAATTTCGCATCGCTTTAAAACCCGGATCCGTACATTTGTTATCTCTCTACCATTTTTGATTTCCCTATTGATCTTTTTCATTTTTTATAAACTCCTAGGCCGGTGGAGGTTCAGGATAGTGGCATTTCTTCCACTTTTTCCCGGAACCACACCAGCAGGGGTCGTTGCGGCCGATCTTCTTTCCCTGTCGCATCACTGTTCCTCCGCCAGAGACGGATTTTATCTCTTGTTCCTGACCATAGGTGGCAGTTGGATGCTGTAAAACTACCTCCTGTTCTCTCTGCGCCAAGGGAATTTCCTCCCTCCGTTTGATTTCAACCCGTGTTAACCGGTCAGCAACAGTCCCCCAAATCTCATTAACAAGACGGTCAAACAGAAGCCGCGCTTCTTTCTTGTACTCAACCAGTGGATCCTGTCCCCCATAACCCCGAAGGCCAATCCCACTTCGAAGATCGGCCATCGTCTCGATATGTTCAAGCCACAAAAGATCAAAGGCTTGGAGGGTTAGCTGCTGGGCGATCTTACCCCAAACTTCCCCAAGCTTCTTCTCTCGCTCCTCCCAAATCTTTGTGATCTCTGAAGAAAATGGTGCGATTTTCTCTAAAAGCCACTGTTTCATCTCCCGCCTCGCGTCGACTCCATCTCGCGAGTCGAGGCGGGCCTCCCCGCCCTCCAGGATTTTGCGGCGCAGCGCATAGATGATCTCCCGATGCTTGTTCATCACGTCATCGTATTCCACCAGCTGCTTTCGAAGATCAAAGTTAAATCCCTCGACCTTTTTTTGGGCATTTTCAATCGCTTTGGAAACCAAACCGCTCTCCACCGGGACATCCTCCTCCAACCCGAACCGATCCATCAGCCGCTCAACTGTTTCTCCCCCAAAGATTCGCATCAGATCGTCCTGAAGAGAAACAAAGAAGCGGGAGGAACCGGGATCACCCTGACGGCCAGAGCGCCCTCGAAGCTGGTTATCAATCCGCCGCGCCTCATGCCGCTCGGTTCCAACAACATGCAGCCCTCCAAGCTCAACCACTCCCTCCTCAAGCTTAATGTCGACCCCTCGCCCAGCCATGTTGGTAGCAACCGTTACCGCCTCCCTCTTTCCTGCTTTGGCGAGGATATACGCCTCCTTCTCGTGATGCTTGGCATTTAAGACCTCGTGAGGAATCTCCTTTCGCTTTAAGAGTTTGGAGAGAAGCTCGTTCTTCACAATTGAAGTGGTTCCAACCAGAACCGGCTGGCCTTTCTCGTGGCATCTCTCAATCTCCTCAACCACCGCTTTAAACTTCCCTGCTATCGTTTTGTAAACCATATCGGGATGATCAGCCCTGATCATTGGTTCATTGGTGGGGACAACAACCACATCCAGACCGTAAACCTTGTGAAACTCCTCTGCCTCGGTTGCCGCGGTTCCCGTCATCCCGGCGAGCTTTTCGTACATCCGAAAGTAATTCTGGAAAGAGATTGTCGCTAAGGTTTTACTCTCCCTCTTGATCTCCACCCCCTCCTTCGCCTCAATCGCCTGATGCAGCCCCTCCGAGTAGCGTCGGCCGAACATCAACCGGCCGGTAAACTCATCAACAATAATCACTTCCCCGTCCTTGACGATGTAATCCTTATCACGGTGATAAAGAGCCCGTGCCCGAAGCGCCTGCTCAATATGGTGAATCGTCTCAAAGTCACGTTGATAAAGGTTGGGAACACCGAGCATCCGCTCTACTTTTCGAAGTCCTACCTCGGTGAGAGTCGCCGCTCTGGCTTTCTCATCGATCTCAAAATCAATCTGTGAAGTAAGTTTTTTTACCAGATCGGCAAACTGGTAGTACTTTTGGGTCGCCTCCTCCTCCGGGGCAGAGATAATCAAGGGGGTCCGCGCCTCATCAATTAAAATTGAGTCCACCTCATCAACAATCGCGAAGTGGTGAACTCCTTCCTCCCCCTTGCGATTGACCTGAACAATTTGGGAGAGATCATAAACCATATTGTCGCGAAGATAATCAAAGCCAAACTCATTGTTGGTTCCATAGGTGATATCCGCCTGGTAAGCCTCCCTCCGAGGAACCTCCCGAAGATGCCGTCCTTGACCCAGCGCCATCTCCTCAGGAGTTTCCACCTCCTCCGGACCCCGGAGCACCTCCGCTCCCCCACTTTCCGGATCATAAAGGTAGGCTTTTTCGTGATTGAGACACCCGACTGTTAGGCCAAGAAGGTGATAAATCGGCCCCATCCACTCCGTATCACGACGGGCAAGATAATCGTTAACGGTAACAAGATGCGCTCCCCGACCGGTTAAGGCGTTAAGATAAAGGGCTAAGGTGGCGGATAAAGTTTTCCCCTCCCCCGTTTTCTGCTCCACTACTCTCCCTTGATGAAGGGCAACCCCTGCCGCAAGTTGCACATCAAAGTGGCGCATTCCGGTGGTGCGGCGCGAAGCCTTCCTTACTACTGCAAACGCTTCTGGAAGAATTTCATCAAGAGTCCTTCCCTTCTCCAACTGCTGCCGGAACTCCTCTGTTTTTTCTTTTAGCTTTGGGTCAGATAACTTCTTAATCTGCGGTTCAAAAGAGTTAATCCGCTCAACCGACGGTTGTAGTTTGTTGAGCTCGCGCTCGTTCGAATCCAGAAATTTGGCCAAAAACGAAAGCATTCTTTGTTAATAATAACACTGATAGGGTGGTATCATTAGTTTGATGTCCTACCGGTTTCTAGAAGAAATCGCTACTGCTGATGTCGCTTTTGAGGCAACGGGAAAAACCCCCGAAGAGTTGTTCATCAGCGCGGCCGAGGCTCTGGAAGAAACACAGGTCAATACAAAGCAATTAGCCAACAGCGAACAGCGAGCAGTAAATCTGGAGAATGAAACTTTAGATAAGCTTCTTTTTGATTTTCTTGATGAGTTAATCTACTACAAAGACGCCGAGCAGCTTGTATTCAACAAATTCGATATAGAAATACAAGCAAGCGAAGGCGGCTTTGCTAGCGATCGTGAGATCGCGTCCAAAGATATCAAATGGAGACTTAAGGGAGTAATCGCTGGGGAGAAGTTGGATCCTAATCGTCACGAACTGCGAACCGATGTAAAAGCAGTCACCAAACATCAGTTTGGAATCCAGAAGACAAAGGAAGGCTATAAAGCGACGGTTGTTCTTGACATTTGAGCGAAGTGAAAATGCGGATCTGAGCGAAGCAAAGATCGTATATCTAAATGTTTTTCCCTCTCTCTGACATCAATCCACGGCTCTCCCGCCCCCTTGTTACCGTTGCCTTAATTGCCATCAACATCCTTGTCTTCTTTTTCTCACTCCGAAACTTTGAGTCTTTCATCACAAACTTTGGCTTTATCCCCACCGCCGCAAGCGTTACCACTGTCTTTACCGCGATGTTTCTTCACGGAGGGTTTGATCATCTTTTTGGAAATATGTGGTACCTCTGGCTTTTTGGAGATAATGTTGAAGGAGTTTTCGGCCGGTTCCACTACCTTTTCTTCTACCTTCTCTCTGGAGTGTTTGCAACTGGAGCTCACTTCCTCACCAATTTGAATTCAACCATCCCTGCAATTGGTGCTTCAGGAGCAATCTCGGGGGTTTTGGGGGCTTATCTTGTCTTTTTCCCCAAAGTGAGAGTGAGAGCTTACGCCCGATATGCTGGGGTGATGGAGCTTTCCGCTTTTAGCCTCCTTGCCCTTTGGTTTTTGATGCAACTTCTTTTTAGCACTTTAAGCCTTGTTGGCGGTGTTGGGAGTGGAATCGCCTTTGGTGCCCACGCCGGTGGTTTTATCTTCGGTTATCTTTACGCTTACCTTTTCAAACGGCTCTTCCCTCAAAGAATACCGGAAGTTTCTCTTGGAGATTTAAGAGGTTAACTTGTCAGCTTGCTGACAACCTCGTGGAGACGCTCAATTTTATCTATTCTCTCCCAAGGCAGGTCCAACTCTGGACGGCCGAAATGCCCATAACAGGCTACTTGGCGATAAATCGGCTGGCGAAGCTTAAGATTTTTGATAATCATTCCTGGCCGAAAATCGAAGACCTTCCTCACTACTTCTGTCAAAAGTTCATCGCTCACCTTCCCTGTCCCAAAGGTATTGACACTCACCGCCAGTGGCTCAGGAACCCCAATGACATAAGATACCTGAAGCTCACACCTCTCCGCCAACTTGGCGGCAACCACATTCTTAGCAGCATATCGGGCCATATATTGGCCAGAGCAATCCACCTTTGTCGGATCCTTACCCGAAAGTGATCCCCCACCATGATGGGCGTAGCCACCGTAGGTATCAACCACATTCTTTCTCCCAGTAAGACCGGTATCCGCCCTCGGTCCTCCAGTCACAAATCGCCCAGTGGCGTTAATATGGTATTTTGTTCCTTGGTCGAGAAGGCCTTTGGGAATCACTACCCGAACGACATTCTCGATCAACTGTTTTTTCAACTGAGGAAGTCCCACATCTGGATCATGTTGAGCGGCTAAGACGATCGTGTCCACCCGTTTCGGCTTCCCACCGTTGTATTCAACTGTCACCTGCGACTTCCCATCGGGGCGAAGGCCTTTCACGATTCCCTTTTTCCTTACCTCAGCCAAACGCTGACAGAGACGATGGGCAAGAACGATCGGAAGAGGCATCAGCTCGGGGGTCTCTGTACAGGCGTAACCGATCATCAAACCCTGATCACCGGCTCCCAGCTCGGAAAGCCGCTCTCTCACAATCTTTCCTCCCACAGTTTCCTTATAACGATCGACTCCTCGGGCGATATCCGATGATTGGGCTTGGATTGCCATGATAATCCCGGCCGTATCATAGTGGAAGCCGTATTCGGCTTTGGTGTAACCGACCTCTTTAATCACCCGCCGCGCGATAGCGGGGATTTCAATGTAACAGTTGGTGGTAATCTCCCCGGCGATGAACATCACCCCATTGGTCACAAGTGCCTCAACTGCCACCCGCGCCTTGGGGTCTCCTCTTATAATTTCATCTAAAATAGCATCAGCAACTTGATCACAAAGCTTATCGGGGTGTCCTTCGGTAACTGATTCCGAGGTAAAAAAGTTCTTCACGAGGAAGAATATAACAAAAAAAGCTCCTGGTAGGAAAGACCAGGAGCAAAAAGTTAGACCGGCGTATCACCTCTTAGCATCTGAGGAAGGGAAACACCAAGTTCGGCAGCTGCTACAATCAGCCGGCCCGTACCGATACGTCCGGTTGAGTCGGATGGCCAAAGCTCATCAACCTCCGATGATTCCTTACCTGGCCACAAGACATCAACAACGCACTGGAGCTCTGGTAGGGTAATTTCCACTTCCCCCCTCAGCGCTGCTTCTGCCAGATCTGTTTTCTTGGAAAGATCCACCAGAGACATCCCTAACTCGGAAAGACGCCTTTGGACTACTTGGGCAAAGTTTTGCCGTATGAATTCCTTATCGCCAGAAACAAAAAGGCTCATCGTCTTCCTCCTTCTTTATTGTTCTGCTTGTATTATAGGACATCCCGCATCTTTAAAGCAAGAGTTGCTAAAATAAGCGGAGCTTGTTTTCTTCTGCTCCACAGTGCAAAAATGAGCACGTGGAGCACAAACCGCTAACCAAAATCTCTAACTATTTTCGAGCTTGCGAGAAAACAAGCTCGCCTTATATCTGGGAGATTTCTACTTCCTACAAGTCAGGGATGAAAGTTCCGGCAAGGATCTTCGCTTCAGAAAAACTCCTTAGGGAGATGGATGAGGGGGTGATTGATCAGTTAACCAACGTTGCCCAGCTTCCAGGGCTTGTCGGCTACGCTTTAGCAATGCCCGATGCCCACTGGGGCTACGGCTGTCCGATCGGCGGGGTTTTTGCTACCGACCCCAAACAAGGTGGAGTAATCTCCCCAGGATCGGTTGGGTTTGATATCAACTGCGGGGTAAGACTTTTAGCCACCGATCTCAACGAGAAGGAGGTTAAATCACAAACCACAAAACTGATCGACCTTCTTTTTAGCCGTGTCCCATCTGGAGTAGGTCAGGGAGGATTGCTGAAACTTAATGAACATGAGCTTAAAGAAGTAATGGTTGAAGGAGCAAATTGGGCCGTAAAAAGAGGTTTTGGTTGGCAGGAGGATCTTGAGCACACCGAAGAAGGAGGAAAGTTAGCCGGAGCAAACCCTGAGATGATCTCCAAGCGAGCGATAGAAAGAGGAAGAGACCAGGTTGGGACGTTAGGATCAGGAAATCACTATCTGGAAATTCAAGTTGTAAAGGAGATCTTTGATCCCCCAACCGCTTCCAAAATGGGGATTACAAAAGTTGGTCAGGTTATGGTAATGATTCACTGCGGCTCCCGTGGCTTTGGTCATCAGGTTGCCACCGACTACCTAAAGATTTTTGAGGAAACGATGCCCAAGTATAAGATTGCCGTTCCCGATCCTCAGCTTGCCGCCGCCCCTTTTAACTCTCCTGAGGGCCAAGCCTATTTTGGGGCAATGGCCTGCGCCGTCAATCTCGCCTTCGCCAACCGGCAAGTAATTATGCATCGGGTCCGGGAAGCTTTTGCCCAGTCCTTCGGGAAAAGCGCCGAAGAGCTAAGGATGCAGCTAATTTATGATGTTGCCCATAACATCGCGAAGCTGGAACAGCATACTGTTCCAGCTATGCGCCAGCTCGTGGTACACCGAAAGGGAGCAACGAGAAGTTTTCCAGACCATCCAGTAATCATCGGTGGCTCAATGGAAACAGAATCCTACCTTATGCTTGGGACTAAGGAAGCAATGAAACTCTCCTTCGGCTCAACTGCCCACGGGAGTGGGCGAACGATGAGCCGGGCGGAGGCGAAAAGAAGGGTCAGAGGTGAGAAGCTGCAAAAAGAGATGAAAGAACACGGCATTTATGTTCGCTCAAGCTCAATGCCAGGACTGGCGGAGGAGGCAGGGATCGCCTACAAAGATATCTCCGAGGTGGTTGAAGTAACCCACCAAGCTGGTCTTTCAAAGAAGGTTGCCAGCTTTGTCCCTATTGGCAACATCAAAGGTTAACCGTCCCCTTTTTCATATAACATATCGGATTTTACGAAGTTTGCCGCGAAGCGTTGCCCCGCAGCCCGCCGAAAATTATTTTACTCTTTTTGTAAATTCTTTGATTATTTTTTGATATCCCTCCTTTTGTACAATCTCCCATGCTTTTTTATAATCTGGCAGGTGACTTATCAATCTTATATCTCGATTAAGTCTCTTTTCGTTAAAGGATTTCAGATACATGTGTGAATGTATTGCATGAAGGGGGATATGTATTCTTGTTTTGTGCGATTCTTCTTTGTATTTTCTGTCGATATAGTTCCACGCTTTTTCTGTCTTTTTCTTATTTCCCTTTTGGATAAACAGTTGATGAATCAACTCGTGAATTAATGTATCAATGAAGTCATCAGGATATTTATCATAAACTGGCAGAGTCAAAGGATCGGAAAAAGGAATACATCTACCAACCACATAACAATAAATGAATTCAGATCTCCACTTTAAACCTGTTACATTAGAGAGTTCTTCAAGAATTTTCTTTTCGTCTTTTCTCCAAAGCTTTTCTACCTTTTTTATGTAGCTTAGAATTTGATTTGTGGTGGGGTATTTGCCGGTTTTTCTTTTGTAAATTTTAATCCATTCTTTCCAATTTTGGTCGTAAACCGGCGAGTATTTGAAAATAATTTTTGGTGTCATAATATATACAAAGTTAACTACTCTAGAGCATTCAGCCACCCAAATTCTAACAAACTTTCGCCAAATATGGAGATATACTACAAACACTACAAACAAACCCTCCGGGTTTGTTTGATTGAGATGGGATTATTAGCAGTTTTTTATAAAATTTTTTGTGCCGTCATCTAACGTCTTGCGGATAAAAGAAGTTGCCGAAGGCAATTTGGGGAAATCTCTGATTTCCCTTTTATCCGCCGTTAGCAGACCGAGACGAAGTCAAGGCAAGGTAAACGAAGTTTGCCGAAGAGTTCGGGGGCGGCGTTGAAAAATGTTTATTCACGAAAATTTCTTTGAAAACGCCTTATTCGGAAGAGCGGGCCATTTGTTCTGAAAAGAAAGCCTTCACATCGCTCAACATCTCATCTGTCATTTCATGACCAACCCCCGGATACAAAACAAAACGGGCTTTACTCCCTACCGATCCATACATTTTTTTTCTAAATTGCCAGCGTCCTATTATTGATTCTCCAAAATTCTGTAAAATCAACCGTGCATCTTCTGCTTCATACATGTCTACATGCGGTACCGAATCATTTGTATCTTGGTCTCCGGCATAAATGTAAAGGGGGATCGTCCTGAACGTCTCGAGGTCAAATTCTTTACCAACGAGGCTTTCTGAATCCCGCATTCCAACAGGGTATCTTAGTTTTATCCCATTCCATTCCTTCAAGGGAACCGCATCCCAGCCAACTGTACCACCTGCTGCAGCGGCACGGACCCTTTCGGGGTGCAGGAGCGTAAACCTGTTGGTAAAATAACCAGAAGTCGAAAATCCCATCATAAACACCTTATCCGCTATGTTGATGCGCTTCTGTGATAGTCGCTCTCTGGCATCGTCTATCATGGCTATTAGCTGAAGGTCTAGCCGTTCTAATCCGTCTATTTCCGTCAAAAGAGTGTCCCTGGTGAGAGCCTGCGTGACAAGCGAGTATGTCCAAGTTTCATTATCAATTCCTATAGCAGAGAACTCAGGTGTTTTAGGGCGAGGAAAGGTTGGAATCAATACAGTAACTCCTAGATCCTCTGCCATCTCTGCTCCTATTGACTCGATTCTTTTTCTTGCCCATTCGTCATGAACAGATTGATCATCACTCGGCTCGGGAGAATTGTTCGGCTCAACCAAAAGATAGGTTTTCCCATCCGCTTCGGTCCAAACACGACCGGGTATGTAAAGATAGTACGGCCAATAAAATCCCTTTGTCGGATTCGCTTCTATTTTTAGTAAAGTTGGTTCGGTAGGCTGAAGGTAAATACTCACAAAAACAATAATCCCAATAATCGCTAATACTAAAATTCCATAAATTAAAATTTTTGATTTCATCATGATTTAATTAGTTTAATCTTCTTTAAAAATTTTCTTTTCGTAAAGGCGAGCCCCCGAATTTCTGCTAACTCGTTTTATACGAATTGTTTTCGTGAACCACCAGCACTCTTTCGTGCTATGCGAAGCTTCACAAAACTATCTCTAGAGCTTTCAGCCACCCAGATTCTAACAAACTTTTGCCAAATATGGAGATATTTCTAAAGTGGGTTGAGACAGTTCACCAAATGAGACTCTCCAAAAACGTACGAGTCTGCTCCGCATCCTCCGCTTTCTCGCTTCGCTCGAAAGTTGCAAGCTTTGTCCCTATTGGCAACATTAAAGGTTAGGTATATAATCTAAAGTGACATGCAGCAGATAAAAGTTAAATTGGTAGAAACTTTCCACAGCCCAACCCACGGGATACTCGCCCTACCTAAGGTTATTCAAAAGATTGCTGATTTCGCCCACGCCAAGCCCGACTATCGTTATCGGATTATCATTGGCACCGATTCCCAAACAAGAGGAAGTAAAGTGACTGAATTTGTCACCGCCCTAATCATTCATCGGGTTGGTGGAGGGGGGGTTTATTTCTGGAAGAAGTTTCAGCGTGAAAAACCTTACAGCCTCAGAGAGAAAATCTATGAAGAGGCGGTCGCTTCCTTGGAGTTTGCCAATGAGTTCCTCTACCTGCTTAAAGAAAAGCCGGAGCTTCTCCAGTTTGACCTTGAGATCCACGTCGATATCGGAAACGGAGGGCCAACACGGGAGATGATCGCCGAGGTGGTGGCAATGATTCAAGGAAACGGTTACCAAGTGAAAACGAAACCCGAAGCATACGGTGCCTCAAAAGTCGCCGACCGCCACGTTTAGCCTACCAAAATGGGTAGCGGTCGTGGAGAAATTTGACTAAAGCAGCAACGGCAACCCCAATTAAAAAGCCACCCAAGATATCAATTGGGTAATGGACTCCGGCAACAACTCTTCCTATTCCCACCAAGATCCCAAGGATCAAAATCAATACTCCCGGTAATTTTTCGGTGAAGAAGATCGCCATTCCTAAAGCCGTCAAAAATGTGGCATGGCCGGAGGGAAAAGAAGCGTAATACTCACTCAAAGATACACCAACCAAAGGAGTAAAGTTTTGGGCGACAAAGGGACGCGGAACAGGAAAAAGAAAGTTTAATCCCTCCGAAATTGCAAACGCCACAACCACCGAAACAACGATCCGTATTAGATCATGCCGCTCCCGCCTTACCCAAAGATAAGGAATGGAAAGAAGGGAAAGATAGATTAAGTAACGGGCAGCAAAAATGATAAGGAAATTCATTGACACAGATACAAAGTATTCCCAAAAGGAAGACTCTTATAACCAACTTCAACCACCTCAATCTTAGCAAAAATTTTAGAAAGGGTTGTGTGGAACTGCTTCCGATCAAAACCGGAAACACGATTGAAAACCACTACTCCTTCTTTAGCAAGAAGGTTCCTTACCGATTGGTGAAATTCAATCTCTTCAAGCTGCTTTGACCACCCCCCGCCCAGAAAAAGATCAACAATAATCGTGGAATAAGTATCTGCACGAAGCGGGTATTTTTTGGGATTCTTAACTAATTCATAGGCATCAGCAACAATCACTTTAAGATTAGGAATCTCACCAAACCTAAAGTACCTCTCCCCCACCCCAACCACAACTGGGTCAAGTTCAACCCCATCAATTGCGATTCCCGAAAACGTTTTGGATAAAAGATGGGCGACTGTTCCTCCCCCAAGCCCCAAAATCAAGGCGCTTTGGGGATTATCAATCCTTCGCGCCAACTCCTTCACCATCCGCCCCCAAACACGGTTTTTAAAATCCTTAGCCGCTAAATTCACTGATTGGGTGTAACCACCAACCTCCAGAATCCTTTCTTCCCCTTGCTGCCAAACGTTTATCTTTCCAGAAAGGGGCGAGGTTGTCGAGTAGATGAGTTTAGGCTTTGATGAGCTTCTTCCCCACATACGATTGAAGGACCACGGGGATCTTAACCGAGCCGTCTTTCTGTTGATAGTTCTCCAAAATTGCAATCAGTGCCCGCGAAGTAGCAATCGCAGTCCCGTTTAGGGTATGGACAAATTTAAGTTGGCCAGCTTTATCACGGTATCTGATATTCAGCCGCCGAGCCTGGTAATCGGTGGTGTTGGAGGTTGAGGTAACCTCTCCCCATTCTCCATAAGTCCCATCGCGTTTGACGCGACCTGGCATCCAAGCCTCAAGGTCGAACTTCCGGTAAGCTGAAGCCCCTAACTCTCCTGAGCAAGTATCAATCACCCGATAAGGAATCTTTAGTCCTTTAAAAAGCTTCTCCTCGAGCTTAAGGAGGTAATCGTGCATCATCTGGGACTCCTCAGGTTGGCAAAAGACAAACATCTCCACCTTTGAGAACTGATGAACCCGATAGATCCCCTTTGCGTACTTCCCGTAAGCGCCTGCCTCCCGGCGGAAACAGTGGGAGAAGCCCGCATACTTTATTGGAAGCTTCTCGGAGTCAAGAACCTCATCGGCGTGATAACCACCCAAGGTTATCTCCGCCGTTCCAATTAGTCCAAGCTCCCCGCCCTCAAGAAGATAGATATCAGATTGAGGACCACGAGGGTTGAAACCAACACCATCGATAATCCTTGGCCGCGCGAGATCCGGAGTAACGAAGGGAGTAAAACCCTCAGCAAGAAGAAGATCGAAAGCATATTTAACCAAGGCAAACTCCAGAAGTGCAGCCTCTTTTTTTAGGTAGTAAAACTTTGTACCCGCAACTTTTGCCCCCGCGTCAAAATCAATAAGATCGAGTTTTCGTGAAAGCTCTTCGTGATCCAGCGCTTTGAAGGCAAATTTTGTAGGCTTCCCGACAATTTTCAAAACCTTGTTCGCTTCTTCCCCACTCCTGATAGGAACTTTCGGATGAAGGAGATTGGGAACTTCCCACAAAAGCTCTTGAAGCTGATTCTCTAAATTCTTTAATTGGGGATCAAGATTTTTGAGTTCATTTTTGATAGCGGCAGCACGTTTAAGCGTTTCTTCCGAAGGTTTGCTCTTGCTAAGTTTATTCCTCTCCGCCCTTAGCTCCTCTACCCTCAACAAAAGGACAGAGCGGGCTTTGGCAAGGCGGTCGATCTTATCAACCTCTACCTTCATCCCTCGTGCCTCAACAACCTTCTTTATCTCCTTTAAGTTTTCAGTTACGAATTTTTGATCAAGCATGGTTCGACAAGCTCACCATAAATTACTTTGGCCGCAAGGCTGGGAAAAACATCACCTCCCTAATTGAGGAAGTATTTGTCAAAAGCATTAAAAGACGCTCCATCCCCACCCCTAATCCGGATGTTGGGGGCATACCGTACTCGAGCGCCTCCAGAAAACCTTCGTCGATAGGATGGGTTTCCAACTGTCCTTCCCTCCTAAGTTTTGCTTGGGCTTCAAAATTCTCCCTAAGAAGTAGAGGATCGTTTCCTTCGGAATAGCTTAACCCAAATTCCATCCCGGCAATAAAGATTTCAAAATTTTCTGTATATTCAAGATCATCCTCAACCGTCTTAGCAAGGGGCATGATATCTCGAGGATAGTTACAGATAAGGGTAGGTTGAATAATCGTTGGTCTCACTAAAGTGTCAAAAATCTCCTCGAGGATCTGACCTTTAAGATTTTTTCCTCTAACATCTACTCCCAATTTTTGTGCCGCCGCTTTTGCATCCTTCAAATCCTCAACCTTAGTCCAATCTACCTTTGTTTCCTTCTCAACAGCTTTAACCATTGGTATCCTCCTCCACGGAGGATTAAGATTGATCTTCTTGCCCTGGTAAGTGATTTTTGTTGTTCCTAAAACATTCTTGGCGATTGCCGCAAACATCCGCTCTGCCAGCTCCATATTATCCTTATAGTCAGCATAAGCCCACATCGTCTCCATCTGCAGAAACTCAGGGTTATGGGTAGTATCAATTCCTTCATTTCTAAAATCAACCGAGAATTCAAAGACCTTTTCGTACCCCCCAACGATCAGCCGCTTTAAATACATCTCGTTTGAGATCCGAAGGTAAAAATCAGCATCCAGAGCGTTAAAGCGGGTAATAAACGGCCGAGCCAAAGTCCCACCATACAACGGTTGAAGCGATGGGGTCAACACCTCGGTGTAACCTTCGCTAAGAAGGAATTGACGCATACTCCCCACAATCTTGAAAACAACGTTAAACCGCTCTCTAATTTCTGGATTAAGGATTAGATCAAGGTAACGTTTACGATAACGCTCTTCTACATCTTTCAAACCGTGCCATTTGGAAGGGAGGGGTCGAAGTGATTTAGCAAGAAGGGTAAAATCAGAAACCTCAACTGTCAGCTCCCCCGCTTTGGTTTTGAAGGTTTTTCCAGAAGCACCAAGGAAATCACCAATATCAAGAAGAGTTAGCAGTTGGAGGTTGGTGGCCGGAAGTTTATCTCCCAGAAAGAGGAGTTGGATTTTAGCTGTCTCATCACGAAGGTCAGCAAAAGTAATTGCTCCGTGGCAGCGAAGGGAAATGATCCGACCAGAAACAGAAACCTTGCTCCCGAGCTTTAACTTACGCACCTTTGCAATCAGATGGCCTCGGTCGTAAGAAGAAGGGTAAGGATTAACACCCAATTTCCTTATCTTTTCAAGCTTTTTCAACCGTTCCTTCCTTAGCTCCTCAATTGGTCTGGGCATTATACAGTGAACAGTTTATCACGTACAACGTGATTAGAGATAATTATCTCGTCCAGTGAACAGTTTACAGTTGTCTAGCGTTCAGTTGGGAATAGAGCGATAAGTGCGCTCTGGTCACTAATTGCTGAGGGCTGATCGCTACTTAATCTCGAGAATGTGATAAACGAGTTTTCCCACCGGTGCTTCAACCTCAACCTTATCCCCTACTTTCTTTCCCAGAAGGGATTGCCCCAAGGGTGACTTATGGGAAATTCTCCCGTTACCTGGATCAGCCTCAGTAGTCCCAACGATATAAAACTCATGTTCATTACCATCAAGATGAACCTTAACCCGTGAACCAATAGCGATAATCCCGGTTTTAGCACCTTCAACCACTTCTACTTTTTTGAGAAGCTCATCCAATTCCTCAATACGACCTTCGATAAAAGACTGCTCGGTTCGAGCTGCATCGTAAGCCGCATTTTCGCTAACATCCCCAAATTCACGCGCTTTCTGCAACTTCTCCGCTACCTCTTTGCGCCGGACATTTACAAGGTTATCGTACTCTTCTTTTAAATTTTCCAAACCCTCTTGGGTTACAAAAATTTTTTCTTCAGTCATTTTTGACAAAATGAAAATCCCCCGTCTCTCGGGGAGGAGATCTTGGGGCTTATGGGATTAATTTACCAAAAAAAACCGTCGTTGTCAAGCAACACCGTTGGTGCCCCAGTACCAGAGCAACGCTCGGTACGGGGCTACCATGAAGTGTGCTTCGCTCTACTTCATGGTGCCGCCAACCGGAGTCGAACCGGTGTTTTAGCGTTGAGAACGCTATGTCCTAGCCCCTAGACGATGGCGGCTTAACCTCTTTTCCCCCTCTATTCTACCACTAACCCGCCGCGAGGACTTCAAGGATAGTGATATCTCGTTTCTTCAACTCCTTCATAAACTCCTCATAGACTTCTTCTCCGATACAATCCTCGGGTGGCACCAAACCCTTACCTTTTATCTTTCCTTCCGCCAGGAACCTAGCGGCGATAGCAGCGGAAAAACCGGTCACCCGCGCCATCGCCGAAATCCCAGTTCTCGTGTCTGCCTCCTCCCACATATAATAATCGACATGCATCCTCCTACCATCTTTTGTTCCGGTAACTGTATTCCACATAACACACACGTCAGTGTCACCCTCTGAAGGATAGAGTTGCGGCTCCAAAACGGACACCAAAAATTCCCTTGGCACCACCTTCATTCCTCCGAATTTCACGGGTGTAAGATCAAGTAATCCACACCCCTTCAGAGTCTGTATTCCCTGCCAATGACCTGGCCACCTGATAGTTTTCTCGCTAAAGTCCTTGAGCTGCGGCCTGGTGGAGAGAAAGCTTGGCATCCCTGGGGTAACGAAACACTCCAACTCTTCGTCCCTACCTAACTGCGTGAATCGGAACCGCTCGTAATCAGACATTGCTTCTACCTCCACCGGTTTCCCATTCTTTATTACCATAACTGCAACCATATACTCCCGCAAGACATGGGCAAACGCCCAGGTGACTATATAACCCAACGGATGCTTCGCGGCTGCCTCCCTCGTGGGAATTCCTCCAACTCGTGCAACAGCCGTCTCCACCTTCCCAAATTTCCTGATGCCCTCACCAACAGTGATGTTGCTCAAACCAGGAGCAAAACCGATTCCATCAATCAACAGAACATTATTCGCAACTGCCCTCTTATGAAGCCACTTCCCATACTCTTCAATGGTCATTCCCTCTGGGACTTTCAATCCTTCAGTCTCGTAAGGATCTGGTCTTCGATGGTACTCTTCCAAAATATCGACAATATTCAACCCGGTCCCAATCGCCGCCTCAACAACCTTATAGCTTGTTCTTCTGTCCGGCAACGCGATCACCCCAACATCGTATCGCGCCATTAGCTTCTTTGTCCCCTCTTCGTCGGAGATGTCAAGGACGTGTGCCACTACTTTGTCACTCCCGACCCATCTTTTTGTCTTCGCAAGGGCCGCCTGATGCCTCCCCACAATCCCCACGCTTTCAATTTCTCTATCCTTTGCCAAATCCCAAGCAATCGCGGAACCGATTTTTCCGGTCCCTCCGAAAATCAAAAATTTCACTGCATTTTCCTCCTTTTACCACCCATCTTACCACCCATCATTTTTCTTCCAGAGTGATTGCTTGAACAGGACAAGCATCGCGGGCGCGGTGAAGATCCTCCGCAGAAACCTTCTCCCAACCCTCTTTTACTTTTGCCTTTCCCCCAGCGGTGTCAAGGGAAAAAACATCTGGCATCAGGATAGTACAACTCCCGCAGCCGATACAGCGTTCACGGTCAATTTTGATTTGTTTTATTTTCATCTATTTTTAAACCTAAAGCCGAGCGAAGTGTCCAAAGCGACAGAAAGGCGCAGGTTTCCCTCGAGGTGCTAAGGGCTCCACCAAAATCTGCACGAATCTCGTCCTCGCTTATCGCCGCAACGTCCGTTAAGGACTTTCCTTTTACTCTTTCCGTCAACATTGAGGTAGCAGCCATGCTGATCACGCATCCCTTACCCTGGAACTTAATATCCTTTATTCTACCCTCTTCAACACTGAGAAAGATTTCCACCCAATCCGCCTCGGCACACAACGGGCTATCTTTTCTTGCCTTCTTATTAGCCCCTTTAAGTTCCCCTTTGTTCCTTGGGTTTCGGTAGTGGTCAAGAATCTCCTCGCGGTAAATATCCATCTATCTTCTAAAGATCTTTTTTGCCTTTTCAATCCCCTCCACCAACCGATCAATCTCCTCCTCAGTGTTATAAAGGTAAAAACTTGCTCTGGCGGTAGCGGTTACACCAAGGCGCGTGTGAAGAGGCATCGCGCAGTGGTGACCAGAGCGAATGGCAATTCCCTCCTGATCAAGAGCGGTTGCCAGATCATGAGGATGGATACCATCAATAGTAAAGGAAAATACTGATCCCCGATCATTGGAATCTGAGGGACCATAGATTTTTAAGCTTTTAACCTGATTTAATCGTTTCAACCCGTAAGCAGTAAGCTGTTCGCTATGAGTCCTTATATTCTTCATCCCGATCTTAGAGAGATAATCAACCGCCGCTCCAAGACCAACCACTCCCCCTACATTCGGTGTCCCTGCCTCAAACTTCCAGGGAAGATCGTTGAAGATTGTCTCCTCAAGAGTAACCTCTTTTATTGCGTCTCCCCCAGATAGAAATGGGTCCATCTCTTCTAAGATTTTCTGCCGCACCCATAAGACCCCGATCCCCATCGGAGCAAGCATCTTGTGACCAGTAAAGGCGAGGAAATCGAAGCCCTCCCGCTGGACATCAATCGGCACATGCGGAGCACGTTGCGCCCCATCCACTAAAACTAAAGCTCCTTTGGCATGAGCCGCTTTAGTGATTTCCCTTACAGGGTTAATCGTTCCTAAAACATTGGAAACCCAAGTTACGGCAACGAGCTTTGTTTTTGGTGTGAGTAGCTTCTCCAAATCGTCTAGTTTCAAAAACCCATCCTCATCGATATCCAGGAACTTCAGGGTAGATCTGGTTTCACGAGCAACGATCTGCCAGGGAACAAGATTGGAGTGATGTTCCATCACGGTTGTAAGAATCTCGTCTCCTTGCTTCAAATTTCTTTTCCCCCAGGCGTAGGCTACTAAATTGATCGCTTCGGTGGCGTTTCTAACAAAAACTACCTCCCGTTCACTTCTGGCGTTAATAAAACGTGCCACCTTTTTTCTCGCCTCTTCGTAGGAATTAGTCGCTTCCTCAGCCAAGGTATGAATCCCGCGATGGACGTTGGCGTTGTGACGACGGTAATACTCAGAGACGGCCTTGATCACTTGCTTGGGCTTTTGAGAGGTAGCGGCATTATCCAGATAAACCAAGGGTTTTCCATTAATCTGGCGGGAGAGAATCGGAAAATCCCTCCTAATCGCTTGAGTATCTATCATCCGGTTGCTCCCTTCATTTTTAACTGAATTAGCTGGTTAATCTCAACTGCAAACTCCAAAGGGAACTCTTTGATGATCGGTTCAATGAAGCCATTAACGATCAAACCTGTCGCCTCCTCCTCATCCAACCCCCGACTCCTAAGATAAAAAAGCTGCTCCTCCCCCACTTTTCCCACCGTCGCCTCATGTCCCACGGCAACATCCTTCCCCTTAATCTTTAGACTGGGAAAAGTCTCCGCCTGAGAAGTTTCATCCAGAAGAAGGGCATTGCAGCGCATGTTACCTTTGGCTTCTTTTGCTTTCTCTGCTACCTGAAGAAGACCACGGAAAACATTCTTTCCCCCACCCCGGCTAATGCTCTTCGCCAAAACCCGCGAAGAAGTCTGGGGTGCCAAGTGAAAAACCTTCGCCCCAGTATCCAAAACCTGCCCCTCCCCCGCCAATGACAAAAGAAGATGGTCTGCTCTTGCTCCCTTTCCTCGAAGGCAGCTTGAAGGATAGAGCATTGTCACGCGACTTCCCAAAGACCCCGAAACCCACTCGATCACCCCTTCCTCTTCAACAAAGGCACGTTTGGTGGTCAGGTTATAAACGTTCCTGCTCCAGTTTTGGGCGGTTGAGTAACGAACCCGCGCACCTTCTTTAACAATCACCTCAACCACCGCTGCATGTAGAGAATTTTCGGAATAGATCGGCGCAGTACAGCCCTCAACATAGTGAACAAACGAATCCTTGTCAGCAATAATTAGTGTTCGCTCAAACTGGCCAAACCTTGCGCTCTCAATCGCAAAAAAAGCATGGAGAGGGAGGCTTACCTTAACTTTTGGGGGAATGTAGATAAAGGACCCCCCACTCCAAACGGCGGAGTTGAGGGCGGCAAACTTATTATCGTCTGGGGCGACAACCGTCCCAAAGTACTCCTTGATGATCTCGGGATACTTTTGCAGCGCCTCATCCATACTAAGAAAGATAACTCCCTGTTTCGCTAACTCCTCCCTCAATGAACCGTAGACCACCTCACTTTCATACTGAGCGGAAACTCCTGCCAAATACTGCTGCTCCGCCTTGGGAATACCAAGCTTTGTATAGGTCTCTCTAATTTCAGAGGGAAGATCTTCCCAGCGGCGTGCTGATCGGTCAGTCGGACGGACATAGTAGCAGATCTTATCAAGTTTAAGGGGTGAAAGATCTGCCCCCCAGGTTGGAAGCGGTTTTCTCTCAAAAATCCTCAAAGCTCGAAGACGAAACTCCCGCATCCACCGGGGTTCACTCTTGATAGCGGAGATCGTTTTCACAGTATCGGTGTCAAGACCTTGTTTGATCCGGAAGGAGCGCTGATTCGGCTTACCTTTAACTTTCTTTCTGGCCATAGCTTTCATAACCCCCTTTTTCAATCTTTTTAGCTAAGCTTACTCCTCCAGACTCAACGATCTTACCTCCAACCATTACATGAACAAAATCTGGCTTTAGATACTTGAGGATCCTCGGATAGTGGCTGATCACCAGAACTCCAGTTCCGCCTTTAATCAAACCGCCAACTGCCTCTCCGAAAAGCTTTAGCCCGTCAACGTCTAATCCAGAATCACTCTCATCAAAAACGGCGAACACCGGTTGCAGCGCAAGGGCTTGGAGAATCTCCGTTCTCTTCTTCTCACCCCCAGAGAGTTCAAAGTTCAATTCCTTCCCAAGGATCTTATTCTCCAACCCAACCGCACGAGCTAACCTCCCACCTAAACCTAAAAGCTCCCGCGCCGTTCCTGACCATCCCTGCACCCGCGCTGTTTCCCGCAGGAGATCAAAAAGGGAAATTCCCTCTATCCCAACGGGATATTGAAAGGCAAGAAAGAAGCCCAGGCGAGCTCTTTCTTCTGTAGGAAGATCATTTAACTTCTGCGAACCAATTTTAATTTCCCCTGAAGTAACGCGATAGTTTGGATGCCCAGCCAAAGCATACGCCAAGGTTGATTTTCCCGCTGCATTCGGACCCATCAGCAGACGCAGTTCCCCTTTCCTAATGGTGAGACTAAGGTCTTTTATGACTTCTTTCTTCTCAATGGCAACGGATAAACGCTCGATTGTAAGTGATTTAGCGTGCATAAACAGGACTGAGGCGGTAATCCTTAGTAAGAAGGTCAGAAAGAGTTGTTTCCCTTAAATCTCTATGAACTTTGCGTTGGAAATCAAGCCAAAAGCTACACATCTCACAGGAAGAATTCAACGGGCATTGCTTTGGGCTCTGACAACTAACTATCTGGATTGGCCCTTCAAGAGCCTCCAGAATCTCGGTGATGCTGATCAGATCCGGACGGCGGGCGAGAAGGTAACCACCTTCCTTTCCGCGTCTTGCCACTACCAAACGAGCTTTTTTTAAAGCAATCATCAGCTGCTCAAGGTAGGAAAAGGGAAGATGACAGGAGGAAGCAACCCTGGAGAGAGAAACAGGGTTTTGGTCACGATTTCTCGCCAGCTCCATCATTACCAGAAGCCCATAGTCAGCACGCGAGCTAAGCAGTTTTGCCATGCCAAGATAATTCCTACCAATTTAGTAGGACTTTGTCAACTAACCTATAGGTAACAGCGGGGTATAAAATGGCTGGGAGGCTAGGATTCGAACCTAGATTAACGGGTTCAGAGCCCGGTGTGTTACCGTTGCACTACCTCCCATCAGATAAATTTTAACACACACTCCGCGCGTTGACACAAAATTTATCCTTCGGTATGGTTGATCCCTTAAAGAATAGAGGTCGCTTTTCTTCCCGCTTGGATTTCGACGGTTTTCATTTCCTCCAAAGGCGGACAAGTCAAACTTTCCGCCCAATACCAATATACAATCAAGCGAAGCGAGATTGCGGATCCGAGCAAAGCAAGGATCATACAATCAAGCGAAGCGAGATTGCGGATCCGAGCAAAGCAAGGATCGTACAATCAAGCGAAGCGAGATTGCGGATCCGAGCAAAGCAAGGATCGTACAATACCAGCCATGCGGCCGCATGCTCAA
>Ga0100398_1000694_pt1 | contig 30210 bp, 31 predicted proteins | sample CryGeymeta201522_FD_81568 | JGI IMG/M metagenome (GOLD analysis project Ga0100398, IMG submission 81568) | Groundwater microbial communities from Crystal Geyser aquifers in Utah, USA - Crystal Geyser metaG 2015-22 | ecosystem: Environmental > Aquatic > Deep subsurface > Groundwater | place: USA...
AAGGAACAGGAATGAAACGAATACAAGACCCGAGGAGCCAAGCATGAAAGCGACAGCCGCAAAGACAATTGAACCTTACGCAGTTCATGCAATCCGGCACGCGCCCGGCGACAAGGGGCAAGCCATCGTGTTGCTCAATTCCATGGACGCCAGCACCGACGCATGGGGGCCCGTTTTGGCCCTGAGGTTGCGCAAACCGGGCTGTGGCACGCTCAGCTTTGACCATCGCGGACAGGGCAGACGAAATATCGCGGAAGAATAACAAGATGGACAAGCGCCGCCTTCACGGCACCGATCTGGATGTTTCGGCGATTTGCTATGGTCCGATGCGCGCCGCGCAATCCGCCGATGACCCCGATCTGCCGACCCACCGCGCCGCGATGGAAACCGCGATTGAGCGGGGAGTGAATTTCATCCACTCCAGCTATGAATACCGGGTGCGCCCGATGCCACCACGGTGAACAGGGTGCGCGCCCTGTCACCTTCTCTCTGACCTGAAAGGAAACCAAATGTTCATCCGCTGCGCGTTTTTCCGGGGCACCATCAAACCCGGCTGCAAGGACGACTTCGACGCCCACATCCAGAACGAACTTGTCGCGCTCTGGACGCGGTTCCCGCACGCGCAAGAGGTGCGCGTGCTGCGACAGGTGGAAAGCGACACAACCGATCCGCACTTTGAAATGGTGCTTGCCTTGCGGTTCCCGTCGCGCGAAGCCATCGCCGAGGCATTGGACAGTGATGTCCGCTATGCCAGCAGGCAAGCGTCCAAAAGGCTGTTTGAACTGTTCGAGGGTGATGTGTTTCACACTGTCTTCAGCGCCGAGGAATTTCCTCTGCCTGCGGAAGGATGACCGACCACAGGATTGAATGTTTCGACACCGGATCAACAACACATTTTCAGGACACAACAAAATGGAACTTTTCAACCTCGCCGGAAAACGCGCGCTCGTCACAGGGTCATCCCAGGGCATCGGCTATGCTCTGGCGCAGGGCCTGGCGCATGCCGGGGCCGAGATCGTGCTGAACGGGCGCGACACCGCCAAACTCGACGCCGCCGCCGAAACGCTGCGCGGTCTGGGCGCGACCGTGCACACCCTCGCCTTCGATGCCACGGATCACGACAGGGTGCGCAAGGCCGTTGACGATTTCGAAGCCGCGACCGGGCAGCTCGACATCCTTGTCAACAACGCCGGGATGCAGCACCGCACCCCGCTTGAGGATTTTCCCGCCGACGCCTTTGAGAAACTGCTGCAAACCAATATCGCCAGCGTGTTTCATGTAGGCCAGGCCGTGGCGCGGCACATGATCGCGCGCCAGGCGGGCAAGATCATCAATATCGCCAGTGTCCAGACCGCGCTGGCCCGGCCCGGCATCGCGCCCTATACCGCAACCAAGGGGGCTGTCGGCAACCTGACAAAGGGCATGGCAACCGATTGGGCCAAGTACGGGTTGCAATGCAACGCCATCGCGCCGGGGTATTTCGACACCCCGCTGAACGCCGCCTTGGTGGCCGACCCCGAGTTCACCGCCTGGCTGGAAAAACGCACCCCCGCCGGGCGCTGGGGCAATGTCGATGAGCTGGTCGGGGCCTGCGTCTTCCTGTCTTCGGCGGCGTCCAGCTTTGTCAACGGCCATATCCTGTATGTGGATGGCGGCATCACGGCGTCGCTGTGACCCGCGTCGTTGTCATGGGCGTGTCCGGCTGCGGTAAATCCTCGGTTGGTGCTGCACTGGCGCAGGCTCTGGGTGGCACCTATGTCGATGGTGACGATCTGCACCTGCCCGAAAGCGTTGCCAAGATGGCCCGGGGCGAGCCGTTGACCGACGATGACCGCTGGCCCTGGCTTGACCGGGTTGCGGCCTGCCTTTCCGATGCGCCTGACACGATGATCCTGGGATGTTCGGCGCTGAAACGCCGGTATCGCGACCGGATCCGTGACAAGACAGTCCAGCCCGTCCGCTTTGTGCATCTGGTGGGCGACCGCGCTTTGATCGCGGCACGGATGGCCGAACGCACCGGGCATTACATGCCCACATCGCTGCTGGACAGCCAGTTCGCCGCGCTGGAACCGCCCGACCCAGACGAGAAAGCCGTCACAGTGGACATTGACCAACCGGTCGATGCCATCGTGACGGCGGCGATCGCCGGACTTGAAAGGAAAACGACATGAGGTTCAACATCGCCCTGATCGGTGCCGGCGCCATGGGCGGTGCCATTGGGGCCCGGTTCGCCGCCACCGGCAACAGGCTGGCTGTGTTCGATCTTGACCCCGAACGTGTTGCAGCCCTGGTGGCCAAGGGCGCACGCGCCGCCAACAGTGCCGCAGATGCCGCCGCGCAATCGGATCATGTCATCATCAGCCTGAATGCGCCGACCATCGTGGACCGTGCGGTGTTCGGCAAGGGCGGCGTGGCCGAGGGCGCAAAACCCGGCACGCTGATCATCGACATGTCCTCGATTGATCCGCAGGCGACCCGCGATCTGGCAGCCAAGGCGTCCGAGGCCGGTTTGCGTTGGGTTGACAGCCCGCTGTCGGGGGGCGCGCCCAAGGCGGCCACCGGCCAACTGACCCTGATGCAGGGCGGAGCCGCCGTCGATGTGGCCGAGGCACAGCGGGTGCTGGCCGATGTCGCCACCAACATGACGCATATGGGGCCACCCGGCGCCGGACAGACAACCAAGCTGATCAATCAGGTGCTGTGCGGGCTGAATTTTCTGGCGGTGGCCGAGGCGACGCAACTGGCGCTGGACGCCGGTGTGGATGCCGCGCGCATCCCCGAGGCGTTGCAGGGTGGGCGCGCCGACAGCGCGATCCTTCAGGAATACATGCCGCGCTATGTTGCACGGGATTACCGGCGCACCGGTCGGATCGACAACATGGTGAAGGATCTGAACGGCGCGATGGACCTTGCGCGCGCCAGCAACACCGCGATGCCGCTGACTGCCGTCTGCGCCGAGGTGCACCGCATGTTGACCGCCGCAGGTTTGGGTGGCGAGGATCAGGCCGCCTTGATGGAATATTTCAAGGGCCCCGACCATTCCCGGTTCAGCGGCGACCTTGAGCCGTAAAGATAAACGCGCAACCCATGGCTTGGGGGGTTACCCGAGGACGCCCTCGAACCCTTTGTCGGCGGGATAGCACCCGGCCACCCGGGCCCTGAGTTTTACAAGCGCCAGCACGGTATCGAGAACCGGCACCGCCACGCCGGATTGGCGGGCGAAATCCTGTACGATGGCCAGCAGGCTGTCGATCTCCATCGGGCGGCGCAGCTCAAGATCCTGCCGCATCGAGGGTTGTTGCAGCGCGCCCGAACCGGGTTTCACCGCCTGATCCACCTCATCCGCCAGCCCGGCGATGTCGTGCGCCTGTGCCACGGCCGCGCCTTCCAGAAACAGGGCCCGCGCAAGAACCGCAACATCACGATCACCATAGATTTCGCGCACCCGCGCTGCCGTCACAACCGACAATGGCGCAGAGGACAGATTGCGCAGCAGTTTGTGCCACATCTGCCGCCGGATGTCGGGTTCTGCCTGCAACGTCACAAGGCCCCCCGACAACGGCGCAATCAGACGTTCCAGCCGCCCGGTCTGCGCTGGATCGGGCGTTCCAAGAACAAACCGGTTGCCCGTGCTGCGGTTCTGCACAACCCCTGGCGAAATGACCTGATTGGTTGAATAGATCACCGCCCCGATAACATTCTCGGGGTCCACAAGGCGTGAAAGGCGGCCACCGGGGTCAAGCCGCGACGTGTCAGGTTTCTGGCCGCGGGGCGAAAAGCCGTGGCCATACCACCAAAAGACGCCATTCATCGCCGTGATCAGCGGCGTGTCTCTCAGCAAAGCCGCAGGCAGCGAGGCAAGCACATCGGCAAGTGCCGGTGTCTTGAGCGTCGAGATCAGCAGATCCTGATCGCCCAGTTCGGATGGATCATCGGTTGCAGGCAGGTCCAGAACGGTTTGCGCCCCGTCCGGCCGGATGAACCGCAGCCCATCGGCGCGGATCGCCGCCAGATGGTCGCCGCGCGCCAGAATCGAAACCTGGGCTCCTGCCTCGGTCAGGCCGGCGGCAAGGCAACCCCCGATGGCCCCAGCGCCCAAAATCGCGATACGCATGGTTTGCTCCTTTTCGGCAAATGCCCGGATTTTCGAGGGCAAAGGTTGACTCGCGGTCGGTATTGCTAAAATGTTATCGATACCGAAACGATTTTGACAGCACTTTTGAACGCATTGTTCAATTTCTGATCAATCATCGGATCCGGATCTTCATGGGAGGAGAGCGAAATGAACAAATTTACATCAAAGGTGGCCGGGCTGAGCCTGGCCATGCTCATGGGCACCACATCATTGGTCATGGCACAGACCGTGACCATCGCGATGAGCCCACCGTCGGTGGAAACCAACCGCTACTGGAACACGCCGGGCGATTTCAACCTTGCACCGTCGATGCAGGGGCTGGTTGGCCACGATCCCGGCACCGGCGTCTATGACAACAGCGGCCTTGCCGAAAGCTGGGAAAGCAACGACGATTTCACCGAATGGACGTTCCGTCTGCACCCGGATGCCGAATTCCATTTCGGGTTCGGCCCGGTCACGGCCGCCGATGTCGTTCACAGTGTCGCGTTGCACACCGGCGAGGACAGCACTCTGATCGGGGTGGCGCAGTTGAAGGATGCGAAGGTCGAGGCGATTGACGAACACACCGTCAAATTCAGTCTGCCCTCGCCGCAGGTCGATTTCCTGTTCGCCCATGGCGGGCGCGGATCGCTGGTGATCTACAGCAAGGCGCAGTTCGATGCCGAAGGGATCGAAGGATACGACGCCAAGCCCGCAGGAACCGGCGAGTTCCAATTCGCAAGCCGTCAGGTGGGGCAGGGGCTGAGCTTTGATCGGGTCGATAACCACTGGTCGGGTCAGGATGCCAAGGTTGCGCGCCTTGAGCTGCGGTTCATCGCCGAACCGGCCACCGCCCTTGCCACGTTGCTGGCGAAAGAAACCGACATGGCGATCCTGCCGCGCGAATTGCAGCCCGATGCGATCAACGCCGGGTTTGAGGTGTTGTCGTCATCGAACGCCGCCAATCAGACGGCGATGCTGTTCAATGGCACCTTCCTGACCGAAGGCGATGAAAAACTTGACCCGACGCTGCCCTGGCTCGACATCCGCATCCGCGAGGCGATCAACCGCTCGATCGACCGCGAAGCGATGATCGACGTGCTGTATGACGGGCGGGCGCAAATCCTGCCGGTGTTCGCCATGGACCCAAGGCACGAAGGCTATCGCGCGGATCTGGTTGAAAAGTTCGACGAATACTATGGTTATGATCTGGAAAAGGTGGCCGCCCTTTTGGCCGATGCTGGATACCCTGACAGTTTCGAAAATCCGGTGATCCCGATCCTGTCGTCAAATCTGGCCGGCAACCCGGAATTTCCAACCATGGCGGAACTGATGCAGGTGTTCCTGGACGAGGCCGGGTTCCAGACCGAAATCGTCGAATTGGACTGGGCCGGGCTGGGTGCGCTGCGTCGCGCCCGCGAGGCAAAGCTGTTCCACCCCATGCGCAACATGCCGGTGAAACCCAGCGCCGTCGGGATCGGCAACTATTACGCCAGTTCGGGGCGGCCGAATGTGAACTATGAAGATCCGATCATCGAAGCGCTGAACATGGAATATCGCGCCTCGATCAACCCCGAAGAGCGTGACCGCCTTGCCGGCGAGATCTTTGAGCAGGCGTTCGAGCAATATGCCGTCGCCCCTCTGGCGAGCCTTTCGACCGAGGTGATGATGAACCCCGAGACGATTGCGGGTTGGCAATTTCCGGGCGTCACATCGGCGGGCGTCAGCCACTTCAACCTGATCGAAGCCAAGTAACCGATTGATCTGATCGGATGGCGGGCCGGTGCGAACCGACCCGCCATCACCTGTGTCTTTTTCGGGAGGTTCGATGTTCCGCTTTCTTTTGATACGTCTGTCCCATGCCCTGATCGCGCTGTTGGTGATCACAATCCTGGTGTTCAGTCTCAGCCATCTGTCGGGCAATCCGATTGATGCGATGCTGCCCGACGATGCCACCCCGCAACAGATCGAAGAGCTGACCACCCACCTCGGGCTGGATCGACCGATCGTGGTGCAGTATCTGACTTTCCTCAAGAACGCCGCGATGGGTGATTTTGGCGACAGCCTGAAATGGAAAGGCCAGACCGCCGCCGCCGTCGTGCTGGAGCGGTTGCCCGCCACCCTGAAACTGGGTGGCTTTGCCCTGTTTCTGAGTATTGTCATAGCGATTCCGCTGGGCGTTCTGGCGGCGGTGCACAAGAATTCGTTCATCGACAGTTTCGCCACGGCCATCGCATTGCTGGGTCAATCCCTGCCGGCGTTCTGGCTGGGCATCGTTTTGATGTGGGTGTTCTCGGTCACGCTGGGCTGGTTGCCCACCTCGGGTCTTGGCGGGCTGTCGCACATGATATTGCCCGCCATCGCAATGGCCTGGTTTCAGGTGGCGGCGCTGACCCGGCTGACGCGCTCCGCCATGCTCGAGGTGCTGGATGCAGAGTATGTGAAGCTGGCCCGGGTCAAGGGCGTGCCCGAAGCCAAGGTGGTGTGGAAACACGCCTTTCGCAATGCCGCCATCGTTCCGCTGACCTATTTCGGGGTGCTGGCGGGGTCTTTGCTGACCGGGTCGGTGGTGATTGAAACGGTGTTCAACTGGCCCGGCACAGGGTGGCTGGCGATCACCGCAATTCAGGGGCGCGATTTCCCGGTGGTGCAAACCGTCGTTCTGTTCTTTGCGGTGCTGTACCTGTTCGCCAATTTCCTTGTCGATATTCTTTACGCGCTGGTCGATCCGCGCATCCGGGTAAGCTGACCATGAATGCAAAATTTTCCAAAGGCCGCGGAATGCTGTCGCGACTGCCACTTTTTCCGATAGCGATCCTGTTGATCGTGCTGGTCATCCCGGCGCTGTTCGCCGACTGGATCGCACCCCATGATCCTTACAAAAGCAATCTGCGCGCCCGGCTGGAACCGCCGGTGTTTTTCGGTGGAACCTGGGAATATGCCCTGGGCACCGACCGGCTGGGCCGCGACATCCTGAGCCGGATCATGCATGGTGCCCGCTACGCCCTGGGTATCTCGATGATCGGCATCGTTCTGGGCGCCCTTGTGGGCACGGCGCTGGGTCTGATTTCGGGGTATCTGCGCGGTTGGGTCGATATCCTGATCATGCGGGTGGTGGACATCACCTTTGCGCTGCCGTCGATCCTGTTGGCGCTGGCGCTGGCCGCCGTTTCCGGGCCCAGCTTCGGCCTGGTGGTTCTGGTGGTGGTATTTGTGATCTGGGGTTTTTTCGCCCGGCAGGTGCGGGCCGAAACACTGTCGCTGCGCGAACGCGATTTCGTGGCGCGCGCTCGGGTGGCGGGGGCGTCTGGCACGCGGATCGTTCTGAGATACATCCTGCCCAATATCGCCAACACCATCATCGTTCTGGCCACCTTGCAGATCGGTGTGGTGATCCTGCTTGAGGCCACATTGTCGTTTCTCGGCATTGGCATTCCGCGCCCGGCCCCGGCCTGGGGCATTCTGGTGGCAGACGGGCGGCAGTTGATCGTGTCGGCCTGGTGGATTTCGCTGTTTCCGGGGCTGGCCATCCTGTTGACGGTGCTGTCGGTGAACCTGATCGGTGACCGGCTGCGCGACTGGCTCGACCCGAAATTGCGGCAGGTGTGACATGACAGAACAAACTCAAGACGCGATCCTGCGGGTTGAAAACCTGCGCACGCAACTGATGCTGGCCTCGGGGGCCATCGACGTGGTGCGCGGTGTCAGTTTTTCGGTCAACGCGGGGGAAACCCTGGGCATCGTCGGTGAATCGGGTAGTGGCAAATCAATGACAGCGCTGTCGGTGATGCGGGTTTTGCCGCGCCCCATCGGCCGCATCGCGGGGGGTGCGATCTGGCTTGAGGGGCGCAACCTTGTCGAGCTTTCGGATGCGGAAATGACCAAGGTGCGGGGGCGCCAGATCGGGATGATCCTGCAAGATCCCCACACCTCGCTCAACCCGGTGTTCACCGTTGGCGATCAGCTGGTCGAAGCGTTGCAACTGACCACGGGTGGCGCGCGCAGGGGGCTCGTGGCACGCGCGATCGGGCTGATGAAGCAGGTGAATGTCGCGGATGCAGAGCGCCGCTTTCACGCCTACCCCCATCAGATGAGCGGCGGCATGAAACAGCGCGTGGTCGGCGCGATCTCGTTGGCCGGGGCGCCCAAGGTCATCATCGCCGACGAACCCACGACCGCGCTGGACGTGACGATTCAGCTGCAATATCTGCAACTGCTTGAGGACATCCAGCACGACACCGGCACCGCCATCGTGTTCATCACCCACGATCTGGGCATCGTGTCGCGGCTGTGTCATCGTCTGGTGGTCATGTATGCCGGGCGGATCGTCGAAGAGGGCAGGGTGGATACGGTGTTCGAGTCGCCGGCCCACCCCTATACCGTCGCGCTGCTGAATTCCGTGCCGCATGTCGATCGCCGGGTCGAGCGGCTGTATGCCATTCCCGGCCAGCCCCCCGCGCTCAGCGAGATCGGCAGCGGATGCAGCTTTGCGCCGCGCTGTCCGCTGGCCGATGAGCAGTGCCGCAGCCAATCGCCCCCCACGGTCCCCGGACCCGACGGCGCCACCGGGCATCGCGTCGCCTGCTGGAAACCCGGAGAAGCGCAATGACCCAACCAATTCTGGAAATCCGCAACCTGACCCGCCATTTCGAGGTTGCGACGGGCGGCATGTTCTCGTCGAAACGCGGCATCGTGCGCGCGGTCGAGGATGTGAACATGTCCCTCGAACGCGGCCAGACCACGGCGCTGGTTGGTGAATCCGGCTGTGGCAAGACCACCCTGGCGCGGATGCTGCTGCGGCTGATCGAACCCACATCCGGTCAGGTTCTGGTCGAGGGGCAGGATATATCCACCCTGTCGGGCGGCGCGCTGCGCCGGTTTCGCATGGGGGTGCAGGCGGTGTTCCAGGATCCTTGGGCGTCGCTCAGCCCGCGGATGCGGGTGTTCGACATTGTGGCCGAAACCCTTGTGATCAACGAACGCCTGACCAAGGGCGAACTGACCCGGCGGGTGGATGAGGCGTTGATCTCGGTTGGGTTGCGCCCCGACATGGCGCGGTTGTTCCCCCACGAATTTTCGGGCGGACAACGGCAACGCATCGCCATCGCCTCGGCGATCATCGCGCGGCCCAGCCTGATCATCCTTGACGAACCGGTGTCGGCGCTGGATGTGTCGATCCGGTCGCAGATCATGAACCTGTTCAAGGACATTCAGGCCGAGTACAAGTGCAGCTATGTCATCGTCGCCCATGATCTGGGCACGACACGTTTCATGGCCGACCGGATTGCCGTGATGTATCTGGGTCGTCTCGTAGAGGAAGGACAGACCGAAACGATTTTTGAGTCGCCTCGTCACCCCTATACCCGGGCGCTTCTGTCGGCGGCTTTGCCGATCCGGCGCGGAGGTGAAAAGGCCAGAATGACCCTGAAGGGCGAGGTTCCCTCGCCCCTGGACCCGCCCGGCGGCTGCCCGTTCCATCCGCGCTGTCCCCAGTTCATTGGCGATGTCTGTACAACGACACTGCCCCCGATGCTGCGCGATGGCCAAGGGCACGCTGTCGCCTGCCATCTTCACCCGGACACAAACCGGATGGCCGTAGTTCAAACAAACAAGGAAATGACATGACCCAAACCTCCAAGATCGCGATGGTTACCGGCGCAAGCCAGGGAATAGGCAAGGCGACAGCACTTGCCCTGGCCGATGCCGGTTATGATGTCGTGCTTGTCGCGCGCAACGCCGAAAAGTTGGCCGAAGTGGCCGGCGAACGCCCCGGCAACGCCCACGCCATGGCCTGCGACGTGACCGACCCCGAAGCGGTGGACGCCCTGTTCGCCGCCGTCCGCGAAAAATTCGGGCGGCTCGATGTTGTGTTCAACAATGCCGGTGTCGGCCTGCCTGCGACTGAAATCGCAGACATCTCGTGGTCGGACTGGCGCAATGTGGTGTCGGTGAACCTGGATGGCGCGTTCCTGATCGCGCGCGGCGCATTTCGGTTGATGCGCGAACAATCCCCAAGGGGGGGGCGTATCATCAACAACGGATCAATCTCGTCGCATGTGCCGCGCATCGGCTCTGCCGCCTATACCGCGTCAAAGGCGGCGATCACCGGGTTGACACGCACGATATCGCTTGACGGGCGCAAGCACGACATCGCCTGCGGACAGATCGACATCGGCAACGCCGCGTCCGACATGACCGAGGCGATGTTGAAAGGCGTGCCACAGGCCGACGGCACCCTGAAGCCCGAACCGGTCATGGACGTGGCGCATGTGGCCGATGCGGTGGTTCACATGGCCGATCTGCCACTTGAGGCAAATGTACAGTTCATGACCATCATGGCGACAAAGATGCCGTTCATCGGACGCGGCTGATCGTTTACCGCGCCAGCGCACACAGTTCAAAACCGGTTCCCGGTCGGGGGACATCCAGGAACCGGCCCAAGGGGGCGGCGGCGGCCAACGTCGCGCATCCTGTTTCCCGCGCCAGGTCTGTCAATCGTTCGGCCCGCCGACCTGTGACCAGCACACTATAGCCCCCGGCGCACAAGGCGGAGGCACCGATGCCGCTGGTCACGATGATATTGCGCCGGGTCAAGGGGGCCTCCTGTCGATCCGGGTTATGGTGCAACAGTGACGGGGCGGCTGCGGCGTTCGCACCAGGGGCGTCGTGACGCGGCGCGGCAACTTGTTCCGCCCGCGCGAACCGGCTAAGCCGGGGCAAGAGGACAGGTGATCATGGCAGACAAATTCAGCGAACAGGAACGGGCGAAAAGCAGGCAGATCGGCGCATTGGCGTCGCTTTGGCCATTCATGCGGCCCTATCGTGCCCTTATCACTGCGGCGATTCTTTCGCTGGTGCTGACCGCCTGTGTGTCGCTGGTGCTGCCGCTGGCGGTGCGTCGGGTGGTGGACGGATTCGAAACCAGCGTCGAGGCGTTGCTGGACAGTTACTTTCTCGCGGCGCTGCTGATTGCCGGTTTGTTGGCGGTGGGCACCGGCCTGCGCTATTACTTCGTGACCCGGCTGGGCGAACGGGTGGTGGCCGACATCCGCAAGGCGGTGTTCAACCGGGTGATCGGGCTGTCGCCGACCTTTTACGAAAAAATCATGACCGGCGAGGTTCTGAGCCGGATCACCACCGACACGACGCTGATCCTGTCGGTGATTGGCAGTTCGGTGTCGATTGCCCTGCGCAACGCGCTGATCCTCGTCGGCGGTCTGGCGCTGTTGTTCTTCACTTCGGCCAAGCTGACACTGATGGTGCTTTTGATCGTGCCGGCGGTGATTGTGCCGATCATCGTGCTGGGGCGACGGTTACGGGTGCTGAGCCGCGAAAATCAGGACTGGATCGCGCAATCCTCGGGCAGCGCCAGTGAAATCCTGTTGTCGGTGCAGACGGTGCAGGCCTTTACCCACGAAGCCAAAAGCCGGGCGGCATTTTCCGATGTGACCGAGAAAAGCTTTGACGCCGCGCGGCGCCGGATCTTTACCCGCGCCATCATGACGGTGATCGTCATTGCGCTGGTGTTTTTCGGCATTGTCGGCGTGCTGTGGATGGGTGCGCGGGATGTGCGGGCCGATCTTATGACGGTGGGCGAACTGGTGCAGTTCGTGATCTATGCCGTGATGGTGGCGGGCGGGGTTGCCGCCCTTTCGGAAATCTGGGGCGAGTTGCAGCGCGCCGCTGGCGCGACCGAGCGTCTGGTCGAATTGTTGAACGCCTTGGACACGGTGAATGATCCCGCAGCACCGTTGGCCCTGCCCCGTCCGGTTAAAGGCGCGATCACGTTTGACGATGTGGTGTTCCACTATCCGGCGCGCCCCGGTATTGCGGCGCTGGACGGTGTGACGCTGGATGTGCGGCCGGGCGAAACCGTGGCGCTGGTCGGGCCTTCAGGCGCGGGCAAGACGACGATCATCCAACTGATTCTGCGGTTTTACGACCCGGACAGCGGGACGATCCGGCTGGACGGGATCGACCTGAAACAAATGCGGCGCGACGATTTCCGCGCCCATGTTGCCCTTGTGCCACAGGATCCGGTGATCTTTGCCACCTCAGCGCGGGAAAACATCCGCTTTGGCCGCCCCGATGCCACGGACGCCGAGGTGGAACAGGCCGCCCGCGCCGCCGCGGCACACGATTTTCTGACCGCTCTGCCGCAGGGTTTTGATACCTATGTGGGCGAACGCGGCGTGATGCTGTCGGGCGGCCAGAAACAGCGTATCGCCATAGCCCGTGCCATCCTGCGCGATGCCCCGGTCCTGCTGCTGGACGAGGCGACCAGCGCACTGGACGCCGAATCGGAACGCGCGGTGCAGCAGGCCGTCGAACGGTTGGCCCAGGGGCGCACGACGCTGATCGTCGCGCACCGGCTGTCCACGGTGAAAAAGGCCGACCGCATCGTCGTTTTCGAGGCCGGGCGCATCGTGGCGACCGGCACCCATGATGCACTTGTGGCCGAAGACGGGCTGTATGCGCGGCTGGCGCGGCTGCAATTCACCGATGGTCTCGCCGCCGAGTGACCCGGCGGCACACCGGTTTCTGACGCAGCGTCGGTTTTGACGCCGCGCTTGCGGTATGGCGCCAATCCCTTCATCGTTGCGGGATAAGCACGGGCGTGCGCCAAAGCACACCCAGGGAGGGGAGAAACCACACCATGGCCAGATTTGCCGGGTATGCCGACCGCGACGTCATCGAGCAGGAAATGCCATGGCAGGCGCGCGATGTTCCGCAGACGATGCACCGTTACATGGCCTCGGTGGCCAGCCGCCATGGCGCGCGCCCCGCGGTCACGTTTCAGCTGTTGTCGGGGCCAAAGGCCCCCGCCGAAACCCTGACCTGGGCACAGTTTCACCAACAGACCACCCAGGCGGCCAACCTGTTTCGTGCTCTGGGCGTAGGGCCGAGCGATGTGGTGGCCTATCTGCTGCCCAACTGTCTTGAGGCCGCCGTTACCCTGATCGGGGGAACCATCGCCGGAATTGCCAATCCGATAAATCCGCTGTTGGACGCCGAACAGATTGCCGCCATCCTGCGTGAAACCGGGGCAAAGGTGTTGGTCACGCTCAAGGCATTTCCGAAAACCGATGTGCCGCAAAAGGCGGCCCGGGCGGTGGCATTGGCGCCAAACGTGAAAACCGTGCTTGAGGTCGATCTGAACCGCTATCTTACCCCGCCCAAAAGCTGGATCGTGCCGTTTCTGCGCCCCAAGGTTTCGGTGGCGCACAGTGCCAGGGTGCTGGATTTTGCCAAAGAACTTGCCAAACGGCCCACCACGCTGGCCTTTGACGACCCCGAGGTCGATCGCGTCGCCGCCTATTTTCACACGGGCGGTACGACAGGGATGCCCAAGGTGGCGCAACACAAGGTGTCGGGCATGGTCTATAACGGCTGGCTGGGGCATCGCCTGTTGTTCACCGAGCAGGACAACGTGATTTGCCCGCTGCCGCTGTTCCATGTGTTCGCCTGTCATGTGATCCTGATGGCGATGATCTCATCCGGCGCCCATGTGGTATTTCCCACGCCGCAAGGCTATCGCGGCGACGGGGTTTTCGACAATTTCTGGAAACTGATCGAGCGCTGGAAGATCACCTTTGTCATCACTGTGCCCACCGCCATTTCGGCCCTGATGCAGCGCCCGGTGAACGCCGACGTGTCGTCGATCAAAACGGCGTTCTCGGGGTCGTCGCCCCTGCCGATAGAGTTGTACAGACGGTTTGAAAAGGCCACCGGCGTTACCATCGTCGAAGGCTATGGCCTGACCGAGGCAACCTGCCTCGTGTCGATCAACCCGATCGACGGCATCAAGAAAATCGGCAGCGTCGGCATCCCCTTCCCCTATTGCGAGGTGAAGATCCTGCGAAAGACGCCAGAGGGCGTGCAGGAATGTGAAACCGATACAGTGGGCGAAATCTGCGTCGCCAACCCCGGCGTCTTTGCCGGTTCCACCTATACCGAAACGGACAAGAACCACGATCTGTTTCACCGCGACATCTATCTGCGCACCGGTGATCTGGGTCGGATGGATGGCGACGGCTATCTCTGGATCACCGGGCGCGCCAAGGATCTGATCATCCGCGGTGGCCACAACATCGACCCCGCCGAGATCGAAGAGGCGCTGGCCGGTCACGAAGCCGTGGCGATGGTCGGCGCCATCGGTCAGCCCGACGCCTTTGCAGGCGAACTGCCCTGCGCCTATGTCGAACTGGTGGCGGGGTCGGATTGCACGGTCGAAACCCTGATGGAACATGCCCGCCAGAACGTGCGCGAACGCGCCGCCCAGCCGAAATACATCGAGATCATTCCTGAAATGCCGAAAACCGCCGTGGGCAAGGTGTTCAAACCCGACCTGCGCCGCCGCGCCATCAGCCGGGTCTATGACGACGCGCTGAAGGCGGCAGGGGTCGGCGCCCGGGTGGCCGAGGTGGTCGAGAACAAGAAACGCGGTCTGGTGGCGCGGATCGCGAGGGGCGATGCCCGCGAAGATGATACCGTCGGTCATGTGTTGGGCGAATTCACCAACGCCTGGGAATGGGCCGACTGACACGGCCGGGACGCGGCCGTGATTGTCCGCGCCCGGTTTCTTCTTGCTTCAAATACTCAAATCCGCCCCTGGCGGCCGGCACAGCCCCCACGGCGGTTTACCCCCGACCGTGCGGCGTCCACCAATCCAGCACAGGGTTGATCGGAATGATCCTGTTGGGATTGATCGTGTCGTGGCTGTAATGATAGTGTCGCACGATATGGCCGAAATGCACCGTTCCGGAGATGCCGGGCCATTGGTACAATTCGCGAGTATAGGCCCAGAGGTTCGGATAGTCGATGATCCGCTTTCGATTGCATTTGAAATGCAGATGATACACCAGATCGAACCGCACCAGCGTTGAAAACAACCGCCAGTCCGCCTCGGTTATTTTCTCGCCCATCAGGTAACGCCGGTCGCCCAACAGCCCCTCCAGCCAGTCCAGGCTGTCGAACAATGGCCCCACGGCGGCGTCATAGGCCGATTGCGTGGTGGCGAAGCCGGCCTTGTACACGCCGTTGTTCACGGTGTCATAGATGCGTGCGTTCACCGGTTCGATCTCCGCGCGCAGGGCTGCGGGCCAGAAATCGTCGGTGTTGCCGGTCAGCCTGTCAAAGGCGCTGTTGAACATCCGGATGATTTCAGAACTTTCGTTGCTGACGATCGTTTCGCGCTGTTTGTCCCACAGGATTGGCACGGTCACCCGTCCGCTCATGTCGGGCTTGGCCTTCAGGTAAATATCCCGCGCAAACGGCAGATCGTACAGCCTGTCGCCGGTGGTTCCCGGAAAATCGGTCGCAAAGCTCCACCCTTCCGACAACATGTCGGGATGCACGACCGAAACGTCGATCAGATTGTCCAGCCCCTTCAGCGCGCGAAAGAACAGCGCCCGGTTCGCCCAGGGACAGGCATACGAGACATACAGGTGATAGCGCCCCGCCTCGGCCTTGAACCCAGCCTCGCCCGATGGGCCCGCACTGCCATCGGCGGTGATCCAGTTGCGGAAACTGGCGTTTGACCGCACGAAGGCGCCGCCGCTTTCCTTGGTGTCGTACCAGGTGTCATGCCAGATGCCGTCAACCAATTGTCCCATGCGCTCTCCCCTTCTTGCATCGTTACCTTATCCCATCACGCGATTGCACAACACCTCGCTCCTTGCAGGTGCTCTGTGCGATAACGCACAGATTGCCGCGTCCGCCGCATCCACCATTGCGGCGTCGGGGCATGGCCCGTATACAGCTGGGTGACGACGCCCTCAGGGGCCGGACAGGTGGCACAGGGCAGGCCGACCCAGGCAGGGGGCCCGCTCTGCGCATCGTCAGCCGGGGACACACCCCGCGCATCGATCCGGCCCACGGGCAACTGTGAAAGGATATGCGATGCGTCTGACCGTTTTTCTGATCCTGTTTCCGGGCGCCGCTCTGGCCCATGTGGGCCACCTGGGCGAATATGCGGGCCACGATCACTGGATCGCGGGCGCGGCCATCGGCATCGCCGTCACCCTCGGGCTCTGGGCGGCCTGGAAAGGCAAGCGCGACGATGACGCCGCGCCCGACCCCGACGCCGATTCGCAGGCAGAAGACGAGGCCAAAGCATGAAAACCGGTGTGATGATCTGCGGTCACGGGTCGCGCAGCCAGGCGGCGGTGGATGAATTCGCGGTGCTGGCACACAAGCTGCCCGGCTACCTGCCTGTCGACTGGATGGTCGATTACGGCTATCTCGAATTTGCCAACCCGGTGATTCGCGATGGTCTGGACCGGCTGCGCGCGGCGGGCTGTGATCGTATCCTTGCCGTGCCGGGCATGTTGTTCGCGGCGATGCACGCCAAGAACGACATCCCCACAGTGCTGAACACCTATGCCGCGCAACACGGGCTGGTGGTGCATTACGGCCGCGAACTGGGGATCGATCCGAAAATGATCGCCGCCGCCGGGGCCCGGGTGATGCAAGCGGTCGCAAGCGCCAATGCCGAACACGGCGACATCCCGCTGCACGACACCTGCCTCGTGGTCATCGGGCGCGGCGCGTCCGATCCCGATGCCAATGGCAATGTGGCCAAGATCGCCCGGATGTTGCACGAAGGGCTGGGGTTCGGCTGGGTCGAAACCGGGTATTCCGGCGTTACCTTCCCGCTGGTCGAACCCTGCCTGAGCCATGCCGCGAAACTGGGCTATAAACGCATTGTCGTATTCCCGTATTTCCTGTTCACCGGCATCCTGATCGACCGGATCTATGGTTTCACCGATCAGGCGGCGGCGCGCCACCCCGAGATCCAGTTCGTCAAGGCCGGTTACCTGAACGACCACGACAAGGTACTGGAAACCTTCGCCGAACGTGTGCTGGAACAGGACGGCGCCAATCCGCCGCCCAACTGCGCGCTTTGCGCTTACCGTGAACAGGTGCTGGCGCTTGAGGATGGGCGGCATCGCCACATCCGCCCCGAAGACCGCACCCACCCCGCCTTTGCGGGAACGCCACCCCCCACCTGCGTGCTGTGCAAATACCGCACAAAGGTTCTGGGATTCGAGGCCGAGGTGGGCGCGGTGCAGCAAAGCCACCACCATCACGTCGAAGGCCAGGGCGCCAGCGCGCCGGGCAGCAATGTCGCCGACTGCACGCTGTGCGATACTTTTTGCACCGGCCTTTGCCGCCTCGTATCCCAGGATGCGCATCACCACCATGACCATCCACACGATCACCACCACGCCCACGATCACCACCACGCCCCTTATCCCCATGCCAAACACCCGCATGGCCCGGAAAGCGTGCGCAAGACAAAACCCTGAGCCGGCTTCTTCTTTGTAAAAATACTCCCGCCGGAGGCATCCGCCCCCGCCACTGGCCCGAACCCCCGAAAGTCCGATGCGCCCCTACGAAAAAGACCCTGCTGCGATTTATGCGCAAAGCTTCGCAAAGGTGCGGGCCGAGGCGCGGCTGGATCGCTTTCCGCCGGGGCTGGATGCTCTGGTGGTGCGGCTGATCCACGCCTGCGGCATGGTCGAGATTGCTGACCGTCTGGCGTTTTCGGCGGGCGCCTTTGCGGCGGGACAGGCGGCGCTGGCTAGGGGGGTGCCGGTTTTGTGCGATTGCGAAATGGTGGCGGCCGGTATCATCCGCCGCCACCTGCCATCAGCCAATCCGGTGATCTGTACGCTGAACGATGCCGATACCGCAGCGCGGGCGGCATGGAGCGGCACAACCCGTTCAGCGGCGGCTGTCGAGGCATGGCGTGATCATGTCGAAGGCGCGGTGGTGGCCATTGGAAATGCCCCCACCGCTCTGTTCCACCTGTTGGAGCGGCTCGACGCAGGCTGGCCCAAACCGGCGGTGATTCTCGGCTTTCCCGTTGGGTTCGTCGGGGCTGCTGAATCCAAGGCGGAACTGGCGGGGCATCCACGGGGCTGCGATTTTGTCGCGCTGCGCGGGCGGCGGGGCGGTTCGGCCATGGCCAGCGCTGCGGTCAATGCCCTGGCTGCAGGTCTGCACACCGCGCCACCCGGTGACGTCAAAGGAGATGTCCGATGACCCCCCCCTGGTTGCATATTGTCGGTATCGGTGAAGACGGCATGGCGGGCCTTGCCCCCGCCACCCGCGCCATTCTTGAAGCTGCCGAAATCATCGTCGGCGGCGACCGGCACCACCGTTTGTCTGACAGCGTGACAGCGCAACGTGTCGCCTGGCCTTCGCCTTTTGACGCGCTGATCGACATGCTGGCGGGATTTCGAGGGCGGCGGGTGGTTGTTCTGGCGACGGGCGATCCTTTGTGGTTTTCGGTCGGCGCACGGATCGGGCGCGCCATGGCCACCGGCGAAATCGTGTTCCACCCGCAGCTTTCGGCGTTTCAACTGGCCGCCGCGCGGATGGGTTGGTCGATGGCGGATGTCGAGACGCTGACGGTGCATGGCCGCCCGGTGGAACAGATGATCGCCTTTATCCAGCCCGATGTGCGGCTGCTGATCCTGACGACGGGGGCGCAGACCCCGGCGCAGATCGCCGGTTTCCTGACCGAGCGTGGCTTTGGCCAAAGCCCGATGACAGTGCTGGCCGCCATGGGGGGCGCGGACGAACAGCGGTTCGACGGCATTGCCGCAACCTGGTCGCATGAAGTGCCGGCGTTCAATACCCTTGCCGTTGAATGTGTCGCCGCCCCCGATGCCGCGCTGATGCCGCGGGTGCCGGGGCTGGCCGACGCCCTGTTCCAGCATGACGGCACGATGACCAAGCAGGAAGTGCGCGCCGTCACGGTTGCGAAACTGATGCCGATGCGCGGGGCGCTGTTGTGGGACATCGGCACGGGCTGCGGGTCGGTGGCGGTGGAATGGATGCGCGCCGCCCGCTATGCCCGCGCCATCGGGATCGAGCCGCGCGCCGACCGCCGCGCCATGGCCGCCGCCAATGCGCTTGCCCTCGGCACGCCGCAGTTGCACCTGATCGAAGGCGCGGCGCCCGCCGCCCTGACCGGCCTTCCGGCACCGGATGCGATCTTTATCGGTGGCGGGCTGGATGACGGGGTGTTTTCGGCGGCATGGGCAGCGTTGAAGCCGCTGGGCCGGTTGGTGACCAATGCCGTCACCCTCGAATCCGAGGCGCAGCTTCTGGCGCTGCACGCGGCGCATGGCGGTGATCTGGTGAAGGTACAGGTGCACCGCGCCGAGCCTGTCGGCGGTTATCGCGGTTGGCGTCCGGCAATGCCGGTGACGCAGCTGAGCCTGATCAAGCGATGAACCGGTTTGCTGGCGTGGGATTCAGGTATTTGAAGCAAGAAAGAGACAGGGGCGCGGCAGCGTGAGCGGCGTTCTGTATGGTGTCGGCGTCGGGCCGGGCGACCCCGAGTTGATGACGCTGAGGGCGGCGCGGCTGATCGGCGGGGCCGCGGTGGTGGCCTATCCCACCCTTGCGGGGGGGGCCAGTTTCGCGCGGTCGATCGCCGCCGGGCTGATCGCGGCAGGGACCGAGGAAATTGTCATTGACGTGCCGATGAGTGTGGACCGCGCACCGGCGCAGGCCGCCTATGACGATGGCGCGGCGCGGATCGCGGCGGTGCTGGACGAGGGGCGCGATGTGGTGTGCCTGTGCGAGGGCGATCCGTTCTTCTATGGTTCGTTCATGTATCTGCACGCGCGTCTGGTATCGCGTTTCAAGGTTGAGGTGGTGCCGGGTGTGACCTCGGTCACCGCCTGTGCCGCGCGGGCGGCAATGCCTTTGGCCGCGCGCAATGAGCGGGTGACGATCCTGCCCGGCCCCTTGCCCGAGACCGAGTTGCGCGACCGGATTGCGGGTGCTGAAAGCGTGGTGATCATGAAGCTGGGTCGGCATCTGGGCAAGATCCGCGCGGTGCTGGACGATCTGGGGCTGGCGGGGCAGGCGATGTATGTCGCCCGAGCGACGCTGGCCGACGAGGTGGTGTGCCCGCTGGCCGAGGCGCCTGAGGTGGCACCGTATTTTTCGATGATCCTGCTGACCAAGGGGGCCGACCCATGGCTGTGACGCCTGTTGTAATGTGCTTGTCGCGCTCGGGCGAGGCGGTGGCGCACCGGGCGGCGGCGCTGTTGGGGGGCGCGCTGCATGGCCGCGCGGGGCGGGTGGACCGTGCCGATTGGTTTTTCGACAACGCCTTGGACCACGCGCGCGAACTGTTCGCCGCCGGGGTGCCGATTGTCGGGGTCTGTGCAAGCGGCATCCTGATCCGCGCCGTCGCACCTTTGCTGACCGACAAGCGGGCCGAGCCGCCGGTGCTGTCGGTTTCCGACGATGGCGCGGTCGTGGTGCCGCTTTTGGGCGGGCATCGCGGCGCGAACCGGCTGGCGCGGCGGATTGCCGAAGGGCTGGGCGCAGTGGCGGCGGTGACGACGGCGGGCGATGTGGCGCTGGGCGTGGCACTGGACGAACCGCCCGAGGGCTGGGTGGTGGGCACACCCGAATTGGCAAAGGATGCCATGGCGCGGTTGCTGGCCGGGGCTGGCGCAGTGGTGCGCGGCGCGGCACCTTGGCTGGCCGGATTGCCGGTGGCGGGCACGGGCGAGGCGGTTGAAATCGACGTGACAACCGCGCCTGCGGTGCCCGGGCGGCTGACCTTTCATCCCCGGCGGTTCGTGTTGGGGGTTGGCTGCGCGCGGGGCTGTCCTGTTGATGAACTGGCGACGTTGGTGCAGGGTATGCTGAAGGACGCGGGGGTGGCGCCGGGGGCGATTGCCGCGATCTGCACCCTTGATCTGAAGGCGGATGAGCCTGCGGTACTGGCGCTGGCCGCAACGCTGGGCCTGCCTTTGCGGCTGTTTGCCGCGCCCGCGCTTGAGGTGGAAAGGCCGCGCCTGGCCCATCCCAGCGCCGTGGTGTTCGCCGAGGTCGGGTGCCATGGCGTGAGCGAGGGCGCGGCCCTGGCCGGGGCAGGCGCCGACGCGGTGCTGGCCCAGCCCAAGCGCAAAAGCGCGATGGCGACCTGTGCGCTGGCCAAGGCGGCACAGCCGATCACCGCCCTGCGCGGCCGGGCGCGGGGGCGTCTGTCGGTTGTGGGCATCGGGCCGGGGCAGGCCAGTTGGCGCACGCCCGAGGTGTCGCGCCTTGTGGCCGAGGCGGATGAACTGGTGGGATATGGTCTGTACATTGATCTGCTGGGGTCTTTGGCGGCCGGAAAGGCGCGCCATGATTTCCCGTTGGGCGGCGAGGAAGACCGGTGTCGCTATGCGCTGGAACGGGCGGGCGAGGGGCGCAACGTGGCGTTGGTGTGCAGTGGCGATGCGGGGATCTATGCCATGGGTGCGCTGGTGTTCGAACTGTTGGACCGCGGCCCCCACGGTGTCAGCGATGCCGCCCGCCGGGTCGAGGTGGTGTGTTCGCCGGGCGTTTCGGCGTTGCAGGGTGCGGCGGCGCGGGCGGGGGCACCGTTGGGCCATGATTTCTGTGCCATATCGCTGAGTGATCTGTTGACGCCGCGCGCTGACATCCTGCGCCGCTTGCAGGCGGCGGCCGAGGGCGATTTCGTCGTCGCCTTTTACAATCCGGTGTCACAGCGCCGCCGTACCCTGCTGGCCGAGGCGCGGGATATTCTGTTGCGTCATCGCCCGGCGGATACGCCCGTGATGCTGGCCAGTTCCCTTGGCCGCCCCGAGGAACAGGTCCGCTATCGTCGGCTTGCCGACTTGCAGGTGGACGAGGTGGACATGCTGACCGTTGTTTTGGTGGGGTCGTCGCAATCGCGGCTGGCACAGTTGGGCGAAGGGCCGCGCATGTTCACGCCGCGCGGTTATGCCCGCAAGATAGACGGCGATCTGGCACCGGTTCAGGATCAGGGGGCGGTGTCATAGACGACGCGGAATCCCATGTGGGTCGTCGCGCTGTCGGGGGTGTTTCCGGTGCGCGCGGCGATGCGGTAGCGGTGGCAGTACGACGCGTGGCACAGGAACGACCCGCCTTTCAACAGCTTGCGCGGCCCATGGGGGTGGGCGCCTTGGGCGGCCTTTTTCAGGCTGCGCAGGCGGAATGGCTCTGCCGACCATTCCCAGACATTGCCGACCATGTTGAACAGGCCATAGCCATTGGGCGCAAAGCTGATCGCGGGGGCGGTGGCGGCGAAACCGTCGGCGCAGGTGTTGTGGTGCGGGAAATTTCCCTGCCAGATGTTGCAGGGCAGATGCGCGGTGTCGTCGGGCGCGGTGTCGCCCCAGGGATAGCGCGCATCGCCCAGGCCACCCCGCGCCGCGTGTTCCCATTCGGCCTCACGCGGCAGCCGGCCCCCGGCCCAGGCGGCATAGGCGCGGGCATCGGCCCAGGACACATGCACCACCGGGTGCGCGTCGTCGGCGGGCGGGCCATCGGGGCCGGTGGGGTGGTGCCAGCAGGCGCCATCGACGCGACGCCACCATTCCAGCCCGTCGACGGCCTGTGTCAGCGGAACCGCCTCGGGCACCTGTGCCCAGAACACGAAGGACCAGCCGAACCGCTCCGCCTCGGTCCGATATCCGGTGGCGGCTGTGAACCGGGCAAAGGCGGCGTTTGTGGTGGTGCCGCGTTCCCACCACAGGTCTTTCAGCCGGGTGCGACGCAGCGGCGATTCTTCGTCGGGCAGGATCAGGGGCCGGTCGGTGCCGATCCACCCCATGCCACCGCGCACCGCCACACAGTCGCGCAAGGCGATGTCGGGTTGCGCCGGATGGTCGGGTGCGGCCGCCGGGGCGCGGCGCAGGGTGTCAGGGCAGCAGCAGCGCGGGGCGTTGGATGTCGTCATGACGGCAGTTGTCGGCGCAGGGCCGGGGCGAGTCAAGTTCAACGGAAAAGAGGATGACATGACGGTCTATTTCATCGGGGCGGGGCCGGGCGACCCCGAGCTTTTGACGCTGAAGGCGCAGAAACGCATCGCCGCCTGTCCGGTCTGCCTGTATGCAGGTTCACTTGTGCCGGAACAGGTGGTGGCGGGCGCGCCTGAGGGGGCGTTGGTGCAGGACACGGCCTCCATGACACTGGACGAAACCCACGCCGCGATCCGCGCCGCCCACGCCAAGGGGCAGGATGTGGCGCGGGTCCATTCCGGCGATCCGTCGCTGTACGGGGCGATTGCCGAACAGATCCGTCGGCTGCGTGCCGATGGCATCCCGTATGAAATCATTCCCGGCGTGCCCGCCTATGCCGCCGCCGCCGCCGCATTGGGCCAGGAGCTGACCATCCCCGAGGTGGCCCAGTCGATCATCCTGACCCGGGTTTCGATGAAATCCACCTCGATGCCCGCCGGTGAAACCCTTGAAAACTTCGCCCGCACCGGTGCGACGCTGGCGATTCACCTTGGCATCCGCAACCTGCGCGAGATCGAGCGCGTGCTGGTGCCCCATTACGGGGCAGATTGTCCGGTCGTGGTGGCCTATCGCGTGGGCTGGCCCGACCAGATGTTCCTGCGCGGCACGCTGGCCGACATCCGCGGCAAGGTGCGCGATGAAAAGATCACCCGCACCGCACTGATCCTGGTGGGGCCGGCGATGGGCGAGGTGCAGGATTTCCGCGATTCGGCGTTGTATGATCCGGCAATGCCGCATGTTTTGCGGCCAAAGGTGCAGGGTTAACCGGACTGTCATCAAATTCGTGTCTTGTGAACTGGCGGTCTGCCCGAATCCTTGACGCAGGGGTGTGCCATGACGAATGTTGCAGCCAGAGCCGAGCCGGAGACGCCATGTTGGAATTCCTGCCCCAAGACGTGCAAGATGGCTTGAACGCCGCACGCCGCGACGCGCCGGGCCACAAGACACGGATGCGTGTCAAGGTTGGCGGCCAGAACTTTGCCCTGCTGCGATATTCGGATCAGGGCTTTGCCGTATTGTCCGGTGATGCACCACGTTTGCGTGGCCATGTCGATCTGTACGACGGATCGCGTCATATCGGATATTGCCTGATCGTGGCCAGTGGTCAGGACGGCGACGAAATGTTGTATGAGTTCAAGCGCAACCCACCCGTCACCGACCGCGCGCCGCTGGATTTCGCGCCGGATGAGCCCGCACCGACGGCAGGCGTGATCGGGCGCGACATCTGACGTTTCTTTCAACCGTTCTGTGCGGTGATAACGAATATTACCGCCGCTGGCATTTGACTGCCGATGAATTGCACGCCCTGAATGCCCGGATCAAGGCCAGGGCTGGCACCGTGCTCCGCTTCGGGTCGGTCGATTTTCAGGTTGAGGTAACCGGCAGGCTGCTGGTGAAGGAAAATGCTATATCCGATGGATGAGGCCGGGGTAATGCCCCACATGCGCGGGCGCAGTGTGCGTGGGGTGGCCAACTGTTGAAAAAGCCCCCGGCGATGGTGCGCCGGGGGCTTTTGAGTATTTCTAGCAAAGAGAAGGCGCAGGGTTGATGAACGCCTCAGGCTGCCCGACGCCGCCGCCGGGGGGCACCCGTGCTGGCCGGTTTTGCGCCTTGGGGTTTGCCGCGGCCCATCCCCTGGGGTTTTCCGGCGCCTCCGCCACCTCCGGCGCCGCCGCGACGGCGGGCCGGCTTGGCAGCGCCGACGACCTCCCACGGGTGGCCCGATGCCACATCGAGCGAGGACTTCACCACTTTCTCGATGTCCTTGAGGAAGGGCATCTCATCGGGCGCGCAAAAGGCGATGGCCTGGCCGCTGGCCCCGGCACGGGCGGTGCGACCGATGCGGTGCACATAGTTTTCGGGTACGTTGGGCAGTTCATAATTATAGACGAACATCACTTCGGGAATGTCGATGCCCCGCGCGGCCACGTCGGTGGCGACCAGCACCTTGATCTTGCCCGCCTTGAAATCGGCGATGGCGCGGTCGCGCTGGCCCTGGCTTTTGTTGCCGTGTATTGAGGCGGTCGAGAACCCGGCACGATCCAGGTTTTTCATCAGCTTTTCGCAGCCATGCTTGGTGCGCCCGAACACCAGCGCCCGCTCGTCCGGGTGTTTTTTCAGCAGTTCCATCAGCAGGCCCTGCTTTTCCGACTGGGCGATATAGTGCACAACTTGGGTGATGTTGTCGGCGGTCTGACCCGGGCGCGACACTTCGACGCGCACCGGATCGGTCAGATAGGCGGCGGCGATCTCAGCCATCTGCTTGTTCATCGTGGCCGAGAACAGCATGGTCTGTCGGTCCTTTGCCAACAGCGGCGCGATCTTGCGCAGCGCGTGGATGAAACCGAGGTCCAGCATCTGGTCGGCCTCGTCCAGCACCAGGAATTTGGCGTCGCCCAGGGTGACGGCCTTGCGATCCAGCAGGTCCATCAACCGGCCGGGCGTGGCGACCAACAGGTCGACGCCCCGCTCCAACCGGTTGATCTGGCGGTTGATGCTCATCCCGCCCACGACGATGGCCACCGACAGGTGCGACCCGCCGGTATAACTGCGCAGGTTCTCGGCGATCTGGTTTGCCAATTCGCGCGTGGGCGCCAGGATCAGGCCGTGCACGCCGCGCGGCTTTGGCTTGGCACCGATCTTGGACAGAGCGTGGATCAGCGGCAGGCCAAAAGCAGCGGTCTTGCCGGTGCCGGTCTGTGCCAGACCCATCACATCACGACCGTTCATGGCGTGGGGAATGGCCTGTTTCTGAATCGGCGTCGGGTCGGTGATGCCGAGGGTGGCGAGGTTTGCAACGATCTTGGGCGACAGGCCCAGCATATCGAAATCCATGGAAAATCCTTTGGGCGGCGACATGACGGCGCGCCGCGTGAAACGCAAGCCAGAGCCGGAAAGCCGGGCCGACAAGCAGGTTGCGCCGCGATCTGACCTTCGGAACCGGATGTCCCCCAAGCCGTCAAAGCGCTGCCCCCCCTGCGTGATGTGGGAAACGGAGTGTGTTGCGGCCCCTTGAATGGTCCCGGAACGGGACGCTCTGCTCACGCGGCAGAGGGCGGCGATTGGTGGTTACATCGTCGCGATTGCCGTCGAAGTCAAGTGTGCAAGGTACCTGAAAGAAATGCGCTGCACCTGTGTGCGTCGCCTTTTGGCGCGCTCGCTCGCTGCGCGGTCTCGCGCGCTTCAGGTATTTGAAGCAAGAAAGAAACAGCAAGGCGCGCCCCACCGTAACGCAGTGTCGTCCGGCGGGGCGTCTCTTCCTTGCACGGTCATCGGCTCCTCAGCCTGTACCGTAGAGCCACCTTGGCATAAACGCCGTTAACAAAAGCTGAACGTTTGTCTCTTTCTTGCCGAAAATACCTTGGGGGCAAGGGGCAAAGCCCCAAACGGCCCGCAGGGCCGCCCCCTATTGCAGGTCGCCAAAGGCGGCCTGCAGGCGCGTCACGGCATCGACGACGCGGGCGCGTGGCGTGGCAAGGTTGAAGCGCAGGAAACCTTCGCCGCCTTTGCCGAAGGTTGCGCCATAATTTGCGGCGATCCGGGCGTCTTTCGTTACCCTGCGGGTGATTTCGGCGGTGTTCATGCCGGTGCCCGAGAAATCGACCCAACCGAGATAGGTTGCGGCAAGGGGGGCGGCGCAGAGACCGGGGATGTCATTCACCCCGGCCTCGAACACCAAGCGATTGCCGTCGAGATAGGTTATCAAATCGTCAACCCAGGACGCCCCCGCAGGCGAATAGACCGCCGTCGCGGCCAGCAGACCGATAGAGTTTGCGGACAGCCCCAGGCCGGCCATGCGCGCGGCAAAGCGGGTGCGCAGATCGGGGTCAGAGATGATTACGTTGCCGACATGCAGCCCGGCCAGGTTGAACGTCTTGCTGGGAGAGGTCATGGTGACCAGCCGATCCGCGATGCCGTCGAGCGTGGCGATCGGGATGTGGCAGTGAGGGGCATAGACGAGATCGTGGTGAATTTCGTCCGATACGAGAATCAGGTCATGACGCCGGGCGAAATCTGCAATCTGCTCCAACTCGGCCTTCGTCCAGACCCGGCCGCCGGGGTTGTGGGGCGAACACAGGATCGCCATCGTTTCGCGGCCGGTCATCTGCGAATCCCAGGCGGCGATGTCCAGCCTGTACTGGCCTGCGGCGTCGCGGGGCATTTCGCATTCGGTCACCGTGCGCCCGGCACTGTGGATCACCCGGGCGAAGGCGTGATAGACTGGCGTGAACAGCACAACGCCGTCGCCCGGGGCGGTAAAGGTTTCCAGGCAAACTGCCGTGCCGTTGACAAGGCCGAATGTGGTGAAGATCCACTCGGGCTGAACGGCCCAGCCGTGGCGATTTTCCATCCACCAGCAGATGGCGCCGCGATAATCGCGTTCATCGGTGAAATAGCCGAACACGCCGTGGTCCACCGCCGCCTGCATTGCGTCCAGCGCGACACGGGGGACGCGGAAATCCATATCCGCCACCCACATCGAGATGCCATCGTCGGGCGAAACCCCATAGAGATTTTGCATTCCGTCCCACTTGGCGGAATGGGTGTTGCGGCGGTCGATGATGTCGTCAAAGCTCATGATCTGTCCTTTGCTGGGCACCGTTCAGCCTAAGCAAGCGGCGGGCGGGGTAAAGGCCCAATCGTTTGAGTTGGATCGCCAAGGCGGCGGTCAGCGTGGTTTCACAGGTCGGCGGGGGATCAGGTTTTCAGATGTTGAATATTCGCGCCTGCGCGCTTAAATCGCGCCTATGGCCCTGCTTGACATACTCATCCATCCAGATCCGCGGTTGAAGAAACCCGCCGCCCCTGTACAGGGGGTTACACCCGCCTTGCGGTCGCTGGCGGCGGATATGCTGCAAACCATGTACGACGCACCCGGCGTTGGTCTGGCCGCACCTCAGGTGGGGGCGATGCAGAGGTTGATCGTGTTGGATTGCGTCAAGGACAAGGGCAGCGCGCCGCGCCCCATCGTGATGCTGAACCCTGTAGTCACCTGGGCATCCGACGAAAGATCGGTCTATGAGGAAGGTTGCCTGTCGATCCCCGAGCAATATGGCGAGGTGGAACGCCCCTCTGCGGTCGAGGTATGCTGGCACGATCTGGAAATGACGCAACAGGCCGAGCGGTTTGACGGGTTATGGGCAACCTGTGTGCAGCATGAAATCGATCATCTGGATGGCAAGTTGTTCATCGACTACCTGCGGCCGCTGCGGCGCCAGATGATCACCCGCAAGATGGTGAAGCTGAAACGTGAACGGATGCGTGCGTGATCTTGCCGATCCGGTTGTGGCCCGATCCGGTGTTGCGCCTGCGTTGTGCACCAGTGCGGATGTTCGACGCGGCGCTGGCGGCGTTGGCGCAGGATATGCTGGATACGATGTATGCAGCGCCGGGGCGGGGTCTGGCGGCGCCACAGGTGGGGCAAACCTGTCGGATGTTCGTGATGGATGTGGCGTGGAAAACCGGCGCGCCCGATCCGGTTGTTTGTATCAATCCGGTGATCGTGCAGGCAGGTGATGTGGTGGTCACCGCCGAGGAAGGCTGTCTGTCGATCCCGGACACGCCGATGCAGATCACCCGCCCCGCTGCGATCACTCTGGTTTGGCAGGATGTGACGGGGCAGGATCACCGCGCCGATCTGGATGGATTCGCCGCCGCCTGTGCCCAGCATGAGCTGGACCATCTGGACGGAATCGTGATTTTCGACCGGGTCGCGCCCGAATTGCGCGCCAGTCTTGAGGCCGGGTTCCTGACCTGATGGCGCGCCCCTTTGTCATGTGGCCCGACCCGCGCCTGCGTACCCCTGCCACCCCGGTGACGGATATCACCGACGCGGTGCGCGCGCTGTGGGACGAGATGGTCGAAGCGATGGAGGCCATGCCCGGTGTCGGCCTGGCTGCGCCGCAGTTGGGGGTGATGCTGCTCCTTGTGGTCGTGGATGCGTCCGAGGGGCGCGGGCAGGCTGTGCGCATGGCCAACCCCGAGGTGCTGCACGCCAGCGTGCAACCGCGGATCCACGAAGAAGGTTCGCCCAACCTGCCGGGTGTCTGGGCGGCGATCAGTCGGCCACGGGCGGTGAGCGTGCGGTTCTTGAACACGGACGGGGCCGACGAGACGCGCGATTTCGTCGGGCTGTGGGCGACCAGCGTCCAGCACCAGATCGACCATCTGGACGGGCGGATGTATTTCGACAGGCTGAGCCGGATCAAGCGGACGATGTTGTTGAAAAGGGCCGGAAAGGCGCGTTGATGGCCGGTGTCGGATGCCTCCGGCGGGAGTATTTTTTCAAAGAAGAAACGGGGAACGGACCATGCGGATCGTGTTCATGGGGACGCCGGGGTTTTCGGTTCCGGTGCTGGAGGCCCTGATAACGGCGGGGCACGAAGTGGCATGTGTATATAGCCAGCCGCCGCGCCCGGCGGGGCGGGGCAAGAAAGACCGTTTGACACCGGTGCATGAAAGGGCGCAGGCGCTGGGGCTGCCGGTGCGCCACCCGGTTTCGCTGAAGGGGGCTGAGGAACAGGCGGCGTTTGCGGCGCTGAACGCGGATGTTGCTGTGGTGGTGGCCTATGGGTTGATCCTGCCGCGCGCTGTGCTGGATGCGCCGGGGCGCGGCTGTCTGAACATCCACGCCTCGCTGCTGCCGCGCTGGCGCGGGGCGGCGCCGATCCACCGGGCGGTGATGGCGGGGGATGCCGAGACTGGCGTGTGTATCATGCAGATGGAGGCGGGGCTGGACACCGGCCCCGTCCTGTTGCGCGCCGCGACGCCGATTGGTGCAGAAGCGACCACGGGCGATCTGCATGACCGGCTGTCGCGGATCGGGGCGGAGTTGATCGTTGACGCATTGAGGCGGCTTGACGGATTGCGGGCCGAGGTGCAGCCGACCGAGGGCGTGACCTATGCCGCCAAGATCGACAAGGCCGAAGCGCGGGTGGATTGGGCCCGCCCGGCGGTCGAGGTTCTGCGCCAGATCAATGGGTTGTCGCCCACGCCGGGGGCTTGGTGCGATGTGGCGGGCGAGCGGGTGAAGCTGTTGCGCGCCCGGTTGGCGCCGGGGCATGGTGCGCCGGGGACGGTGCTGGGCGGGTTCACCGTGGCCTGTGGCGCGGGCGCTGTCGAGGTGGCCGAGGCGCAGCGCGCGGGCAAAGCTGCGATGCCGACCGAGGCAGTGTTGCGCGGGCTGAGCCTGCCGGAAACGCTGGCCTGATACCAACGGCCCTGATCTCTGACCGCTTTGGCGTAGTCGCGGTTGGAGATGGATCGGGCGGTATTGATGTCGTTGGC
>Ga0100398_1000699_pt1 | contig 30057 bp, 30 predicted proteins | sample CryGeymeta201522_FD_81568 | JGI IMG/M metagenome (GOLD analysis project Ga0100398, IMG submission 81568) | Groundwater microbial communities from Crystal Geyser aquifers in Utah, USA - Crystal Geyser metaG 2015-22 | ecosystem: Environmental > Aquatic > Deep subsurface > Groundwater | place: USA...
GACCGCACAAAGGATTTAAGGCCGGGAAGGAAGAAATGCCTTTTCTGCCATGGAGAAGAAGCTGTCAGAAAAGAGCTGATTGCTGACGGCACCATAGATGTTAAGTTTTTCCAGCCGTCATCAGCAACAGTTAAAAAGGCTATAAAGATAAAGGTGCCTGCTGACGCTCCAATGCAGTTCAACTGTTACGAGTGTCACAAGCCTCACGAGGCAGTAAGGCCCGACTGGGGTAATTGCCTGAACTGCCACGTAAATATTCCGAATGTTGGGAAGCACGGACTGCATGTCAAGAGCATGGGGATGAAGTGCAAGGAATGTCATAAGCCTCATTCCTGGCGCGTGACAAACGAAAGCGCCAAAAAAGAATGCGTGAAGTGCCATGAATATAGGGAACCAAGAAAATTTATTGGTTCATAGTTTTAAATGGCCTATAATTTAACTGTGGGCATTAAGCGAAAGGGTAGCCAATTATGAAAAATCATGTCTGGCGGCCTCTCTTTGCAGTAATCGGTATGGCGGCCGTTGTGCTTGTTATCAGAGCCTTTTATGTACCGAAGGATTTTGGCGTGCATGAGAGGGGCTATATGTATGGCTGGTACAGGGCGGGCAATATTGAAGACTGGAAGAATGTTAAGGTTAAGTATCAGGGCAGGGAATACTGTAAGACATGCCATTCTGACAAGTATGAGAGCATTGAAAAAACGCCCCATGCAATTATCCAGTGTGAGAACTGCCACGGCCCTGCTTTAGGCCATCCTGAGAATCCGGCGAAACTTGCAATTGATAAAAGCAGGGGGCTGTGTCTCAGGTGCCACTCATATCTTCCGTATCCTACAAGCAACAGGGCGAATATAAGAGGCATAGACCCTGACAGGCATAATGCCGGGATTGAATGTGTCATGTGTCACAATCCGCATAAACCTTCTCCGGAGGGGATGAAATGATAAATAGACGGGAATTTCTGAAGAATACCGTCAAGGGAATCGCTTGCGCAGCATTACCCCTTGCAGCTTTTGAGATAATAGATCCGAAAAAGCTTTTTGCGGATAAATCCGGGAAGCCCGGGGTAAGATGGGTATTCCTGATTGACACATACAAGTGCGTAGGATGCGGTTTCTGCGTTAAGGCTTGCAAGAACGAAAATGAGATTCCTTATGACGCCAATGTGACGAGAACATGGGTTGAAAGATATGTGGTCACAAAAGACGGGCAGGTGTTTGCAGATTCACCGAAGGGCGCAAGGGACGGCTTTGCTACACCGAAGATTGATATGGGGCTTGGAAAATATCAGGAGATAAAAAACGAGGATATAAAGAAGGCATACTTTGTGCCTAAACTCTGCAACCAATGCGAAAATCCCCCATGTGTGCAGGTGTGTCCGGTGGGCGCTACATACCAGGCTCCTGACGGAGTGGTTCTTGTAGACAGAAAATGGTGCATCGGATGCGGATACTGCATTATGGCCTGTCCTTACGGAGTGAGATTCTTTCATCCTGTGTACAAAACTGCCGAGAAATGCAATTTCTGTTATCACAGGATAACAAAGGGGATGAAGCCCGCGTGTGTTCAGGCGTGCCCTTTTGGCGCAAGGCTTATCGGAAATATAAAAGACCCCGATGACCCTGTAGCAAAGATTATCATGACAGAGAGGGTTGGCATACTAAAAGAAGAATACGGGACCAAACCTCAGGTCTTTTATCTGGGCATTGACAAGGAGGTTAGGTAGTTATGGTTCACGGTGAACTCTGGACGCTTAAGGAACTCTTTGTCTATCCGAATGAGTATATCTACTGGAGCGTGCAAATTGTTATGTATCCTTTCATGACAGGTCTTGTTGCGGGGGCCTTTGTCCTTTCATCCCTTTACCATGTTTTTGGGATAAAGCAGTTAAAGGATATGGCGCGTTTTGCGCTTGTATTCTCATTTGCCCTTCTCTTTGCTGCCCCGATGCCTTTGCTTTTCCACCTGATGCAGCCTTTTAGGGGCATGCATGTGTTTATGACGCCGCATTTCACATCTGCAATCGCGGCCTTTGGGATAGTTTTTTCCGGCTATGGGGCAATAGTTGCCTCTGAACTTTGGTTTTTATACAGAAAGCGCTTTGTTGAGGTATCGCTTCCGCTGAAGGAAAAGAAAGATAAGACTCTGCTTGAATGGATAAAGTTTGTGATATTCTGTACTCTTACGCTCGGAGCCTATGACATAAGCGAGGAATCGCTTAAGAGGGACGAAAAGGCAATAAAAATACTTGCAGGCGTGGGAATCCCTGTCGCCTGTTTCCTTCACGGCTATGCAGGTTTTATATTCGGCTCTGTTAAGGCTAATGCGCTCTGGATGACTCCGCTGATGCCTGTTATATTCATAATGTCTGCAATAGTATCGGGCATTGCGCTGTGCCTGCTTACATATATAGTAACGATGGAAATACGGAAGTTCGTGGCTGTGCGCAAAAGAAGCCGGGCGGCTTATCGTTTTCAGACAAGAGAGGAGATAGGCGGTGTTGAGATAAACGTAATTCGCATGACAGCAAAATATCTTCTCTTTTTCCTTATTTTTGCGATAAGCCTTGAACTCCTGGACCTTATTTTCAGGGGGTATACAGCAGTGAAATCATGGGATGTTTTGAGAACCATTATTTACGAAAAGGACTTTACTAATATATTCATCCTGCAATATACAATAGGGAATCTTATCCCCTTTATACTTTTACTTTTGCCGAACCTCTCTATCAAGAGGGCGGTTGTTGGCGTTGCTCTCGTTCTGTTCGGAGTTTTTATGATGAGGTGGAATGTCGTTATAGGAGGTCAGGCCTTTTCACTGTCATTTGCAGGGTATATGCACTATCACATGCCGATAATTCCGCACGACTGGGAGACGTTTAAGGAAGGGCTGGGCGGAGCTGTCAGTATTTTTGTTATGCCGTTTGTGTTGTTCTGGATAATGGACAAGATATTCCCTGTCTTTGGCTCTGATAAAGAAAAACGTGCAACACATTAATCCCAAGAGCCATTTTTTTTTGAATATCCTCTGCGGTTATTAATGACATAAATCAACTCCTTTCATTAAAACAATCCAGGGTTCATAAAAAAGCTATTTTCTGTTTGCCCTTCTAAAGATAGTTTACACCTAATATATCAGCGCGCCTAATATCCCTGCGCCGAGTATTAAAAAGGTGGGGCTTGTTTTTGTGAAGGCGATGAGAGAAAAACTGCCAAGCGCAATCAGGGCCGTTGGAATATCTACCAGAGACTCTTTCCCTAAGGTTATCGCAACAGCCGCGAGTAAGCCCATCACTGCGGGCCTTATTCCCTGAAAGCTTGCATTTACAATCCATGCGTTTCTGAACTGCACATAGTAGCGGCTTACAATCGTCACGATGATTATAGAAGGCAGATAGGTGCTCACGACGGCGCCGGCTGAACCCCAAAAACCAAAAACTTTGTAACCGATAAATGCATTCATTATTGTAAGCGGCCCCGGCGTAAGCTGGCCTATGGCGATGCTGTCAATAAACTCCTTATTTGTAAGCCAATGGTAATGGTCAACTATCTCTCTCTGGAGGAGTGGAATCATGACATATCCGCCGCCGATAGTAAAAAGGTTTATATAGAAGATAGTCCAGAGGAATTTAAGTATCTCCATCAAAGCCTCCCTTCCCTGTAAACCAGCAAACCTCCGATACCGGAGATAACGATTAAAACTATTGGATTCAGTTTAAATATAGCGAGGCATAAAAATGCTATGACAGCAAAGGATATGCTTTTGTAGCTTGTCAGAAATTTCTTGCCCATGCTGTAAACAACAGAGGCCACGAGTCCCACAACCGCCGCTCCAATCCCCTTGAGTATAGAACGAATAAGCGCAATGTCGTTGTATTTAATATAGAGATAGGCAATAATCAATACCAGAAAAAATGCCGGCAGAACCTGCCCTGCAACAGTCGCCAGGGCGCCTTTCAATCTTTTCAGTGTATAGCCTATGAATATGCCTGTATTTACTATGGGAGCCCCGGGCGTCAACTGGCCGATGACGACGCCTTCGGCGAACTCCTCGTGGGTAAGCCATTTCTTCTTTTGTACAAGCTCTTTTTCAAAAAAGGCCAGCATGGAATAGACCCCTCCAAAGGCGAAGGCGCCCATTTTTAAAAAAACCAAAAAAATGTTCTTCAGGGAAATCTCTTTCATATCCGCTTTCTATGTTAAAACTAAGTTTTTAGGGTCAGGGCTTGCAAGACCTGACCCTTTGTCTGCTGCTGTTTCAAAAACTTTTTCTCTAAGGGGGCAGGACGTTAGTCCTGCCCCCTTACTTTTTAAAACACGGGTGTTGGAACACTGCCCCAGCCTGTATCGCCGGGGAGTTCCTTTAAATCAAACAGTTGCATATTATGTATATCCATGTCAACCATAAACTGCGGGATGCGCCGCACATTTATGGAGAACACATCGTTATATCTTTCACCCTTAACATTCTCAATCTTCAGAAATATTAACCTTTTTGACACTCCGCCATTGCCTGAATGCGCTTCATGCTGCATGCCTGAATGCGTGCCATGATGCGCTTCGCTGAGATGGCTGAAGGGATGGAATATCCAGTCGGTAATCATGGATATTGTGTGGTGCTGTTTGTAAAGCCTCCAGTCGCCTCCTGTATCTGCAAGCAGCCCCTGCATAATATAGTGAGGCGGCAGGAAATAGACAAGATATTTGTCCTTATCGTTCAGCCGTGTCTTGATTGCATCCATCCTGAGGATGTCGGGCATCCGGTGCTCTATTTTGAACTTGTCTTCATCAAGGATGGACATGACAACCACATTTTTATCATGCCAGACAGGAAGATGCGATATCGTATAGGCCCTCAGAAAGAAGGCGGCCCCGAGGGCAGCGGCTGAAAGCATAATAAAGACTCCGGCCTTGCCTGCCGCACTCTGAGGCAGGATTGCCTTTTCTATAGGCCTCGGCAGAAACATTCCTGTTTGCCCAATGTATTGCCTGTAGTCAGCCTCATGCGCCCTGAGCATTCTTTTTTCTTCATCCTGTGACAGAAAGTAGTATATCAGCGCCATTGCAAGCCATAGAACCACAACAAGGAACCTCGGCCAGAGAATGGAGAGGCCGATACCTGCTATGGCAAGGCTCAGATACTGGGGATGCCTGATAAATGAGTAGACGCCTTTTACCACAGCGCCTTTTTTCAAAAACTTGTTTGCGTATATCTGAAATGCGCAGATAAGGAAAAGCGCCATCCCTCCAACGAAAAGAACCGACCCCAGGATGCGGACGAATTTCAGAAAAGCATCGGGCGGCACAATCATGTGTGGAAGGAAAAAAGCGCTAAGCCACCGTGTGGCAGGGTATTTGGCTATTTCAAGCAAAAAGGGGTTAAACACCGAATAGAAAAACCCCGCGAAAGGGCTTATCATAATTAATATCTCAAGGCCGATAATGAAGTAGAGCACAATGGCGCTGTTCAGGATTGTCTTTTTTTTATTCATCTGAAACCTCCTGCATTATTTTGTTTGGAAAATACTATCCGCCCCGCGCAAAATCACAGGGCGCTTTCCGGTTGTAATGCTGTTTAAACGGCAGGAGGTTTTATGATAGGTTTTTTGAAGGGGTCTTTATAATTGTTGGAAGAAAAAAGGGAATGCTCCCTGTTAACCGCAAAGCAATGGATTGCAGCCTGCGCTTCCGGCATGGACAAAACAAAAGCTGGAAACAAGGCTTTGCCGGAATTCTCAGCAGGAGAGCTGCCTTCTTTTGACGGAGCAGTGTGACACTTTTTGAAAGGGCAGTCCTGGGCCCGGGGAGCTGCAAACGCCGTCTTGGCTGCAAATCCATAGGGGCAGGTGTTCTGGACCAGGATTGCAAAACTTATCAATATGATTATAGGCAGCAGTTTAGTCGTTTTCATTTTAGATAAATTATAGCAGACAAATTATGAAAAGAATATGAATTTCACAATAATTCTAAGTTTATAGCCCTGTGCCAGCTTAGTTTCAGATTGTGATACAATATCTAATGGTCACGACTCGTAGAGCTGTTATCCTGGTCACAAATGATGACGGAGTGCATTCTCAGGGGATTATTGCGCTTTTCATGGCCATGAAGGAACTTGGAGACGCCTATATCGTTGCGCCTGACAGGGAAAGAAGCGCTGTAAGCCACGCATTAACAATGCACAGACCGCTGAAAGTGGAAGAACTCAGGGAACATGTTTATGCAGTCAACGGAACTCCCACGGACTGTGTTGCAATAGGCGTTAACAAACTCCTTCCGGAAAGGCCTGCGCTCATTGTCTCAGGCATTAACAAGGGCGGGAATGTCGGAGACGATATTACCTATTCAGGCACTGTCTCGGCGGCGATAGAGGGCACCATCATGGGAATCCCGTCATTTGCCGTCTCAATAGTGGGCGAAAAGAATTTTCATTTTGATACAGCGGTTTACTATGCGCTTGAAATCGCCAGGTATGCGCTTGAAAAATCTCTGCCTTACGATACCCTTCTTAATATTAATCTGCCGAATGTAAAAAAAGAAAACATTTACGGCGTAAAATTCACCAGGCAGGGGAAACGCATCTATGACAATGCTATACAGGAGACCTACGACCCGAAGGGAGAAAAGCATTTCTGGATAGGGGGAGGCACTCCTTACTGGGAGCACGGAGAGGACACAGATATTGACGCCGTTCAGAAAGGCTATGTCTCCATAACGCCCATACACCTGGACCTGACGAATTACAGCGCGCTGGAGTTTTTGCAGAAAACCTTGTTCCCCCGAGCAGCTCGGGGCATAAAATAAATTCAAAATGCAAAACTTTTAAAGTTTGAATTTTAGAATTGATGAAGAAATACGATATCATAATAGTAGGCGCAGGCCCGGCAGGTATCTTTTCCGCGCTTGAACTTGTCGGTAAAAAGAAGAATGCAAAGATACTCATCATAGAAAAGGGCAGGGATATAGACCAGAGAAAATGCCCGATGATGATAAAAGATGTATCCTGCAAGGCCTGCCCTGAGTGCTCTCTTCTCAGTGGATGGGGCGGAGCCGGGGCCTTCAGCGACGGCAAGTTGAACCTCTCGCCTGATATCGGTGGATTTCTTTTAAGATATACAGATAGGGATACGCTTCAGTCATTAATAGATTATGCCGACAGCATCTACATTAAATACGGCGCCCCTAAAAAGGCTTACGGAGGAAGCAGAGAGGAAATTCAGAAGATAGAGAGGCTTGCATCTAAAAATGATATGGTATTTGTGCCTTCCAGGATAAGGCATATAGGCACGGACCGGTGCAGGGTTTTACTGAAGAGGGTAAAAAAGTCGCTTAATGATAAAGTTGAAACGTTGTTCGGAGCGGATGCTGAAAGTGTTCTTGTAGAAAAGGGCAGGGCTGTTGGAATCAGGCTCAAAAACGGAGATAAAATCTATTCTGATTATGTGATACTGGCTCCGGGCAGGGAAGGTTCAAGGTGGCTTGAAAAGGAATCCAGGCGTCTTCATCTTACCCTGCTGCAGAACCCTGTTGACATAGGGGTAAGGGTTGAAGTCCCCGCCGCTGTATTTGAGCATCTTACGAGCATTACATACGAGCCGAAATTAATCTTCTATTCAAAAAAATTTGACGATAAGGTAAGAACCTTTTGCGTTAACCCTTACGGCGAAGTCGTAAAAGAATATCTGAAGGGCCTCTGGACAGTGAACGGGCACAGCTATGCCGGCAGAAAAACCGGCAGCACAAATTTTGCCCTCCTCGTAAGCACAGTATTTACAGAGCCGTTTGACGAGCCCATTTCTTACGGAAGATATATTGCGAGGCTTGCTAACTTTATCGGCAAGGGCGTTATTGTCCAGAGACTTGGAGACCTGCAGATGGGAAGGCGCTCAACGCGTGCAAGGATAGCAAAAGGAATGGTCCAGCCCACTCTGAAAGATGCAACTCCCGGAGACCTGAGTTTTGTCCTGCCTTACCGTTATCTCTCAGATATCCTGGAGATGATTGACGCCCTGGATAAGATTGCGCCCGGAGTAAATTCAAAACATACGCTTCTTTACGGAGTGGAGGTTAAATTTTATTCAATGCAGTTGAAGCTGACCGGAAACCTTGAGACAGAGGTTAAAAATCTTTTTGCCGTCGGAGACGGCGCAGGCGTGAGCAGGGGGCTGATTCAGGCGTCGGCGTCAGGGGTGATGGCAGCAAGGGAAATACTGAGGAGGATGTGAGATTCAAAGTGTCAGTGAGTAGTGACAGTGTTAAGTAAGAACTGACACTAAAAACTGACACTGACACTGAAATACAATGGAAGACTTTAAGAAACTGAGAGACTTGATGGTTGATACCCAGCTTATTCCGAGGGGAATAAAGGATGAACGCGTGCTCTCTGCAATGAGAAAGGCGCCGAGGCATATTTTTGTTGATGATTATATGCAGCACAAGGCTTATGACGACATGGCTCTTCCAATCGGTGATGAACAGACAATATCGCAGCCGTATATGGTTGCGGTAATGACAGAACTCATGGAGCTTAAGGGGAATGAAAAAGTCCTGGAGATAGGGACAGGTTCGGGTTATCAGGCGGCAATCCTGGCAGAGCTTTCCAGAGAGGTTTTTACAATAGAGCGAAAGGCCTTGCTTGCTAAAAAGGCAGAGGAGAGATTTCAGGCGCTGGGATATATTAATGTCCATGTCATAACAGGCGACGGCACGCTCGGCCTGCCTGAAGAATCTCCTTTTGACAGGATACTGATAACAGCGGGTTCGCCCGGGATTCCTGCGCCGTTGATGGAACAGTTGGCTGACGGAGGCGTCATTATTGCCCCGGTTGGAATACGGTTTTCGCAGCAGCTTTTGATTGTAAAGAAATCCAAAGAAGGCGTCTCGGAGCAAACTCATGTGCCGTGTGTGTTTGTGCCTTTGATAGGCAAGCATGGCTGGCCGGAAGATGAAGACTCTTAGAGGAATCCATTAGCAGATGTCAATTTTCAGCCTGATTGAATCCCTCCAGAAAAACAAGAGATTCAGCGAAACAATAGCAAACCACAAATACATCCATCCTCTTGAGCCGAAATACATGAGGCTGGACCTCAATGAGAAACTTAGGGACGTTCTTTCCGGACAGGGGATAAGGCTTTTTTACAGTCATCAGGTTGAGGCAATTGATTTAATCAGGCAGGGCGAGAACGTTGTTGTAATGACTCCTACTGCAAGCGGAAAAAGCCTCATCTATAACATACCTGTTATTGAATCCATAATGGAGAATCCTGAAACCACAGCCCTTTATATCTTCCCTCTGAAAGGACTGGAGCAGGGCCAGGTGAAAAATCTGAATGAGCTTTGCGATAAAATTGGTATCTCACCCCCCTTTAATTCCCCCCTTGGCAAGGGGGGACATAGGGGGGTGGGGACAAAATCCCCCTTACGCTGTGCTGAGGTCTATGACGGAGATACAACAGCATACAGAAGGGGAAAGATACGAGCGGCTTTTCAAAAGGGACTTACAGGGGAAACAGAATTTCCACCGCGCATTAATGTCATATTCACAAACCCTGATATGCTCCATCTTGCAATAAACCCCTTTCATGCAAAATGGGAAGGGTTTTTCAAGAATCTCAAATATGTTGTTGTTGATGAAATCCACACACTACGCGGGGTGTTTGGTTCTAATGTAGCGCATGTATTGCGGAGGCTCAGAAGGATATGCAATTACCGGGGTTCAAACCCTCAGTTCATTGCCTGTTCAGCTACGATTGCAAATCCGAAGAGCATGGCAGAGGAACTCATCGGACTGCCTTTTAAGACAGTTTTGGAAAGCGGCGCGCCTCAGGCAGGGAAACACTTCATGTTCATAAACCCGGCGCATGAAAGCCCTTATACAGAGGCAACCGCTCTATTCATCAAATGCCTTGAGGCTGGCTTGAAGACCATTGTATTCACAAAGGCGAGGAAGATTACAGAGCTTATTTATAAGTGGACTGTTGACAGGGCTCCTCAGTTTGCCGGAAAAATCAGCCCCTATCGCGCAGGTTTCCTGCCGAAGGAAAGAAGAGAGATAGAGCAGAAACTCTTCAGCGGCGACCTTCTCGGCGTTGTTTCAACAAGCGCCCTGGAACTCGGGGTTGATATAGGCGGGCTTGACGTCTGCATCCTTGCAGGTTATCCCGGTTCAATATCAAGCGCCTGGCAGAGGGCAGGACGGGTTGGAAGAGAGGGACAGGAATCTTTGATTGCGATGATTGCGATTCAGGATGCGCTGGACCAGTATTTTATGAGGCATCCAGACGCCTTCTTTGAAAAATCTCACGAGGCCGGAGTCATAGACCCTGAGAACAAGAATATCATTAAAAAGCATCTTCCCTGCGCCGCATCCGAGATATATCTGAAAGCCGGAGACAGCGTTTATGACACTGAAAAACTTAGGCCTTTGATAGAAGAGCTTGTTCAGGAAGGCATGTTGAATCCCGGCAAAAGAGGCGGCATCTGGTTTTCAAGAAGCAGGACGCCTCACAGAGAGGTTGAGATTAGGGCCATCGGAAGGCCTTTTGATATAGTGGATGAATCAGGAAGGCATATCGGAGACTTGAGCGGAACCAGGATTTTCAGAGAGGCATTTCCGGGCGCAATCTATCTCCACCGCGGAAGGCAGTACAGGGTATCGGAACTCCTGATTGAAGAAAGAAAGGTTATCTGCAAGGAGGTTGACGTCCTGTATTACACTCAGGCGCGCGCAAAGGATGAGACAGAGGTTATTGAAGAAGTAGAGATGAAAATAATCCCCCCTCACCCCCATCTTTTAAATCCCCCCATCCCCCCTTTATTAAAGGGGGGTGAGGGGGGATTATTGGGGGGGCGGGGGGATTATAAGATGAAACATCTGGAAGTTTTCAGAGGCAGATTAAGAATGAAAAACAGGGTGACAGGCTATGACAGGAAAAATATCTTTGACAGGACCAGGCTCTCAAGGCATGACCTCAATATGCCCGAATATATTTTTGATACAGAGGGATTGTGGTTAAGGATAGATAAGGATACAGAGGATGACATGAAAGCTCTCGGCTATGACCTTGCAGGAAGCCTCCATGCCTTTGAGCATGCCTCAATAGTGTGTATGCCCCTTTGTGCCTTATGCGATAAGGGAGACATCGGCGGCCTGAGTTATCCGTTTTATCCGGCATTTAAAGAGCCGGCAATCTTTATATACGACGGATATGAAGGCGGAATAGGGCTAACAAAAAGGGCGTTTGATGTTATGGATGAGTGGTTTAAGACAGCGCTGGCGGTTATATCGGAATGTCCCTGCGAAGAAGGATGCCCGTCCTGTATTCAAGACCCCCAGTGCGGCTCAGGAAACCAGCCGTTGGATAAAGAAGGAGCGAAGTTTTTATTGGAGAGATGGGGAGGGTAGATTAAAGAGATAATGAAAAAATTAAGAACACTGAAACCACGTTCTAACAACAAACTTATCCCTTTTATAAGACTTATCACCACCGTATACTACAACTCCGGTTTCAGAGATGTTGCCTTTTAATGACATATAGTATCTCAATCCATTGAAAAATGAATCTGCAATTGTCTCGCCTGATTTTATCTCAACAGGTATAAGCTTTTTGCCTGTGTCAATTACTAAGTCCACCTCATGCCCTGTTCTGTCACGCCAGTAATAGAGCGGTGGAATCTCGCCTATATGAGAAAATGCCTTGTATAACTCTGATACAATAAAGCTCTCAAATATCGACCCTTTTAATGCGTGCGTTACTATATCCTCAGGTTGCCTTATTCTCAGGAGATAACACAGCAGTCCTGAATCAAGGAAATATAACTTTGGACTTTTTATAATCCTCTTTGAGAAATTTGCATAGTGAGGCTGCAGCAGATATACAATGAATCCGGCCTGTAAGACTGAGAGCCATTGTCTGGCTGTTGTATGGGAGATGCCGCAATCTGATGCAAGCGACGAGAGATTGAGTAATTGTCCTGTTCTTCCGGCACATAACCTGACAAATGCCTGAAATGCATTAAGATTGCCGATGTTTATGATATCCCTTACATCCCTCTCAACATACGTTCTGTAATATGCAGAGAGCCAGTCATGGGCATCGAGACCCTTGTCATGAATCCTCGGATAAAATCCCTGATAAAGTATTGCCGCAAGGTTAAATAAAGGCTGCTTTTTTGTTTCAGGCTGAAGGTCAAAGGCATACGGGTTAAGCGGTTTTCTTTTGGTTAATTCAGCGATGCTGAATGGCAGAAGATATGTGATTGCGGTTCTCCCCGCAAGTGTCTGGCTTACCTTAGCCATTAAATGGAACTGCTGCGAACCTGTAAGAATGAATTTTCCGGGAAAGCCATTTCTGTCGACAATGCCCTGTATATATGAAAGCAGTTGAGGTGTTTTCTGAATCTCATCAAGGATGACTCCTTTTGCAAATCTCCTCAAAAAACCTTTTGGATCACTCAGGGCAAACTCCTTCTCATCAGGGTCTTCGAGTGTAATATAGTCGTGACGATTGAAGACCATTCGGGCAAGGGTTGTTTTGCCTGATTGTCTCGGCCCCATAATTGAGATGACAGGAAACTGCTTTGCAAGCAGAACAAGCTTTTCTGCGAGTGTCCTTTTTATCATGAGGCTATTATAAGCATTGAAGGGTAGCTTGTCAAATTGAAAGTTAAACTTTCAATTAGCCATAACCATTGGATAAAGAAAGAGCGAAGTTTTTATTGGAGAGATGGGTAAGATAGAGAATGTGCCGTCAACAGGTTGTCGGCTGCTTTGTGATATTTAAGATAGAGCTTTAAGTTGTTTTTCATATTTGTTAATATCAAACGTTAAATGGGGGAAGTTCATTTCTGTACTGGTAACCTTGCTGTTGTGATATCGGGCGAAATGTAGCAATTTGGACAACTCCTTCGCATTGTTGAAGTTGCTCTCTAAATTGAGTGTGATACCTTCTTTTCCCTTTTCCCTGACAGAACCTTTGCCTTTTGTAAGTTTCATCTGCTTATCGAACTCTACGGTATTTTTTTATACCTTTAATAACTATCTTTACGGGAATCGGCCGCTATCATGTAAACCATTCTTTCCTTCTCATTGATTTCATAAAAAAATCTGTAGTCCCCTATCCTGTAACGCCAGGTATCGGGCTTATAGTTTTTTAATTTCTTGATATTTTTCCCGAAATACGGGTTGTTACGCAATTGTGGATATACATACTCCAATAATTTCTTCCTGAGCTTTTCACCCTGCCCCTCGAAATCCTGTGTCAGGTCTCCAAGAAACTGTTCAGTCTCAAAAATTCTGTATTTATCCAATCAGGTTGCCCTTTCTCATTTTTGCGTGGCTATGCCCCTTCTCAAGCTTTTTAAGCAGCTTTGTATTTGAAAATATCTCTTTCATTTCAAAGTCATCAACAAGCATATCTTCATCCAGTTTTTTTAAGGCGAGTGTTTCTATCAGATTGGACATGCTTCTGTGTTCTTCGCTTGCAGCCTCGCTGAATTTCTTGTAAATTTCATCTTCTAACCGTAAAGTTATCGTTTTTGGCATTTGCTTTCACCTTCCTTCATTTTCATTCTAAAATAGATTAATTCATTCAATATAAGTTTTTCAAGTAAATAAGATATAGACGGAGAATTAGCCTTTGTCAGTGTAAGCCGCCGTATGATTTGCATCATAAAACTATTTCCTGCCATAAAAATAAAGCATGTTAAAGGAAACGTGTACTCTATTTCCCCCAGTCATATCTTCTTCTGCTTCTGTGCGTGATATATCTCTCGGCAGAGAGGGCTGCTATGCAGCCGTTTGCCGCAGATACAACAATCTGCCTTACCTCTGTGCAGGTCATATCGCCAGCCGCGAACACGCCTAATATTGAAGTCTCCATCATTCTGTTCGTGACGATGCATTCTTCCTCGCTGAGGTCAATATTGCCGCCGAGGAAATCTATTATGGGTTTGCTGCCGTGGAGATATACAAAGACCCCTGAAACCTCAAGCGCAGTTTCTTTTTTATCTGCATCAGACATCTTTATCCGTTCAACAACTTCATTGCCCTCTATTGCTGTTACTGACTGCCCGGGGAGGATTTTTAGATTTGGCTGGCTTAGAGCGGGATAGTCGTCTTCAACTTTAAGTTTTGATGACGGCGAGATGAGATACACTGTCTCTGCAAATTTTGTCAGAAGCCCCGCCTCTTTTACCGCCTCTTCAGAATCTCCTATTACGCATACTGTTTTGCCTTTATAGAATGCAGCATCGCATATGGCGCAGTAACTTACTCCCTTTCCGAGGAATTCCGCCTCGCCTTTTATCGTGGGTTTCCTGCCCATGGAGCCTGTTGCGATGATTACGGTCTTGCCGCTGTAATTCTTATCCATGGTAAAGACTTCCTTGACATTGCCGGTGAGATTTACTCCTACAACTTGAACCTCGGCGTATTCAGCTCCAAATTTAACTGCCTGTTTCCTGAATATGTCCAGGAGTTCTTTTCCTGTCAGAGGTTCGGGAAGGCCGGGATAGTTTTCTATCTTACGCGAGAATGCGAGAGCGCCCGCAGTTTTTGATTTGTCAAGGACAATTGTCTTAAGTTTTGCCCTGGCCGCATACTGCGCGGCGGAAAGTCCCGCAGGGCCTCCGCCGATAATTATCACATCATAAAGGTCAGTCATTTTTTTATTTAATAATTATAACAGAAGATGTTTTTATTATGCCCTGCCTGTGATTCCCTTGATTAAATCTATTTTGCCGATTATGCCGAGGAGCTTTTTCCCCTCAACAACAGGGATAAGATGCACCTTTTTTTCAGACATTATAGCGGCGACGTCCTGAACAGGCGCGGCTTCAGTAACAGTTATGACCTCTTTTGTATATATGTCGTTAACTATAATCGCTGCCATTTTTTTAATCTCTTTTCCCAGCTTACCGGGGCTTTCAAGCATAATAAATGCGTCAAACAGCCTTATGACCGTCGGGATATGAAGACGCCTGTCCCGGCTGATAAGGTCATTTTCTGTGACTATGCCGATTAAATTTTCATTATCATCCACAACAGGCGCTCCGCTGATTTTATGCTCCATGAGTATCCGCGCCAGTTCTTCTATTGTGGTTGTTGCTTTTACCGTTGTCACATCCTTTGTCATTATGTCTTTAGCTGTCAGCATTGTTTCTCCTTATCATCTTTTAAGATATAATACTGCGTGCAGGAAGCAAAATCAATTGAAAGACGTCCCCCGTTCATAAAATTGTTTTAGGTGCTTATATACAACCAGGTGCATAAGCGCAGTATATAGATGCTGCGGATTGTGCAGGAGTGTTTGGACAATAATCCGCATGAACATATATATCCGCCGCAGGTCAGTTGATAAAACATAATAGTTAAGGAGCCGGAGCAATGTTAATATTCCCTTTTTACTGATTTGTGTCCGGCCTTTGAGTCCATGCCTTTTCCCGAGTTTAACGGCGTTTATCAGCCGTTCAGCAAAATTGTCGTAACTGTATAGATTCCGAACCAGAAATCCATATCCCTCGGCAAGTTCTTTAAGACTCATATTCAGCGGTGTGATGTTTGTTTGGACAAGACTGTTAGCCGCTCCTCTGATGCCGCAGGCCTCGTTGTCTCTTAATCGCTCCTCTTTCTTTATTCGCTCATACAGAGGCGTGCCGGGAATTGCCTGCAGTATTCCGACCATGGCAACCGGGATTGCCGCCGCCTGTATAAACCTGAGCTGCTCATTAAATATATTCGCGTCATCGCCGTCAAAACCGACAATAAAAGCGCCCCATACGATTATATTGTTTGCCTGGATGCGGCGAACGGCATTCAGCAGGTCTATATTGGTGTTCTGATTCTTCTTTGACATTGTTAGGCTGAGCTGCCGGGGAGTTTCTATGCCGACAAATACGCGCCTGAAGTTTGCCTTGTTCATGAGAATGAGAATCTCTTCTTCACGCGAAATATCTATTGTGAACTGGCAGCTGAAATAAACCCGATAGTCAATGGATTTGACAAAACGCTTGATTTCGGAAAGAAGCTCCAATGCCCTTTTACGATTCCCGAAGAAGTTGTCGTCAATTATGAAGATGGAATCTGCGCCCAGAGCGTAGAGGCTGCGGATTTCTGTCATTACCTGTTCCGCTGATTTATTCCGGGGCCGCTTGCCCAGGCGAATGGGTATTTCGCAGAACTCGCACGAGTGCGGACAGCCGCGCGATGTTTCAATGATTGCCGTTGAATATGCCGGAAGCTCAAGCAGGTCAAAACGGGGAGCAGGGGAAGCCGTTAAATCCACAAATTCTTCCTGCTCATATAAAAATTTAGCATTGCCTGATTGAAAATCCCGGATGAAAGACGGCCAGGTATATTCAGCCTCTCCAAGAAAAACGGCATCGGCATGCTCCGCACACTCGCCAAGATTTGATTTTTGGACGAGCGGCCCTCCGATTGCCACAGTTTTTCCCTTGCTGCGGAATGAGCCTGCCAGTTGATAAACCCGCTCTTTCTGGATGTGGCAGCCGGTAATGCCTACTATATCGGCATCCGTGTCAAAATCAACGGGTTTGATATTTTCGTCGCATATGGCGACTTCATGCTCCATTGGAGTTAAAGCGGCTAATGTGGCAAGGGATAACGGCGGGAAAGGGAATGCACTGCCGTCAATGTCTCTGCATAAAGAAAAGTCCCACAGTGAAAGCGGGAAGCTCGGATTGATAAGGCATATTTTCATCTTTTGGATTCACAGATTTCCGCTATTCTGTAGTAGTGCGTCTGCATGTGCTTGTATGCCAGCAAATGAAAGACAGTCTCATCCAGATTCCTCAGCCTGTGAGACACGAGAGCCTTAAGCACCTGGAAAAACATTCCTCGCGTTTTCCTGTCAGCCCGGAACAGGTAGAACGAAAGCAGGCGTATCAGTATCATTGCTGTCTTTAGATTGAGGACAGGCATTGATGACGTCAGGTTTCTGGTGTTAGAGCCGATATACTGAATCATCTTGGCCCTGAAGGATTCAGGCGAAAACATTTTTCTCAGGATGCGCGCAAAGTTTTTCTCAAGCTCTTCCTCGCTCATCTTCTGCGGAATCAGGTTCGTTGCCTTAGAGACTTCTTCTTCGCTGAGGGCAGTCAGCCCGAGTAAGGATGGGAGCCGCAGCAGCCTGTTTGTCTCCAGCGCGCGCTTGTAAAGGGGGGTTTCCGGAAGCGCCTGAAGCAGTCCTACCTGTACAGGGATAAAGTTGGCATCCCGGATAAACTCAAGCTGTCTGTCAAAAGACGACAGGTCATCACTTTCAAGCCCGAACATGATGCCGGCCCATACCGTGATGCCGTAGGACTTGATCTTTTCCACAGCGCGGTTTATGTCTATATCTATCTGATGTCTCTTGTTCAGTTCGCTCAGTTTGCCTTTGTCTCCGGTCTCTATTCCTATGAACAGCCGGAGAAAGTTTGCGGCCCGGAATAAATTCAGCAGTTCATCATCGTTCGCCACATCCAGAGTCGCTTGAGTATAAAAGTACATCTTGGTCGGAAGAGAAGGAAGCAGAGCGGCTATCTCTTTTAGCAGGGTTTTGGCATACGGCTTGTTGCCTGCAAAATTGTCATCCACAATAAATACCGAATCGTTACCGAGTCCTGAAAGAATTCTTATTTCGCTGAGCGCCTGCTCTATTTTTTTAGAGCGGGGTTGGCCGCCGTACTTAATAGGAATATCACAAAAGTCGCAACGGTAAGGGCATCCCCGCGTTACCTGAATGCATCCGCTGGCATACTGGCCTGATTTCAGCAGATGAAAATGAGGAACGGGAGAGTCCTCAATATTTATAAATTCTTTTTGATGGTATATGCTCTTCTGTTTCCCCTGCTTGAAAGCATCTATGAATGCAGGCCATGTATATTCAGCCTCGCCGATAAAAACCGCATCCGCGTGCGCCTGGCATTCTTCAGGCATGTCAAAGGAGATGGGCCCGCCGACAGCTACAAATTTTCCGCGCTTTCTGTACCCGTCAGCTAATTCAAAAACCCTCTTTCTCTGGGGTATGGAGCCGGTCAAGGCAATAATATCAGCATCAGTTTCAAAACTTACAGCCTCAACATTTTCATCAATAAGCCCGACAGCGCAGTCAGCAGGGGTCAGCGCTGCCAGTGTAGGAAGAGACAGCGGCATATGAGAATATTTTACGCCTACCAGGTCCATGCAATGGTGAAAGTTCATTGAATGGGGGTGATGCTTAGGATTGATGAACATTATTTTCATTTAAACGCCTCCCTTGTTATGCGATAGATTTTGACGCCGCCTGTATAGGCTGAAGCAAAGCCAGAGTGAAAAAAATAGAAAGAGGACCAGTATAGCCAGCTGCCAGGCGTTAAAAATAGTATTGCCGGCCACTTCATCCTTCCTCATAAACTCTAAAAAAAAACGCCCGCCTGAATACAGAACGCCTGCTGATGCAAAGACCGTCCCCGGATGCAGGCTCCATTTTTCCCGCTTGTGATACAAGATTTCGGTAATCACTAATATAACAAAAGCCTCAAGCATAAACAATAAAGGCAGATTCCAGACAAGGGTGTGAAGCGGCATGTCAAGATACGCCTGCCGGGCGTCTGAAGAAGGCGCATAGGAATCAAGAGGGAGCGTAAGGACTGAAAGGAAAGAAGCGCCGATTGATTCCGGAGCCACTCTTCCATAACAGCATCCGGCCAGAAGACATCCAATGCGGCCTAACAGCGCTGAGAGCGGGAAGGTAAAGGCAACCGCATCCATAAGAGGCATGAACGTGGTTTTCATCACATACTTGATATAAAGAAGGCTGTAAAGCAGGATAGATATAATGCTGCCGATTACTGTAAGCCCGGAAAAGGAATAAGAAGGACTATAAGGAGACCCTGCAAGAGCGGGGATTAGCTTATTAAAAAGATGGGCGCCTAAGGTGCCGACCGGCAAGGCAAATAATAACCACGGGAAAATTGTATAGAAAGAATAACCCAGTTTTTTTGAGCGTATCAGAAAGAGAATCCAGCATATAACAACGCTGCCGAGCGCGGCGAGCCGCCAGGTAGAAATTTCCAGACTGCCGATATAAATGTGAGGATACATTTTATGCGAAAGATATTGTTATGAGAACCGCTGCTTTAATTCGCAGGGGAATGAATCCTTAATACCGCTTCCTCTCCCGGATTTCCTGGGATTTCAATTTCAGATTGAGCATCTCGTCCGTATTAAGATAGTTCCATGCGGCTTTCATTATTTGCGGATAGGCTGTTTTCAATATATCCGAGAATACCTTGGCTCTTTCGGTATATAAGATGCCTTTGTCTCTCCACCCGTAGGTATTTCTGGAATATCCCCCCCCTCCACAGCCGTCAGAAGGAACATAGTGCGAGCCTGTAACATATTGCTCACGTCCCACAGCATACTCAATCGGGAAATCTTGAACCCCGAGGTCCAGTTTCTTTATCCACATCTTTTCTTCTGACAGAGGCTCAAGCATATAAAAATAGATCTTCATGCCGACAGTCATTGTAGAGGAATAAACATTTCCATAAACTCCACCCTCAAAATATTTTTGTCCGATGGCCTTAGGGTCGCTATACTGAATATCAAAGATAACACCTATTGAAATGGTGAGGTCTGCGCCCTTTTTATCAGGATATGTAACCTCAGACATGCTGAAAGGCCCCTTTGTTGTCATGCCTTTAGCTACCAACTGCGATTGAATGTCCTCACCCATGCTGCCGGCAAAGCTTTGGAATACCTTCCGCATATCGGCTGTCATCGGCCCGCCGGACGCCACCTTTGCCCCGCCGACATATTCCTGTGTAGCGGTGTCTTTATATTCAGGAACAATTATCACTGTTGTCAGGTTTATACTGCCGGGCTTTTTAGCTTCCGGTATGTTATATCTCGGAAATGAATATAAATTGCCATATTGAGGTATTGGGTAATACTGAACTTGCGGCGCAGCAGCAGGCACACATGAGGTCGTTCCCAGAAAAACAGTTGAATAAAAAAGAAAGCCCAGAGGTATGACGCCGCCTGATATGATTAATAGCAGCTTTTTTGTATTCAAAAATGAAATGTTAAACATTGGCAGGGCAAATGTCAAGAAATATTTAGCGCGAATTTGTTAGCGGTTTTGCCGTGCCGAGGCAATAGCGAAGGCGCTGAACCAGAAGAAGGCCGAAAAGGAAGCGATTCTCTGCTGAAGCCCCATGAATGCGTGTATTCTGATGCCCCGGCTCTCAGCAAGAACCCAGGTTGCGGCGTCAGTTAAGACGAGGAGCGCAACTATCCATCCGGATATGGCCAAGATTAAAGAATACCTGCGCTTCATAGTATATACAGAGAAATGGGCAATGCCGGCAGCAGCCGAAAGCGCGCTGAGAAGGGCGGCTGTGAGATGTATCCACGAAGGGAACGGGTAGAAACCTGCGACAATGAGGAATACACCGGCGCCTGCCATGCATCTCAGTCCCAGTCTTGGCGACGGGGAAAAAGTCTGCATTTTACCGGCAGTCAACACAGACAATAGAATGAGACCGCCCGGCACAGCGAATCCAAGATAGTTTATCAGAAGATCATATGGCTGCCCGTGGATGCCAAGGTCGCTTATTGCTCTCTGGTTTTGCAAATAATCAGGCGTTGAGAATCCAGCAACAAGAACAGCCGCCGCGTGCAGCACCGCGGCAGCAACAGAAGCAGCAGCAAATGCCCTATGAGCGTTCAGCCTAATCATCGGGGTGGATTGAGTGATTTTTCCGAGATATTTTTAATAAGCATCCCTCCTATGATTCCATTCACAACTCCTGTAATGGTCCCTAACAGAAGCAGCAGGGGAGTTACTATCAATACGGCCTTTATCTGCTGAACGAATAACAGGTATGCGATAAAAAGCTGTGCGGCATTATGGAACAATGCGCCGATTAGACTGAGTCCGACAGGGCCAAAGAGTCTTGGAAACAGTGAGAATATAATCCCCATGGCAGCCGTGCTTGAGACGCCGCCGCAGAAGCTCATAATAAAGCCGGGGCCAAGAAATGTTCCTATGAATATGGATGAAAGGGTTACCCTTATAAGCGTTACCATCATTGCTGCCCTGAAGCCGTAAAGCATGAGCGCTGTGAGTGTGATTATGTTTGCAACGCCAAGCCTGAGCCAGGGTATCGGCGTTGGCAGAAGATTTTCAAAGCTGTGGATTGCGATTGCATACGCTGAGAGCAGAGCTATGCGGAGTTTATCCTGTGATTGCATCAATGGTCTTATTCTCTTTGCCTTCCGAACCTTCTATGAATACCATTACCCTGTTCGGAAGGCATATAATTGCGCCTCTGTCTATCCATCCCTGATGCACACATATTTTATTTGGACACGGAGATTCTTTTATCCGCACTTTTCTGTTTTTAATTTCCACTATTGTATCTCCGTTTATGCCTTTCACAGCGATTGCTGCATCGCTGCTGAGAGGAAGTTTGTATGCAAGCCTTCCGTTAACTTCAATTTTGACGTCTGTTCCCTGCGGGAAGGCCTCTTTTATAAAAATAAATCCTGAAACGGATATGATTACAAGCGCTGCGAGCAGCAGCATGTCGGCAAGCGTCATCCCTTCAATTAGTTTTTTTTCGCCTCTGCGAATCTCCGATAATTTCAAGCTTTCCTCTCAGGTTTGATGTTGTGTGTATTTTGCCATTTTTATCCACAATTATTCCATCAAGCCCCATCTCCTCAAGGAGTTTTATCCCTTTTTCAGTTCCGAGTATAAATATGCCTGTTGAAAATGCGTCTGTTACATAACCGTCTTTTGCTATGATGCTTACGCTTTGACACCCCTCGGCGGGATAGCCTGTTTTTGGATTAAGGATATGATGGTATCGTTTTCCTTCAATAATAAAGTATCGCTCGTAATCTCCGGATGTTGATATTGCCAGGTCAGTCAGCTCTATGGCTGCCATAATCTCATCTGCTTTATTTTCTGCGCGCGGATTTCTTATCCCTACCTTCCACGGTTTTAAATCAGGCTTTAAGCCGAATGCCTTAATATCCCCTGCAATGGATACAAGCCCTGATTTTATGCCTTGTTTTTTCAGGACATCCACTGCCCTGTCGGCGGCATATCCCTTTGCTGCGCCGCCGAGGTCCATAAGCATTCCGCTTTTTTTGAGATAAACAGATGACGATTTTTTGTTGAGTATTATATTTTTATAGTTTACGAGCGGAAGCCTTTCTTTGATTTGTTTGTCTTCAGGTTTTACTCTCTTATGAAAATCCCACAGGGTTGTTACAGAGCCTATTGTTACGTCAAAGGCGCCGTTGGTTTTTCCGGAGGCATAAATTGCTTTCTCAATAACTTCAAAGGTCTCAGGAGACACCGCAACAGCTTTCAAGCCTGCATTTCTGTTTATCTCGGAAAGCTCGCTGCTGTCAGAGAAAAAGTTCAGCAGCCTGTCAAGTTTTTCTATCTCTCCAAATGCCTTGTCTATTGCCTTCTCTGCTTTATCACCTGAACCTGAAACTACACTGATTGTTATAAGTGTATCCATGAGTACTTTGCTCTTGCGATAGACCTTCTCTTTTTGAGGAGAACAGGCAGACAGAATGAATAGAGAGCAGAAGAGCAGAAGAGCAGAAGAAAAAATAACCCCACCATCCCTCCCCTTAAATAAGGGGAGGATAAAGGAGGGGTTAGCCTTTTGAACCTTTGAATCTTGAATTTTGAATTTTTCTATCATGCCACTCTCGCGATATTAGGCTTTGCCAATTTATTCTTTAAAGCTATTCCTGTATATGAATTCGGATTTGCGCTCACTTCTTCAGGCGTTCCTGCGGCTATGACCCTTCCGCCTTTTTCTCCGCCTTCAGGCCCGAGGTCAATTATATAATCCGCTGACTTTATCACGTCAAGATTATGCTCTATGACAACCACTGTGTTGCCGAGGTCTATGAGGCCGTTTATGACATCCAGAAGTTTCTGGATATCGGCAAAGTGCAGGCCGGTTGTAGGTTCGTCCAGCAGATAAAGCGTGCTGCCTGTTGACCTTTTTCCGAATTCTTTTGAAAGCCTTACCCTTTGCGCTTCTCCTCCTGAGAGCGTTGTTGCAGACTGGCCGAGCTGTATATAGCCCAGCCCTACGTCTTCAAGTATTTCAAGCCTCTGGCGTATAAGGGGGATTGCGCTGAAGAACTGAAGCATTTCCGAGACTGTCATCGCAAGGATGTCGGCTATGTTTTTGTCTTTATATCTTATTTCAAGCGTTTCTTTATTATATCTTTTGCCTTTGCATACATTGCACGGTATGTAAACATCGGGAAGGAAATGCATGGCAACCTTAAGCGTGCCTCCGCCGCGGCAGGATTCGCATCTTCCGCCAGCGACATTAAAACTGAAGCGCGAGGCAGTATAGCCCCTGACCCTCGCATCCTGAATCTGCGCAAAGAGTTCCCTGATATATGCGAATATCCCTGTATAAGTTGCGGGATTGGACCTCGGGGTGCGGCCTAACGGAGACTGGTCCACGCATATTATGCGGTCAATTTTTTCTATGCCTGTGATTTCGCGGTGCCTTCCGGGGACGAGTCTGCTTTTATATAATTTTCCGGCGACAGCCTTATATAGAATTTCAAATATTAGCGTGCTCTTGCCTGAGCCTGAAACCCCTGTTACGCATGTGAATAGGCCCAGCGGCATCTTGACGTCTATATCTTGAAGATTAAATTCAGATGCGCCTGAGATATTGATAAAGTCTTTTGGGTTTCTCCTCTTGGCAGGCACGGGGATGGTCAGTTCGCCCTTGAGGTATCTGCCCGTCAATGAGTTTTTATTATCCCTGATAATAGAAGGCGGGCCTTCTGCGGTTATCCATCCGCCTCTAAGCCCTCCGCCCGGCCCCATGTCAATGACATGGTCAGCCCAGTTTATGGTGTCTTCATCATGTTCAACGATTATCACTGTATTCCCTGAGTCTCTTATTGACGAAAGGCTTTCAAGCAGTTTTTTGCAGTCTCTCGGATGAAGCCCGATGCTTGGTTCGTCCAGGACATAGAGCACTCCTGTAAGGGATGACCCCATCTGTGTTGCAAGCCTTATCCGCTGCGCCTCGCCGCCTGAAAGGGTCAGTGAAAGCCTGTCAAGCGTCAGATAACCGAGGCCGACCTTAGCAAGAAATGAAAGCCTGTCTTTGACTTCCTTTAATATGCGTGACGCTATTATCTGCTCTCTGTCCGTAAGTTTTAGAGCATTAATAAATTGAATTGCATTTATGACAGACCTTCTTGAAAATTCAGCTATATTTGTATCTTTTATTTTTATACTCAGCGCCTCTTTTCGCAGTCTCATGCCCTTGCACGCCTTGCACGGCAATAACCCGGTTACTGCCTCATCGGTTATAACTCCAAAGTCCTGTCTTTCAGCTTCAAAATCCTCGCTGATATTTTCAAACCCGATGCCGCTGCATCTCGGACACGCGCCGTGTTTGCTGTTGAACGAAAAGAACCTCGGATTAATTTCAGGATAGCTTATGCCGCAGTTGGGACATGCCATGGTCCTGCTGAAAGGAATGTCCTTGTTTTTGTCAATGAGATTAATTATGACAGTGTCTGTATATTTTAATGCTGAATCAATTGCGCTCCTTATCTGCCTTTCAGTCCCTATTTTTATAAGAAGCCTGTCTATAACAATCTCTATGGTATGCCGCTGCTGTTTATTCAGCTTTATATCCTGTGTGAGGTCAAACATCACACCGTCTATCCTGGCCCTCACAAACCCGTCACGCAGCATATCGTACAACTCTTTTTTATATTCGCCTTTTCTGTCTCTGACAATTGGCGCAAGTATCTGTATGCGAGTCCCCTTTGGGAGCGACACAACGGAATCTATTATGTTCTGGGCCTCCTGAGCGGCTATCAGCGAACCGCAGTTGTAGCAGTAAGGTTTTCCTATTCTTGTGTAAAGCACGCGCATATAGTCATAGATTTCAGTTATCGTGCCGAGAGTGGAGCGAGGGCTCTTTATAACTGTCCTCTGTCCAATTGCAATAGAAGGGGAAAGTCCCTCAATCAGGTCCACGTCGGGTTTTTGAAGCTGTTCCAGGAACTGCCTGGCATATATTGAAAGGCTTTCAACATACCGTCTCTGTCCCTCGGCGTAGATTGTGTCAATGGCAAGGGATGATTTGCCGGAACCCGAGGGGCCGGTGATAACAGTTATCTTTTCCCTCGGAATGGATACATTGATGTTCTTGAGATTGTGCTCCCGCGCGCCTTTTATGATTATAGAGGTTTGCATATTGTTGTATAGGATGTCTTACAGACTGATACTCAATATAACCTAAAAAGGGCTGGGCTTTCAAATACAGCTCCTGAGAATAGCAACAGTTTAGTGTTCTGTCCCTCACAGTTCTGTACACTGTCATTGCGAGGAGCGGAGCGACGTGGCAATCTAAACGCTTGAAAAGTCGAGATTGCTTTGCTTCGCTCGCAATGACGACAATGTAACGCCACATACGGGACATAACATTAGAATGCCAATTCAGGTCTATGACTTGTAGACAGACACAGCCTCCTTATGAATTTGTATCCTTACTCGTCATAGTGCTTTTCCGTGACTGAAAAGTAAATCTTTCCATCGCGCTCATACACATTAACCTCTATGGATTCCCTCGGAGATGTAGGCCTTGAGAATGTGAGCAGATAGCCTATGGTCTTATCTTTATATTTTACGCCCTCTATGGAGATGTTCTTAAAATCTCCTACTTTTTCCATAAAGGTCAGCGCATCGCTGAATGTAACCTTGGCAGTAGTTATCTGAATAGAGTAGGGCACAATTTCCACGTCGGTTTCAGGGGTTTTCAGGAAAACAGTCCTTAATCTCTCGCCTATGCCGGAACTGTAAAGATACGCCGTGTAAACAACCTTTGGCACCATCTTGTAATCATCTATGTTGTAAGTTGTGACTGTCTGCACACAGCCTGCAAGCGCTGTTAGAGCTAAAACATATATGATGCTTAATCTTATGACGCCAAATCTTTTCATAGTCCTGCCTCCTTTTTTCCTCAAGCTTTTTAATTTCACTATACACTGATAAGCATCCACTGTCAAACCCCCTGTGTCCTTGACTTTTACACGTAATAAGCATGATACTCTTAGAGAAGGTTAAGGAGTATTTTGTTATATCTAAACCATGCAAAATCCTGCGCTTGCGGGTTTTTTTATGACACTTTATCCCTGACTTCAAACCACAGGGCAGGCAGTAACGAATAACTGAAGGGAGATAATTTGGCAAAACACGGGGGAGCATTTAAAAGCGAAAAGAGAAAAAAAGAATTGCTGCGTCATAAAAAGCAGGAAGAAAAGCGGCAGAGGCGTTTAAAGAAAGATGTAATCCAGGGACAAGATTCTGAATTACCAACACCCGAGCAGCCCGAGCAAAAAGATGAGGTCTCATTTCCTATTCAAGATGCTTAAAGGAGAATAATTAAGTGTATAAAAATTTTCATGAATTCGGCATTTCGGACAAGATAATTGTCTCGCTTTCAGAGATGGGGTTTGAAGAGCCAACTCCGATACAAAAAATAGCAATACCTCCGGCTCTGCAAGGGAAGGACATTATAGGACAGGCGCAGACAGGCACGGGCAAGACAGCCGCTTTTGGAATACCGTTAATAGAACAAAGGCCTGAGACAAAAGGCAGGCATCCCTACGCAATAGTTCTTGCGCCAACGCGGGAACTTGCCGTTCAGGTGTCAGGAGAGCTTAACAAGATGGGGGCGAGAGCAGGCGTTGTCTCCCTTCCCATCTATGGCGGGCAGTCAATAGAACTTCAGATAAGGAGTCTGAAAAGAGGGACAGACATTGTGGTTGGCACGCCGGGAAGACTTCTGGACCATATAAGGAGAAAGACGCTCGTTTTCAAGGATATAAAGACAGTGATTATTGATGAGGCCGATGAGATGTTGAGCATGGGATTTATAGAGGACATAAAGAAAATCCTCGGCGGGATACCGGGAGAAAGGCAGACGATGCTCTTTTCCGCAACCATGCCGAAAGAAATTCTCCGTATCTCAAAAAACTACATGAATAAACCCGTGAGTGTAGGCATAGATGCGAGCGAGATGGTCGTTGCCAAGACAAAGCAGGTCTTTTACGAGGTGCGGGAGGAAGACAAGATGAAGGCTTTGACGCGGCTTTTGGACGTTGAAGGCCCTGAGCTTACACTTGTATTCTGCCATACGAAAAAGGAGGTGGATGAAGTAGCGGGAAGGCTCCAGCAGATGGGCTATCCTGTAGGCTCAATCCACGGAGACTTTACGCAGAGTCACAGGGACGAAATGATGCGAAAGTTTAAGGGCGGAGACATAGACATACTGGTGGCCACAGATGTTGCGGCTCGCGGACTGGACATCCCTGGCGTCTCTCATGTCATTAACTTCAGCATTCCGCAAGACCCCGAGGGTTACATCCACAGGATAGGCAGGACAGGCAGGGCGGGCAAATCAGGCATTGCCATTACATTTGTCACTCCCAGGCAGTACCGCCAGCTCAGACTCATAGAGCAATCTGCAAAGACACACATCAAAAAGGCAAAGCTCCCGAGCAGAGAAGAAGTAAGAAAGGCGAAGGAGGAAGAGCTTGCTGCTGGTGTTGAAGAGATTATAAAAGAAGGCAAACACACTCGTTTTTATGACATGGCAAAGAGGCTCTTTGAGAAATACTCTCCTGAGGACATAACTGCGGCGGCGTTGAGCATGCTGCTTGATACAGAGGATATACACGAGATTGAGGAGCCGGAAACAGGACATGCAGGACAGAAGAAAGATTCCGTGCGCTTATTTATGACAATAGGCAAGATGGACAAGATAAATGTGGGAGATATAGTCAAATCAATCTCTGCAGAGGCAGGCATTCCAGAACGGAAGATAAGCAATATTGCGCTTTTTGACAAGTTTAGTTTTGTGGAAGTTCCGGCGGACCTTGCCGACAGGGTTATCCGCGCCATCAACGACAGCATCATAAAAGGAAGAAAGGTCAAAATCCAGCCGGCCAGGAAAAGGGAGAGAAGATAATTATTCAATGAAGACCCGCCTCATGTAAAAGGCATCAGAATTCAGACAAACTCCCAGCATACGGAAAGCATAGGAGAGGGTTATGTCGGGAAGATTGTATTCAGCAAGAATCTGGCTGTGGCAAAGTAGGACTAAAAAGGTGAAAATGAGATTAATTAGAACCGTTGTTCCCCATTTTATATCAGGAAGAGGGGAGATGAGAAGAATTGAGTATGGTGTCCCCAGAATTCTTTTGCCAGGGAGATGAGAAGAATTGAGTATGGTGTCCCCAGAATTCTTTTGCCAAACGATAAAGGTCCCTTTGATGGCGGTCACTGTAGAAAAGTGCCTGGTAGTGACGGTAAGGAAAATGAAATTATGCGGTGTTGTAAAGAGACTGCCAATAAGGGAATTTGGTTCCCTCCAGTAAATGACTGTCATGAAGCAGCGGATGACTGCATAAAGGGTGCTGAATTGAAAAACCCTGGTGTTCCTGGGGGAAGAGTAGGTAAACCCTGTGATCCGTGCGGTCGTGGCGCAAGTGGAAGCTGGTAATTGGAATGGTGAGATCAATTTGTATTGATTTTGTATTTGTTCTTCTAAGTCTAAATTTATTTTGCCTAAATAGCTGTAGTGCAGAAAATATGGGTCATTACTATACGGACGTGCCTCACCTCTTTGTATATAAACATGATGATCTTCTTAACTATGTTAAAAAAGCAGGCTATTCTGACGCAAGTCTTGATGAGGTAACAAGAAATTCTACGGGCACGATTCTTTATCTTCATGACTATTATAGAGCCGATAAAAGAAGCATAATATTATCCGTCTCGGCAGGTGGAGAGATTAAAAAAATTCTACCTCCGTCGGGAGGTGGATATTTGAATGATCAGGGTGAATTCGTTGCATGGGTGGATGATGTTAAGAAAGGTCTTCGTTTCAAGAATGGCTACTTTCGGGATATTGTTCCATCTGGTTATTTTGGTGTGGATCCAAGTGGCAAATTTTATTTCATTGGCTATACTTCTGGGGTAAAGGTTATCAATAATGAGACTGTTCAAACCGGCCCTCTTAAATATTTTACAGAGATTTCAAGTATCGATGAACCTACTAAGGTTTTATATAGTACAAATATCAGGGTGGAAAATATATTTTTCAGAGACAACAGGATTTATCTCTTTGCGCGTAATGTCCGTAACTTTAAAGGACTCGGCGATTATGAGGAGCATGAGATAATATGTCAAATTCTGAAGAAGGCTGATTCAATGTTTGTGTTAGAAGAACAAATAAACATACCGCGCCCTAAGCCAAGTCCAAGCCCATTCGCCGTTGTAGACCTTGATCCGTGGTCAGACAATGTTTTGCTCGTCGATGTTAAAGACATGCCATTTTCATTTTTGACTGCGTGGTATCTTTTCGACCTCAAATCAAAAAAGATGACCAAAGTTGGCCGTGCAAAAGATTACGGTTTTTTCCTGCAAGAAGATATTCTAAAGCGTTATCAGTAAATCTCATCATGACGCCTTTGTAGAGAACATGACGGAAGAGGGAAGAGAGCCATGTCTTGTTTCTTGCATTATAAGAAGGAATATTAAACCGTTTGATAACAATCCAGTTTCCTGACACAACACAAAATATTAACTACTACTACGATGACCCTCAAAGACAAAACGGCATCGGAAGGCTCACGGCAATTCTCGACCCATCAGGCACGACATGGTATGATTATGATAAAATGGGCAGGGTGACAATGGAGACAAGGAAGATAAACAATCTGTATTATAGAACTGAATATGCTTATGACTTAAATGGAAATCTCTCTTCAATAACATATCCAGGAGGAAGAAAAATAGCATACACCTATAATCAGTTGAATAAAGTCACGTCAGTAACCGAGACGTATCTTGGAGTGATAACAAATTCTGGGGACACCATACTTATTTCTTGACTTTGGATTTACTAAGACATATCATTAGCCGAGAGAACCACCAATTCTGGGGACACCATACTTATTTATTGACTTCGGATTTACTAAGACATA
>Ga0100398_1000711_pt1 | contig 29796 bp, 28 predicted proteins | sample CryGeymeta201522_FD_81568 | JGI IMG/M metagenome (GOLD analysis project Ga0100398, IMG submission 81568) | Groundwater microbial communities from Crystal Geyser aquifers in Utah, USA - Crystal Geyser metaG 2015-22 | ecosystem: Environmental > Aquatic > Deep subsurface > Groundwater | place: USA...
CTGCCACAGCAGCGGATCGCCGCCTCGGGTCGGGTTGAAGAACGGCAGGTCCAGCGCGCGCTCCAGCTCCAGCAGCACCGACCCCAGGATCAGCGGCGGAAAACCCACCAGCATCATCACCGCCGTGATCAGAACGTACCACGCGAAGATCGGCATGCGGTCCAGGCTCATCCCGGGCGCGCGCAGCTTCAGGATCGAGACGGTCAGCTCAACCGCCAGCGTCAGCGCCGAGATCTCGACGAAGGTCACGCCCAGCAGCCAGACGTCGGCGCCCATGCCCGGCGCATAGGGCCGCGAGGACAGCGGCGTGTACATGAACCACCCGCTTTCCGGCGCCACGCCCGCGAGCAGCGAGACGATCAGGATCAGCCCACCAAACAGGAAGCACCAGTAGCCGAAGGCGGTCAGCCGCGGGAACGCCAGATCGCGCGCGCCCAGCATCTTGGGGATCAGATAGATCGCGAGCCCCTCCAGCATCGGGATCGCGAACAGGAACATCATGATCGTTCCGTGCAGCGTGAAGACCTGATTGTAGGTCTCCGGCCCCAGGAACGCCGACTGCGGCGTCGCAAGCTGCGCGCGGATCAACATCGCCAGCGCGACGCCCACGGCGAAGAACGCCGCCGCAGTCGCCATGAACCGCAGGCCCAGCGTCGAGTGGTTGACCGCCGACAGCCGCGCCAGCCCCGGCCCCGCGCCCCAGACCCGCGTCAGCGCCTTGTGCAGCCGGATCGGGTCAGTCGCCTGAGGCGACGTTCCCACAGGGTCGAGCATTGGCGCCGCGATGCCGTCGGCGCTCATGGCGCATCCTTCGCGAGGCCCTTCGCCGCCTGCGCCAGCGCCGCCGCGTAGTCCTGCGGCGCGTGGACCACGACGTTGAACCGCATGTGCGCGTGATCGAGCCCGCAGAACTCCGCGCACACGCCCTCGTAGGTTCCCGGCGCATCCGCCACGAACCGCAGCACCGTCGTGCGCCCCGGGATCGCATCGAGCTTGCCCGCCAGTCGCGGGACCCAGAACGAATGGATCACGTCGCGGCTGGTCAGCGCGATCTCCACGGGCCGGCCCGCAGGCATGTGCAGCACATCCTGCGTCTCGACGCCGGCGTCGGGGTGGCGAAAGATCCAGCGCCACTGCTCGCCAGTCGCTTCGATGCGCAGCGCGTCGCCCCGGCCCGGCTGCATCCGCTCGCCCGCCACCAGCGCCCAACCCAGCAGCGGCGTCAGCACCAGCGCGGGCAGCACCAGCCCGCCGCCCACGATCCATGTCCGCGTCGACACCCCCTGCAGGCTGCCGGGCCGCAACACCGCCAGCGCGAAGGGCGTGAGCACCACCGCCGTCAACACAGCCGAGCCCGCCACCATCGCCCACCACAGCCAGGCGATGGAACCAGCGACTGGCCCCGCGGGTTCCAGCGTCGAGAGCGGCCCGGCGCACCCAGCCGCCGACGTGACCACCAGCGCGAGGAGCGACCGCCGATGACCGCCCGGAACGAAAGCCCCGTCACCAGCGCCATCGGGCGTCTCGACACCGGCAGCGCCGTCGCCGCGTTCGGCCACCCGCTGCACGCGATGCTGGTGCACTTCCCGATCGCCTTTGTCGCGGCGACGCTCGCGGCGGACGTCCTTTACTGGCATGGCGGCGACCCCTTCTGGGCGCGCGTGGGCGTCTGGGCCGCCGGCGCCGCCTTTGCGACCGGGTTGCTGGCGAGCGTCGTCGGCACGGCGGAACTGTTGCTGGTCAGGGGCATCCGCGTCCGCGTCGCCAGCTGGAAGCATGCCATCGCCGCGATGACGTTGCTCGCCGCCATCGGCATGAATTGGGGGCTGCGGCTTTCGGACCCCGATGCGATCCTGCCCCATGGCCTCGCGCTGTCGGCGCTGTGCGGTGTTCTGGCTGGCGTCGCGGGCTGGCACGGCGGCAAGCTGGTGTTCGACCACGGCATCGCCATCAGGGTGTCGCCGAAGGACTGAGGCTCGAAAGACCGACCGCGCGAAAGCCGCGCCCCAGCGCGCCGGGTTCGAACGCGCCCGGCGCGAACAGCGCGCCGGCTATCGCGTCGACATCGATGGCGGGTTTGGCCAGAACCACCCACAGGATCGCGATGACGCTGATCATCCCGCTGGCCGTCAGCGCCACGCCGCTGACGCGCCGGATGCGCCCCTCAGGCGCGAACACCTTCAGCATCACGACGCCCGTGCCGACATGGACCATCAGCAGCGCGGAGACGACCAGCATCTTCAGGCTGAACCAGGCCACGAAGGTCTCGCGCAGGAAGATCAGCGCTGTTCCGGTTGCGATCGCGACAAACGCGGCAGGCGAAGCCCAGTTGACGTAGAGCCGTCGCGCCATGCGATGCAGCCGGTCAAGGTCGGGCCCGCTGTCGCGCGGCCGCTGCGCCATCAGACCGGGCGTGGCCAGCAGCGCGCCAGACCACACGATGATCCCCGCCGCATGGGTCGCCTTCACGACCACGAGCAGGATCTCGAAGGTCATCGGGCGTCTCTCATGCTGGCCGCCGCGCCGGGGTCCGACGCCGTACGCCAGCCGATGGCGGCGGCGACGCCGAGATAGGGCAGCCCTGCCAGCACCCACATCACCAGCCCGGCGATCTGCTGGTCCTGGAGCGGCGACAGTCCCCACGCCTCGGTGGTCACCAGGTGCTCGAGGTAGAGCGGCGCGGGCGCAAACAGCAGCAGCGCGCCCAGAAGGCCCATATGCGCCGTGGTGCCCAGCAGCACCGCAAGCGCCACGCCGGTTTCCGCCGCAAAGGCCGCGCGCCACAGCGCGATCGCGCTGCCCAGGATCGTGAACTGCATGACCCAGTAGACAGGATCGCTCCCCAGCGCCGCCGAATAGGCCGCCGGCGCGTGCCAGAACCACAGCGCCACCGCGTGGATCACGAAGGCTGCGGTCGCAGGGAGGCGGAGCGTCTCCAGCCGTGAAAGAGCCAACGCCAGCAAAGGCGCCGCGACCGCGACCAGTAGCAAGTGGTGGAGCGCCCGCGCCGAGAACAGCCCCACCGACAATGCGCACAGCGGCGAGACGAAGGCGACGACCAGCACCATCCAGCCACCGAACGCCGCCCGCCCGCCGTGCGCCGCCATTAGCAGCAGCGCAAGCCCCAGCGCGATCAGCAGCGTGGGGTCGCCGTTCCACGCCCGCCACAAGCTTTCCGGCTCCGGAGGGGGGCCGCAGTATCCCCACGAAAGCGGCGGCGCCGTCACAGGAAGCGCCGCCCGGTCGGCACGCTCGTGAACGCCCCCAGCGCGGCGGCTGTTGTCGGGATCGGTCCAGCGCGGACTGCCATGAAATGTCGCGGCCCGGAGCCGCAGGCGCCGGCGGACACGGTGGTCCGCCCGTCAGCTTGTGACCCGGATTTCTCCAGCAGCCCGGATTTCTCCAGCAGAACGAGCGTCACGCCGTCGTTGTTCACCGCAGTCCCCCGCTATCGGCCAGCGATGGAACGTGCGCCCCTCGCGATGGTTCCGATCGGCGAGACCGCCTCGCGGAAAAGGCGGCCGAGGGAACCGTCGGCGACCAATCCGGGTTCCAGCCACGGTCGCACAACGCCGCCGGAGGTCTCGTATGCTGTTCCCCGCACCCCGCGCGCCACATGATGCACGCTCGCGATTGACCCCTGTCGCGCGGGCTATGGTCTGGCTGGTCGCGGTCGTCGCGGGCGCGCTCGGGCTCGCTCTGCTCTGGGTCGGCGGTCAGATCGTGCTGGCCGGCGGGACGCCTTACTACGCCGCCGCCGGAGTGCTGCTGCTGCTTGCTGGCGCCGCAGGGCTGACGGGACGCCGCCGGGCGCATCTCGGCCTGCTGACAGCCACCCTCGCGCTCACCCTGGTGTGGACGGCGATCGAGATCGCCGGCAAGGGCTGGCCGTCCGCGTGGGGCGTAGACCTCGCAGGCCGCGCCGGCCTGCTCGCTGCGCTGCCCGTCGCCGCCCTGCTGGCGGAGGTTCTCGGCGGTCCCGCCCGTCGCCTGCGCGCGCCCGTGCTCGGCGGCGTGGCGGCGACTGTCGTCGCTGTCGTCGCCGTCGTGGCGTTCCATTGGGAGCGCGCGGAAAGTCCAACTGCCGTGACACGCGTCGCGCCAGCGGCCATCGCCGACAGCGGATTGCACAACAGCGCCGAGGAGTGGCGCAGCTTCGGCGGCTCCGCGCTCGGTCAGCGGTTCTCGCCGGCCGCCCAGATCACGCCGCAGAATGTCGCGGGCCTTTCCGAGGTCTGGCGTCACCGAAGCGGCGACCTGCCGCCCAGCGAACGCGTGTTCTTTTCCTCGCAGAACACGCCGCTCAAGATCGGCGACGCGCTGCATCTCTGCACCAGCAGCAACATCGTCATCACCCTCGACGCCGCGACAGGCGCCGAGCGCTGGCGCTTCGACCCACAGGTTCCCGTCAAGGCCATGGAATCGCTGTTCAGCGTCGCCTGCCGCGCGGTTGGCCACTTCGAGGCCCCGGACCTCGCGGGCCCTTGCGCCAGCCGCCTGTTCGTCACCACCGCCGACAGCCGCCTGATCGCGCTCGACGCGGGGACAGGCGCGCAGTGCGCGGATTTCGGCGTCAAAGGCGTCGTCGATCTTTCCGAAGGCATGGGCCTGCGCGAGGTCGGCTTCGCCTCCTCCACTTCCGGCCCCGCCGTTATTGGCGAAACAGTTCTGATCGGCCAGCAGGTCAGCGACAACCAGCGTCGCGACGCGCCCTCGGGCGTGGTGCGCGGCTACGACGCCCGCTCCGGCGACCTGCTCTGGGCGTGGGACGCCTTGCGTCAGGGCCGCACGGCGGAGCCGCTGGCGGAGGGCGAAATCTACCCGCGCGGCACGCCCAACGTATGGAACGTGATCGGCGGCGACCCCTCGCTCGGCCTCGCCTTCATTGGCACTGGCAACTCCGGCGCCGACCACTTTGGCGGGACGCGCACGGCGGAGGAAGACCGCTTCACCGCCGCCGTCGTCGCCGTGGACATCGCGACCGGCGAGAGCGTCTGGGACTTTGCCACCGTCGTCCACGATTTATGGGACTACGACCTTGGCGCCCAGCCCGTCGTCATGGACCTGGCTGTCGACGGCGCACAGCGTCGCGTCGTGGTGCAGGCCACCAAGACCGGCTCGCTGTTCGTGCTGGACGCGCGCACTGGCGAGCCCGTGCGCCCCGTCGCCTACCGCCCTGCGCCGCAGGGCGCCGTCGAGGGCGACTGGACCGCCCCGGGCCAGCCGCAATCCACCGGCTACCCAAACCTCTCCGGCGCGCCGGGGTGGGAGCCGGAGACGCTGGACGCCCGGTACGCCTTCGGGCTGACGCCGCTCGACGCCGCGCTATGCCGTCGCGATTTCCACCGCATGCGCTATGAGGGGATGTTCACGCCGCCCACCGCCGACCCTGGCGGCATGCTGCTGTTTCCCGGCACCATCGGCGGCATGAACTGGGGCGGCGTCGCCATCGACCGCGACCGCAGCGTGATCGTCACCAACCACAGCCGCCTGCCAAACCGCGTCACGCTGCACCCGCGCGAGGCGGTGAAGGATCCGCCCGTCGGCGACGGCGGCGCGCGCCCCGATCAGGCCATCGCGCCCCACGCCGGCACGCCATGGGGCGTGACCCGCCCGATCTGGCTGTCGCCGCTCGAGGTGCCCTGCATCGCGCCGCCATGGGGCTACATTGCCGGAACCGACCTCGCGACGGGCGCCTTGCTGTGGTCCAGGCCGCTCGGCACCGGCCGCGACGCCGGGCCGCTGGGGATACCGACCTATCTGGAGTTTCCCCTTGGCACCGCCAATGTCGGCGGCCCGCTGACGACCGCCACCGGTCTGACCTTCATCGCCGCCGCGCAGGACGCCATGTTGCGCGCCTACCAGACCGAGACGGGGCGACTTCTCTGGCGCGGTCGCCTGCCCGCCGGCGGTCAGGCCTCACCGATCACCTACATGCACGAGGGGCGGCAATACGTCGTCATCGTCGCCACCGGCCACCAGCGGCTCGAGACTACTGTGGGCGACTACATCGTCGCCTTCGCACTGGAGGAATGAGGAGCGTTCCGGTGGCGGGCGGTAAAGGCGCGAATAGTTCTGCGACCGTGCTGCGCTGACCGGCCACTCATCGCGGGCGCGGCCGCCAGCCGCGATCCGCGGCTTTGCCAAAGGACATGCGCGTCACTCGGCGCGCGCATCATGCGGCGTGTGCGTCCGCCTGGGCCCACCCGGAATTGCGTTGTCGTCCCTCTCGCAGTTCCGGCGTGATTGCAGCGACAGCCCTGCCTTCAGGAAACCGCGTGCGATCAGGCTGATCGTCGGGACCCGTCGGATGATGCGCCTTCCGCACTCAGCAGATTTTCCCCGGCGTCAAGGGGGTCGGACGCCCTGGCCTGGCCCTTCAGATCGGCCTCCTCCGGCTTGAGGTCGCCTTCGCCGGTGGAGACGGTCGCCGCCTCGGCCCTGTCCACCGCGGCAAGGGGGTGAAGCCGGCGTCCATCGGCGTCGCTGTCGGCGACGCGCCCGGGTGCGGGCGCATTCTCGGCGCCGACCTGTCCCTCAACGGGGACGGGCATCGGCACCCCAGCGTCCTGCAAGGCGCGCTTGACCTGCCGCATCAGCGACGAGCGCACCTTGAAGATCGAATAGGATTGGCCGTCGAACCAGAACTGAACCTTTATGCTGACGGCTGTCGGGCCCAGTTCGTCGACAATGGCCACCGGCTCGGGGTCATCGAGAACGGCGGGATGCGCGCGCAGCGCGTCGATGATCAGTTCCTGCGCCGCAACGATCGACTCGGCGTAGCCGATTCCAACGACGAAATCGGCCCGCCGCCCGGGGTTGGTCGAGAAGTTCGTGACGATGCTCTTGAACACCAGCGAGTTCGGTATCTGGATGTGATTGCCGTCCAGGGTCATCAGGACCGTGGTGCGCATGTTCAGGTTCTGCACGATCCCCTGATGATCGCCGATCTGGATCCAGTCGCCGGTCCGAAACGGATTGCGCACGCTCAACAGGATGCTGGCCAGCGAGTTCTCCGCGATCTCGCGGAAGGCGAGACCGAGGACGATGCCGACGAGGCCGGTGCCGCCCAGAACCGTGACCGCGAGCCGTGTCAGTCCGGCGATCTGAAGCACGAGGTAGAGCCCGACGAGGATCACCGGCAGGGCGACGGCTCGGGCTGCGATCTCCACCAGCAATGGCGACGACATCCGGCGCCGCAGGAGGTGACGGGTAAGCCGGGCCATGCCGCGCGACAGCAGCCAGAACACGAGCAGGATCGCGAGCGAGACGAAGGTCATCGGCGCAAGCCATCTGGCGCGATCGCCCAGCCGCTCCAGTTCGCGCCATGTCGGGGCGAGGTCCCAACTGACCGCGCGTTGCACGTCGATCCGGTTCACGACGGCGACCACGTCCTGCGTTCGCAACGCGAGCTGCTGAGCCCACTCCCGCCGCTCGTCCGTCTCGGTCTGTCCGTCGAGAAACACGATCCCCTCGCGCACCGACACGGTGAGTGGCGAGAACCAGCCGCTCGCGTTCAGGATGCTCCGCAGACGGTCGACGATCTGGGCGTCGCGCGCGCTGGGCGCGATTGCGACCTCCTTCGTAACGTCGCTCGCCGCATCGCCGCGCGCCGTTGAGGTCTGCGCCAGCACCGGCCAGCCGGCAAGAACGAGCGCGAGGGCGGCAAGCAGTGCGAAGAACCTGACCAGGTTCTGAAGTCGCCTGTCGACGATGGTCGTCCACCGTTGCGCGAGCGACTGCGACCGGGATCGGCGGGAGCACCGATCCGGTACGGAGCGTGCGGTCGTGCCCGCCATGGGTCGCCTTCCCGCCCGGCCGGACGGCAAGCCGCTCCCGGTCGCGCGGATCAGAAGGCCACCTTGCGATTCTCGCCAAGATCAGGCGTCTCGTCCGTGGCGGAAGCCCTCAGCATCTTCAGCGCCGCGAGGACCGAACTGCTTTCGCCATCCCAGTATTCGCCATCCGACACGCGCACGCGGATCATGCCGACGTCGGCGCCATCCGGCCCCTCGGGGAACCAGGCGTCGATAAAGCGGGACCAGTGCTTTCGGATCATGTCGCGGTCCTGCGTCGCGTCGGCGTCGCCCGAAACGGAGACATACTCGTTCGACTTTGGGCATCCAAAGGCGAGGCAGACCTCGGAAGCTGCCCCGATCTCCTCGCACTTGCCGGCCGTCATGCGCGTGTAGAACCAGATTTCCTTGCGCTCCCGCTCGATGATGGCGTGCATCGGCCGCGCGCGCATCGCGCCGTCGGGCGCGGCTGTGGTCATCATGCAGACGCCCTGATCCTCCATCAGCGCCCAGATGCGGTCGTCGTCGGCCATGTGCGGTCTCCTTCTCAGCCGTCATGCGGTCGCGACCGCTCAGCGCGATGCGCCCCATCGCTTCGAATCCGAAGTCGGAAAGATCGCCGTCTGAACGCACATCGTCGCGCGTTGTGTCGTAACGCCTGCCTGCGGTTCCGGGTTCCGTGCCGCCGGTCTCGCGGACAATTCACTGCGGCGCACGGGAGGCGACCGCCCTGAGCGCCCGCCGCAGTTTGGCCGCGACCTCGTCCTGTGCGACCGACTCGTCGAGAAGCGCCTGCGCCGACTTCGCCAGCCGACGCATCTGCTGGACGCAGGCATCGGCCATCGGCTTGCGCGAAGCGGCGAGGGCGAGATCTTCGAGAACGCCGAGCGCATGCAGCGTCGCGTTCCGGTCGCCGGCGACGTACTGGCGCATCTCGTTGAAGGATCGGTCCAGCATGTCCTCGAAGGTCAAGCGCCGGTAGAGCACCGGATCGTCGCATGTCGCCGCTTGCGCGGGCGCGCGCGTTGCAAAGGCGCATAGTCCGGCGCGCAGCCAGTTCAGGCACAGCATGGCCGTTCGAGGATCGTTGACCCCGCTCGAAAGGGCGCGCCCGAGAACCTCCACGAGCTGATCGGACAGAAACAGGACGTCCTGCACATCCGTGCGGTTGGCGCCCTGCGTGTAGCAGCCGCGCATCCCCTTCAAGAGCGACCCGTCCCCTTTCCGCACCGGACGCGCGCTCATGATCGTTTCGCCCGCCACGAGAAAGTCTCCGGGCGCGCGGTGCATGGTGATCTGGGCCCTTTCTTCGCACGCCAGCGCGGCAAGGCTCTTCTGGTCGAACTGCTGGAGAAACCCTGCGGTCTGCGCGCCGAGGGTCGCCCCGTCGTCAGCCTGCGGCGCTTTCAGCCATGCCGCGACGTCGACGCGGTCGTGATCTTCGCGACCTTGCCGGTCCTGTTCGTCCAGCATGGAGATGATCGAGCGTTGCAGCTTGTCGCCGATCGCCGCCGTCAGGTTCATGATGTTGATGGACTCGGGAATGTGGTGGATGTAGGCGATCAGCGCGCCGACCGCCGCAAGCGTCAGCAGCAGCGCGAACAAAATCGAGATCTGGGGCACGAAGGCGTCGATGGCGCCGTCGGACCGCTCGGTGCTGGCGTGCACAGTGCTGAGAACGGTGATGCAGTAGACGAACGTCGCGACGAATACGCCCAGAACGACCTGGTTTTTCTTGTCGGCCATGAAGTTGCCGATGAGGCGAGGGCCGTAGTTGGAGCTCGCGAACGACACCGCGACGATGGTGACCGAGAACGCGACGCCTGCGACGCCGAGCGTCGCGCCGGCGAGCGTCGTGAGGATGGCGCGTGCGCCGTCGACCTCGGTGGCGCGGATGAAGGCCACCCGCCGGATCCAGCCAGCGCCCACGCGCGCGTCGAGATACGGTAGAAAGAGGCCGAGGAGGACGGCGCCAAGGGTCATCGCGCTTGGCCAGAACCAGTAGTTCTGCCGGAACTTCGCGATCCGGCGGAAGATGAAATTATGCATCGACGGTTCCGCACGGAGAACTGCTGCGCATGACGATCTGACGCCTTCCGTGGGGATTTCGCGATGCCGGGTCGGCGGAGACGGCACGCCGCTCGTAGCCTCCGCTTGCGGTCGTCGATGCGCGCACGGAACGCGCTGGCGGCGTGACCGCGTTCAACCTGTCGGCGCGAGCGTCAGCGCCTCGGTGTCCGGGCGGGTCGTCAGCATGGCGCGCATCCGGGCGTCGGTCGGCGCGCATGGAACCTCGTCCGTCCAGACCCGGAACGCCTTCATGTCGTAGGCGCCGAAGGAGGTGATCATCGCGCCGTCGGCGGCGTCGCGACCGCGGACCATCAGCACCCGGCCGATGCGCGGCGTGTTGTAGCGCGCGTCGAAGGTATGCCACCGCCCGCCCAGATAAGCCTCGAACCAGGCGCAAAAGTCGCCGGGGCCGGAATAGGGCACGCCGACGTCGCCGAGGTAGCCGCTGCAGTAGCGCGCCGGGATGTTCATGGCCCGGCACAGCGCGATGGCGAGATGCGCGAAGTCGCGGCAGACGCCGGTCTTCTCGCGCTGCGCGTCGCCGGCGGTCTTGGTGGAGCGGCCGAAGCCGTAGCCGAACGTCACGTGGTTGTGGACGTGGTTGCAGATCGCCTGCACCCGCGCCCACCCCGGCGGGGTGTCGCCGAACAGTTTCAGCGCCTCCGGCGCCAGCGCATCGGAATCGCAATAGCGGCTTGCGGTCAGGAATTGCAGCGTCTCGGGCGGCAAGTCGCCCACGTCGTGCTGTTGCGCGGTCCAGTCGAACATGTCGGGCTGGCCGTCGTCCTCGACGATACAGTCGGACCAGAGCGTCAGGCGCCCCGCCGGCGCTCTCAGCCGGGTCAGTCGGTTGCCGAAGCCGTCGAGGAACGTCTCGATCGGAGGCGCAGGGTCCGCCTGCACCACGGTCGAGCCGATGATCCGCCCGCCGAAGCTGGAATGGGGCGACAGGGCGAGGATCAGAACGGTGTCCGCCTTGCTGTCGATGACGATCTCGAAGCCGATACGAATGAACATTGCCGATCTTCCTGTCATGATGTAGTATTACTTATCGAGTCGCGAGGCTTTTTTTCCATTGCTGTTCGTCGGTATGAAGCGATGTTTCAATCGACACAGGCAAAAAGAGGGACTTTCCGATCCGAACCCTGCGCATCCTTCATCGAACACGCTATGCCTATAGTCGCCCGGTGGCGTTCGGCGAGCATCGGCTGATGATCCGACCGCGCGACGGACACGACATGCGGATTCTCGACTCCAGCCTGACGGTTTCACCCCGCGCGAACGTGCACTGGGCGTTCGATACGTTCGGAAACTCTGTCGCACTGCTTTCGTTCCACGACGCAGCGGACGAACTCGTGATCGAGAGCACCTTGCTGTTGCGCCGCTATGGCCTTGACGAGCCGCTGACGCGGATCGCGCGCTATGCGGGCGGCTATCCGGTGCAGTATGACGCGGACGAACGCATCGACCTCGGCCCCTATCTGATGGCGGACCATCCGCAGGACCGCGCGGATTTGGAGTCATGGATTGCCCGGGTTCTGCCGGAACTGCCCGGCGGCAGCCTTGAGGTGCTTGGCGCGCTGGCGAACGCGATCCACGGGACGTTTCGCTATGCAAGGCGCGAGGCGGAAGGCGTGCAGACGCCGGCCGAGACGATCAGGCTCGGCAGCGGCGCCTGTCGCGATTTCGCGCTGCTGTTCATCGAAGCGTCGCGAAGCATGGGCTTCGCTGCGCGGTTCGTCACCGGCTATCTGCACGACGAGGCGGCGGCGACCGATTCCGGCGAGGACATGACCGGCGGCGGGGCGACGCACGCCTGGGCCGACGTCTTCGTCCCCGGCGCGGGCTGGGTGGCGTTCGACCCCACCAACCGCATCGTCGCCAGCCGCAATCTGATCCGGGTGGCGAGCACCCGCACGCCGTCGCAGGCCCGTCCGGTCAGCGGGACATTCGCGCACGGGGGCGGAAGATTTCTCGGATTGCAGGTTTCCGTCAGCGTCACCGGTGTCGAACGCGACTGAGTGGACCTGCTCGTTGCGAAATCGATCCCGGGATTGACGCTCGGCAGGCCTGCCGCCCCGCTTCCGTAGCGCCCGGCCTCCTGACAGCGCGTTACGCCGAAGGCTCTGCGCGCGGCCTCCTACACCAACCGCTGGGACATGGCCAAGGCGACGCAGGTCGTCGATGCGGAAACGGTCGAACGCCTGCGAGGTCAGGTTGCGATGCGTCCCGGTCAGCTCTCGGATCAGCCGGTGGGCGGCGGCCGCTCCGCCGATGGCGCCGTCGGTGTCGCCCAGCCAGTTGACCAGCACGACGTCGCAGCCCTGCGCGCAGTTAAGGGCAAGCCGCAGCGCGAGACCCGCGCTTTCGTCGTCGGTCAGAAAATACAGAACCTCCGACAACACCACCAGATCGGGCGGCTGCTCAGACCAGTTTCCGGGCGCCGCGCCCTCGATGAAATCGACGTCGGCGTTCGCCGTGCGCCCCTTCGCCACGGCGAGCGCCCGCGAGGTGCAGTCCATGGCGACAAGCGCGTCGCAGCGCGTCGCCAGCAGCGCCGTCAGCGCGCCGGCGCCGCAGCCTGCCTCGAGACAGCGCCGATAGCGGGGCTGCGGCAGGCTCGCCATGGTCCGCGCGAACTTCATCTGCTCATATGCGCTTTCGTGCGTGCTCCATGGGTCGTCCGAGCCCGCATAGAGCGCGGCGAGATGCGCGCGCACCTCATTCGTCGGCAAAAAACACCTCCGGGTGCTCGATGAAGTGGGCCTGCATCGCCGCCGACATCAAGAACCCCTGCGGATCGTCGTCGATCATCGGGGTCATCTGCGTGCGGTGGCAGGCGATGGCCGCCGCCTTGGCCGCGCGGTTGGGCGCGACGTCGAAGCGCACAATCCGCCTCGGCGCCGCCGTCTCGGCGGGCGCAAACCGACCCCAGATCGGATAGCTCCAGATCCTGAGCCCCGGCCTGAGCGCGCGCACGCGGCCTGCAAGATCCGCTGTCGCCACGTGGTCGGTGTGCGGGTCGCCCCGCCATGCCGCCGCCAGCGCCGTCGCACTCACGGCGTCCACGACGCTGGCGATCGCCCTGGCGGCCACACGGGCTTGCGGCAGCTCTCGCGGCGCCGCGCAATCGGGATACCCAAGTTCAACAAGCAATATGTCAGGGTGCAGAGCCGTAAGCGCCGCCCGCACCTCCAGGGCGCGCATCCGCGCCAGCTCATCTGCGTCCACGCTTGGCGAGCATGGATGCGATCTGCGCCCGTCCGTCACCACGACGACGGCGACGGGACGTCCGGAGACGGCCGCGGCGCGCAGCAAGGCGCCGCAGCCGAGGCTCTCGTCGTCGGGATGCGGCGCCAGTACGACGAGCCCGCCGGCGCCGACAATCGCCTTGAGATCGACAAATGGCGCTGTGGACGCGCGGACCATCATCGCGTTGGGAAGCGGTCTCATGCGGCGCCCCAATGGTCGCCGACGACGCACGGCTGCGCCGCCAGCGTCGTAGCGGCCGCGTCCAGCGCACCGTAGGGGGCAGCCTGTCGAAGGTAGAACGCCAGGTCGCGGCGCAACCGCTCGACGGGATGATCGGCAAAACAGGACGCGGCGCCAAGCGCGCGGTCCACCTCGGTCATGGTCTCGCTCGCCGCGCGCTCGACGGCCAGCCGGGCCAGCACCGAGCGCGTGGCGCTGCATGGAGCCGCACCGGGCGCCTCAACCGTCAGCGCGACTTCGCGCACCCAAAGCCGGGCGGTCTCACACGCCATGACGCCGCGCGCGAAGCGCGCCGCCTGATGGGGATCCGACAGCCTGCCGCGCGCGGCGAGATCGACCCTCATGGCCTCGACCAGCGCCTCCAGCCCCCCGAGTTGCGCCGCAGCATAGCGCCAGACACCGCCATGAAAATGCGGCTCGCGCAGGTAGTCGCCGGGGCCGCCCAGCAGCGCGTCCGCCTCCAGCGACAGCCCGGAGGCGTCGAAGTCGCCCGAGGCGGTGGCGCGCATGCCGCTGACCCGCCATGTCGCGGGGTCTGCGCGCCCCGGATCGTCGACGGGCGCAACGACGAGCTGGCTGGCGCCATCGGCGTCGGCGCCGGTCAGCACAGCCAGCGACACGAGGCCGAGGCCGGAGGCGAACCGCTTGCCGCCGTCGAGCCGCAGTCGATCCCCGTCGATGCGGATGGTCAGCGGGCGCGCGCCGTCGGCGCCCCAGACACCCATCAGCGCGCCAGTGCGCACGGCACGCGCGACCCTGGCCAGCGTTTCCGGCACCCATACAGCGCGACGAGTTTCATGGCGTTCACGTGCCCCTCGTAGAGCCGCGCCACCGCAAGATTGGCCCGCCCGAGCAATCGCAGGACATCAAAGCCATCCTCCACCGCCCCGGTTCGCCAGCATAGACCGACGCCGCCAGCGACGGCGGCGAGGGGCGCGCACAGCAGTCCTGCTGCGCGCAGATCGTCGATGTCGGGCGCCAGCGTTTGCTCCCCCCGGTCCGCCGCTGCGGCGCGGGCTGCGATGCGCGGGGTGAGCGCGCGTACCGCCGCCACGACGTTGGAGGCTTCAGGAAGCGTCGCTATATTCATCGCCCCGACCGCGCCCGCTCGACGAGGCGATGTAGTTGGGGGAGTTCCCGCGCCAGATCGCTCGGCCGCATGCGCGCCGTCGCAAGGATTACGGCGTCGGCCTCGACTTCCGCCCAGAGGGCGCCGAAAGTCCTCGCGCGCCCGGCGCGCCCGGCATGCGCTGCGGAAACGCCGAGCTGGCTCATGAAATGTCCGACATCGCGTCCCGCGCCCCAGGCTTCACGCAGCGCTCGTCGGTAGGTCGCGCGACGCGCCGTTATCGCCGCAGGCAGCAGCCGCTGGTCGGCCAGACTGTCGGGATCTGCGATCCGGGCGGCTATCGCGTCGGCCATACCGCCGCGGGCGCGGCCGTCAAGTCGGCAAGACACTGTCACCAGCGGCGCGTCGCTGTGGCGGACGCACAGGTCGTGCCGTTCGACCAGCGCTGCAAAGGCGCGATCCTCGCTGCAGGGAAGCGGCGGCATCCGCCCGATCGCACGGTAGTCGCATGCCCGGATGGCGAGGCTGGCCCCGGACGCCAGCCCGTGATGCGGCCAGGGATCATGCGGGCGGTGATCGAGCAGCGCGTCCAGTTCGATGGCGAGCGCGGTGTAGGCGCGCTCCACATCGTAGAGCGCCGCGACGCCGACCGGCAGCAGCGCAGCTTCCGCAGAGTCGGTCGCAATGCGACCGCAAACGAGATGGGCGCCCTGTCCGAGCAGCGCGAGGTTGGCCTCCGCCCGGTCCGCCGCCACGCGCCCGTCGGCGTCGGTCGTCATCAGCACGGCGTCGGGCAGCGCCCAGCGCGCCGCGATGTCCACGGCCAGGCGACGCGCCCAGCCCGCCGTCGCCATCGCTGGCGCCAGCGTGGTCTCGACCACGATCGCCTTGATCCCGCACGCCGCCAGCGCACAGAAGGCCGTCGGCCCCGATGCGTCGACGGAGTTGTTGACCAGCAGCACCACCCCGGCCTGCGGCCGTCGTGCGAGCGTCGCAGCCAGCGCATCGATGCAGGCGACGACGCGCTCGATTTCGTCGCACACCGGAATGGCGATCACGAGATCGGCCGGTCGGGCTGCGTCGCCGCATTGCGAAACCGCGCGCGGACGCAGCGGCACAGGCCGGCTCTCGCGGCGCGCGCGGCCAGACGCTGGCGACCACGCTTTCATGCAGCGACGCTCGCCGGGCTGGCGACCGCGCGGCTGGCCGCAATGAACGGCCTCTCTGTCGGAGACAGCCCCCATCCGCGCGCGATCTCGCCGCTCGACGACACGCCCACGTCGAGCAGATGGCGCCCGGCGGTCCCGCACCCATCGGCGCCGCCGATCATGAGTGCGACGCCGTGCGCCATGTGGGCGATCAGGTGGCGCTCCACAGCCACGAGGCCGCCGGGCGCGCGCCACAGGTCGGTGCGGTGGCCGGCGTCGCTGCGATCATCCGCCGCCATCGTGACGGCGCCGTGGACGTCCGCCCACTGACGCGCGAGGTCGCCCGCCGACCCGGGCCGGATGGTGGTGTCGTCGTCGCCGTGCCAGATCGCGACCGTGGGCCATGGCCCGTCGTGCGAAGACGCCGCGCGGACCAGGTCGCCAAGCGCCGCCGACGGCAGGCGCGACCCCGACGACATGGCCTGCATCGCCTCAAAAGGGTTCATCGCCGCGCCATAGGGCAGGCCCGCGATGATGGCGCCGGCCGCGAACACCTCCGGATAGGTCGCCAGCATCACAGCGGCCATGGCGCCGCCGGACGACAGGCCCGTGACATGAATGCGTGCTGGGTCTATCGACCGCGTCGCGCGGACATGGGCGACCATCGAGGCGATGGACTGCGCCTCGCCTCCCTCGCGGTCGACGTCAGCCGCCGCGAACCAGTTGAAGCAGCCGAAGCAGTTGTTCGCGCAAGTCTGTTCAGGGCAGAGCACGACAAAGCCGAAGCGGTGCGCCAGCGCCAGCCACCCGGCGCCATGGGCGTATTCCTGCGCGCTCTGACCGCCACCGTGTAGCACCACGACAAGCGCCGCGTCCGGCCCGACGTTCGGCGGCGTGCAGAGCATCATGCGCAAGGCGCCGGGGTTGGCGCCGAACGACGCGACCTCCCGCATTGCGGCGACGGCGCACGACCGGTTCATCGCCGCTGACCCGGCCTGACGGCCATGGGCGGGCGCGAAGCTGCTTGCTCGGTGCGATCGGTCATCGTCATACGCTCCTGTCGCCGGCATACCGGCGTCGCGGTCGCGACTGCCGGCCAGGCGAATACGGTCAAGGTACACAGTAAACGCGGGACCGCCGATTGCCGTTCCTGAGTAGTATCCGAGGGTTGGTGCAATGGAACCGCGTAGAGCGGCGTTCGTTGCTTTATTGTACGAGCGTCGGTGAGGTCGCATCGCACCATGGGAAAGAAGAAATACGATGGAAAATACGACGACACGCGGCGCGGGCGACGAGATGCACCAGATGGCGCAGGCGCCAGACCAGCGTCTGACGACCAACCACGGCGTGACGCTCAGCGACGACCAGAACTCGTTGAAGGCAGGCGCGCGCGGTCCGACGCTTCTCGAGGACTTCGTGCTGCGCGAGAAGATCCAGCACTTCGATCACGAGCGCATCCCGGAGCGCATCGTGCACGCGCGCGGCTCGGCCGCGCACGGCTATTTCGAATTGACGGAAACGCTGTCCGACGTCACGCGCGCGAACATCCTGACCGAGGTCGGAGAACGCACGGAGGTGTTTGTGCGGTTCTCGCAGGTCGCTGGCGGTTCGGGGTCGGTCGACACGCCGCGCGACGTGCGCGGTTTCGCAGTGAAATTCTACACCAATGAGGGCAATTGGGATCTGGTCGGCAACAACATCCCTGTGTTTTTCATCCAGGACGCGATCAAGTTTCCGGACCTCGTTCACGCGGTGAAGATGGAGGCCGACCGCGGCTATCCGCAGGCGGCCAGCGCTCACGACACGTTCTGGGACTTCGTCAGCCTGATGCCCGAGTCGACCCACATGCTTTTGTGGCAGATGTCGGACCGCACCCTGCCGCGCAGCTACCGGATGATGGAAGGGTTCGGCGTCCACACCTTCCGCCTGCTGAACGACGCCGACGAAGCGACCTTTGTCAAGTTTCACTGGCGCCCGAAGCTGGGCCTGCAGGCGACGCTGTGGGACGAGGCGGTCAGGATCGCCGGGGCCGATCCGGATTTCCTGCGCCGCGACCTCTATGAGGCCATCGCGCGCGGCGACTTTCCCGAATGGGAGCTTGGCGTGCAGCTGCTGACGCAAGAAGAGGCTGACGCGCTGCCGTTCGACATTCTCGACGCGACCAAGCTGATCCCGGAGGAGGCGCATCCCGTCCGTATCGTCGGGCGCATGGTGCTGGACCGCAACCCGGACAATTTCTTCGCCGAGACCGAGCAGGTCGCGTTCCTGCCGACCAACATGCCGCCGGGGATCGACGTGTCGGACGACCCGCTGCTGCAGGGGCGGCTGTTCTCGTACCAGGACACGCAGCTGTCCCGCCTCGGCTCGGTGAACTTCCACCAGCTTCCGGTAAACCAGTCGAAGGGCTGCCCATTCCAGAATTTTCAGCGCGACGGCCACATGCAGATGCAGGTCCCGCAGACCCGGGCCAACTACGAGCCGAACAGCCTCGAAGCAGCTGGCGAGGACGCCGGTCCGCGCGAGGACCCCGATACGGGGTTCCGCTCCCTGGCGGTGCCGGTCGAGGGCCCCAAGGTCCGTTTGCGCGCCGAGAGCTTCGCCGATCACTACAGCCAGGCGCGGCTGTTCTGGCGTTCCCAGGGCGTGATCGAGCAGGCGCACATCGTCGACGCCTTCGTGTTCGAGCTGTCGAAGGTCACGCTCGACCATGTCCGCGAACAGGCCATGGCCAACCTGCGCAATGTGGACGAGGATCTTGCGACGCTTGTCGCCAGCGGCCTCGGCATGGATCTGCCGCCCCGAGCGTCGGCCGCCGTCGCGCCGCAGGACGCGGAGCCTTCGCCCGCGCTGCGCCTGATCGGGAGATACCCCGACAGCCTGCAGGGCCGGGCGGTCGGTGTGATGGTGACCGACGGGGCGTCAGCCGCGGTCGTCGCGATGCTGCGCGAGGCCGTCGAGGGCGCCGGGGCGAGCGTGAAGATCATCGCGCCGAAGATCGGCGGCGTCACGCTGGACGACGACGCGGCGCTGCCGGCGGACGGCCAGCTTGAGGGCATGCCGTCGGTCCTGTTCGACGCTGTGGCGCTGGTCCTGTCGGACGATGGCTGTCGGGCGCTTCTGCGCCATCCGGCCGCCATCGACTTCGCCACAAGCGCTTTCCGCCACTGCAAGGCGATCGGCTTCACGGCCGCCGCGCTGCCGCTGCTGGAGCACGCGGGCGTCGTCCCTGACGCGGGCGTGGTCGACCTCGCCGACGACGCATCCCCCTTCCTGGCGCCCTCCGCGACCCGACTTTGGGCGCGCGCCGCGACGCCCGTTCCGGCCTGCTGAACCAGGAAACCATGAAACGCCCGGTCGATCCGCGCGTTTCCATCGAACCAACCATAGGAGAAGCACCCCATGACCCAGGAAACCATGTCCGTGCCGACGCCCTTCGAAGCCGCTGCGCACGAGACGCTGGTCGCCGGCCTTCGCAACGCGCACGCGCTGGAGAAGCAGGCGATCACGGTGCTGGAGGCGCAGCTCGATCTGCTGACCGAGTACCCCGAGCTGCACGCGGGCGTGACCGAGCACATCGTGGAGACCCGCGATCAGGCGCGCCGACTCGAGGCCGGGCTGGAGGTTTGCGGCGCCTCGACGTCGATGGTCAAGGACGCGCTGATGAGCGTCATGGGTCTTGGGCAGTCCTCGGTCGCCGGCTTCAGCGACGACGCCGTGCTGAAGGCCGTGATCGCCGACATCACGAACGAGCATCTCGAGATCGCGACCTATCGAACCTTGATCGCGCTCGCTGACATGGCGGGCAAGCCAGAACTCAAGCCGCGACTTGAGGAGACGCTGCGCGAGGAGGAGGCGATGGCGTCGTGGTTCGAGGAGAACCTCGACGCGATCACGCGACGCTTTGTCGAGATCAAGGCGGCTGAGCAGCTGGCAGAGGCGGCGCCGACGGAAGAGGTCGAGACGCCGGACGGCGCAGCGCCCCGCACGCCTTGGTACGCCAAGGAGACGACTTATGCGTCCACCGCCGAGCCGTCGAACCGGATCGAACCGAGCGTGGGTGCGACGCCGGACAACCCCGCCACGACCCCGGCCGTCGACAAGCGCCGCAGATCGCTCTGACACGCCAGCGATTGTCGCAAGGCTGTGCGATGGGTCGGCTGCGCTTGCAAGCGCAGCCGACCTCGACGAGCGGGCTCGCGCAGGTGGTGGATTGATCCCCATCCTTCGCGAGCCTGCACTTGCGTTCAGGACATGCACACGGTCCGCCAGCGCAGGCCGCGTAGCGCAGGCGCAGCTCCTGGCGCGCGCACCGGTGGCGATCAGTGTCGCTTCACAGCGTCCCTGCGCCTCGGGGGCTCGGCGGCCGGGTTTACCCAGTTCATCGCGTCGACCGTTTCGGAAGCGATGCGGCGGCGGACGCTGACGGAGAGATCCGGCCACACCGCGATGATGGCCGAGAGCGTCATCAGCGAGCGCCAGTGACCGGCTGGGGCCGCCTCGCATTCGCGCCTGGCCGTCGGCTTGAGCGCGCCGCCCTCGCTCTCCTGATCGGCGGCGGCTCCCGGCGCGCAGGGTGCATCGAGAATTTTCACGACGAGCCTCCTCCTTGCGGCGGGCGGCGCGGTGCGACCGCCTCGCGATCGTCCCGGCGGCTGACCCGCCGCCGGGGCCTGGCGTCAGAAGCGCAGGCCGTAGCCCAGCGTCAGGGCGACCACGCCGTCCTCGATGTCGCGGTCGTCCTCGTCGACGTAGATGTCGTAGGCGACCTTCACCGAGAATCCCTCGTAGCGCAGGCCGATCTCGGGACCGACGAACAGGCCGCCATCGCCCGAGCCGTCGATGTAGGTGTAGCCCGCATTGGCGCCGACATAGGGCAGGAGACCGCCGAGCTGGGTGATCTGCAGATCCACGCCTGCGAGGCTGCGTCCGCCGAAGCCTTCATCGTCGGCGCCGATGTTGTAGAACCCCGCCTGCTCGAGCGAGATGACCACGTTGGGCGTCAGGTCATAGCTCGCGGTCGCGTTGACGCCGGCGAACCAGCTGTTGTCGCCGGGCTGGAAGTTGTAGGCGCCGAAGGGCGCGATGATGAGGCGGAAGCGGTCCGGCGTCTCCGGCGCGACGGCGGCGACCGGCGCGGGGGCGGGCGCAGCGGCCTCGGCGACGGAGATGACGACGCGGCGGTTGGCGGGCTCGCGCACGCCATCGGCGGTGGCGATCGCCTGGTCGTCCTGGCCGCGCCAGGCCGTCAGCAGGTCGGACTCGCTCAGGCCCCGGCGCACCAGCGCCTCCGAGACTGCCGCCGCGCGCCGTTGCGACAGGGCGCGGTTGTACTCGGACGAGCCGGCGCTGTCGGTGTGGCCGACGATGCTGATGGTGGTGGACCCGCTGTCGCGGAAGTCGGCGACCGCCGCGTCGATCAGCGGTTCGTGCGCCGCCGTCAGCCGGGCGCTGTCGAAGCCGAACAGCAGCGTGGTGACGTTGGACTGCGCGAAGGCCGGACCGGCCAGGAAGATCGCAAGCGGCGCTGCGAGAATGTGGTGACGCACTGTAGCCTCCCGTCCTGTCAGGGTGAGCGCATGCGCAGCAGACATGGAATCACTCTGGACATCACGCAGCGCACTTGGTCGATGACGATGCGCGGTTGCGGCCGCCGCCGGTATCCCCGGAATCTACGCAGGGTTGCAGCGGGTCAGGGAAGGAGTCGACCGGACCAAGCCTGGGGATCGGCGGGCTGCGGCGCGGGCGCTGCGGCCTGCGCGTGAACAGGCTTCGGGCGCTGACCGCGCGCGAACAGCATGAGCACGCCCATGAGGATTGCAAAGAACGCGAGTGAAAGGATGAACGATATCATGACATGGCCTTTCGTGATCTGACCGCCGACCGTTGCGGGAGGCGGATGGGCTTCAGCAGGCGCTGTTGAAGCATCTGAATGGAGATGGCGACCGAACCGCCTGAACGACAGCCTCGGCATCTACCCAGAGCGCCGAAGGGCAGGCGGATCGCCACCGCCGCCCGCGCGTCAGCCCGCGCCAGCCGCCGCCAGCGACAGGCGGACCAGTTCGGGCAGCGAGGCGGCGCCTGTCTTGCGCATCAACGCCGCGCGGTGATTCTCCACCGTGCGCTGGCTGATCGCGAGGTCTGCGGCGATATTCTTGTTCGGCGCGCCGGCGAGCACCATCGCGAGCACCTCGCGTTCGCGCGGCGTCAGGCTCTCGAAGCGCGCCGCAGCCTTCGCGCGCCAGTCGGCGCGGGCGCGGACGTCGCGGGCATGCTCCATCGCGCGGGCCACGCTGGCGATCAGGTCGGGGCCGGGGGCGGGTTTCTCGATGAAATCCGCCGCGCCCGCCCGCAGCGCCGCCACTGCGGTGGCGGCGTCGCCGTGGCCGGTCAGCACGATCGCGGGGATGCGACAGCGCTCCGCAGCCAGCAGACCCAGCAGCGTGACGCCGCTCATGCCGGGCAGCCGCTCGTCCACCACCAGACAGGCGTCTCCGGTCGGCCGCGGGCCGTCGAGGAACGCCTCGGCCGAGGCGTGCGGCAGCGCGTCCCAGCCCTCGGCCTCGAACAGGCTTCGACAGGCGGCGCGCACCGCCGGGTCGTCGTCGATCATGTGGATCGCGGGGCGTCCGGCGCCATTTGGTTTGCCGGGGCTGGAAGCCGGATGGGGAGCCGGGCGGGCGTTCGCGCGGGCGGCGCGCAGCAGCGACGCTATGGCGGCGGCCAGCGCCTCGGCGGTCGCCGGCTTTGCGAGCCGCACGACCGGCGCGGCTGCGATGGCGCGCAGCGTGGCGGTGGTGATGTCGCCTGTCAGGATCACGGTGGGCAGGGCGATGCCGCGCGCAGCGGCGAGCTCGGCGGCGAGCTTCAGGCCGTCCACGTCCCCCCGCAGATCGTAGTCCGACAGCAGAACGTCGGGCGGCTCCGAACGGTCCGCAGCGAGCCGCCGCGCCTCCTCGACCGTCGTCGCCACCAGCACCTCGTGGCCCTCCGCCGCCAGCATGGCCGCCAGCAGCTCGCACAGTTCCGGCTCGTCCTCCACCATCAGCACCCGGCCCGGCGGGTGTTCGCGAGCGGCGGGTTGCTGCAACGACGTCGGCTCGGCCGCAGGGGCGGCGACAAGCGCGGCCGCGACCGAGAACACCGAGCCGCGCCCGGCGCGGGAGCGCACGGCGACGTCGTGGTCCAGCATCCTGCCCAGTTGCCTGACGATGGACAGGCCAAGCCCCAGGCCACGCGCCGCGTCGCGCGGCGCGCTCGCAGCCTGGCGGTAGGGCTCGAAGATCGCCTCGATGTCCTTCGCAGCGATGCCCCGCCCCGTGTCCCACACCTCGACGCGCAGCAGGTCGCCGCGTCGCCGCCAGCCCAGCAGCACGCCGCCTGCAGCGGTGTATTTCAGCGCATTCGCCAGCAAGTTGCGCAGAATCTGCTCCAGCAGCCGAGGATCGGAGCGCACCGTCCACGGACAGGCGCGCATGCGCAGCCCCAGCCCGCGCTCGGCGGCGAGCGGCGCAAACTCCTCGCCCAGCCGCTCCAGCATCGGGCCGACCGCGACGGCGCCGATGTCAGGACGCACATCGCCGGCTTCGATGCGGTTCACGTCGAGCAGCGTGTCGAGCATGTCGGTCATCGACGCGAGCGTGCGGTCGGCCAGCGCGCCCAGCCGCGCGGCGTCCGCGCCGGGGCGTCGCATCAGGCCGTGGATCAGCGTCAGCGACTGCAGCGGCTGACGCAAGTCGTGGCTGGCGGCGGCGAGGAAGCGCGACTTGGCCGCGTCGGCCTGCTCGGCGACCTTGCGCGCGACGTCCAGCGCGGCGGCCGCCTCGCGGCGCTCGGTGATATCGGCGAAGGTGATCACCACGCCTTCGATCCGCCCGTCGTCCGTGCGATAGGGCTGGACGCAGCGCATGTGCCAGGAGCCGGTTTCGCTCATGATCTCGCAGCCCTTCGCGTGGGCGCCGCCCAGCACGGCGCGGGCGTCGGCCTCCAGCGCGTCGTCGCGGAAATGCGCCGCCAGATCGCTCAGCGGCCGGCCCACATCGGTCGCGATGACGCGGAACAGCGCCTTCGCCGCCGGCGTGAAAAAGCGGATGCGCAGCTCCCGGTCGAGAAACAGCGTCGCGACGTCGGTGCTGTAGAGCACGTTCTGCAAGTCGGCCGCGGTGGTGCGGTGGCGCTCCAGCGTCTCCTGCAACTGGCCGTTGAGCGCGGTCAGCTCCTCGTTCAGCGACTGCAGCTCCTCCTTGGAGGCCAGCAGCTCCTCGTTGGTGGACTGGTATTCCTCGTTGACCGACAGCGCCTCGGCGGCGTCGGCGGCGTGCTCCTCGGCCGCCGTTTCCAGATCGCGCAGCGCATCGCGCAACTCCCCGCGCAGCAGATCGAGCGCCGCCTCCTTCGCCGCGGCGCCGGCGACCTGAGCGGGCGTCGCGTCGTCGGGCTGCGTCGCGTCGCGCGGCGCGTCGAGGAAACAGGCGAGCAGCAGCGGCTTGCCCGCCGCCGTGACAGCGCGGAACTCGACCGCATAGGCCGCGCCCGCCGCCGTGCGCCCGCCGGACACGACCGCCACCGGGTTGGCGGCGCCGCACCCCGCCGCCGCCGCGCGCAGCCGCACCCGCAGCGCCGGCGGCGCCATGGCGAGGAAGTCCGTGCTCGGATAGCCCGCCACGACGCGCAGATAGCGCTCGGTGGGCCCCAGCAGATAGAGGCATTCCAAGCGCCGGTTGAGCAGCGCTGCGGCCGGCGCGTGGGTCTCCAGCACCAGCCGCCGACAGGTCTCGGCCAGCGCCGCACGGCGGTTGGCGGGCGCCGCGAGCGCGGGCGCGGCGCGGGGGCCGACGGCGAGGTGCAGATCGCCCGGCCGACTGCGTCCGACGCGCCGCCACAGATGCGCGGCCTTGTCCACGACCTCGAAGCGACCATCAGGCGGTCCCGGCGTTTCTGCGGCGCCGAGCAGGAGCAGCCCGTCCGGGCGCAGTGCAAAGCAGCACAGGCCGATCACCCGGCGCTGCGCCTCCGGTCCAAGATAGATCAGCACGTTGCGGCACGAGATCAGGTCGATGCGGCTGAACGGCGGGTCGGCCAGCAGGTCCTGCACCGTGAACACGATGCAGTCGCGCACCGTGGGGTTCACGCGCCAGCCCGCGTCCTCGCGGATGAAGTGGCGCGCCAGACGCTCGGCAGACACGACCTCGGCGATGGCGTAGGGGTAGAAGCCCTCCCGCGCGATAGCCACCGCCTCCGGGTCGACGTCGGAGGCAAGGATTTGCAGTCGCGCCTCCGCGCCTGACGCCAGGCCAGAAGTCTCGATCGCCTCGCGGCACAGCATCGCCAGCGAGTAGGCCTCCTCGCCCGTGCTGCAGCCCGCGACCCAGATGCGCAGCGGCCGGTCGGCCGGCAGGGCGGCCAGAAGCTCGGGGATGGCGGTCTCGGCAAGGCGCTCGAACACTTCCGGGTCGCGGAAGAAGCTGGTGACGTGGATCAGCAGGTCGGTGACCAGCCGATCGAGCTCTGCGGGGTCATTCTTCAGCCGCTCCAGATACGCGTCCGGCTTGAGGCCGGCCAGCGCTATGCGCCGGTCGATGCGGCGCTCGATGGTGCCGCTTTTCTATAGTGTGACGTCATGGGTCGCCCGCTGGCGCACCAGCGCGAGGATGCCCTCGAGCGCCGCGCCGTCGCCTGCCCCCGCGTCGGCTCCCTCCGGCCGCGCCGCGTGCGCCGCGATCGCGCCGGCGATCTGCGCCGCCGGCAAGACATGATCCACCAGCCCGGTCGCGACCGCGCTGTCGGGCATGCCGGACCACGTCGCTTCGGCCGGGTCCTGCGCGATCACGAGGCCACCAGCGGCGCTGATCGCCCGCAGGCCCGCGCTGCCGTCCGATCCCGTCCCGGACAGCACGACGCACACAGCCTGCGCGCCGGCGTCGGCCGCCAGCGAGGTCAGAAGGAAGTCGAATGGCTGCCGAACGCCATGACCCGCGCTGGGCGCGCTGAGTCGCAGCACGCCGTCGCGCACCGCCAGATAGGCCCCCGGCGGAATGACGAACAGCCGCCCGGCCGCAACGGCCAGCCCCTCCGCCGCCTCAAGCACCTCAAGCCCCGTGTCGGCCGCCAGCAGCTCCGCCACCATGCTGGCGTGATTGGGATCGAGGTGCATTACCAGCACGAAGGCGAGCCGGGTATCCGCCGGGATCGCGGCGAACAGCTTGCGGCACGCCTCCAGCCCGCCAGCGGAGGCGCCGACGGCCACAACCGGAAACGGGTTCCTCGGCCGAGCCCCTCGGGGTGTGGCGTCTTCGCCCGACATCATGGCGATCTCCGCTAAGGGGGCGCCGATCCATCGCCGCAGGGGAATAGTAGCACAATTGCGGACTGTCGGCGCAACCTCGGCCGCGTGCGTAGTTACCACCTCTGCCCGCCGGTTGCGCGGCCTGATATTGACCGTTCGAACCTGCCTTGCCGAAAGGACCGCCGCGCGCGGCGGCGACGTCATGGCGAACTTGCGCATCATGATCGTGGAAGACGACCGCCTGTTCGCGGCGATCCTCGGAGAGTTGCTGGGGGACATGGGTCACGAGGTCTGCGCGACCGAGGCGACCGAGGCCGGCGCCGTTGCGTCGGCGGCGCGGCTGCGGCCAGATCTCATCCTCGTCGACGGACAACTGGGCGAGGGCGACTGTGTGGCGGCCATCGCGCGCACACGCGCAGTCCCCCATGTCTTCATCTCCGGCGGCGCGCTGACCGCCGAGGCCCTCGCGCCGGGCGCGGTGATCCTGCGCAAGCCGTTCACCGATCTGATGCTGGAACAGGCCATCGCGCGCGCTTGCACCGCCGATACAGCAGACTTCGCAGCAGCGGGGCGCCTGAGCACGTTCCGAGGGCCCCGCTGTCGACGGGCGGCGGCGAGGCGTGCGCCTCACGTGAAGCTATCGGCAGTCATGCGTTCCTTGCGTCGAGGTGTTCGGCAGCGGACGGGACCTGCCGCACAAGAAACGCGCCCCACCGGTGGAACGCTCCCGGCGCACGTCGCGTTACCGAACCGTCTGATCGCCGTCGCGGGCGCCGGAGCAACATCCCTCTCCCGCGACCTTCCATATCGCACGCCGCCAGCGAGGCGGCGCGCCGTCCGCCCTGCGTCGAGGGCACGGAGACCACCGTCATGAACCAGATCGTCTACATCGTCGGCGCCGTCGTCATCGTCATGGCGGTACTCGCCTTTCTCGGCTTGCGCTGAAGCGTGGAAAGGAGAACGTCATGACCCCCGATCACTCACCCTCGGACGCGCCGGGCGCGCAGGTCCATGCCGGCGGCAGCTATGTGGACTGGCAGGCGATTCTCGCAGGCGCGGTCCTCGCCGCAGCGCTTTCGCTCATCATGCTCGGCTTCGGCGGCGCGGTTGGCTTGTCGATGACCTCACCTTATACGGATGAGGGCGCCAACCCGGTCTGGCTCGTCGTCATCGCCGGCATCTGGTTTGTCTGGGTGATGGTGTCGAGCTTCGGCGCCGGCGGCTATCTCGCCGGTCGGCTGCGCCACCGCATCGGCGACGCCTCCGCACCCGAGGTTGAAATGCGCGACGGCTCCCATGGCCTGATGGTCTGGGCGACGGGCGCGCTGGTCGGCGCGGCGCTGGGCGCGGCCGGCGTCAGCGGCGCGATCGGCGTCGGCGGCGCGGCGGCCGGAAAGGCCGTCGAGGTAGCGGCCGAGGCCGATATCGACTACTACGCCAATCTGTTGCTGCGCGGCGCTGAAATCGACGAAGCGGCGCAGGCCGAGATCGCCGGGATCATCGGTCGCGCCGCGACGGAAGGCGAGGTTGTCGAACGCGACCGCGTCCATGTGGCCGGCATGCTGGCCGAGCGCACCAACCTCGACCCCGCAGCCGCCCGGACGCGGGTCGATGAAACCCTCGCCGAGCTGGAGGCCGTTCGCGCGTCCGCGCTCGACGCGGCGGAACGCGCCCGCATCGTCGGGGTGGTGCTGGGCTTCGTGGCCGCCGCCGCCCTTCTCGCCAGCGCAGCCGCAGCATTCTTCACCGCCACGCTTGGCGGTCGCCACCGCGACGAGGGCCTCGGCTTCGATGGCCTTTCCCTGAACCGCTGAAGGAGACGCCCCCATGCCCGCATTGTTCGCCTGGCTGCTCGGTGCGCCGCTGATCGTCGTCGTGATCATCGCGGTGTTGCTCTGACCGAACGCCCGCCCGGCGGTTCTCGCCGGGCGCATCCCCTTTGACAAGGATAGCCTCCATGACAATCGAGACCCTTGACGACCTGTTTCTCCACACCCTGAAGGACGTGCTCTATGCCGAGCGCAAGGTTCTGAAGGCGCTGCCGAAGATGGAGCGCGCCGCGACCGACGAGAAGCTCAAGGCGGCGTTCGCAAGCCACCGCGAGGAGACCGAGGCGCAGGTCGTCCGGCTGGAGGACGTGTTCGAACTGCTGGGCAAGCCCGCACGCGGCGCCAAGTGCGACGCGATGGTCGGCCTGATCGATGAGACCGAGGGCCTGATGGGCGACATCGACGACGACGAGACGCTCGACGCCGCCCTGATCGCCGCGGCGCAGGCGGTCGAGCACTACGAGATCGCCCGCTACGGCACGCTGATCGCCTGGGCCAAGCAGCTTGGCCACCGCGACGCGGCGGCGCTGTTGAAAAAGTCGCTTGACGAGGAATACGCCGCCGACCGCGCGCTGTCTTCGATGGCCGAGATGCGCCTCAACAAGGAAGCCGCCGCCTGACGCTCGTGTCACCGCGCCCGGTGTTCAGCCGGACGCGGGGCGCAGAAAGACATTCGGCTGTGATTGCCGGGGGGCGGCGCGACCAGCGCTTGGCGGCGGCGTTCGCGGCCTGTCGGCGCATTACGGATCGGCGCGCCGTTATCCCAAACCTGGGCGCCGACACCGCCAGCGCGAGATAGCTGCGAGATCAGAGTTTCTTCTGGGTGTCGGCGGCCGTGTCCGTGATCGCCTCGCCGCCGCCTTGGATATCCTTTCCGGCCCCCTGCATCGTGTTGCAGGCGGCGAGCGTGAGCAGCGCAAGCAACGTCAGTGTGGCGATTTTCATGGTCGAGGTCCTTTCGAATGGCGGCCCACAGTGGAGCGCATGCCGGCGGAACGCTGTAATCTCGACTTCGTTCCGCACGATGGCTGCGGAACGAAGTGGAGATGCGCGCGTTTTCATAACGAGACGCACAGGACTTCCGGCGTCCGCCCTCTAAACGGAGCAACCCCATGATGAGCAACCAGAACGGCTCCACGACCGAGGAGATGCGCGAACAGATCGCGACCCTTCGCAAGGATGTCGCCAGGATGACCGCGAGTGCTGCCGAGGACGTGAAGGACGGCTTTGGCGCCGCTGGCAGGCAGGTCGCGAGATCCGGCCGCGAGGCGCGGGACGGCGTGATCGACGCGGTTACGGCGAACCCGCTGACAGCCATCGGCATCGCCGCCGGCGTCGGCTATCTGATCGGCGTCCTGACGCGGCGCTGATCCGGTGGCGCCAACCATCCCTGAGATGATCCGCGACGCGCTCGACGAGGGCGCGGAGCGGCTCGCCGGCAAGGCGCTGCTGGTCGCTGCCCCCGTGGTGCTGGCGGCGGCGGCCGGGGTGTTCCTGGCCGTGGCCGGCTACGGCGCCGTCTACGAGGCGTTCGGGCCCCGCACGGCGGCGCTGAGCTTCGCGGCGCTGTTCGCCGCGCTGGCGCTTGCGACGCATCTCGCCGGACGCATCCGTGGCGCCCGGCGTCGCCGCCGCGCGGCCGACGCGCGGGCGCGTCTGGCGGGCGAAGTGTCAGCCCTGCGCCTGCTGGCCGGCGCAGGCGGGGCGCTCACGCCGCTGGCCGCGCTGGTCGCGGGTTTTGCGCTGTCTCGACGGTCGTGACCGGGCCGCGCCCAACCGGGCGGGCATGGTCCGGCGCGAACACGCGCAATCTGGCCGCACTCGACTTCATCCCCGAGAATCTGCGGGCGCTGTCCCGCGACGCTGAACGCGAACCGCCGCCAGCGAAGCATCAGGCGCTGCTCGACCGCCTCGCGCGGGAGGAGGAGCGATGATCGGCCAAACGTCCGGATCCTCGCGCCATCCATTCCACACGCAGCTCGTTGACCATACCCCCGCCTTTCGCGTGCTGGCGCGCAACGAGACGCGCGCGCAGGATCGCATGAAGGGACACGCTGACCAAGTCCTTGGCCGCCCGCGACAGCTACCGGCCCGACAGCAATCTGCGCGC
>Ga0100398_1000725_pt1 | contig 29423 bp, 30 predicted proteins | sample CryGeymeta201522_FD_81568 | JGI IMG/M metagenome (GOLD analysis project Ga0100398, IMG submission 81568) | Groundwater microbial communities from Crystal Geyser aquifers in Utah, USA - Crystal Geyser metaG 2015-22 | ecosystem: Environmental > Aquatic > Deep subsurface > Groundwater | place: USA...
ATTGTTAACTTTTCATTATGCAATGATCCTTTTGAAACCCATTATAGGATGGAAATGGGGTCTACATCAATATCCAGATTGACCCCTTTCCCTTTCAATGGAGCCTCCATTCTGGAGGCTATTTCCTTAGCAAATTGATGAAGCAACTGGGGGCTCTTCCCTTTTGCCAGCATCTGCCACCTAAATTTCCCTCTCATCTTGGCAAAAGGCGCCATGCTTGGACCTAAGATCTCAATCCCTTTTCCGTACCCCTTTTTCAATAGGGATTGTCCAATCCTCCCTATCTCTTCTGCCATCCCCTTCGTCCTCTTCTCACTGTTCCCAACCAATCTAAAATTGATGAATCGTGAGAAGGGAGGATATTCCAGGGCTTTTCGGAATTGAATCTCTTCCTGATAGAATCCAATATAGTCATGATCTTTTGCCCTGAGAATACTATAATGGTCTGGGTTAAACGTCTGAATCACCACCTCTCCAAAGAATTCCCCTCTTCCCGCCCTTCCCGCCACCTGGGTGAGAAGTTGAAAGGTTCTCTCACTGGATCGAAAGTCTGGAAAGTGAAGGGAGGTATCCGCAGAGACGACCCCTACGAAGGTCACATTGGGAAAGTCATGGCCTTTAACGATCATTTGTGTTCCCACTAAGATGTCAATACTTCCGGATTCGAGTCTTTTTAGAATCTGCAGATGAGATCTTCGTCGCGATGTGGTATCGCGATCCATTCTTTCAACATGTGCCCCCGGGAATAATGATTTAATCTCCTGCTCCAGGCGTTCGGTCCCAATCCCCATTCCCTGAAGTCGGTGGCCTTGACACTTCGGACAGTCTCCTGGAGCCTGGATTCGATAATCACAATAATGGCATCGGAGGGAACGGTCCCGGAGATGGTAGGTGAGCGTCACACTGCAGTTCGGGCATTTGAAGGTGAGACCGCAATCCGGGCAGAGGATAAAATTGGCAAACCCTCTGCGATTGAGAAAGAGTAAACTCTGTTTTTTATCTTCGATATTTTTTTGAAGCGCTGCCCTTAATTTTTCTGAGAGGAGGCCCCCTTCTTTCTTCACATCTACCACCTCTACTCTTGGAAGGGGTCTTCCTTCAATCCTCTCCGGAAGATTGAGGAGATGAAACTTCCCTTTCTCGGCGTTATAAAACGATTCTAAAGAGGGGGTGGCAGATCCTAAAAGGAGTGTCGCCTCAGCCTGCTTGGCCCGGACCACAGCCACATCCCTGGCATGATATTTTAACTTCTCCTCCTGTTTGTAAGATGGATCATGCTCTTCATCCACGATAATGATTCCTACGTTTTTAAAGGGGGCAAAGATGGCAGAGCGAGCCCCTATGGCTATCTTCACCTCTCCCTTCCAGATTCTCCTCCATTGATCATAACGCTCTCCCCTTCCAAGCCCGCTGTGAAGGAGAGCAAGGTTCTCTCCGAATCGATCTATAAATCGTGAGAGAAGTTGTGGGGTCAAAGATATCTCGGGAACAAGGACAATTGCTTCTTGTCCTTGGATCAACACCTCTTCAATGGCTCGAAGGTAAATCTCCGTCTTCCCGCTCCCTGTGACACCGTAAATCAGAAATGGAGAAAACCGCTTCGATCGGATCCCCTTTAGGATCTCGCCGAGAATGGCTTCTTGATTTAAAGTGGGTTCAGGTTTTGGATAAGGTTTTAGTTCCGATCGAACAGAGAGATCACGACATACCTCTCTTCTGGAGAGTGAGAGGAATCCTTTGGCTTGAAGGGATTGGATGGGTTTTGAAGGAGATTTAAATCTTTTACTCAGCTCAGAATATGAAATCTCTCCTCTCTCTTTTACCCACTTCAGAATCTCTGCCTGCTTTTTTGAAATAGGTTGGGGAGACTCACCTCCTTGATATTGGACCACCTTCTCAAATTTCGGCTTGACCTCTTTTCCTTCTATTTCTGCATCAATATTGAGAAGACCCTTTCTCTTCCAGGAGAAGAGCTGAGACCTCGACACCTCCTTGAGGAAGCGTTTCAATACCTTCTTTAAAGAGACTCTCCCGCATCTTCCAATTTCTTTAAAGACCTTTTCCTGAATCGGTTCCAAACCTCCTTGGGCGAGAAACTCCAACCCATTTTGAGTGAGGCTCAGGGTCAGTTCGCTCTTCAGTTGAAGCCCTGGCGGAAGGCCGGTCTTGATCACTTCTCCCAATGGATAGAGGTAGTAATCGGAAATCCAGCGATAAAAGCGGAGCATCTGAGGATCGATCAGGGGGGCCTCGTCAAGGAGATCTTCCACCTCCCGTAACCTCTCCTCTACGCCTTTTGGAGGTTGTTCCAGAAGATTGATTGAAAAACCCGTGACTTTTCTCCCTTTGAAAGGGACGAGCACCCTCATCCCAACCCCGAGAGAGTCTTTCATTTTTTCTGGAATGCGATAGTGGAATGTCTTAAAGATAGGAAGGCCGACAGCCACTTCAACAATCTCTTTCATCGTCCCCCAATTATCCCCTTTTGGATTGCTTTGTCAAATCTTCTACCAGATCCCTTTCTTGACAACCTCTCTCCTTCCCTCCTTGCGGGGGAAGGTTGGGATGGGGGGTAATACTATCTTTACACTTTCCTACCAAAAAACTATAATAGGCTCAAATCCTCCCATGAAAGAAGCCCTAAAACAAATATCTAATCTTGTTGAGCGCTTCGAACGAAACATCGAGGCCTACCATAGTCCTGCCTATAACGAGACCCAACTCCGTAGAGAATTCATTGATCCCCTCTTTGAAGCATTGGGTTGGGATGTGGCCAATAAGGCAGGATATGCCGAACAATATAAGGATGTAATCCATGAGGATGCGATTAAGATTGCCGGAGCTACGAAAGCGCCGGATTACTGCTTTCGCGTCGGTGGTGTGCGAAAATTCTTCCTCGAAACCAAGAAACCATCCGTTGATATCAAAGGCCAGACCAGCCCCGCTTACCAATTGAGGCGATATGCCTGGAGCGCCAAACTTCCCCTCTCCATTCTCACTGACTTTGAAGAGATGGCCTTTTACGATTGCCGCCTCCGACCGAAGCCAAGTGACAAACCGAGTGTTGGACGAATTCGGTTTTACACATACACCCAGTACCTCGACTCTTTTGAAGAGATTTACAATCTCCTTTCAAAGGAATCTGTTCTTAAAGGTTCATTTGATAAATTTGCAGAATCTGAGAGACAGAAGCGCGGAACAGCAGAGGTAGATGCGGAATTTTTGAAAGAGATAGAGTCATGGCGTGAGGCCTTAGCTAAAGACATCGCCTTCAGGAATCCAAACCTCTCCGTCCGTGAACTAAATTTTGCTGTTCAACTCACCATTGACCGTGTCATCTTTCTTCGGATGTGTGAGGATCGGGGGATTGAGCATTATGGTCAGATCCAAAATCTCCTAAATGGTACTAACACCTACCGGCGTCTGCGAGAAATATTCTATCATGCCGATGATAAGTATAACTCCGGTCTTTTCGACTTCAAAACAGACCTACTCACCCCAGAACTCAAAGTAGATGATAAACCACTGAAGGATATCTTTAAGAACTTCTATTATCCGGAATCGCCCTATGAATTCTCAGTCCTCGGCGCTGAAATTTTAGGCCATGTCTATGAACAGTTTCTGGGTAAGGTTATCCGGCTCACCGAAGGCCATCGGGCGAAGGTCGAAGAAAAACCCGAAGTGAGAAAGGCCGGTGGCGTCTATTACACCCCAACCTATATTGTGGACTATATTGTTAAGAATACTGTTGGAAAAATCTGCGATGGCAAAACTCCGAGACAGATTAGTCCCCTTCACATCCTTGACCCTGCCTGTGGTTCAGGTTCCTTTCTTCTGGGTGCCTACCAATATCTCCTGGATTATCACCTGAATTGGTATCTCATGCATCACTCAAAAAAGGGAAATGTAGCGCAGGGCTTTAGCCCTGCACCAAAGGAGATGTATCGCGGTCGGGGCGGTCAATGGTATCTGACGATTCAAGAGAAGAAAAAAATTCTCTTGAACAATATCTACGGAGTTGACATTTACCCACAGGCCGTTGAGGTGACCAAACTGAGTTTACTCCTCAAAGTACTCGAAGGCGAAAATCAGGATACCCTTGAGAAACAGATGAAATTATTCAGAGAACGGGCCTTGCCTGATTTAGGAAGCAATATCAATGGAAATTCCCTCATCGGCCCCGAAAAGACATATAGGGGACGGAAAAGACATATAGGGGACGTTCGTGTAGAGCGTGCTTGACGTCCATAAGGATTCGGAGTAAATTAGTTCCATGCCTCGATCAGCGCGCTTAGATGCTCCGGGTGTTCTTCATCATGTCATGGGTCGAGGCATCGAGAAACGGCCCATCTTCCTGACCGATGAAGACCGAAACGATTTCCTTTCCAGGCTTGGGCTCCTCGCTGAAGAGGGATATCTTAAGGTTTACGCTTGGTCCCTTTTACCAAATCACTTTCATCTGCTCTGCAAAACAGGAAAGGTGCCTTTAGCTCGCAGCATGAGACGCCTACTGACCGGGTATGTGGTGAAATTCAATAGGCGTCACAATCGGTACGGCCATCTCTTCCAAAATCGGTATAAGTCCATCGTCTGTCAGGAGAATTCGTATTTGATGGAATTGGTACGATATATCCATTTGAATTTAATCAGAGCAGGGGTAGTGAAGAACTTGGGAGAGTTGAACAGATCTCAGTGGTCGGGCCATTCAGCTTTAATGGGATACCAGAAACGGGAGTGGCAGGACACGGCGTATGTGCTGGCGTATTTTGGGAGGGGAGTTAGAAAGAGAAGAAAATATTTGAAGTTTGTGGAAGAGGGGATTAAGAGGGGGCGGAGGCCGGAGTTAGTGGGTGGGGGATTGATACGGAGTATGGGTGGATGGTCGGACGTATTAGCATTAAGGAGGAGGGGAGAAAAGACGGCGTCAGATGAGAGGATATTGGGGGATACTGAGTTCGTAGAGAGAGTGTTAGAGGAATGGGATGAGGTTGGGTAAGGTGAATCTTCGGTTAAATCGGGTTCGGATGAATCTTTCACTGTTGGCCCAGCAGGCGTGTGCGAGCTGGGGAGCGACGGTGGAAGAATTGAGGTCAGGGAGCCGAAGACAATTGATCTTGAAGGTACGGGAGGAATTCGCCCAGGTGGCAGTGAAAGGGTTAGGATATTCGGGAGCAGAGGTGGCGCGGTACCTTGGCGTGACTGGTTCTTGTGTGACGAGGATTGTCGGCGGTCGAGAGTTGCCGGAGGAGATTAGGCTAAAATATCAGATTCGCTAGGCACGTTCTGCACGGACGTCCCCTTCGTCCTGTTTCGTAAAAGGTGAGGATGAGGCCCAGGATATCGGGGGCGTTGTAGATTTTGGCCAGATCGACGGTCGGTTGTCCGGGTTCGGCATGGGTAAGCTCATGGGGTTGGTAGTGGTATTGCCGGTACTGGTAGGAGAGCTTAAACCGGGAACTACGTTTCTTGGCCAATGTCTTTTCCCTCTCGTTGAGTTTATTCATCTTCTGTAGCCGATGGGGACAGGTATCGTTGCAGCACTTGTAGATCGTCACTTCTTTCTTCTGTTTCCAAGTAAATAAGGCATGGTGGCAGTAAGGGCAGTAGTACCTGGTCTTTTTTCCCTTTTGGAATCTCTTATTGGCTTGAAAAAGGGCGTGACAGACCTTGCATCGAAGTTGAGTCCTTTTGATCCCATCGTTGTAGTAGAGATAGCGATGGGGAGCATTACAACAGGCACAGACAATCTGTTGAGGCACACGGGGAGAGGTAGCGCGATACTTCACGGGAGATAAAGGCTTGCCATGGGTCAATTTATAGGCTGCAAGGATCTGCTTGTAGTCCTTCAAGGGGAGAGGTTCTTTTGGCTGTGGAGGTTCAGTTAATGGCGCTAAGGGATCAACCGAGAAGTCTCGATAATGGGGGTGCTTCTCTTTGAAATCGTCTTTTGGCTTAACTTCTGGATTGCGGTCTTCGAGAACATCGAGAAGGCCGGCAATAATCTGCTCTATTTCGTTCTTGGTGAACTTGGAGCATATCCAGATGATGAAACGGGCTATTTTTGACATATGGGCTTGCCTCCAGTGGTCCGTACAAACTACATTCAACCCTATCTCAATGGGGGGAGGCAAGCCCTTTTCAAATAACCTTTTGAGAATAAAGGGAATTGAGCATTATAAGTAAGAAACTTTTGACAATACGAGAATTATAGGGAGGAGGTTGCTATGGAAAAGATAGATTATTTCGACTATAAGCGGTTGGCCAGAAAGATGAAAGTGCCTGATACCGTCTTGAAGAAAATTGAAAGGGAGGTTAAGAAGGAATTTCCTTCTGACAAGATGTTGTACGAACTCCATGTATTAAGAGCGGTCAGAAGTAAATATTGGCAAAAGGACAAATAATAAAAATGGGAAGAAAGGGGAAATTCAATTTTAAGAGAATTACCCCTATGGTTCAACGTTTTGCACGACGATAGATACTCTCCATTTCCTTATGAGTGCATTCTTCGCATAAGTATTTGTCTCCTTTACTTGAATAGCCGTCATATCCTAGAGATATTACTGCGCCGCATCTCGCACATTTAGTCGGCAAGTACGCAGGTGGATTTTCAAGTTTTTCGAAATTGAATTCATTTGTCCCATAAAAGACATACATCTCCGTTTCAAAGGAGTCCCTGCATTTCGGACAGTCCTTCCATTCGCCCGGGTGTTCTTCAGTATGATGGTATCCGCAGAGAGTATAACGTCTGTGATTTCTGTAGCAGCTATTCATTGCATAGGAGAACAGAACATATTTGTCTTCATCATCGCAAATCCACTGACCACAACATTCTGTCTTGGTCAGTTTCTTTGTTTTCCCGCATAGTCCGCACTTTGGCTTTCCATCAGATTTTTTCTTTTTCAGTGTCTTGGATTTTGCTTTAGTAGCCATATCCATCCTTTCTCCTCAACATAATTCTTTCTTGCATAGTTATGAGGTAAAAAGAATATATATCGCACGTAGCACAGTTGTCAATTTGAGGGATTGAAGAGAAAAAAGCAATACCATGAACTTGATTTGTTCGCCAATATATGGTATCAATAGACCAATATGAGGGCAAGTCTCATTTACCGCGAGAAGAGGTATTTTGAAGATGGTTCCTTTCAGGAAATAAAGATAGGGAGGACTACCTATGAGAGTTAGAGATATAAGAATATCCATAAAGACCAAAGAGGGTCTCTTTAATGAGGTTGAAGAGGTATGGGGAAAGCTTGAAAAGGGGGAGAAGGTTAAGAGACACGAAGGAATTTCTTTTGAAAACATTGAAGCCATGAGGAAGATACTTTCAGAAGAAAGATTGAGAATATTAAAAGCGATCAAAAAGGAGCATCCAACATCGATCTACGAACTCGCAAAGTTTCTCAAGAGAGACATCAAAAATACTTTCGACGACGTCCAGTTCCTTGCCCGAATAGGGCTAATTGAACTTGAGAAGACAAAGGAAGGGAGGGAGAAGACAGTCCCAAAAGTAAATTACGATAGAATTCTTCTTGAGATACCTGTTTAAATCCACTTTCCACTCCTACCGTTTGAAGAATTAGTCAAAGGCAGGAAATCCAAACTCTTACCTCAACACCTTAATCCGTGTCACGGCATTTCTTCCGAGTTTATCCTTTACATATTCAATTCTCACCCTATCTCCAAAGAAAGGCACCCTTGATTCAAAATGTGTGCGATGCCCCATCCAGAACCAGGAGATTCTCCCATGATCATCCCTTACCTGAATCACATTGAACTCTGTGCCCACGACCTTTCCATAGTAAATTTTAGAATCAGCCCATAGGGGATTGACTAAAAGAGTTAAGATTGTCAGAGTTGCAAAAACCCCGATCATCATAAACCTTTTCTTATTTTGCATGGATCATCACCTTCTCTCTCCTGCCTTTTCCTTTTTCAAAATAATAACCTAAAGTAAAATTTTGTCGAGGTTTTACCGGGAGGACACATGAGTATTAAACAGGACGGTCACAGACATTCCAGGAACCCATCTCTTCTTCGGAGATGCCTAAGATGTAGAGAATATTTTTAAGGCGGGCTCGGCCCAGGCTCATATTGGCCGCTCGCTCAAGTTTTTCTTTGGCATTATAAGCAATTCCCAAGCCGGCTTGGCCTAACATCAAAACATCATTGGCCCCATCGCCAATGGCGACGGTCTGATCTAAGAGCACTCCCTCCTCGCTCGAGACCATGTTGACGATCTTTGCCTTGTAAGTATTGTCCACAATCTTTCCTAATACTTTACCGGTCAGGGCTCCGTTCTTGATTTCCAGTTGATTGGCAAAGGAAAAATCTAAACCTAATCTTTCCTTCAGAAAGTTGGCAAAGTAATCGAATCCTCCGCTTACCAAACCCAGCTTATAGCCCAATCCCTTGAGCGTCTCTACTAAATCTTCAGCGCCCGCAGAGAGTTTCATCTTATTGCGAATCCTCTCTAACTCTTCCACCTTCAATCCCTTAAGAAGCGCCACACGCTGGATCAAGGCTTCTTCAAAATCGATATCCCCTCTCCTCGCCTTCTCCGTAATTCTTGAAACCTCTTTAAAGACCCCGGCCCTATGGGCCATCTCGTCAATGAGCTCCATATCCACCAGAGTGCTGTCCATGTCGAAAAAGACGAGACGTTTGTTTTTACGATAAGCCTCCATCTTCTGGAGGGCAAGATCGATATTGAGTTCATGGCTTTTGGCGAGCACCCGTTCCTTCAGATGGCTGAGGTTCTTCACTCCGTTCACATCGATGGTCAGTTCCACACAACTCGCGCAGTGACGAGTGAGATTGCTGATCATTTCGATATTGGCGTTCTCTTCGGCCAGGATATTTGAAATCTCCAACAGGGCCCGGGTATCCCCAAAATAAGTTAGGACAAAAAGGTTCTTGTTATTTCTGGCCTTCATCTCTTTCTCGGAGAAGAGCCGGAAATTGAGCGTCAAGCGAAGTCGGCTGGCTTCAAAGAGAAGGTCTTTCAGAACGCCATCCTTGGATTGCTTGGCTCCGCTCATATCCAACAGGAATGAAAGACCAAGGAAATCTTGGAGGGAGGCCTGTTCGATATCTACAATCTCCACCTGATTATCCACCAGAATTTTGCTGAAAGCAGAGGTGATTCCCGGCTGGTCCGGGCCAGACACGGTCACCATCACAAAGTCTCTTTTCTCATCCATTCACTCATCCCTCTAAGGTAGGTGAAAACCTTCTTTCCACTATTCTATCTGGGAACCTGGACTCTGTCAATCTGAGCAGAGCTAAAGTGTCAAGGGTTTTTGACCGGTAGCTGATGGGTTGAAAGAACCACATACCGTTTAATTGGATCGGATCGCTCTCTCATTGGCGATATCCAAATCGCTCTTCGAAAATGGGCGCAATCAAATTGTCCACGGGCACATAATCATCCGTGAGGATCACAGAGTAACGCTCCTTTAAAAATTCCTGCAATTGGTCTTGAGGCATGACATGGGAGGTCATTTCTCCCCTCTTTCCTTTTACTTTCCTGACGAAATCATCCATGTTTAACCTCTGTGGACTCGCCACCACTACGCAAGTGCTAACCCCGATTTTGTCATAATCCGAACTGAGAGTCATGAGGTGGACATTTCCTTTTCCAAATACCTCTTCTAACGTTCGAATATAAGAGGGCATGAAGGCTCCTTTTTTAAAACTATCGATCACATTGGCCATAAGCAATCCATCCGGCTTGAGAAGATTTTTTAATTGCATGGCAAATTCTTTGGTGGTCAGGTGATAAGGAATCGAAAGGTCATTGAAGGCATCTCCAAAGATAAAGTCATAGGTCTCCTTCTCCTTACAATTCATCACAAACCAGCGGCCGTCCTCATTGAAGGAACGGATTTTGGAATTCTCTGAAACGCCCAGATATTTTTTCACCACTCGAGTGATCTCCGGATCGATCTCCACCACATGGATCTCCGCCTCGGGATACTTTGCCTCGATAAAACGAGGGAAGGTATATCCTCCTCCCCCCAGAAAGAGGGTTTTAAAAGATTTCCGCTTCCTCGCCTGCCATCTCACCATCTCTTCATACATCCGAATGTATTCATATTCGAGATAGAGGGGATCCTTTAAGTCGGTATAAGAATGAACCAGATGATCAAGGATTAAAGATTCTAAAGAATTCCCATTGTTCCCTTTAATACTCTTCTTTAATTTAAGCGTATAGTAACCGCTCTCCTTAAAAAAATAGGTCTCCTCTTCTAAAGGAGCCTTGAAGGCATAGCCAACCATTCTCTTAATGGATTCGACGGGAGAGGTGGGAAAGGAAAATTCTTCTGGTTTGGTCTTGGCATATACGTGCAATCCTACGAGGGGTAGGAGAGCGAAAAGAAAAAGGAAAAGGAAAAAGAGGGCAAGGATTTTTTTACTCCTGAAAAAACCTCCAAAGATTAAGGCAGAAATGATAAGAATGACCCCCATTGTCAAAAGGATGTAACGAGTTCCCATCCAAGAGATGAGATAGAATCCCGTGGCAAATGTCCCGAGAATGGAGCCGAGGGTAGAAAAGGCATAGATCTTTCCAACGACATTGCCTGTTTTCTCAAGATTGTTGAGGGTCAGTTTGACCACGACAGGCGAGATCATTCCGAGGAGACAGGAAGGGATAAAAAAGATGATGGTGGTGATCAGCAGAATCCGTGTCATCAGACTTGTGTGAAATTGGGCCCCGCCAATCAAATTGGTCAGTGGCGAAATGGAAAATGCCCCTAAGCCGGAAAGAAAGAGGAGCCAGCCGAGTGTGGAGGAGCGAGGATATCGGTCGGCCATCCGGCCTCCCAGATAGGCTCCGATGCTAATGCCCGCAAGCACCACACCAATGATGCTTGTCCAGGTATAGAGGGAAACTCCGACATAGGGGGCCATGATTCTTCCTGCCACGAGTTCAATGACCAGCGTGCAGAAACTGGCAATAAAGACGACGATATTGGCTTTGATCACTTCTCGTTGCATGAATTAACCTCTCTCCTGGAAGGTTTACCCTGTTAGAAATTCCAGCGGGGGATCAAACTCAGCCGGAATTATTCTGGGACCTGAACCCGCTGCAAAGCAGTGGCGCATCATTTCTAACAGGGTAAACGCTTTATAAAAGATACCCAAAAGAAGTTCAAGGGACTTTGGTTAATTGGTCTTTTGAGTTCATTGGGTTTATTGTGTTCATTCCTGGGTGAATGAAGAAAACACAATAAACTCAAGAAACCATCTAACCCAAGTAACTCTATTGTCCTTTGTACTTCGCTGGACGTTTTTCGAGGAAAGCTGTGATCCCCTCACGAGCATCTGCGGTGCGCGCGCTATTGGCAATCGCCTGGCTTTCGTTCTCCATCTGGGTCTCCAATGTTTCAGTCCAGCCGCTATGCAATAACCGCTTCGATACCCCGTAGGCTCGCGTCGGGCCAGTGGCAAGCTGGACAGCAATGGCCCTCGCCTGCGCAAGTAATTCATTGTCTGGCACTACGCGGGTGATGAGGCCCCACTGCAGCGCCTCTTGGGCAGAGAACATGCGATTGGTAAGCGTCAACTCCAACGCGCGCTTGAGACCAATGATGCGGGGCAGAAAATAGGTTGCAGAGCCATCCGGCGTCAAACCGGCTCGCGTATACGCTACCATGAACCGGGCTGTCTCAGCCGCAACGACAATATCACAGGCAATGGCGATGCTCATTCCAGCCCCTGCCACGGCTCCTTGGACCGCTGCCACCACCGGCGCGTCCATCCGTGTCAACCGAGAAATAGCGGCATGGAGGTAGGTGGTGATCTCCTTAACGTAATACGGTAATTGATTGCCCTTGGCAGAGAAGTCCTTTAAGTCTCCACCGCCAGAGAACATCCTACCCGCTCCAGTGATCAACACCGCCCGAATCTCAGGATCTTCATCACAACGCAACGCGGCGTGCATCAGATCCTTGCCCATTTCTTCGTTGATCGAGTTGGCTGCCTCTGGACGGTTAAGCATGATGTGAGCTACGTTGTCGCGAACGTCGAACAGAAGGGTTTTAAATTCCATCTTCATGAATCCTCCTTATAATTTTGGAACAGTTTAAGAGAGTTCTGAAAAACCGCCACAAGCTCTCGAAGAGATTTCTGGGCTTTTTCAGAAATCTCTTTTAAATACCCTACTCTTTTATCCTTCGGAGTTCCATCACCACGGGATTAAATGGATCGGGGCAGACAATGGTGGTTTTATTTCGATCTTCTTCCCAAGGGTATTCTCCTCCATGCCGGAGCACCCGCTATGAAGGAAAGATGACATGAAAAGCAGCGGGACAAATGGCCCGAGGGTCCCCCCGGACAGCCCTAACAGAAAGTCCTTACTCAGATCAAATTCCTGTCCCACATAATGGCCAGCCGCACAGGTCCCTTTCACGGAAACAATCTTTAAGATCACCCTCTCTGGATTTGCCATGAATGAGCCTCCTTCCAATCCGTTATTTTCTTCTGTCTACAATGGATTATTAATAGAAATTGAGCCACTGTCAACCCTTCGACTCACTCAGGGTTGACCCTGCACTTCGATAAACTCAGTGTCCTGAACCTGTCGAAGGAAGCTGCATGATTGAGTCCGTCGAGAGCCTCCGGATCGAGCGATTTGTCAAAGTCTCCGCTAAGAAGTTAGTGCGGTCGAATGGGTCAATCCGAATTTGGAATCATGACGGTTTCGAGAGTGAGGCATTTCAAAACCCTTTACAAAGAAGGGTCAATAAAATTAAAATAGATTGAGACGAGATATGGCGACGCAGAAGATATTAACCCGAGATTTTGTTCTCAGTTTCTTCGCTCAATTTGCCTTCTCATCTGTGTTCTCCATTCTGATACCAACCATTCCAATCTACCTTTCAAAAATGGGAGCCAGGGAGGCAGAGATTGGTGTTCTGGTCGGAGCGCTCAGTGTCTCCTCTTTAGTCCTCAGGCCTCTTATTGGAAGAGCCCTTCTAAAAATCCCTGAAAAAAACTTCATGATCGCTGGAGCCATCTTCTATGCCTTATCCTCCATCGCCTATCTCTTTGCCCCTCCTTTCTGGCCCCTTTTGGCCGTAAGGGTCTTTCAAGGGATCGGATTGGCCCTCTTCTCAACCGCCTCTTTCACATTGGTTGCCAATATTACTCCTGAAACCCATCGTGGCCAAATCATCAGTTACTTTTATTTATCTATCAATTTCGCTTTTGCTCTGGCCCCCTACTTCGGAATGGTCCTCATAAACCAGTTTAATTTCCCCTTTAACTTTAAGGTCCTTTTCCTAATCTGCACCGGTTTGTCTTTATGCTGCCTATTCATCACTCTCAAATTGAAGAAAATGCCAGGCCTTCCATTGGCAAATCTATCTTCGCAGAAACAACCCTTCTTGAGTCGGGAAGCGCTTCCCCCAGCCATCATTGCTTTCTTAATCACCATTACCTGGGGGGCTCTGACAGCCTTTTTCTCTCTGTACGCCCTGAGTCAGGGAGTTGACAACCCCGGCCTTTTCTTCGCTGCCTTTGCTATCACGCTCATTTTAGTCCGTAGTTTGGGTGGAAAGATATTGGATATCTATGCCAGAGAAAAGGTGATTTTACCCTGTCTCTTCAATCTTATTATTTCAACGGCCATTCTCGCCTTCTCCACCACCTTAACGATGTTTATTCTTGTTGCAGTCATATGGGGAATGGGAACTGCCTTTCTCTATCCTGCCTTGGTGGCTTATACTATTGACCGTGCGGGTTCCTCTCGAGGACCAGCTATGGGAACCTTTACAGCGCTTACTGACTTAGGGGCAGGCATGGGATCCGTGATTATGGGCATTATCCTTCAGTTGACCAACTATCCCTTCATGTTTTTCTGCTTAGCTCTCACGGGCGTCATCAATCTCTTGTATTTCTATTTTGCTGTTAGAAAAAAACCTCAAGGCCTCCTCTCCCCGGCGGGGAGGAGATAAAGGAGGAGGGAACGATATGCCAATCTACGAGTATCGTTGTGATGATTGTGGGAAGATCTCTGAATTTCTTTTGATCAAAACCGATGAGACCTTTACCCCACAATGCAAACGATGTAAAAGTAAAAAGATGTCCCGCGTCCTCTCGAGGGTGAGGGTGATCCTTTCGGAAGAAAGCAGAATGGAAAGCTTGGCTGACCCATCGAAATGGGGCGGATTGGACGAGAAGGATCCGAAGAGCATGGCCAAATGGATGAAACGGATGGGCAAGGAACTTGGGGAAGATATGGGTGAAGATGTAGACCAGATGGTGGATGAGGCCGTGGAAGAAGAGAGGGCCTCGAAGTCAGACGAAACCTTGGAAGATTAGAAATTCAAAAATTCGAGGGCGCTGGCGGCATAGATTTTTGCCGTCAGCTCAAGGTCCTCAACAGAAACCCATTCGTCCTTTTGATGGGGAATCATCCATTCCCCCGCACCGATAGTCACAATAGGAATTCCCGCCCAGGCAGATAAAAAGGTGCCGTCTGTCGCGCCGAGGACACCCCCGTAAGCAGGTCCCTTTCCTGTCATGGATCGAATCGCTTTCGAGACAGCTTGGACAATCCGCTCCTCTTGAGAGGTTTTGGTCCAAGGCCGATCTTCAAACACATCGAGTGTTGACTGAAACGATATTCCTTTAGAGAGACCCTTTTCAAGCGTCTCTCTCATTTCTTTTAAAGGACCGGAATCGAGACTGGCATTGACCGATCTCTCTTCCTCCTTGACAATATCCTCTATCTGCTTCTTCAAAGCTTCATGAGACTGACCTGGAACTGTTCGGATGTCGAGTAATGCCCTGCACTGATAAGGGACGACATTGAGTTGGGGTTCCCCTTTCACGGGCGCCTGAAGCACAGTGGGAGTGATGCTCGGATATCCCAAAAAGGTGTTCTTTCCCAATCTTTCAATCTCTTCTTCCTCCAATTGCCTAAGTTTTTCCAGGATCGATATCATGGGAGGGATGGGATTGAGACCGGCTAAAGGCATGGCCCCATGGCTCATCTTTCCGCTCGTGATCAATTCAGCCCGGAGGGCTCCTTTCTGCGTAATGCAGAGATGATTATCCACGGGCTCACAGATAATCGCCGCATTGACATCATTGGCCCATCCCTGACGGATGAAATGTTTTACCCCGCTCATCATCCCTTCTTCATCAACCAGGATGCCTAAAAGAATCCTCCCCTTGAAAGGAATGCCTGATTGACTAATCGTCTGGACAGCTTTTATGGCAGCGGCTAAATTTCCCTTGGTGTCACAGGCCCCTCTTCCATAAATTCGATTCCCCACTAACTTTCCTTCATAGGGGCCATATTTCCATTCGGAGGCATCGCCTTCAGTGACCACATCGGTATGGCATTCAAACATCAGGCAGGGCCCATTACTTTCGCCCTGAAGTACCGCGATGATATTTGGAGAACCAGGTTCCACTTCCTCGATGACCACATCGAGTCCCATCTCCTCCAGAAGATGGGAGAGGAAATAGGCTACCTTCTCCTCATTATTCCCATCCTTTTGGCTTCTGACGCTTGGAATTCGGATCAAATCCTGTGTAAGTTTGATCAATTCATCTTTCTTAACTTCTCTCAATGATCGTTCGATCTTCAATTTTTTTCCTTAATATTTATACTCCGCAATCCGAAATCCACATTCTACAATGACCTAATGATTGGCTTTGAGAGCCTACCTAAATCCTTATGAATTGTCAAACTGCGCGAGAGGCCTGAATTTTTTCAAAGGCTCGATCCATGATTTGAATGGCTTGATCAATCTCCCCCTTCTCAACAGTTAACGGAGGTGTGATCCGGATGACATTTCCATAGAGGCCGCCCTTTCCAATGAGGAGCCCCTGTTCTTTTGTGCTTTCGAAGATCTCAGCGACGAAATCTGGCGCGGGTTCCTTCTTCACCTTCACAATCTCCATGCCTTGGATCAAACCCATCCCGCGAACTTCACCGATCGCTCGATATTTTTCCTTCAACCCGTTTAACCGCTCTCTTAAATACATACCCATCTTCTCGGCATTCTGGACAAGTTTCCTTTTCTCGATGACTTCGATAGTCGCAAGGATAGCCGTGGCAGTGACTGGATTTCCACCAAAGGTGGAGAGGTGTGATCCTTTGAGGGAATCTCCTACCTCAGGGGTGGCAATCGTGATACCGAGAGGAGCGCCGTTGGCTGCTCCTTTAGCCATCACCATGATGTCGGGCTCCACTTCCCAGTGTTCGATCCCGAACATCTTTCCTCCTGTCCTTCCCCAACCTGTTTGAACCTCATCACAGATGAAGAGCCCTCCATATTTTTTTACGATGGAGACGACTTCTTTGAAGTACTCCTTCGGCGGGGTAATAAATCCTCCAACGCCCTGGATGGGTTCAGCGATAAAGGCAGCGGGATGTCCGGAAGTGGTGGTCTCGATCAATTCTTTCACATCCTTCGCGCAATCGAGATCGCAGTGTGGATACTCCTTTCCAAAGGCACATCGAAAGCAGTAGGCGTTGTGAGCGTGTTTGATACCAGGGACGAGGCTTTCGGCAAGACGATAATTACCGTGACCCGTGATATTCATAGTCAGAAGAGTTCCTCCGCTATAACAATAACGAAGGGCGATGATCTCATGGCTTTTTGTATAAAGTTGTGCCAAGAGAATGGCTGTCTCGATAGCTTCTGATCCACTATTAGTGAAGAAGGATTTTTGTAACTTGCCAGGGGTGATCTGGGCCATTTTTTCAGCAAGGGAAACCATTGGGATATTGGGGTAGAGGGTTGAAGTATGCTGTAACCTTCTCATCTGTTCACATGTCTTGTTAGTGATCTCATCATCGCAATGACCGACACTGATGGTGACAATGCCTCCAAAAAAATCGAGATATTCCTTCCCATCAATGTCGTAGACATACTTCCCTTTTCCCCGATCCAGGACAAGGGGCTCTTTGTAATAGGTGGCCACACAGGGCACTAAATATTTTTTATGTTTCTCATAAACTTCTTTCTTGTCCATGGAAATTGCCTCCGATAATAATTGGTGCGCCCTCATTTATTGCCTGCCTGCGGTAGGCAGGGGGGCGATAAAAGATCGTCATTAGTAAATGCCAACGCCACCTCTGACCCGCTTGGGTGCGATGAAGATTATAGTCGATAACTCTTGTTTAATAAAGGGCCTTTCCCCCTACAATATTCCTTGCTCCTTTTCTCCATTCTGTCATTCCCGTGGAAACGGGAATCCAGATATAGGTTTCACATAAACATATAGATTCCTGCTTCCGCAGGAATGAAAAAGATGGGTGTTTCCTCTAAGAATGAATCAGAGAACAGCTAGCTCTTCATTCAGTAGATCTGAGATAAACATATGGCCGGGTGCATGAGTGATACAGAGGTCAGGTCTGGCCTTCGTCACAACAGCCTGCGGAGTCACGCCGCAAGCCCAGAATACCGGGGTCTCTCCCTTCTTAATCGTCACCGGATCTCCGAAATCAGGCTTTCTGAGATCTTTAATTCCAATCGTTGTGGGATCACCGATATGAATGGGCGCTCCATGAACAAAAGCATAGCGAGAGGTTATCTGAACAGTTCGAGTAACTTGTTCTGACGGAATGGGTCTCATGGTGACAACCATTGGTCCATGAAAGATTCCAGCGGGTTTGCAGGAAATGGAGGTAATGAACATCGGAACATTTTTATTCTCTTCGATATGGCGGATAGGAATGTTTGCCCGAAGTAAAGCCTCTTCAAAAGAAAAACTGCAACCTAAAAGAAAGCTGACGAAGTTTTTTTCCCAGAGGCTCCTGATCTCTTTTACAGCCCTTCCTAACTTCCCCTTTCGGTAAATGTTATAAAGCGGAATATCCGTTCTCATATCGGCATCCAAAGACAAAAACTTCGTCCCGAATTCCCCTGGTTCTAATACTTCAAGCAGAGGACAGGGTTTTGGATTTCTCTGACAGAAGAGGAGAAAATCAAAAGCGTATTTCTGAGGGAGGATGACCAGATTGGCCTGAGCATAACCCATAGCCAACCCTGCCGTGGGTTTATCCCATTTCCTTCTTCGAATGATGGCTCGGATTTCTCCGGGATTGAGTTGATGGATGTCTTTCATGATAGTTTTAATAATCTATTTTATGCCCAGTCGCAATCTTTCGTGACGTTATTTTTTCCGAGAGGATCGTCAGAGGATAAGCTCGAACCTTTGCTCAGTGACGGTTCTTCCCCATTGGTTGCCTTCACGTTCCTCGCAAAGTTTGAACCCACATTCTTCATAAAGATGGCGCGCTGGATCGAGACCCGTAAAAGTCCAAAGATATACTCGGCCAAACTTCTTCTTTCGGCAAAATTCGACGGCTTCTTCAAGCAACATCTTTCCAACGCCATGTCCTTGGCTCTGCGGCGCCACAATGAACCATCTCAGGTGGGCCCCTTGGCTATCGTGATTGACCCCATCGATGGCAATCGAGCCTACAATTTTTTCTTCTACATTGGCTACCCAAAACCCGTCATGCTCTTCGTTAAAGCGTCGCAGAAACTCTGAAAGCTCAGTGGCCACTTTGGATTCGAAGAAAAGATGAAAACCCCAATGCTGGTAGTAATACCTCGCATGAAGTTCAGCAATTCGACCGATGGCGCCAGGAATATATCCGGACAGCTTTAAGTCATTCATGGTCATTAAAAACTTTCGTGAGCTAATTAGCCAGGGATATGGATATCAACAATCTTGCCTGTTTCTAACTTATTCTGGAAGCAGTTTCTTTCCGTTCAACGGTTCAATTTGTACCAGCCGAATGCGGGCGTGCTGAATGGCCTCATGCAGTTTCTTCTGCAATAATTTGCGCGGCAATACCTTAGTCCAGTAAGAAGCTACCCGAATAGCTCCTTTTTCAAGCTCCATGAGTTCAATGGTTTCACGTTTCTTTCCAGCACAAAGAATCAGGCCGATGGGTGATTCCTCTTCCGGCTGTTTTTCGTATCTCGCCAGCCAGCGCAGATAGAACTCCATCTGGCCCTTGTCGCCGGGCTGAAAGTCTCTCAACTTCAGATCTATCGCTACCAACCGACGGAGACCTCGATGGTAGAACAGCAGGTCAAGGTAATAATCATCGTTGTCTATCTGGATACGCTTCTGCCGGGCCACAAAGGTGAAGCCGACACCCAACTCCAGAATAAAGTTTTCCATTTCCCGCATGATCGCATCCTCTACGTCCTTTTCAATGTAGCGATCTTTTAATCCGAGAAAATCGAGGAAATACGGATCACGGAAGACCAGGTCGGGCGTAAGTTTGTCTTCGGTGCGAAGGGTATCAAGTTCTTCACGTATCACTTTCTCCGGCTTCTTGGACAGCGCTGTGCGTTCAAACAGCATACCGCCGATTTTCTTTTCGAGGGTGCGAGTGCTCCACCGTTCAATACGGCACATCTCGGCATAGAAGTCACGCTTGAGGGGGTCGTCGAGGTAGATGATCTGTTTGAAATGGGTCCAACTCAATTCTCTCCGCAGTGCGGAGACAATCTCTTCGTTGGGGAAAACCTCTACAAAACGAATCATGTGCCAGAGATTCTTTTCTGAGAATCCTTGACCAAACTCAGCAGCCAATTCTCTACTCGCTGCGGAGACAATCTGCTCCCCATATTCCGCTCGCTTCTCTTTCAGGACATCCTGCCGGATGCGTTTACCCACTCGCCAGTAAAGCAGCACCAGGGCGGAGTTGACCTGGCGAGCCACGTCTTGCCGCGCCGCTGCAATTAATTCTCGGAGATCCTTTAGCAGATCTTTAGAAGTGATTGGTTTCATTCTTTTCTGTTCTGTGCCTGTTACATCTTTCTTACCATAGTTTATTCAACCCCATCCTTCAATTTGATCATCAATCAAGTTGGTTGAACTAATAAACCTGCTTCCCGGAAGCTATAGTAGCCTTTTCGGGTAACGATGACATGGTCAAGAACTTGAATACCAAGAATCTTGCCTGCTTCGGTAAGCTGGCGATGGATGTTCAAGTCGAATTCACTCGGTTGAAGTTCTCCCGATGGGTGGTTATGTACAAAAAACACGGCCGCCGCACGGTCAGCAATGACATCGGCAAAGACCTCTCGGGGATGGACTGGACTTTTGTTGAGAAGACCAATGGTAACAACGCGCTTTTCGATAACCTCATTCGCCCCGTTCAGTGAAATACAAACAAAGTGTTCCTGTTGTTTTCCGGCAATGTCACTAACAGGTGGCAGGATGTCCCGTGCACATATAATCTTCACTATATCTTTAAACAGGTGACGTCGTGCAAGTTCAAAGGCCGATAGAATCTGCGCTGCCTTGGCCAATCCCATACCGGGGACCTCAAGTAGGTGGTCCAGCGATAGTCCCTCTTTGTGCTCCCGGATCAGACTCACAACCTGCTTGGCCATTGTTCTCACATCAACGCCAGTTGTTCCCATACCGAGAATGGCTGTGACAAGTTCTTCATCCGTGAGGGCTTTCGGCCCCTTCTCCCGCAATTTCTCACGTGGCCGGGCATGTTCCGGCATGTCTTTGATAGTCTTCATAGGGCTATTAGCCGTTCCCTCCGAGTTCTCTCTCAATTTGTTCAATCGTCGGCAACTTGCCTTGCAACTGTTTCGGCAGGGACTCGACCAGTCGTGTTCGCCATTCTGCCACGCCTATTGGTTTCTTCACATCGCGTAAGGCGTACTCAACGGTCAGCCTGTCCTTTTCCTTGCACAACAAAAGTCCAATGGAGGGATGATCATCCAAATGGCGCATCTGATCGTCTACGGCGGAAAGGTAGAAGTTCATTTTACCGGAGTATTCCGGTTTGAACTCGCCTGTCTTAAGATCGATAACCACAAAACAGCGTAATTTGAGATGGTAAAAGAGCAGATCAAGGTAATAATCCTGGCCGCCTACTTCAAGGTGAACCTGCCGCCCCACAAAGGCGAACCCCATACCCATTTCGAGCATGAATCTCTGGAGGTGGTCGAGCAATCCCTGTTCCAGCTCGCGCTCGCGTGCCTCGGCAGCGAGGGTGAGGAAGTCGAAGACGTATGGGTCCTTGAGGACTTGTTGAGCGAGGTCTGACTGTGGAGAAGGCAGCGCAGCGGCAAAATTGGTGATCGCCGCGCCCTCGCGTTTGTGCAGGCGGGACTCGATCTGCGCCATAAGGATAGCCCGGCTCCAACCGTATTCGAGGGTCTTCCGGGCGTACCAGACGCGAGTCACAGGGTCACGGACCTTGTGAATGAGCACAATATTATGGCCCCATGGAATTTCTGTCACAAGGTGTGACAGTTCCTCGATCTCCGAATCTGTCACAGGCTGTGACAGATTCTTGAGGTCTGCAGTCCAGGCCAGGTAGAAGGCGCGCATCCGCCACACGTTCAGAGAGGAGAATCCCGTTATGCCGGGAAATTCCTTCTGGAGGTCTTTTGCCAGCCGCTCCACCACGGCCTTGCCCCAGCCCTCGGCGCGCTGGCGTTCGATGATGCCCTTGCCGATATCCCAATACAGAGCGATCAATTCCCTGCTTGCTGAAAGCGTCGCCCGCACCTGTGCTGCACGAACGCGCTGTTTAATGTCCTCCAGAAATTTACCGTATCCCGCCGGAAGTAAGGATGCTCTGTTCTTTGCCATGCTCACTTCGCTCCCGAATTAATAATGATCGATTCAAAATTAGTCATTCTTTCCTCCTCCCCAAATCTCCGCCGGCTTGGCCTGAATCTTTCGTTTGTAAATTTCGATCAACTTCCGGTTCGCCTCTACCATCTCCCGTTCCGCATCAATCTCGTCCACTATCAGCCTCTGGAATTCGCCATCCCGACCTTTATAGATAATCGTTAATTCGGATTCTGGCCTTGGCTTCTTTAGCCATAACGATCCTTAAGGCGAATTTTTCATGCGGGATTTGGGGATATTATATGTTTGGAACGATTAAGGGTCAAGTATTTTGGACGATGATTGTTGATCATCTAATGCTTACAACCCCAGGAAGGCTTTTTTGACGATCTCTGACTCTAATAACTCGGTTCCCTGGCCTGAGGAGATGGTTCGACCGGTCTGCAAAATATATCCCCGGTCAGCGAGCTCCAGGGCTTCTCGAACATTCTGCTCCACCAGAAGAATGGTGCGCCCCTCCTCTTTCAGTAAAGAGATGGCTTTAAACATCTCCGTGACAAGTTTCGGCATCAATCCCAGGGAGGGTTCATCGAGCATGAGGAGTTTAGGATTCGACATCAATCCCCTGCCAATAGCCAGCATCTGCTGTTCTCCTCCGCTCAAAGTCTCTCCCTTTTGTGTGCGCCGTTCGTTCAGTTTGGGGAAAAGTTGATACACGTGGTCTAAGCGTTCTTCGATATCGTGCTTTGAGTCTAAGGTAAAGGCACCTAAAAGTAGGTTCTCCTCCACGGTTAAGGGTCCGAAGATATGTCTTGCCTCCGGTACATAGGTAATCCCGAGTCGAACAATTTTTGCCGAATTCTTTCCGGTGATGTCTATTCCGTTAAATTCGATGTTCCCGGATACTGGGCGAAGGGCTCCAACGATTGCTTTTAGAGTGGTGCTCTTACCGGCCCCATTGGCACCCACCATTGCAACCAGTTCCCCTTCCTTCACCTCAAACGACACCTCGTGGAGGGCGGGAATCCTCCCATAATGAACTTTAATCTGATTTACCTTTAGCATATCTTTCCCCAAGGTAGGCCTCGACGACCTTTTCTTCCCTTGCCACCTCCTCCGGAGAGCCTTCGGCGATCTTTCTCCCCGCGGCCATCACCGTTACGACTTCCGAGATGGTCATGATAAATTCCATCACATGTTCTGTTAAGAAAAGGGTCAACCCCCTCTCCTCTTTTATCCTTAGCAAGGTTTGCACAATCTCTTTGATTTCCAGAGGATTGAGGCCGGCTGCAATCTCATCCAGCATTAAAAGTTTGGGTCTCGTGGCCAGGGCCCGAGCCAGTTCAATCCTTTTCTGAGTGGCAATGGGAAGCTCCGTGGGAAGGACATTTGCTTCCTCTGCGAGATTTAATAACTTCAATATCTCCTGGGCATCCCTTCTGGCCACCAGTCGATTACTGATCCGGCAGAATGCCCCAACCATTACATTCTCTTCAACGGTCAGATTTGGCATGATCTTCATACTCTGGAAAGTCCTGGCTATTCCCACTTTTGTGACACGGTGGGCTGGCCAGCCGGTAATGTCTTTCCCTTCGAAAAAGATGTTTCCACGAGTGGGTTTATAGTAGCCGGCAATGCAATTGAACAGAGTGGTCTTACCCGCTCCATTTGGACCGATCAGGCCAAAAATCTTTCCTCGCTCCAGCCCTAAAGAGATATCGGCGTTGGCAACCACCCCACCGAATTCCTTCACCAGATTCTTTACTTCCAGTAACATCCTTTACTTCATCCTTTTTTTCTAAGCCTTTCAATAATCCCCCAAATTCCTCTCGGCTCACGGGCGGCAATGACCATCATGATAACAGCGTAAACCATGAAATCGATGCCCAAACGTTTCCCTGCCCCCAGCCAAGCACCGAGATACATATCCAGGGGGATAAGTATTGCGGCACCAATGATAGGCCCCCAGAGAGAACCCGCTCCTCCGACCATTACGGTCATGGCAATCAGGATGGATAGATCCAGAGGCATCACAAAGTCGGGATCAATATATAGATAATAGACGGTCATAAAGCTGCCCCCTACTGCACCTAAACCGCCTGTAATGGTATAAGTTATGACTTTTGTACGATAAACATTAATTCCCAGACTTGCAGCCGCATCTTCATTATCTCTGACCGCTTGGAGCTCATAACCCAATTTCGACTTCCTGAACCAGTTCATAAATAAGAGCTGTGTGATAAAAAGGAGGAAGATAAAGTAGTGATAATAAATGGGTGATCCGAACTGCATATAGGTAAAGTCAGGGGTTGGTCTTATCGTTAATTCTACCCCTCGAGCCCCCCCTGTCCAGTCCCAGAAAACGAAAAGCTCCTTCCAGACCAAGGCGACGCAGAGTGTGGCAATAGCGAAGTAATGGCCTTTAAGGCGGAACATGGGATAGGCGACCCCAAAAGACTCTGCTGCCGCGACGATCATACCTATCGGAACCGTTACCCAAAATGGCGTATTCCACCAGAACATCATCAGGGCGGTAGCATAAGCTCCAAACCCCACATTTTTGGCCTGTCCAAGGTCCACCTGCCCCCCGTACCCACCGATGAGGTTCCAGCCCAAACCAAACAGGGCGAAGAGGAGGAATTTAATCATCACTACCCTGCCATAGGCTGAGTGGACCATCCAGGGGAAAACGAGGATGATCAAAATAAAAACAACAAAACCGATCCGTTCAAAACGAGGGCGGTCTTCAAATGAGAAGATATCTTTCAGCACCTGCCGCATCTTACCACCCGAATAGGCCTCGAGGTCTAAATACGACTACCAGGAAATACAAAATATAAATGAAGGTAAACTTCAGCTCGCTCACATATTGCCCGCTCAAGACCATGATGAGACCGATCATGAGACCGGCAAGAAAAGCCCCTACAATACTTCCAAATCCACCCAAAGCCACAGTGGCAAACGCAATGATAGTAAAAAGCATTCCGATCGTAGGCGTGATATAATAGTAATGGGCCAGGAGTGCGCCAGCGAGGGCTACCGTAGCGCCACCAATCCCCCAGGCCAGAGCATTCATCTTCTTGGTGTCTATCCCCATATACCGAGCTGCCTCTGCATCGATGGAGGTAGCCCTCAAAGCCCTTCCCAGCTTTGTTCGATGGATGATCCAATAGACTAACGCAAACGAAAGCAGACAAAGCCCGCCGGATACCCCTTTGCTGACATCAATCGTAAGCCACCCGATGGAAAGTGTTTTTCCGACCAGAATCCCCTGTTTGATGGAACGAACATCTGGAGTAAAAATGAACATGGCCAGATAGCGAAGAAAGAGCATTAACCCGAATGTCCCGAAGAGCTGAGCTACCATAGGCCCCCGAAGAATATGATGAATAAGGAAATGGTAACTCACCACCCCCAGTAAATATCCTATTGCGGCGGCAAAGGGCAGGGAAATCAGTGGGTCGAGATGAAAATAAGATGAAATGATGAAAGCGACATACATTCCCACCATCATGAATTCCCCATGGGCGAAATTAACGATATTCATGACCCCAAAGATCAGGGATAGGCCCAGGGCAATCAGAGCAAAGACCAATCCCATCAATATGCCGTAAGCGATTAATTGGGTTGCTAATTCCATCTCTACCTTAACCGCTCAAAATGATACAAACGGCAGCATAGCCCCGCAATGGAGCGATGCTGCCGTTTCCTTACAACAAGGCTATAAGAGATTAACCTTCTAAATCTTACTTCCAGCCCGGAAAGGGATAGATCAATTTGGAGGTCGCGAATTCAAAAGGATAGATGATATGCAATTTTCCGTCTGGATATCCTTGATACTGATTAATGACCCCTGAGCCAAGCTCATTCTGTTGGGTATCATTAGGGAAAGGGGATCCAAACTTTACACCCTTCCAGGGCATAACGAGTTCTTTTCCGGGGATATGAAGTTCATTGAGGGCCTTTCGAATGGCCTCCGGGCTGGTAGATTTAGCATTGTTTAGAACATGGGCCCAGACTTGGACACCAACAAAATCCCTTGCAGAACTACCGGAGAAGTCATAACCGGTCATTTTCTTATACATCTCGTTAAGTTTGCCCGCCACTGGTTTAACCTTACCCATCTCCGCAGAAAAAAGGTCTCGAGTTAAAATACCATTCACATCGGCACCCAGGGTCTTGTAAAAATCAGCTTCTACAAATCCGGCATCCTGTCCCCAGATGAGGCGTGGTTTAGCCTTCATCTCCTTCATCGTCTTAACAAATAGGATAGCATCTGCCACATAGGGAGCAAATAGAAAGGTAGGAGCCTTGGAGGCAATCATCTTTCTTGTCTCACTCGTCAAATCGGCAGCCGTATGTGGGTACTTGAAACCCTCGGCAATCTTCCATCCTCGTTCTTTAGCGAATTTCTCAATCTCTGCCAACGAAGCCGCCCCCCACTCCGTATTCTCTGCAGCCACAGCTAAGGGTTCGAGTTTACTTTTAGGGACAGCCTTTACACCGGGGGCTTTCCCTTTGGTCAGGCCATCTAAGAGGTCAAACAGATCTTTTGTAAACCAGGTTTCGTGGGGCGTTACCCTCCAAAACCATTTAAACCCCCTCTTGCTCAGTGCTGGAGAGGTTGAATCTGGGTTAATAAAAGGAATACCTGCTCGTTCGGCTTCCACAGAGGCTGTTTTCGTCACTGCGCTCTGATAGGCGCCTAAAAGACCCACCACTTTCTCATCTTCTATGAGCCTTTTCGCCTGTTCAGACCCCCAACCTGGATCTCCTCTCGAGTCGGCAAAAATGAGTTTGATCTTGGCTCCACCTAAATTTGGAATTCCTTCCCATTTAGCGATCGAGATGTCCAGCTCAGGATATTTATTGTTAACGATATCCGCAGCCAGCTCAGCCCCTTCCTTTAAGCTTTTCCCGATAGGAGCCAGAGGGCCAGACAGTGGAAGAATAACCCCAATCTTGACTTCCTTAACTTGGGCAAAAAGGGTGGGAGAAACAATCAGAATAGATAAGACCGAAACAAACAAAAAAAGGAAAATTCTTTTACTTGCTTTCATACCGTCCTCCTTCATAACAAAATAAAAAAATTGTGAATTTACCAACTATGATGGATTCGTAAAAAGTCCGATTCAGCCCATTATCGTCATTCCCGTTAAAACGGGAATCCAGTGAATTCAAATACTTCCCTCCGGGCCATAGGCCCTATGGGCCGGCGGCTGGACTCCTGGTGGAGTTTACCCCGTACTTGATACGGGGCAGGAGTGACAGATTGATAGACTTTTTACGAGACCATCAACTTTTAACTAAAAGGGGTTTCTCCTTCACCTCCTTCTTGTTTGATTTCCTTCATCTTCTCAACAGGCCGTCATTTTATCCATTCACACCAAGGATGTCAATAGTTCAATTTGAGTTTAATTTGAGAGCTCTGAAAAAATACTTCACACTCTCTCGAAGAGATTTCTGAACTTTTTCAGAATCCTCACAATTTGGGGTTGCCTTTGTTCCCTCTTTCTTTGTAAGATGGAACATTATGAAGGTCGATCTTGAAAAAATCTTGAAGGAATTGGGACCCTATCGGGAGAGGAAAGCGATGGTCGATCCGACACATGCTGCCCTCCTCGTCATCGATATCCAGAACTTTTTTCAGCGAATTGTCCAACCCATCTTGAAAAATCTTTTGGGGGTAATTCAATCCTGTCGGCAAAAGGATGTTCCGATCATCTTCACACAGCATGGACACACCGATCCTCCCTCGGATGGGGGAGTCCTTGGGCAGTGGTGGGGCGAGGTTATCCTTCACGGGACAAAGAATTGGAAATTTCTTCCAGAGATTAAGATCGAGTCAAAAGATAAGGTTCTCCCTAAGAAACGTTACAGCGCCTTCTATGAGACTGATCTCGACTCGATCCTTCGATCGAGAGGAATTCAAGACCTGATCATCTCAGGGGTGATGACGAACCTCTGCTGTGAGACCACGGCGCGGGATGCCTTTATGAGGGATCACAGAGTTTTCTTCCTGATCGACGGGACAGCCACTGGAAAGGATGATCACCACCTTGCCACCTTAAAGAATTTAGGCTTCGGCTTCGCCTATCTACTCACCTGTGACGAGTTAATCCAAAATTTAAAATCTAAATGAGAGTTTCTTCCTTCCAATCGCAACTTACACTACCCCTCATCATTTTCTCTTGGGAACAACGATACGATTTTTTAATGTCTTTTCCACCTTCCTCAAAACTTCCTCAAAGATGGCGAGAGCAGTATCCGCCTCTCTCTGAGTGATGATCAGAGGCGGGATGAAACGAACCACATTCTCCCCGCATCCTAAAATAAGAAGCCCTTTTTCAAAACAGGCCTGAATGACCTTACTCCTTTCTTCGATCGCCTTCTCCTTCGTCTGCCGGTCTTTCACCAATTCTATCCCGATCATCAATCCCTTTCCCCTCACATCGCCGATCAAATGGAATTGCTTCTGGAGTCCCTTCAGTTTTTCGAGGATGTAGGCCCCCATGCGTTCAGCATTTTCAATGAATCCTTCCTCAAGGAGTTCAATGGTGGTCAGGGCAGCTCGGCAACTGATGGGGTTTCCGCCAAAGGTGCTGGCATGAGAACCAGGGACCCAATCCATCACTTCGCTCTGGGAGACAGTCGCTCCCAAGGGCATCCCTGAAGCAATTCCCTTTGCTAAGGCGATGATATCGGGGACGACCCCCCAGTGCTCAATCGCCATCATCTTTCCTGTCCTTCCCATTCCGCTCTGAACCTCATCATCCACAAAGAGAATCCCAAACTCCTTTGCCAGCTTATAAAGCTTCTGATGAAATTCTGGCGGAGGCACCACATAGCCCCCTTCGCCCTGAATGGGTTCAACGAAGATGGCCGCCACTTCCTCAGGGGGAATGCTCCGTTTGAAGAGGTCTTCACGAATCCAATCGACACAGGCAGTGCTGCAACCAGGATATTGCTGATGATGATAAGGACAGCGGTAACAATAGGCATAAGGAACATGGGTCACCCCAGGGACAAGCGGGGAGAACCCTTTTTCATGAATCACTTTGCTGGCTGTCAAAGAGAGGGCCCCCATGGTCCGTCCATGAAAAGCCCCAAGGAAAGCCAAAATTCGGGGCCGCTTGGTATGATATCGCGCCAGTTTGAGAGCCGCCTCAATGGCTTCAGCGCCTGAATTACCGAAAAAGACTCTCTTTTCTTTTGATCCAGGGGTGATCTCAGAGAGCTTGGCAGCAAGGCTCGATTGGAGAGCGTAATAAAAATCGCTGCCAGACATATGGATGAGTTGTTCTGCCTGGCGATGAATGGCCTCCACTACTCTCGGATGGCAATGGCCAGTGTTGCAGACAGCAATCCCTGAAGTAAAATCGAGGAACCGATTCCCATCCACATCCTCCACCCAAATCCCACTGGCTCTCTTGACGACAAGAGGGTAGACACGGGTGTAAGATTGGGAGACGAATTTTTGATCCTTCCTCAAGACCTTCTTGGCTTCAGGCCCTGGAAGTTCAGTGATAATAGAAGGAGATGAAAATTTTTTCTTTCCCATATTTTCTCTTTCTGAATCTTTTTATGACACAAAATGGAAAGAGGTTCTTAAAATATAGGTAGTTTTTCTCATCGAGTCAATTAAATTCCCTGTAAGGCAAAAATTGTAATCATGAAAAAATAATCCCCTTCTATCCCCCTTTATAAAAGGGGGAGTCCTTTGTCTCCTCCCTTTCTTAAAGGGAGGTTGGGAGGGATTAAAAAATGAACTTTATCTCAGTTTGATAAAAGGTAAGCCAAATTATCTAAGATGATGGTAAAAAAAACATCCTTCA